>Ga0187787_10000089_pt1 | contig 11186 bp, 9 predicted proteins | sample 1015_BV01_MP06_2_FD_133007 | JGI IMG/M metagenome (GOLD analysis project Ga0187787, IMG submission 133007) | Tropical peat soil microbial communities from peatlands in Department of Meta, Colombia - 1015_BV01_MP06_20_MG | ecosystem: Environmental > Terrestrial > Soil > Wetlands > Peat | place...
CAAACAGAATGGTGAATGCAGCCAGCAGTAAAGCCACATAAAAAGCGGTATCACTCAATACCGGCACCGCACCCAGTTTAATCGGCATGACGATTTGTGGGTACTGCAAAAATATGGTGAAACTGGTGGATACTGCTTTAAGTTGCAATGAAATGTAGGGAACGATACCGACAACTGCGATAACCGAAGCAAGTCCCGCAAGCAAGGCACTTTTGCCGTAGCGTGAACCGATGAAATCGGCCAGTGATGTAATGCGGTTGACCTTGCTGATACGTATGATTTTTCGCAGCACCAGCCACCATAAGGCGATCATCAGTGTAGGGCCGAGATAAATCGGCAAAAAGCCTACGCCGTTGCTTGCCGCTCGTCCAACGCTGCCGTAGAAAGTCCATGCGGTGGCGTAAACGCCAAGCGACAGGGAATACACATACGGATTGGCAATTATGCTGCGCCCGGCATCTGCGCGCTTGTCGCCGTAATAAGCGATAGCGAAAAGAATACCAAGATAGGTGAAAGAGGTAACGATGATGACCCACCCTGGCAGCATTGTTGCCCCCCGCGTTCCTGGTCAGTCCTTGGAGTCCTTGCGGTTTGTGCGCTCCACCACCCAGGCCATCAAGCCGATCAGCAGTGCCCAGGCGGCAAAAATATAGGCGTAGAGAACGGGGATGCCGAGGATCTGGCTCTTGGTGTTAAAGAGATAAAGCAAAGGATAATTGAACAGCAGGCATCCCAGTAGAAACAGCGCTACTAAGCGTTGTCCTCTAATCAATGAAGAGATCATAGTCTCCTTACGCAAACAAACACGTCATAGAAGCATTATAGCGGTCAGTGTAACTGTAAAAACGAAAAAGGGCGCAATCCCGCGCCCTTTTTTTTGGCGGTGTTGCCAGCTTGCTTTTATTTAACAGCTTCTTTCAGTTGTTGCAGAATAGCCGGGTTTTCCAGAGTTGAAATATCTTGGGTAATTTCCTCGCCCTTGGCAATCGAGCGTAGCAAGCGCCGCATGATTTTCCCGGAGCGGGTCTTGGGCAGGTTGTCGCCAAAGCGGATATCTTTCGGTTTGGCGATCGGCCCGATCTCCTTGCCTACCCAGTCGCGCAATTCTTTTGCGACTCTTAGGGCATCTTCGCCATTTGGGCGTGCGCCTTTCAGTACCACGAATGCAACGACCGCCTCGCCGGTCATGTCATCTGGACGCCCGACTACCGCAGCCTCCGCCACCAATTTGGTGTTCGCTACCAACGCCGATTCGATTTCCATGGTGCCAAGGCGATGACCAGATACATTCAGCACGTCATCAATCCGGCCAATGATCCGAAAATAGCCTTCCTCGTCGCGGCTTGCGCCGTCACCAGCAAGGTAATATTTGCCCTTGAAGTCTTCAGGATAATAGGATTTTTTATAGCGGTCGGGATCGCCCCAGATGGTGCGGATCATCGCAGGCCAGGGCCGCTTTATAACTAGAATACCGCCTTTGCCTTTCTCCACGGAGTGTCCGGCTTCATCCACAATATCAGCCATTATGCCCGGCAAAGGAAAGGTGCAGGAGCCTGGTTTGAGTGGTGTTGCCCCAGGGAGCGGCGTGATCAGATGTCCACCGGTCTCGGTCTGCCACCAGGTATCCACGATGGGGCAGCGTTTCTGTCCCACGGTTTCGTAATACCAAATCCACGCTTCAGGATTGATTGGTTCCCCCACGGTGCCGAGTATGCGCAAGCTGGAAAGGTTGTATTTCTTCGGCAGATCACCGCCTGCCTTAATCAGGGAGCGGATGGCGGTGGGCGCAGTGTAGAACACTGTGACTTTGTGGTCCTGGATGATTTTCCAGAAACGGCCGGCATCCGGATAAGTCGGGATACCTTCGAACATGATTTCGGTAGCGCCTACTGCCAGCGGTCCATAGGTGATATACGTATGGCCGGTTACCCAGCCCACATCCGCCGTGCACCAAAAGATATCCGTGGGCTTGTAGTCGAATACCCATTTCATGGTCAGCATCGCGAACAGGAGGTATCCGCCGGTGCAATGCTGTACACCCTTGGGTTTGCCGGTGGAGCCTGAAGTGTAAAGGATGAACAAGGGGTGTTCGGCGTTTACCCAGGTCGGCTCGCAGGTGTCGGCCTGTCCTTTGATGACGTCGTCCCACCACTTGTCGCGCGGCGCCTGCATGTTGATTTTGCTGCCGCTGCGCTGGTACACGACGACGTTTTTAATCTTGTCGCAGCCGCCCATGACGAGGGCTTCGTCCACAGTGGGTTTTAACGGAATTTCCTTTCCGCCGCGCATCTGGCCGTCGGCGGTAATCACCGCAACTGCACCGGCGTCAATAATCCGCTCCTGCAGGCTCTTCGCGGAAAAGCCGCCAAATACCACCGAATGGGTCGCGCCAATGCGCGCACAAGCTTGCATCGCAATCACCACTTCAATACTCATCGGCATGTAAATGATAACGCGCTCGCCTTTCTTGATGCCGACCGATTTCAGGCCATTGGCGAATTGGCAGACTTTGTGGTAAAGCTGCTTGTAAGTAATTTTGGTGACCTTGCCGTCGTCGGCTTCGAAAATAATTGCGACTTTATTAGGCTGGGTCTTCAAATGCCGGTCGAGGCAGTTATAGGATATATTGAGCTCGCCGTCTTCAAACCACTTGAAGAAGGGGGCATTGCTTTCATTCAACACCTTGGTAAAAGGCTTGTGCCAAAGTACGTGCTCTTTAGCGAGTCGGCCCCAAAATCCTTCGAAATCGCGCTCAGCCTCGGCGCAAAGCTTGTGATAGGCTTCCATGCCGGAAATGTTGGCTTGTTTGACAAAAGCGGGGGATGGGGTAAATACGCGTGATTCAACCAGGACCGATTCAATCGTTGACATGAGTACTCCTCTGTATAACTGGGGTCAGGTCAAAATTAATTTGAAATTTAATAACTGGAAACGCATTTTTTGATGGATATGTTATTTGCACTTATTGTATAGCATTGTTCAAGCTTTATTAGTCTACCGCAATCTCAATTCCAACGACTTAATTATAAAAAACGTAATTGTTTCAATTTTCAAATTCTAACATCAGCTCAAGACCCAGAAATACTATGTCACTGATATGGTTTCTTTATAATTCATAATATCAGTGTGTTATATTATTATCTCCCAGTAATACATTAGCTGTAAAATACCGATTGAATAATAGCCAGCTCTATTTCATTTCGTTATTTTTTTAGTGTAAACACTGGTGGTGCCTAAACTTGGCGTAGCGTGTTGTGTACATCTCCACGCACTTTCCTAAAGCCAGTAAGCGCGACTTTTCGTGACTATGACACAGTTCTTGGCCGAGCAAAAAAAGCAGTACCGGCTCTGCGGTGTAATCTTACAAATCGATCAATTCCGACGAGAGTGAATAGGATTTGTTAAAATGCCATATCATTGCTTAATGCCATTGGTAACCACACCACTGAGAGATTCAGATAGCCGCAAACAAGTGGTCCCAGCAAGGTTAAAGTTTGCAGGCTAAGGGCAGTACATGATTTATTTACTGGCAGTTGTTAGTGCAACTGGAGATGCTGATCTAGTGTTTTAACGGTTACGGCGGGCCTCCCCGCATTGCACGATAGTGAACCTGGTCAGGTCCGGAAGGAAGCAGCCACAGCTATATTCTGCAAGTGCCGGGGGCAAGGCTCGCCTCCTTGATGCTTTTGCTTTATGATGCCCACACAATTACTGAATCCTAAGGATCAACACAGAGTGAAAAGACTTAGTGCTTTTATTTTGATCTCTCTTATAAGTGCGAGTTTTAATGCAAGTGCGATTGACAGTGTGTCTATAGAAGCAGGACATGGAGACGGGGTAGATGTGGGACGTGTTGGGCTGCAATGGGACTGGGGTAAACAATGGTTCGCTGCGCATGGCTGGCATCTTGGCGGATACTGGGATGCTTCGGCTGGAGTTTTACATGGACGCAGCGGTGGGCCTGTCAACAACGATGTTGGGGATTTCAGTGTGACCCCGACTTTTCGTTACCAGCAAACTGACCTTACTACTATCGCGCCTTATTTTGATGCCGGGGTGGGGGCGCACCTATGGACGAGCACCACCATAACCGAGCACATAAGATCAGGCACCGCCTTTCAGTTTGGCGAACATGTGGGCGTGGGTTTCCGGTTCGGAAATCGCGGCATATACGATCTCAGCTACCGTTTTCAGCACATGTCCAATGCCTCGATCAAAGAACCCAACCCAGGGATAAACCTCCAATTGGTTCGTTTCCAAATACACTTTGATTAACAGCAGTGTCTGTAAACCACGTTCTCGCGCGCAAGTGGCGCCCTAAAACATTCACTGAGCTAGTCGGGCAGGAACACGTCGTCAAGGCATTAACCAATGCCTTAAGTCAGCAGCGCCTTCACCATGCTTATCTTTTCACTGGTACACGCGGCGTCGGTAAAACTACGCTGGCGCGCATTCTAGCTAAAGCGCTTAACTGCGAAACAGGAATCACCCCGGTGCCGTGCGGGCAATGTCCAGCATGCCGTGAGATTGATTCAGGGCGTTTTATTGATTTGCTGGAGCTCGATGCCGCTTCCAATACCGGCATAGACAACATGCGCGAAGTTTTGGACAACGCGCAATATGCGCCTACCCGGGGGCGCTTCAAGATCTACATCATTGACGAAGTGCATATGCTTTCCACCAAGGCATTCAATTCCATGCTGAAAACCCTGGAAGAGCCACCCGAGCATGTCAAATTTATCCTTGCCACTACCGATCCGCAGAAAATACCGGTTACGGTGCTCTCGCGTTGCCTGCAGTTCAATTTAAAGCGGATACCCTTCATGGTGATTACCGGCTATCTGCAGCAGGTGCTGGAGAAAGAGAAAATTTCAGGCGAATCTTCGGCTCTGCAGCTCCTGGCGCGCGCGGCGCAAGGCAGTATGCGCGATGCCTTGAGCTTGCTTGACCAGGCAATCGCACATGATGCGGGCAAGGTAACCGAATCTGGTGTGCGCGAGATGCTAGGCGCAATTGACCAGACCTACCTGTTCGAAATTTTGCGGGCGCTGCTGAAACGCGATGGGGTTGCACTTATTGAGCAAGTAGACCAAATGACAAGCCGCAGCCTTTCCTTGGAAGCAGCGTTGCAGGATTTGGCTACGCTGTTGCAACGCATCGCTTTGGCGCAAACCGTGCCCGAGGCTGTCGGGATGGATATGCAGGATAGGACGCAGATTCTTGAACTGGCCCGTGCTTTTAATCCTGAGGATGTGCAGTTGTTTTACGATATTGCGCTGCGCGGGCGCAATGAGATTGATCTTGCCCCCGATGAGCAGGCCGGCTTCAGCATGACTTTATTGCGCATGCTGGCGTTCATGCCGGCAGATAGCCCTGCAGCAAGCGCTGATGAAAAAAAGTTCGCCATGCCAATGCCGCAGCAAGCTTCGCTGCCTGAAGTAGGCGGTGGTAGTGCGTCGGTCAATACTGCGGTCGACAACAAATTAAAAAAAAACAGCTTTGATGGAGATTGGTCAGTCCTGGTATCTCAACTAAAATTAGGAGGTATGGCTAAGATGCTGGCGCAGCATTGCGAGTTAGCGGGTTATGGTAACGACGTTCTTGAGTTGCGCGTGCCTGAGCCGCATAAGCACTTGCTGGAAAAATCATATCAGGAAAAATTGAAACTCGCGCTGAACGATTATTTTGGCAAGCACATGGCTGTCTCTCTTGCCATTGGCAGCAGCAGCGGGAACACGCCTGCCGAAAAGGAGCACCGCGAGAAACAAGATCGCCAAATGCGTGCCATCGAGGCAATCGAAAAAGATCCTTTCGTGCGTGAACTGGTGGAGAACTTCGATGCCAAAGTAATAGATTCATCGATAAAACCCGTTCAATAGCGGCTTGGGGGCAGAGAATATGAAAAGCGGTTTGGGCGACCTCATGAAACAAGCCCAGCAAATGCAGGAAAATATGAAAATAATGCAGGAGCGGCTGGCTACTGTCGAGGTTGAGGGGCAATCAGGGGCCGGCATGGTGAAAGTGACCATGACCTGCGGCCATGATGTGAAGAGTGTTTCCATAAGCCAAAGCCTGTTGGGAGAGGATAAGGAAATGCTGGAAGACCTGATTGCCGCAGCGATGAATGATGCGGTAAGAAAAGTTGAAACGACGATTAAGGAAAAAATGAGCGGGCTTGCTACAGGTATGGGCCTGCCGCCCGGCTTTAAATTGCCTTTCTGAATACTACGCACCAAAGCATCATCACGAACGCAGTAATGAAATCTCCTTCCAGTCTTGAACAACTTATCGAGTCGCTGCACTGCCTGCCTGGAGTGGGGCCCAAATCAGCGCAACGCATGGCCTACCATCTGCTTCAACGCGACCAAGCTGGCGCATCGCGGCTGGCGGACGCCTTGCGCAGGGCGTTGGAAAACATCAGGCATTGCGGGAAGTGCAACAGCTTCGCCGAGCAGGAAATATGCACTCTTTGCAGTTCGGCAAAGAGAGATGCGCATCTGTTATGTGTAGTGGAAACCCCCGCCGATTTACTGATGATGGAACAGACCCAATGCTACCGGGGTATGTATTTCGTGCTGATGGGACGTTTGTCGCCACTCGACGGCATAGGCCCGAAACAAATTCACCTTGAAAAGCTGCTAAAGCGAGTACAGGACGGGATAGTAAAAGAAGTGGTGCTGGCGACTAATTTCACAGTCGAAGGTGAAGCGACAGCGCACTATATCAGCGAATTGCTTAAGCCCCGCGGCATAAAAGTAAGCCGCATTGCGAGCGGGCTGCCGGCGGGTGGCGAGCTAGAGCATGTGGACAGCGGCACGCTGGCGCAAGCTGTACTCGAACGCAGGCCGCTCTAACAGGCTATTGAAAACTACTGCAGCCCGTCTGCTTTGTCAAAAGCTCGCTTATTTCTCGCCGCATTTACACTGTACCCTCTAGTCGTTCGCTCACCTTATTTGCGCATAAGGGCTTCCTCGCTACGTTTATCAATAGCCTGCTAAGATGCGAAATCAAAAACAGCACGCTGAAGCTAAAGAGCGAGTCCAAAAAGTATTAGCACAAGCAGGGGTAGGTTCGCGCCGCGCGATTGAAGAGTTGATTCGTCAGGGTCGGGTCACGGTCAACGGCAAGCCCGCTGTCTTGGGAATGAAAGCCGGCCTTCACGACCATATTAGCGTTGACAAGCGCGTTATCAAACTCAATTTTGATACCGAATTGCCGAGGGTCATTCTCTACTACAAACCGGAAGGGGAAATAGTAAGCCGCGCTGATCCCGAGGGTCGACCAAGTGTGTTTGATAAATTGCCGGTCATCCGTTCTGCAAAATGGATCGCAATAGGGCGTCTTGATTACAATACTTTGGGATTGCTGATGTTCACCAATTCAGGCGAACTCGCAAACCGCTTGATGCACCCGAAATACGAAGTCGAGCGCGAATACGCGGTAAGAATCCTTGGCAGATTAAAGCCCGAGCAGATGCTTCAGCTTGGGAAAGGCGTTTGGCTAGAAGACGGGCTGGCGAAAGTTGAAAGCATCAATGATCAGGGGGGAGTGGGTGCCAATCACTGGTACCGTATTGTGCTCAAGGAAGGCCGTAACCGCGTCGTGCACAGGATATTCAAAGCGCTGGGATTTACCGTCAGCCGCTTAATCCGCGTACGTTTCGGAATGATTTGGCTACCGCCACGCTTGAAAAAAGGGCAGTGCCTTGAGCTCGGGAGAAACGAAATAACAAAAATTATGGCGCAGGCTGAATCGCCTGCGCCACGCAAAATCAAGCAAGACTGCGCTTAATTCCCTGCTAAGTCAGCAGGGACCTGTTCCTTTCGAGCATGTATAGGCGGCAGCAAATGCTGCTGAGGTGCTGGTGGTCGTGACGGCTGCTGCAAGCGCAATCCCCAGTCCTGATGTTGAGCTGGTAAAGTGCGCGCTGACCCTGTCGCTCACGTTGGTCGCCGTAGAAGGTCCACAGAGCCCACCACTGCAAGTTCCAGACAAAGTACCCGTAATTAGCGTCGAAGACGGCGCATAGCCGGCGGAAAGCGTCGTTATGGTATAGCTGGGCGCACCCGTACCAAAAGATAGCGAGATGGTCGAGCCTGGTGCCAGTCCGACGGCTCGGTTCAGGAAGTCTACTCTGAGAGGGCCACTGGTCATGGTTCCGAGAGTACCCGACCCGTCAACCGGACTGGGCCCACCTGCAAAGGTGAAATTTACAGTGCCCGAGCTAGGTACACTGGTAGCGGGTGCCCCAAAGATGTACGGGACTGGGACAGAGAAGCTGCCAAAAGAAGTTGAAGTAACGAAAGTGGTTGTTGGATCTGGGACCCAAAGCCCCCAGAACATGTTACCAATTGAGGTGCTACCCTGATCGATTACTGTGCCTGAACCCAATGTGCCCTTCTGACCGGGATCGAAGACGGTAAAGGGGGTAACACAACCGGTGGAGGTGACGCAATAAAGTGTCATTTGGCTTCCAGACAATGTAATAATGTCCCCGTTTGCCTCGAATGCCTGAGCAACGTCGGTGCGTGAACCTGCCGCCCAAGCAAGTTCTAGCGCATTGGTACCCGCTGCAGGCAGCACTGCAGGTGATGGTGTGACAGGAGGTGGTGAAGGTGGCAGCAGCACGCACGTAAAGCCGTCGTCACAAAGGTTTTCAGTGACTATGTATTTTTTCTGTGGCGGTGCTTGAGTGATCCTGTTAGGACGGCCATCCCAATCGATGCCGCCATGTTCCGGCCGTTCGTTTCCTTCAAAGGCTACCTTCCGCCCTTCTACGCGTCCTTGCCCGGGTAGATGATCAGCTAAGAAATCTGGAGGTCCAATAAGCTTTTTTGCCGGCTCATTCTCGCTGGGTATAAAGAAATAATCGCCCGAGCCATACTGGTACTCTCCTGTGCGGTTTTTTGCAGCGATGATTCCCCCGCTTACCCCGCCGTAAAGTCCGTTTTTGGCAGCCACACCGCAATTGCCTTCGGAGCAATAGAGCAGCGCAAAATTAGTGCCGCGGATGCCGATGGTTGCGGTCGCTGTTTTCACGCCGTAATTGGTTTTGTTGACCTTGCCAATCAAGCCGGTGATGGTCCTGAAGCCGCCTTTCACAAGGTTGAAAAAGGCTTTTTCCATGCCGTCTTGCTTGCCGTTGAATTTGTATTCATCGATTTTGAGCAGGCTTTGGTCGCGCAGCGACACGACGCTCTCATCGGTGAAGCGCACCTGCATATTGCTGGCGGGACCGGTTTTGAGGGTATCTTGGTCTTCAACGGGAGAACCGACTGCAATGCGAAGCTCCTGGTTGTGTCGGATCACAGAGGTGTCACCCGCAGCTATCAGTACTCTGCCGACAACCTCGGCATGTACCGTGCCGCAAAGAGCGAATAAAATAGTCAAAAGCAAGCTAAGCTTGAGCAGTTTCATGGCAGACCTCACTTGAAATCGTAACGGAGTTTGAACGAGGCTAATTCTCTACTATATGAATATAGCGAAATATTGGAATTGTTCTTTGAATACAGATTCTCCACCCACGCACTCAGTTTCGGAGTAATGGCATAGCTTATCGCGGCATTTGCCGTGTAGTAACTGTCCGCGCGGGTGGTTAACAAAAAGGCGTCTGGTTCCAGGTACAAGCTTCTTTGATAGGCGCCGCCAATGCTTACCGCCCATTTTGGGAAAGGGGTGAAGCCGAAAGTAATGCTCCCGGAATAGATGTTGCGTGACAAATCATCGCGGCCCTCGGTGTTGTTTTCCCTGGAATAACTTGCGCCCAAACTAATCAGGGGCTGCAACTTGGCGATAAACGCCTTCCGGTAACCCAACCCGCCCGAGTAGAAATTCGAGGAGCGCGGGGTGTTGGTTCCAGCATAGTTCAAGTTCGCGTACTGGGCGAATGTATTGAAAGTCTGCAGCTCATCGTACTGGTAATACCATTCAGCCGTGGTGCCGGGCGATTGAAGGAACAGGTCACTGTCAACGTCAATGCGAGAATAAAAGCCGCTGATACGGTATAAATTTTTGTTTTTCAGATAGCTTAGGCCGGCATTCAGATTAAGATTTCTTTGGTCGAACTGGTTGGCCTGATCCTGATGATCGTTGTTGTACTTGGCGTTGAATGAGCCGCCTCCGAAAACTCCAACCCCGGGCGCCACCGGCTGCGACAACTGACCGCCTAGCGCGAAATACTCAAACCAGGAATGAGCTTTGACTCCCGCGGTTGCAACGGTGACCGGGCCGAATACCGGCAAGGTGATGTTGGCATTACTCACGCCGGCGTTGACGTTGGTGTCATACCCCCCACCGGCTTCGATAAAGGCAGCCGCGCTGGTTTTATAGAACGATTCACGCGAGCGGATGGCGTCGAGGTAGCGCTGGATATTGAACTTCACCTCCTCAGGGGGATTGGTCTTTAGAACTGCCGAGAATTCCTCCCGGGAGCGCACATCTTCGCCGAGCACATAATAGCCACGCGCAAGTTCCAGGCGGGCGTTGGCATTTTCCGGGAAATTGATGATGTAGCGTTCCAACGCCAGCACGCCTTCGCCGGCATGGCCGGCGTCAATAGCAGCTACGCCGTAATAAAAATCAAATACCGGATCGCCAAGAAACTCGGGGTGCTGCTTGCCGAGTTCATACGCTTCTTTGGCTTTGCCTTGTTCCAGCATTACTTTGACCTCTTCCGCGACTGCAGCGTAAGCGAAATTTGTGGAAATGATTGCTAACAGGAATATGGCGAAAAGGAGCGTAAACCTCATTAAATCCTCCGGTTAGCAGCTTTTCGCCATGTGGCTATTTTTATGATTTGTGAATTATTACCACTATTTGCCTATTTTTATATTGGAAACTTAATAAGAAGTCAAGGTAAGAAGTCTTATAGAGTACATTTTAAGCTGGGTTTAAACCAGATAACTGGTGATGCTTGAGCAGAAAAACATATTCGTTGCCAGCACTGGTTTCGGGCCAGATAAATTCAGTTCTTGGAAATGCCCGTTCCAAGGCCCCTCGGTTGTGGCCGATTTCGACCACCAACAGGCCGGTTTTATGCAAATATTCGGCAGCGTAGTGCAGTATGCGGCGCACATATTCAAGACCGTCCTTCCCGCCGTCAAGAGCAAGCTGGGGCTCATGACGGTATTCCTCAGGCAGGGTGCGCATGGCTTGAGCCTTGACATAAGGCGGATTGGCAACGATTA
>Ga0187787_10000093_pt1 | contig 11046 bp, 6 predicted proteins | sample 1015_BV01_MP06_2_FD_133007 | JGI IMG/M metagenome (GOLD analysis project Ga0187787, IMG submission 133007) | Tropical peat soil microbial communities from peatlands in Department of Meta, Colombia - 1015_BV01_MP06_20_MG | ecosystem: Environmental > Terrestrial > Soil > Wetlands > Peat | place...
GTTCATCATCGCGACGTAACGCGCTTCGATGATGCGGCCGAGCTGCTGGGAGCTGCGGCTGTAAAGCACCTTGCCGTTGGAGGCGGTGATCTTCTCGATCACGTGCGGGATGAGCGCATAACCACCATTGGCGAATGGCGCGTAAGCGCCAACGAGCTCCAGCATCGAGACTTCCGAGGTGCCGAGCGCGATTGATGCATTGGGCTCGAGCTTGGAGGCAATGCCGAGCCGGTAGGCTGTGCGCACGACGGCGAGAGGCGTGACCTCCAGCGTCAGGCGCACCGATACGGTGTTGAGCGATAGCGCGAGCGCCTTCGTGAGCGTTACCGGACCGAAATATTCATGACCGTAGTTTTCGGGCTGCCAGCCTTTGACGTTGATCGGTTTGTCCTCGCGCACCGTATCGGGCGTAAGGCCATGTTCGAGCGCGGCAAGGTAGACGAACGGTTTGAACGCGGATCCCGGCTGGCGTTTGGCAGCAACCGCGCGATTGAACTGGCTGTCGGCATAGCTGCGGCCGCCGACCATGGCGCGCACGGCGCCATCCGGTGTCATGGCGACCATTGCACCTTGTGCGACGCCGTTTTTATCGCCCTTCTGCGCGAGTTCGTCCTCGAGGGACTTTTCCGCGCTCGCCTGCAGGCTTGCGTCGATCGTGGTATACACCACAATATCCTCATCGACATGGCCAAGGGCGTCATTGAGCGCATCCATGACCCAGTCAGCCACGTAATTGACGGCGCCATTGCTGGCCTGCGCGACAATCCTTGGTGGATGCGACAACGCAATGCGCTCGGTTCCGGAATTAATGAATTTGAGCTCGGCCATTGCCGTGAGCACGACTTTGGCGCGCTTTTCGGCGCCATCGAAATTACGTGTCGGGGCAAGGCGCGATGGCGATTTCACCAGACCCGCGAGCAATGCCGCTTCTGCCAGGGTGATCTGTTTTGCTGATTTTCCGAAATACCGCTGCGAGGCCTGCTCGATGCCGTAGGCGCCCGATCCGAAATAGACGCGGTTGAGGTACATCTCGAGAATCTGGGTCTTGGAAAATTTTCGTTCAAGCCAGAGTGCAAGAAGGACTTCCTGAAGCTTGCGCGTAATCGTACGCTCTTGAGTGAGAAAAAGGTTCTTGGCGAGCTGCTGCGTAATCGTGGAGCCACCTTGAGCGACGCTATGATGTAGAATATTGGCAACGGCGGCGCGCCCGATACCGAAGGGGTCGACGCCATAGTGCTCGTAGAAGCGCCGGTCCTCGATGGCGACGAAAGCTCTCGGGACGTAAGCCGGCATTTCCTTCAGCGGCGTCGGCGCGCCGGCGAGGTCGCCGCGACGGGCAAGCGCGTGCCCTTGGACGTCGACAATCTGGATCGAGGGTGGGCGCTTCGGAATTTCCAGCGACTGGATGGGCGGAAGGTGTGCGCCGACCCAGGCAATGACGCCGGCGCCACCGATTGCGAGCCAGAGGCAGACAACGAGGCCCCAGTACGCGATCCGGCCGATGAGCGCGCGCTTGCTGCGTGCGGGGCGCGCCTTGCGTGTGCGTCGCTTCCGGCGCCGTGCGGGTGGTTTGCTCTCCGCCGCCGGTCTTTCGGCAGTAGGCGCGGGCCGGTCGTCGGCGGATACGCGCAACTCGGGACTGTTGTCGAACACCGGTTCCCGGCGCGTGCGACCATGTCCCCGTTTTGACGCCATCACGCAACCCATCCCGTGCCGGCGATACAAAGTGCCGGTCCCCGGGGTCACGCTAAGCGGGCCGATTTAAGGGGCCGTTAAGCAGCACTTTGGCTCGCGGCCATGCGATCATGATCTTGATCAATGTGCGGATGACAGCAATTTGCTATGCGATTTCACGAGCTTACCTGTGGATTTAGCAAATGAACCCCAATGGTCCTGCGCGCCCGCAGCTGAAGATCAGGCGCGTCAATCTCGATACCGGCCGCGAAAACATCGTTGTGATGTCGCGCCGTTCGAAGGCACTCCGGCCGGAAGTCTTTCGCGGCTTTAGCCGCGTCGAATTGCGCTGTAATTCAAAGATACTCCTCGCGACATTGCTGATCACCGATGATGGCATCGTCGGCCTCGACGAGATCGGGCTCGCCGAGCCAGCATTCCGTCGCTTCGCCGAGCCAGCCGGCAATCTGGTGACCGTGACGCCCGCGACTCCGCCCGACAGCCTCGATGCGGTGCGCGCAAAGATTCACGGTCACGCGCTGAGCGCGGAAGAGATCACAGCGATCGTCGATGACATCAGTCACTATCGATATTCCGACATGGAGATCGCGGCGTTCCTGATCAGTTCGGCGAGCTTCATGACGAGCGGTGAATTGCTCGCTTTGTCTCACGCGATGGCGCAAGCCGGGACCCAGCTCAAGTGGAACCGGCCTATCATTGTCGACAAGCATTGTATCGGCGGGATTCCAGGCAATCGCACGTCGATGATTGTCGTGCCTATTGTCGCTGCGCACGGTCTGACGATCCCGAAAACGTCCTCACGTGCCATCACCTCGCCGGCTGGTACAGCTGACACAATGGAGGTGCTGGCGCGCGTTGATCTCGGCGTCGATGAATTAAAAGAAGTCGTGAACGCCTGCCATGGCTGTCTAGTGTGGGGCGGACACGTCAATCTGTCTCCGGCCGATGACATTCTCATATCGGTCGAACGGCCTCTTAGCATCGATACCCGCGAGCAGATGGTGGCCTCCATCATGTCGAAGAAAATCGCCGCGGGCGCGACTCACTTGCTGATCGATTTGCCGGTCGGTCCTGCCGCAAAGCTCGCGACCGCGATGGAGGCGATGCGCTTGCGCAAATTGTTCGAATTCGTTGGCGATCATTTCGGGATTGCCGTGGAAGTGATTACCACTGACGGCCGCCAGCCAATCGGCAACGGTATCGGCCCGGTGCTGGAAGCGCATGATGTCATGGCGGTGCTATCGAACGCGCCTGACGCGCCGGCTGACCTGCGGGAAAAATCATTGCGGCTGGCTGCGCATTTGCTCGAATACGATCCCGAGCTGCGCGGCGGCTCGGGCTACACGCGCGCGCGTGAATTGCTTGATAGTGGTGCGGCGCTCAAGCAGATGCACAAGATAATCGATGCACAAGGACCCTCCGGCTGTCGTACCGACGTTGGCAATCTGACCGCCGACGTACCGTCATCGCGAGACGGTGTGGTCGAGGCAATCGATTGTCTGCGGCTGAACCGGCTGGCTCGCAGTGCCGGCGCTCCGATCGATAAGGGCGCCGGCATCAAGGTGTTCAAGAAGGTCGGTGACAGCGTCGAAAAAGGTGAGCCGCTCTATCGCATTTACGCCTACGATACATCGGAATTTGATCTGGCAGTCGCCGCCGCCAAGGTTGATCCCGGTTATGTCGTCGGCTCGCGATTGATTAGCGGCGGGACCAAGCCTTGAACAAAGCTGTCCTTCAGGCGCTGCCGTCAGCGGCCGAATGCGCGCAACGAATCGCATCGCGACTTGGTCTTAACGCCCACACGATTGATCTGCACAGATTCCCGGACGGCGAGTTGCGCGTAACTGTCGGGCCAGCTGCGGACACCACGATCATCCATGCTTCACTCGATCAACCGAATGAAAAGTTGCTGGCGATTTTATTTGCGGCGGAGGCGCTGCGGCGCGCCGGTGTGCGCCGGCTGGTGCTCGTGGCGCCATATCTTTGTTACATGCGACAGGATTCAGCTTTCCATAAAGGCGAGGCGATCAGCCAAAAGGTCGTCGGCCAGCTTCTTGCGCGAAATTTCGATCGCATCATCACGGTTGACGCCCATCTGCATCGTACCAGGGATATTCGCGATATCTTTCCAGGCAGCGAGGCCGAGGACCTCTCGGCGACGCCGGCAATCGCTGACTTCCTGCGCACGAGCGGGTTCGATCCGCACACCGTTGTGGTAGGCCCTGACGAGGAGTCCCGACCCTGGGTTAGTGATCTTGCCGGCAGGCTCAGTCTCAAGCATGTGGTGGCGTGTAAAATGCGCCGTGGCGACCGCTCTGTTGCGGTCACGTTTGCTGATGCGGGCCTGATCCTGAAGCGGCCAATGCTTTTGGTCGACGATATTGTGTCGTCAGGCAGCACCTTGACCGCTTGCGCCAAAGCGCTTGCCGCGGCCGGCGCGACGACTGTTGATGCGATCGTCGTTCACGCGCTTTTCGCGCCGGAACTGATGGACGAAATCTTGCGCGCGGGAATTCGTTCGGTGCGCTCGACCGACAGTGTGCCGCATGGCACGAACGCAATCGCCTTGGACAATATTTTAGCCGATGCCCTGCGCGAGGAGATCGGCCTATGAGTGTCACGTTGCGTTTTTGCGGCGCGGCTCGAACTGTGACCGGCTCCTGTTATCTGTTTGAGACCGGTGCCGGGCGCCTGCTGGTGGATTGTGGGCTCTTTCAGGGCCCAAAAACCCTGAAAGCGTTGAACTACAGCGCCTTTCCCTTCCGTCCCGCAGATATTTCGACCGTGCTGCTCACCCACGCGCATATCGATCACAGCGGCCTCTTGCCGAAGCTCGTATGCGAAGGATTCCACGGCCGGATATTCGCAACGCGCGGCACAATCGATTTGTGCTCCTATATGCTGCCCGATGCCGGAAGCATTCAGCAATCGGAAGTCGAGATGCTCAATCGGCGGAATGTGGCGCGCGGGCGCGCGGAAGTGAAGCCGATCTACACGCAGGCGGATGCCATCGCGACTCTCGATGCTTTCAATGCGGTTGATTACGAGCGCTGGGTGCAGGTCATGCCGGGAGTGCAGGCGCGCTACTGGAATGCCGGACATCTACTCGGCTCCGCGTCGATCGAACTCGAATTCGCGGGCGAGGGGATATCAGGTCGTCCTCTGCGCGTACTCGCCTCGGGCGATATTGGGCCCGATGCGAAGTTGCTCGAACCGGATCCCGAGGCACCGACAGGGCTGGACTACGTCATATCGGAATCGACTTACGGCGACGAAGATCGTCCGCCGGTCACGCGGCAATCGCGCCGCCAAAAGCTGGCCAGCGAAGTTCAGTCGGCGCAATCCGCGGGAGGTGCGTTGCTGATCCCGGCCTTTGCGGTGGAGCGCACTCAGGAATTGATTGTCGACTTGGTCGACCTGATGGATCGTGGCGAAGTGCCGGCCGCGCCGATATTTCTTGATTCGCCGCTTGCGATTCGAGCGACCGAAGTATTTCGCCAGTATGCATCGAGCCTCGAATCCGATGTTGACGTGGCGCGCCTGCTCGCTTCGCCGTATCTGCGCACCACGGAAACGGTGGAGGAAAGTAAATCGATCGCCAAGTTCACCGGTTTTCACATCATCATCGCTGCCAGCGGTATGTGCGATGCGGGCCGTATACGCCATCATCTCAAGCGCTGGTTGTGGCATTCGAACGCCACCGTTTTACTGGCGGGTTTTCAGGCACAGGGCACGCTTGGCCGGTTCCTCGCAGACGGCGTGAAATCGGTTCGTATTCAAGGCGACGAAATCAAGGTAGCCGCGCGCATTCGTAAACTTGATGAATACTCCGGCCATGCCGACGGGCCCGAGCTCGCGCGCTGGATCGCGTCGCGGCGGCCGATTCAGCGCGGCGTGTTCCTGGTGCATGGCGAAGAGTCGGCACTGGCGGGGCTTTCCGAGCGCATCGCAGAGCGTACCGTTCCGGCGGCGAAGGTCTTCGTTCCAGTTCTTGATGATATCTACGAATTGACCACAACTGCGCCAACCCCCATCGATGTGTCGCATCGCCGCCGTCTTGCGCCAGAGGCGGTCGTTGCGCTCGATTGGCATAATGACATGTCGAAGCTGATCCTCGACATCAACGCGCGAATCGAGGCGGCCGCCGACGACCGCGCGCGCGGCGTTATCATCCGGCGTCTGCGCCGCGCGCTTGACGAAGATCGCCCGGGTTAGTCTGAATCGGTGCTCTTTTCGCGTTTTTCTGCTTCGCTCGCCGCGAACAAAGCAATCAGCGCGCGTTTGATTGCCGCCTGGCGCGTCGGCGAGGTGATTTGCGCGCCCATCAGGTCGGTCACATAGAAGACGTCCACGACCCGCTCGCCGAAAGTTGCCACGTGGGCTGATGCAATATTGAGATTGAGCTTCGACAGCGTGGTTGTCAGCTCATACAGCAGACCGGTACGGTCGAGCCCCGTGACTTCGACCATTGTGTAACGGTGAGACCACTGATTGTTGATGGTGACAGTTGGTTCCAGCGCGAATGCGCGGATGCGGCCCTTGGGCGGCGCGCGCTTGGCCACGACGTCCGGCAGCCGCAACTCGCCGCGCAACGCCTTTTCAATCGAGTCGGCAATGCGGTTGGCGCGTCGTTCCTCGTCTTCGTCCCGGTCGAATTCGCGCGATAGCGAAATAGTGTCGAGCGCGCGGCCATCGGTGGTGGTGTAGATCTGGGCGTCGACGATGTTCGCGCCGGCCATCGCGCATGCACCGGCAATGATTGAAAGCAGCCAGGGATGATCGGGTGCGAGTAGTGTGAGCTCGGTGACCGCACGCTCGGCGTCAAACGCGATCGATGTGGCGAGGCGCTTTTCGGCATCTTCGGTGGCGCGCACGAAATTGGCGTGCTCGACCTTGTGGGGCAGATCGACCTTGAGCCAATAGGCCGGATAAAGCTTGGCGATATACGCCTCGAGCCGCTCCTGCGGCCAGTCCTTCATTGCCAGGCGGAATTCGTTCTGCGCGATCGTTACGCGCTGCGCACGGTTGACCTCCGAGAAGCCGCCGGTGAGGACCGGTTCGGTTTCGTAGTAGAGCGTGCGGATGAGCTGGGCTTTCCAGCCATTCCAAACGCCCGGGCCGACCGCGCGAATATCGGCCGTGGTCAGGATCGCCAGCAATTTGAGCCGCTCCGCCGACTGCACCGTCGCGGCGAAATTCTCGATGGTCTTGCGGTCGGATAAGTCGCGCGACTGCGCGACGCTCGACATGACCAGGTGATTTTCGATGAGCCACGCGGCAGTTTCGGTATCTGTCGCTGAAAATCCAAGCCGCGGGCAGAAACGCTTCGCCACGCGCGCGCCGGCGATCGAGTGATCCTCCGGGCGGCCTTTGGCGATGTCGTGCAGGAACATCGTGACATAAAGAACGCGCCGGTGTTCGGGCAGAATCTTGTGGATCAGCTCGTTGGCGAGCGGCGTCTCGCTGTTGCTGCCACGTTCAATTTCAGCCAGCACGCCGATGCACCGCAGCAGATGCTCGTCCACCGTGTAGTGGTGGTACATGTTGAACTGCATCATGGCGACGATCTTGCCGAAGGCCGGCACAAAGTGGCCGAGCACGCCGGCCTCGTTCATCCTTCGCAACACGGTTTCCGGGTCGTTCTTCGACGTGAGAATGTCTACGAACAGCTCGTTGGCTTCCTCATTCTCGCGTAATTTGGCGTCGATCAGCTTGAGTGAACGCGTGATGGCGCGCATGGCGTCGGGGTGAAATGCGAGATTGTGCTTCTGCGCCAGATAAAAGATCCGGATCAGGTTGACCGGATCGCGCTTGAAGACATTGGCTTGCGCGAGGCGAATGCGGTTCTTGTCGACGATAAAATCGTCGCTTTCGGCAAGCTGCCGGCGCTTCACCGGCCGCAGCCTTGCCATCACCCGGCTCAGCACCGGCACGCTCTTGGCGTGGCTGTCTTCCAGTTCGGCGCACAGAATCGCCGTGAGGTCGCCGACATCCTTGGCGATCAGGAAGTAGTGCTTCATGAAGCGTTCGACGTCCTGCAGTCCGGGGTGCTCGGTATAACCCAGGCGCACGGCGATTTCGCGCTGGATATCGAACGACAGCCGTTCTTCGGCGCGGCCCATGAGGAAATGCATGTGGCAACGCACCGACCAGAGAAAATCCTCGCAGGTGCGAAAGCGTTGGTATTCGGATTTATCGAACACGCCGCGCTTGATCAGCTCGTCCGGCTCGCGCACGCGATAGACGTATTTGGCGATCCAGAACAGCGTGTGCAGGTCGCGCAGGCCGCCCTTGCCGTCCTTGACGTTCGGTTCGACCAGATAGCGCGACTGTCCGCTGCGGCGGACGCGGTCTTCGCGCTCCGCGAGTTTGGCGGCAACGAATTCCGCTGCGGTATTGCGCACAACCTCGTTGTCGAAGCGGGTCTGCAGCTCGTCGAACAGCTTCTTGTCGCCCAGCAGAAAGCGCGCTTCCAGAATGGCCGTGCGGATCGTCATGTCCGCCTTGGCCTGGCGGATACACTCATCGACTGAGCGCGTGGCGTGGCCGACCTTGAGGCCGGTGTCCCACAGGCAATAGAGAATTGCCTCGGCGACGGATTCACCCCAGGCGGTCTGCTTGTAAGGCAGCAGGAACAGCAGATCGATATCGGAGCCGGGTGCCTGCAATCCCCGGCCGTAGCCGCCGGTTGCGACCACCGCCATGCGTTCGGCTTCGGACGGGTTCTGCGACGGATAAAGCTTGCGCGCGAAATCGAACAGGATGCGGATGATCTGGTCTTCCATCCGGCACAGGCGTTCGGCGCAACGGCGGCCGTGGCGGTCTTTCAGCAGCAATTCCTCGGCCTTCGCGCGTCCTTCGGCCAGCGCAACTTTCAGGCGTTGCGCCAGCACTGAGCGCAACTCGCGCTCGCTGCCGGTGTGCGCCTTGACGAGTCCGTCGAGTTCGGCGGTGAGGGCGCGCACGTCGATCAAATCGCCCGAGGAACGGGCGGGAGTTTCGGACGCCGGGCGTGTATTGCTGTCGAGAGCAAGCGAAGCCATGGGCCTAGGGGGATAGCGGAGGCGGGGCCCTAAGTCACGGGCAGACGGAAAGATATTCGGTGGCAGGCGAAAGTGCCTAGAAATTTGGCGGTGTATTGTGGTTCCTTGTTGGCTCGTCCCAGCCTTAGCCCAAGGGCTACGGCTGGGACAGCCTGCGCGCCCTTGGCGGGGCCGCATGGACAGAAAATGCCGGGAGGAATTCGAAATGCGGATGTTTCAGGTTTGCGTTTGCGGCCAGCCGTTGCAGCTTAACGAGCAGCCCACGCCGCAACCGAAGGGCAGCGAGGTTCTGCTGAAGGTTCTGGCCGCCGGGGTCTGTCACAGCGATCTGCATCTGGCGGATGGATATTTTGACCTTGGCGGCGGCAAGCGATTGAGTCTGGCCGACCGCGGCATGAAACTTCCGGTGACGCTGGGTCACGAAAACGTCGGCGAGGTGGTCGCGGCCGGTCCCGACGCCAAAGGCGTCAAGATCGGTGCGCGCGTGCTGGCGCATCCATGGATCGGCTGCGGAACATGCGGTCCGTGCAAGCGCGGTGAGGAGAATCTCTGCCGCGCCATGCGCAGCCTCGGCGTCTTTTCCAACGGCGGCTATGCCGACTACCTGATGCTGCCGCATCCCCGCTATCTCTTCGATATCGGCGACCTGCCGCCGGAACGCGCGGCCCCGCTCGCCTGCTCGGGTGTGACGACCTACGGTGCGCTGAAGAAAATTCCGACGCTGACGAGTGAGGCGACCGTGATTATCGGCGCCGGCGGTCTGGGGTTGATGTGTCTCGCCTTGCACAAAGCAATGGGTGGCCACAGCGCCATTGTCGTTGACATCGATCCGGCCAAGCGCGACGCCGCGAAGAAAGCAGGCGCGGTTGCCGTGGTCGACGGTGGCGCGGCCGATGCTGCGCAGAAGATCATCGATATGACAAATGGCGGCGCCTGGGGCGTGATCGATCTCGTCGGCTCTTCGCAGAGCGCGCGTGTCGGCTACGACAGCCTGATCAAGGGCGGCAAGTACGTCATCGTCGGTCTCTATGGCGGCGACATGACAATTTCATTGCCGCCGATACCGATGCGGGCTTTGACCATACAGGGTTCTTATGTCGGCAGCCTGCCCGAGATGAAGGAGTTGATCGATCTCGTACGCCGCACCGGCATGCCGCCGGTTCCGGTCGCAACCCGTCCGCTCACCGAAGTGAACGCGGTGATGGATCAGCTGCGTGCCGGCAAGGTGGTCGGTCGTGTCGTGCTGACGCCGAATGCGTGAAGACCTTTCCTCCGTCATGCCCGCGCTTGTCGCGGGCAACCATGTCTTTGCGGCATTCCCAATAAGACGTGGTTGGCCGGGACAAGCCCGGCCATGACAATTGAGAGGCGTGCGCGGGAGTGAGCGGTTGAGCTTAACTGCCGCCAATCCACGCAACCACGATGCGAGAAATAATCGGAGAAAATAAATGGATGCCAACGCTCTCCGCGCCATGCAGGCGCCGATCAAGGAGCGCTATAAGAACGACCCGAAGGCAGCTGTTATTACGCTCAGGGCAAGGGGCACCACCGACGACGCCACTATCGCATGCAAGGTGGAAACAGGGCGTGCGCTTGCGATTGCCGGACTGCATCCGGCGACCGGAGGCTCCGGCCTAGAATTGTGCTCGGGCGACATGCTGCTGGAGGCGCTGGTTGCCTGTGCGGGGGTCACACTTAAGGCCGTATCCACGGCACTCGATATCCCGCTGAAATCCGCGGTCATTTCGGCGGAAGGCGATCTCGATTTCCGCGGCACGCTCGGCGTCGCCAAGGACGCGGCCGTCGGCTTCTCGCAAATTCGCCTGCGTCTCGATCTCGATACCGATGCGGCCCAGGACAAACTCGACCAGTTGCTCAAGCTCACCGAGCGCTATTGCGTCGTGTACCAGACAATCAAGAACGGGCCGCCGGTTGAAGTGAAGCTCGCAAAGCTTTAGGAGGATGTCATGGCCGGGCATAGCCCGTCGAAGACGGGCGTAAACGCCCGGCACAAGGCCGGGCATGACGCTAGAAAGTCCGATGCCCCCCGATCTTTATTTCGCCCTCACCCTCGCTGTGAAAATGGTGGTCACCGCCGGCTTCGTCCTGGCGGCGACAGTGACGGCGGAGCGCGTCGGTCCTTTGCTCGGCGGCCTGGTGGCAACGCTGCCCATTGGGGCCGGCCCGGTTTATGTGTTTCTCGCGATTGATCACGATGCCCATTTCATTGCGCAGAGCGCGATCGCGAGCCTGGCCATCAATGCGGCGAACGTGATCTTCGCGCTGACATATGCACTGCTGGCGCAGA
>Ga0187787_10000094_pt1 | contig 11023 bp, 8 predicted proteins | sample 1015_BV01_MP06_2_FD_133007 | JGI IMG/M metagenome (GOLD analysis project Ga0187787, IMG submission 133007) | Tropical peat soil microbial communities from peatlands in Department of Meta, Colombia - 1015_BV01_MP06_20_MG | ecosystem: Environmental > Terrestrial > Soil > Wetlands > Peat | place...
ACGTATCAATCTGCTTTACAACTGGGACAATATTCGCATTCTTTCTAAACGCCCTAATCGAAGATTCATCAGTATCTTGGCACTTGGCGATTTGCTTATCTGAGAAGCCTAAACGCTTAGCTTCACGAATCACCTCAGCCGCTGACTTTTGGCCAAGATTGAGCTTTTCCAATTCTTCTTCCATTCTGATAATATTCTGAATTTTATAAAGGAAGAACGGGTCAACACCACTTAATCGGTAAATCTCAAGCACTGATATTCCCATTTTCAGCGCCTTAACGATCTTGTAGAGCCGCTCATCTGTTGGATTAGCTAGAACATCGCGAATGCGGTCTTCAGATTCATGCTCCGAATCTTCGGGATTGCATACTAAACCCATCTTGCCGGTATCCAGCATACGCACAGCTTTCTGCAATGCTTCTTCAAAGCAGCGGCCAATAGCCATAACTTCGCCTACGGAACGCATCTGCGGACCGATGTGACGGTCGGCGTTCTTGAATTTTTGCAAATCCCAACGCGGAATTTTCACTGTTATATAATCCAGAGCCGGTTCAAAACATGCTGTAGTAACCTCAGTTACTTTATTAACTAGTTCGGGAAGCGTGTAACCCAACGTCAGTTTCGTTGCTACGTAGGCTAAGGGGTAACCAGTTACCTTGCTGGCTAGTGCCGAGCTTCTGGACATGCGTGAGTTAACTTCGATTACACGGTACTCCTCTGATTTAGGATGTAATGCCCACTGAATGTTGCATTCGCCAACGATGCCTAAGCTTCGAATTGCATTTATTGATGTTGACCGGATAAGGTGGTATTCACGGTTGGACATTGTCTGTGAGGGGGCCACAACTATTGAATCGCCTGTGTGGACACCCATTGGATCAAAGTTTTCCATGTTGCACACAGTTAAGCAGTTGTCTGCATAGTCACGCATGACCTCGTACTCAACTTCTTTCCAGTGCCCAACGTACTCTTCAATAAGTATTTGGCTTATGCGGCTTTGAGCTAAACCAACGGTTGCTATTTCTTTCAACTCTTTAGAGTTATGAGCTACGCCTGCACCTTTGCCGCCTAGAGTATACGCAACCCTAACTATGACCGGATAACCGATCTCCTGAGCCACCTCCAAAGCTTCTTTCACACTTATAGCTGATTTGCTGTTTAACGGCGGAACACCTGCCTTGAGCATCGCTTGCCGAAAACGTTCACGGTCACCAGTATCTTCTATCGCATGGACAGGAGTACCCAAAACCTTAACATTGTATTTTTGAAGAATACCTTTCTTCTCCAGTTCAATGCCGCAGTTTAACGCAGTTTGTCCACCAAAGCCCAACAGAATACCGTCAGGCCGTTCTTTTTCTATAACTCTCCCAACATACTCCGGCGTAACTGGAAGAAGATACACTCTACTCGATAACCGCGGATCAGTCTGAATAGTAGCAATGTTAGGATTAACAATGACAGTTTCAATCCCTTCTTCCCGCAGAGCCTTAAGACACTGACTACCAGAATAATCAAATTCGGCGGCTTCGCCAATTTTTATCGCACCACTCCCAAGAACCAGAACTTTCTTTATCCAGTCAAACTTTGGCATAATTAGGGAGTCTCCAACATCTTCGCAAACTTATCAAACAGCAACTCAGTGTCATACGGACCTGGAGAAGCTTCCGGATGCCATTGAACCGCAAAAACTGGTTTGCTCTTGTGTCTAATGCCTTCCGTTGTTTTGTCGTTAGCATTCAAGAACCAAGGCTCTAACAATGTCTTCTTGAGAGACTCATTGTCAACAGCGTAACCATGATTTTGAGTTGTGATATAACAGCGACGGTTGTATAAATCGAGTGCAGGTTGATTTTGGGCTCTGTGACCAAACTTCAGCTTATAAGTGTCACCACCCATAGCTAAGGCCAAAATTTGCGCGCCAAGACAGATCCCCATGAACGGGGCTTTTTCAACCACTTCGCGAACGCAGTCGATTGTTTTCAAACAACTTTTGGGATCGCCTGGCCCGTTGCTTAAGAAAACACCATCAGGGTTGAAAGCCATAACTTCGCTGGCGGAAGTATCATAAGGCACACGGACAACGTTTATTCCCCGTTTCAGCAGGTTACGGATTATGCTATACTTGACTCCACAATCGATCAAAACAACTGTTTTGTTGCCTTCCACAGTGTACTTTATTGGTTTTTTGACTGACACTTCCTTAACCAAATCGCTCAGGTTAGGATCAACAATTTTTTCTCCATCTTTCAAAAGGGCATTCAAGTCAGGTTCTTCGTCAGCATCAAAAACCTCTAAAACCCCAAGCATAACACCATGAGTTCTAAGTTTCTTGGTTAAGCGTCTTGTGTCAACGCCATAAATGCCCGGGACGCCTTCCTCTAGCAGCCACTTGTCAAGTGTTCTTGTTGACGCCCAATGATATGGCTCATGGCATAACTCGTGTATCACTAGACCTTGCACTTGAATGTGGTCCGACTCAAAAAAGAGAGGCAAACCAAAGTTTAATTCATTTGACGGCACACCATAATTGCCAACAAGCGGATAAGTTAACGTCAAAACCTGCCCTTTATACGAAGGATCTGTAAGCGCTTCTGGATACCCAACCATTGAGGTTGAAAAAACAACTTCTCCTGATATTTTCCCTGTTGCTCCAAAACCTTTACCGAAAAATGACGTTCCGTCTTCAAGAAGCAGTATCGCTTTTTTGTTTTTGGACGTGCTATGTTCTGGGACCAAAGCCCTATTCTACCTGCAGGTTTGAATTTTTAAATCTTACGTTTGATGGTCTGTTTGAACTAGCGTAAGATTCAACAATCCCATCGAGGTTCCTCTCTGCATCGTTGAGGTTCTTTTTAAGCATAGCTATTTTATTCTTTGTTTGGTCCATGCTTTCCTCTCTTGATTTTATGGATGCCTCAACCGCAACCGGTGATGGTCCACCCTGCACTTTATAACTCTCAACTAGTTTGATCAGATTTGTGCACTGAACGATATCTTCTTGTTTGACTGTCAATCTCAATCCTGAAGATTCCAATGCTACCTTTTGCAGCAGTTCAGTCGTGGCATCCGCTAAAGTTTGCCTCGAATTAAGCAGTGACTTAACAAGAGCACCAACTATTCTGTGCGAAGTTCTGAAAACAACCTTATATTTTCTCACAAGCATGTTAGCCAACTCAGTTGCGCCAACAAAACCTTCAGCTGCTTTGCGTTCAATATTTTCTGAAACCTTCAAGCTGGGAATAAGCTTAGAAAAAATAACAAGTGATGCCTCCAAGTTATCGACTGAAGTCCAAAGCTTGGGCGTGATCTCTTGAAAATCAAGGTTGTACGTTGATGGCAGACTTTTCAGGGCAGCAACTGAGGCGACTAAATCGCCGATTGCATAACTGGCTCTTGCACGAATAACCTCCAGAACTTCCGGATTCTTTTTTTGAGGCATAATACTGCTGGTTGACGCGAAATCATCCGGTAGCTCAATTGTCCCAAACTCTTGAGAACTCCAAATTATCAAATCCTCAGCTAAGCGACTCAAGTTCACAGCCAATAAAGCCAAGGCAGATTGGGTTTCGAGGATAAAGTCTCTGCTGCCGACGGCATCGATTGAATTCTCCAAAACAGCACCAAATCCTAAGAGCTCAGAGGTTCTCCCACGGTTAATTGGAAAGCTTGTAGTTGCCAGCGCACAAGAACCGAGAGGGCAAAGATTAACCCGCTCATAAGCGCTTTGCAGTCTCTCTAAATCACGCCCCAGAGCTTGAACGTGTGACAATAAGTAGTGGGCGAAAGTAACTGGTTGTGCCGTTTGAAGATGAGTGTATTCCAAAATGACTGTGGTAACATGTTTGCATGAAGCTTTCAGGAGACTTTCCTGCATTTCTACAAGTTGTAACATTATTCCAACGAGTTCTTTTCTCAGTTGCATACGAATAGCTGTAGCAACTTGGTCGTTTCGACTTTTTGCAATATGCATATTCCCCCCCACATCAGGTCCTGTTGCTTTGAGTACCGCTTCTTCAACCGCCATGTGAACGTCTTCAGCGGAAGGATCAAGCTTAAAGTTAGATAATTTCTGCAGGACTTCGAGAATTTTTGCGCCGTCTTGCCATTGGACAATTTTTTGTTCCATTAGCATAACAACGTGGGCTTTGTTTATTTCAACTACAGCTGAAGCAAAGCGCTCGTCATCTTTTCGCGACGAAGTAAACTTGGCCACATCTTCCCTTACAGACTTGAGTCGCCCACCATGCAGTATTTTTGACACTTTACAAAAAGCCTCTTTCTTGTTTCATTTTAGACCTGATTCTTTTTCTCCGATGTTGTTTTGCTTGTCTTTTTTAGGGCATTGTACATTCTTGTTTGGAGTCCCCACAGTTCAATGAAGCCTTTGGAGTAGGACTGGTTGAATGAGGTTTTGATGTTATAGTTAGCCAAGTTTTTGTCGTAAAGCGACATTGGCGATGAGCGGCCTACAACTTGCAAACTGCCTTTATATAGCTTAAGTTTGACTTCTCCGTTGACGTTTTCTTGTGACTTATCAATGAAAGCGTCAAGGTCAGCTTTAAGCGGATCAACCCACAAACCCGCATAGGCTAAGAAGACCCATTGGGCATCAATTCCCTCTTTGAATAACACCTCGTGTCGCGTCATAACCATTTTTTCAAGATCTTTATGAGCCTCCAAAATAGCAACTGCCGCTGGACACTCGTAAACTTCCCTTGACTTAATGCCGACAAGACGATCCTCAATATGATCTATACGCCCAACACCATGTTTGCCAGCAATCTTATTCATTTCTTGGATAAGTTGGAGCGGCTTCATGCTCTGGTTGTTTACAGCTACTGGAACTCCTCCCTCAAACTTAATTGTGACAAGTTCAGGAGTGTTTGGCGCTTTTTCAGCTGAAACAGTCCATTCGTAAGCATCCTCAGGTGGCGGTTGGCTTGCGTCTTCGATTTCTCCACACTCTATTGCTCTTCCCCATACGCTTGCGTCTATACTGTATTTTTTGGCCGCATTGGAGACAGAAATACCTTTGGTTTTTGCGTAAGCAATTTCTTCTTCGCGCGTCATACCCCATTCACGTACCGGGGCGATAATTTTTTTGTCTGGTGCTAAAGAGCCAAGAGTCACATCAAAGCGTACTTGATCGTTGCCCCTTCCCGTGCAGCCATGCGCCAAGGCTGTTGCACCTTCCTTCTCTGCGACTTCAACCATCTTTGACGCGATCAAAGGTCTGGAGAGGCTTGTGCTTATTGGATACTTACCCTCGTAGAGTGCATTAGCCTTTATCGCAGAGAAAATGTAGTCTTTTGCAAACTCGTCTTTGGCATCGATTGAAAAATGTTTCAGAACACCCAGTTTCTTGGCCTTTTCCTCAGCTGCTTTAAGGTCCTCTTGCTGACCGACATCAACCGTTACTGTTATTACTTGCGCATCGAGTTTCTCTTGAAGATACTTAACTAAAACAGACGTGTCCAATCCACCTGAATATGCTAAAACGATTTTTTCGCTTATTGGTGCTCCCTCATTTTGTAGTCCAAACTGTTTCCCTAAGCTTGAACGCTGTATTTTTAAACGTTTTGACTTTTTTGTTACTTAAGAAAATTTAAATGTCCCATTTGATACATTCAAAAGCAACATGACAATTGCACAAAACGTGAGAAACCACCTGCGAAACAAACCATACCTACTCGAAGCCCTAGAAAAAGGCATCGTAAACCTAAGCGAACTATCTAGACAAATACAAGATGAAATTAAAGCAGACGACACAAGCGCTATAAAAGCAGCACTACGACGATACTCAGAAGAACTGCAAAAGCACAAACAAAAAAGAGAAGAAAAAGTCCTGCAACTTCTAAAAAGAAGCAGCATAGTAGTGTACGACAGAAAATCCGTAATGATAACATCAAAAGAAATCCCATCAAAAGCAGGCATGGAAGTCGATTTACTCGGCAAATTTGTATACCTACTCGACAGAAGCGAACTGCCCGAACGAATAAACGCCCTAGTAAAACACGAAAACTGCACAATGATCGTCATCCACTCACCCGAAGAACTAGAAGCAACACCGGGAGTCGTGGCCTTCCTAGCAACACTGCTCGCCGAACAAAACGTAAACATCGTGGAATTCATCTCCTGCTGGACGGAAACAATAATGGTAGTCGAAAAAAAAGACAGCCTCAAGACCTACGAGACACTATCAAACATGGTAGGCTAAACAACCAATGAAAGCCAAAAAAGTAATAACACCACACCAAATACAATTGAACCCGTCACACCAAAAAACGTAAAATACCTAAATGAGATGGAAACATGACCCACCAAGAATGCATAAACTGCAAAACAAAATACAACATAGACGAAATCGTTTACTTCTGCAAAAAATGCGGAGACATCCTCGAAATAAAATTCGACTTCAAAGAATTAGCACAAACTCTCAAAAACAGCAACTGGAAAACAAAACCCTTGTCAGTCTGGCGATACCGCGACTTTATGCCTATTCATGAAGCGACGCGAATAGTTACCTTAAACGAAGGCGGCACAGGACTACACCATTTAAAACGCTTAGGCGACGAACTAGGACTAACAAACGTGTATGCTAAGAACGAGGGAGAAAATCCTACAGGCAGCTTCAAAGACCGCGGCATGACCGTAGGCGTGACAAAAGCCTTCGAACTCGGCGCAAGACATGTAATCTGCGCTTCAACAGGCAACACCAGCTCCAGCTTAGCCGCCTACGCGGCAAGAGCCGGTCTGAAGTGCACAGTTCTTATTCCATCAGGCAAGATTGCGTACGGAAAACTTGCCCAAGCAATGATACACGGCGCAAAAGTACTACAAATCCGCGGAAACTTCGACCAAGCCCTAGAATTCGTACTGAAACTAGCCGAGAAACACAAAAGCATTTACCTTCTCAACTCGATCAACCCTTTTCGTATTGAAGGACAAAAATCATTAGGCTATGAAATCTGCGAGCAACTAAACAACAAAGCACCAGACAGAATCATCATACCGGTCGGCAACGCTGGAAATATAAGCGCCGTTTGGAAAAGCTTAACCGAATTTCACGAACTCGGCTTCATAAAAACGAAGCCCAAAATGACAGGCATACAAGCAGCTGGATCAGCGCCAATCGCACAAGCAATCAAAACTAACAGAGACAAAATCATTCCAGTCGAGCATCCTGAAACAGTCGCCACAGCCATCCGAATCGGAGCACCAGTAAGCTGGAAAAAAGCAGTAAACGCCATCCGTGAATCACAAGGGACAGCAGAAACTGTAACAGACGAGGAAATCTTGGATGCCCAAAAAACTCTGGCGAGAATTGAGGGCATTTTCGTTGAGCCTGCAAGCGCCTCATCAATTGCAGGATTGAAGAAGCTGGTTAACAATGGTCTTATCAGCAAGGGTGAACGGGTAGTCTGCATCACCACTGGACACGGACTCAAGGATCCCGACACCGCGATTAAGCAATGCGAAAAACCGATGGAAGTTGACGCTGAAATATCAGCCATTGAGCAGGCATTAGGTTTGAAATCACAATTAAGGATTACTTTAGCTAGGTGAATGATTGAATGAGAATAATCTTAGTTGGATACGGCGTAGTCGGAAAAGGTGTAACCACCATTCTTGCTCGCAGATACGCAGAAAAAGTTAAGGATTACGGGTTCAACCCAAAAATCGTCGCCATCGCCGATATAGATGGCGCAATTATAAACCCAAGAGGTCTAAGCCCTGAAAAGCTTGAAGCGCTTAAACAAACCCGCCTAATATCATCAGATCCTGAATTTGGACACCCAGGAATGCCCGCATTAGATGTCATCGAGTCAGTCGAAGCAGAAGTGGTTGTCGAAGTCACCCCCGTCAACATCAAAAACGCTGAACCAGCGCTATCGCACATCACTAAAGCGTTCAAAACAGGCAAACACGTCGTTACAACCAACAAAGGACCATTAGCCTTAGCAATGCCAGCCCTAACAGAACTAGCTGACTATAACAATGTTTACCTGCGGTTTAGCGGAACAGTCGGCGGTGGAACACCCATTCTGGAATTTGCCAAACGATGCCTCGCAGGAGACAAAATCCTAGCCATAAAAGGCATCCTAAACGGCACAACGAATTACATACTAACTGAAATGTCTCAAAATCACGTGACGTTCCAAGAAGCACTAACAAATGCACAAAAGCTCGGCTACGCCGAAAGAGAACCGTCAATGGATATTGACGGGCTTGATGCCGCCTGCAAAGTAGTCATTCTGGCAAACTGGATTTTAAACAAAAAAATCACTTTAAAAGACGTAGACATAACAGGCATTCGCGATTTATCTTTGCAAGCGCTTGATGAAGCTTTAAAGAAGGGCAATACAATCAAGCTCATAGGCTCAATAGACAACAAAAAGCCAACCGTCAAGCCAACAGAAATCCCGAAAAACAACCCCCTATGCGTCAGCGGAGTCCTGAACGCAATAACCTTCTTTACCGAATACGCTGGAGAAGAAACCCTCATCGGGAGAGGCGCAGGAGGAATTGAGACAGCCAGCGCAGTTTTAAGAGATCTCTTAGACATAAGACATAAGTTAGCAAATCGACTGATAAACACCAACATGGAGCCCTAAAAATGAAAAATATTGTGATGAAGTTTGGCGGCACAAGCGTCGGCACAGGCGAAAACATACGGAAAGTTGCAGACCTAGTGGCACAAAACGCGAAGAACGATTGCAGAGTAGTTGTGGTAGTTTCAGCTTTAGCAAATGTAACAAATAAGCTTGTCGAGAATGCTGAACAAGCCAAGAAAAGCAATGAAAAACATGTTCAAGCCTTCACTAGGGAGCTTTTAAATAAGCACTTAGCAGAAGTTTCAAGCGCAATTAAAAGCAGACAAGTACAAACTGAAGTAACAGCGATCATCGAAAAAACAATTGCTGAGCTAGAGAAGGTTCTAACGGGCATATGTTACGTTGGAGAGCTTACCCCAAAGTCTAAAGATTATGTTTTGTCTTTTGGCGAACGATTATCTGCACCTATCGTTTGGGGCGCCATAAAAGACCTCAAGTTTGAGACTCAGTGTTTCACGGGTAAAGAAGCAGGGATAGTTACCGATTCAAACTTCGGCGACGCCGATCCGCTCATGAACTTCAGCACTCATCTGATCAAGGAAAGACTCGGACCGCTCCTGGAAAAAGGCACCATCCCAGTTGTAACGGGATATATTGCCGCTGATCAAGATGGAATAGTGACGACATTTGGCCGTGGTGGCTCAGACTATACTGCGACCATTTTAGGGGCTGCCCTGAATGTTGACGAGGTCTGGATATGGACAGATGTAGATGGCATAATGACAACTGATCCGAAAATAGTTCCAAAAGCCAAAATGCTGCCACAACTAAGTTATCAAGAAGCAGCTGAAATGGCGATTTTCGGTGCAAAAGCTATGCACCCGCGAGCGCTAGAGCCTGCAATCAAAGACAACATTCCTGTAAGAATTCGCAGCATTTTCCATCCAGAAAATCCAGGCACCCTCATTACTAAGGAACCCTACGACAAAGCCACAGAGGTCGTCAAAGCCGTAGCAATAATAAAAGATGTCGCAATGGTCAACGTGAATGGCGCGGGCATGGTCGGCGCACCCGGAAGCTACGCTAAAGTTTTTGATGCACTTGGGAAAAGCAACATTAACGTTATGATGATTTCAACAGCTGCTTCAGAAGCCAATATTTCAATGATAATCAAACGCAACCTTCTAGGCAGAACAATCAGCAACCTTGAAATTGCCCTATTAGACAGAAGCGGTTTAGTCAGCGAGATCACAGCAGAAGATGATGTCGCCGTAATAGCAGTAATGGGAGCCAACATGAAAGGTACGTTAGGCGTAGCCTCAAGGATCTTTACCACCGTTGCCAAGAAAGGCATAAACATCCGCATGATAGCTCAAGGCTCATCAGAACTAAACATATCCTTTGTTGTCAAAGAAAAAGACGGAACAGCAGTAGTAAAAGCAATCCACGAAGAATTCAACCTCGACAAAATCTAAGTTAAATAAAAAAATATTCTAAATTGAAAACTATGGTGTTCACATTTGTCGTTCGGTCCAATATCTCCTTCTTGACCTCCAAAACAGCAACCGAGCAATAAAAACACCAATGAGGACAATCAAAAGAACGATGACGACGATTTCGATCAGACTACTAAGTGGCAGGAACGCTGGAACTTAGCGTAAGTATCCTGTTAATGGAGGTTCGTAGCCGTCGGTTAGTTAATGTTCAATGTACGTTTCTCTTGATGCTTCTTTTTTCATGTAGTTTCTTAATTTTTCCGGGGAAATGCATTCCTTCAATCCAGGGCAGTATTTACTTGTGTGAAATTCCAGAATTTCAGAAAGTGGTTCAATAATTTCCTTGTTCAACGAATATTGTCTTGCCTTTTCTGACTTATCTGAACGGATTATTGCACAGTGCTCTAATTCCTCAATTCTTTTAGCAATATTTTTTTCTTTTTCGTTTAGCTCGTTTGCAATCTCCAAAATGCTTTTGGGTTCCTTCTTCAGGATGTCTATAATTCTCAGACTTGTTCGACTTGCAAGAGAAGAGAAAAGTTGATAGTAGGCTTCATTGGAGAAATCGTCCATTAAAGACACCGATGAATACCGTATATATGTTCTTAAATTATTAAGTTTGCTGAACCAAAAAAATCGTCTTTCTTTCTGATGATATTAATTGTTAATGACGTTTCGTTTTTCCTTCAAGAGTTGCAAATGCTCTTCTAGAAATTGAAAGCTTTCACCGTGAAAAATGTGGCTATTGCAACGACAATCAGAGCACCCGAAACCATTAATTGGCATGCCGTTTGCTTCCAGCATAGAAGCGATTTTGCACTCTTCCGCTTTATTGCCGGCTTTAACATATATGTTAGTTATTTTTGCTTCTGGGTTGTTAAGTAGGTAGTCGATGTGCCAGAATAAGCGTTTCTCTTTTCTTTTATGCCTTTTAAGTCTTAAGGTCAAGTTGTTTTGTGCTGAGCCAACATA
>Ga0187787_10000095_pt1 | contig 10993 bp, 10 predicted proteins | sample 1015_BV01_MP06_2_FD_133007 | JGI IMG/M metagenome (GOLD analysis project Ga0187787, IMG submission 133007) | Tropical peat soil microbial communities from peatlands in Department of Meta, Colombia - 1015_BV01_MP06_20_MG | ecosystem: Environmental > Terrestrial > Soil > Wetlands > Peat | place...
ACATCAACGGCTACGAGGTCCTGCGCCGGCTGCGCGACGCACGGGTCCGTACCCCCGTCCTGATCCTCTCAGGCCTCAGTGAGATCGATCACAAGATCAAGGGATTGAGTTTCGGCGCCGACGACTTCCTCACCAAGCCCTTCGACCGCCGCGAGCTGATCGCGCGCATCCACGCCATCGTGCGTCGCTCCAAGGGCCACGCCCAGTCGGTCATCAACACCGGCGACCTGGTGGTCAACCTCGATACCAAGACGGTGGAGGTGAGCGGCCAGCGCGTGCATCTGACCGGCAAGGAATACCAGATGCTCGAGCTGCTCTCGCTGCGCAAGGGCACCACGCTCACCAAGGAGATGTTCCTCAACCATCTCTACGGCGGCATGGACGAGCCGGAGCTCAAGATCATCGACGTCTTCATCTGCAAGCTGCGCAAGAAGCTCGCCAACGCCTCCTCCGGAAAAAACTATATCGAGACGGTATGGGGCCGCGGCTATGTGCTGCGCGAGCCGACAGAGGCCGACGAAAGAATTCCCGCGTAAGCCGGTTTTCCCCCGCGTGGCGTTGTGACTGAGCCCTTCGGGCTCTCTTCCATCCAAACTCAAACCCCGCCAGGACGGCGGGGTTTTTTTCGACGGCTACTGACGCGGCCGCATCAGCTGCGTGATCACATCTTTCAATGTGGTCAGGTTAAACGGCTTGGTCATGAAAAAATTGGCGCCGGCCGCCATTGCGGCTTCGGCATGCTGCGCCTCCGAGCTCGCTGACATGATGACCAGCGGGACACTGCGGATTTTCGGATCGGCGCGGATTTCCCGCGCCAGCTCCAGGCCGTTCATGCCCGGCATTTCCCGGTCCGTGATGACAAAAAGAAACGGCTTTTCGCGCAGCTTCTGCAGCGCCGTCGGACCGTCGTGAACCTGCTCGATGTTCGTGAAGCCGCATTTGCGCAGCATCCCGTCCACGATGCGCGTCATCGTGTTGAGGTCGTCAACGACCAGCACCGGATCGACATAGTCGACCAATGGGAAGGTCTCCCCCTTCGAGCCGCTTGCCAGACGGCAAACCCCCACGTGCGCCCACAGGGCGCGCCAGCCCGACCGGACCAATATTTACATGATTCGTCCCCGTGACACGACGAACCAGCATAAAAACGGGGGAATATTTATAGGCGGGGGATATTCGCCGCCGCGCCTTTTGGGGCCGCGAAGCGAATAATGTTGTCAGGCGCAGCTTGCGCTTGGCGACCAGCGCTATTCGGCACGTACAATCCTCGCCTGTCGGCAAGCGGCTTGAACGCATCCGTGAGGCCGATAACTGTCTCGGCGGCGCCGAGCACAAGAAATCCGTCGTCTGCTATCTGACGCGCGATGCGGTTGAGCACCGCGATTTTGTTTTCCTGATCGAAATAAATCAAAACGTTGCGGCAGAAGATCACGTCGAAAGTGCCAAGCGGCGAGAAGTCGTTGAGCAAATTCAGTGGGCGGAATTGCACCATGTTACGCAATTCGGGCGCCAACTGCCAGGATTCGTCCTGCTGCGTGAAGAATTTCACCAGCAATTGCACCGGCAATCCACGCTGCACCTCGAACTGGCTGTAGACCCCCGCCTTGGCCTTCTCCAGCACTTCAGATGCCAGGTCGGTGGCGATGATCTCGAAACGGAAACCCGCAACCGCCGGGCCCATGCCTTTGATCAACATAGCCAGTGAATAAGGCTCCTGGCCGGTCGAAGCGGCGGTACACCAGATGCGGATACGCCTTTCGCGCGCGCGGGCGGCCAGCAACGCGGGCATCATGGTGTCGCGGAAATGGTCGAACGGCAGCTTGTCGCGGAAGAAGAAGGTTTCGTTGGTGGTCATGGCCTCGACCACCTCGGCGATGAGGGCTGCCGGCGACTTGCTCCGCAGCTGCTCGATCAGCGCGCCCAGCGTGTTCAGGCCATGGCGCCGCGTCACGGGCACCAGCCGGCTTTCGGCGAGGTATTGTTTCTCGGCGGCCAGCACCAGACCGGAACGCTCGCGCAGCAGCCTGCGTAGATAGTCGAAGTCCTGGGGGGTCACGCGCGCTCCCCGCCAAACATCCGGCTGAGCTTGCCGGCGATCTCAGGCAACGGCAGCACGGCAGAGCACAGGCCGGCATTGGTCACCTGCCCCGGCATGCCCCAGACGACGCTGCTCGCTTCGTCCTGCGCAATGACATGGCCGCCGGCGGCAACAATGGATTTGGCTCCGGCGAGACCGTCAGAGCCCATGCCTGTCAGCACCAGTGCGAGCACCTTGCTGCCCCAGACTTCGGCCGCAGAGGCAAACAGCGGGTCGACCGCAGGTTTGCAGAAATTCACCAGCGGGCCGTCTTCAATCGCGATCACAGCGGTATTGTCGCGGCGCGCGACCTTCATGTGTTTGCCGCCGGGTGCAAGATAAATAACGCCGGGGCTGATCTCTTCGCCATCCACGGCCTCGCGTACCGGGCATTTGGCAACGCGAGCGAGATGCTCGGCAAGCACGGCTGTAAAAGTGGGCGGCATATGCTGGGTGATCAGCACGGGCGCTCGCTGAAGGACGCCTTTGATTTGTGCAACCAGGGCGTTGAGCGCCTGTGGCCCGCCGGTCGACGAGCCGATCAGCAGCACCCGGGGTGGTGTCAGTGGCATGGGCCGCAATGACACTCGCGGCGGGACGGAGTCTTCGGCCGGAGATGAGGGAACGATGGACGGGGCGTGTTTCGGCTCTTGATGCTGGCGTGCCGGTTCAGCCGGAAAACGCAGGCGCTTCGCCCGCACGCCAAGCTGGCGAATTTTCTCGATCAGGTCGCGGCGGAAGGCGGTCGACGCGCTGACCTCGCGATTGCTTCCTGGTTTCGGAATATAGTCGGCGGCGCCGAGTGAGAGTGCACGCAGGCTGATCTCGGCGTTCCGTCGCGTCAACGTGGACGCCATGATCACTACGAGATCGCGTTTTTTTTCTAGCAGCAGAGGCAGCGCCGCAATGCCGTCGAGCTCGGGCATGTCGACATCCAGCACGACCACGTCGGGGTCGACGCGCTCGAGCTGGTCTACCGCCTCGCGGCCCGTGCGGAGCGTGGCGACGACCTCAAGATCGGGTTCGGATTCGACCCAACGGGCAAACAACCCACGCACGACGACGGCATCGTCGACGAGCATGACGCGTATTCGGCGGCTGACTGCAGCCGCGCCGGACGACGGAGACACTACGAGGTTCATTGGACTTTCTGGCTTTACTGACCGTTACCTTCTGGTTCGGCGCTGCACGGATCAGATCAGCCCGACTTCCTGGAACTTGGCCTCGACGATTTCCTTGTCGAACGGCTTCATAATGTATTCGTTGGCACCGGCGTGCAGCGCACGTGCGATATGCGCAACGTCATTCTCGGTGGTGCAGAAGACCACTTTCGGAGCATCGCCGCCCGGCAGCCGGCGGAGCGAGCGCAGGAACTCGTAGCCGTCCATTTTCGGCATGTTCCAGTCGAGCAGGATTGCCTCCGGCAATTGCCGGCGGCAGGCCTCAAGCGCCTGCTCCCCGTCCTCGGCCTCCACAATCTGGAATTCGAGTCCTTCGAGAATGCGCCGCGCCACCTTGCGAATGACGCTTGAGTCGTCAACAACCAAACAGGTTTTCATCGTACAGCCTCGTTGTGTTCGCGCCTAACTACGATACGAATCCTTCACGTTTCAACCGCGTCAAGCTGCGGCCGCCTTCACTGCAATGTCGAGCACGCGGTCGACATCGAGAACCATCAACAATTGTCCGTCGAGCCGGTGAATACCGGTCGATACGCTCGCCAGTCGCGGATCGAGATTGGTCGGATTTGGCTCACACGCCGCAATATCGAGCTTGAGAACCTCGCCGACATTGTCGATCAGCAGGCCGTACGATTCCCCGCGCGACTCAACCCCAACGGCCATCGCGGGGATTTTTTCATCACGCTCACCGAGCCCGAGACGGCACCGCATATCGACCAGCGTCACGATACGGCCGCGCAAGTTGAGCACGCCGGCGATTTCCGGCGGCGCCAGCGGCACGCGCGTCAATCTCTCCGGAGCAAATACGTCTTGCACGCGCAGGATCGGCAGACCAAACAACTGGCCGCCGATCATCGCGGTGACATATTCGTGCAGGTTATGGTCGGCGGTTTCGCTCATGGTTTGCCTGTCATGCCGCCCGACCGACGTCGGTCTGTTCCTTGAGCGCCGCGATCAGCCCCTGGCGATCGAACTTGGCGACATAGTCGTGGAAACCGACGCGCCGGCCGCGCTCGATCGCGTCTGCAGAAACAACCGAAGACAGCGCGATCACGGGCAAGTTGGCGGTGCGGGGGTCGGCGCGCACGATTTCTGCGAACTGGAAGCCATTCATCTCCGGCATTTCGATATCAGTGACCACTACATCGAACGCGCGGTTCTCTTTGAGCGCGGCCAGCGCCTCATGCGCCGAGTTGACGGCGGTCACCACATAACCGGCTGCCTGCAACACCGGCGTGAGCATGTTGAGGAAGAATGGCGAGTCGTCGACCAGCAACACCGTATTGGCGCGGTGCTGGGCCGGCTGCTCCTTGCGGCGGAACCAGTCCTCGAATGCAAGCGGCAGGAAGTGCCCGACATCGATGATCTCCGTGGCCTGCCCGCGCACGATGGCCGAGCCGAGCACGCCCGGATTGTCGCTCGCGACCTGGATATCGAGGTTGTCGTCGACGATATCGACGATTTCGTCGACCACAAGGGCCATGGAGCGGCTTCCGTCCGAAAAAACCAGCAGCGACTGCGCGCCTTCAGCCTTCACCCGGACGTCATCGCTCATGCTGATGAGCGGCATCAGATGACCGCGGTACTGCACCATGTGCCGGCCATTCGAGAGCTCAATCTTGTGAGCGTCGATTTCCTCCAGTCGCGTGATCAGCGATAGCGGCACGGCTTTTGGCTGGCTCGACCCGGCGCGGAACACCAGAAGTGACGTGCTCGCCTCATCCGTGACCGCATCACGGCTGTCCGTTGATTGCTCGGCGGCGAGTTGCGAGGCAACGGTATTTCCAAATGCCTGCGCTACGCCGTTTGGATCGATGATCATGATCACCGACCCGTCGCCGAGTATCGTATTGCCGGAAAACAGGGCGATGTGGCGCAACTTGCTCGACATCGGCTTGACGACGATTTCCTCGGTGTGAAAGACGCTGTCAACGACAATGCCGAACGTCTGGCTGCCGACCTGCGTGACCACGATAAAACCGCCATTGATCTCGCCGGCGTCCTTTTCGAGGCCGAGCAAATGGCTCAGGCTCGCCAGCGGGAGAAGTTTGTCGCGCAGCCGTAAAACGCGGGTGTCCTTGATCCGCTCGATGCGGTGCTCGCTGCCGGTTCGCACGCGCACCAATTCGACCACCGCCAGCTGCGGAATGGCGAAGCGGTGATCGCCCGCCTCCACGATCAATGCCGCGACGATGGCGAGCGTGAGCGGAATCTTAATGGTGAAGCTCAGTCCGGCGCCGGCGACCGACTTGACGTCAACCGTGCCGCCAATCTGATCGATATTGTTGCGGACAACGTCCATCCCGACGCCGCGGCCGGAGACGTTGGTTACCTTCGCGGCCGTGGAAAACCCCGGCGCGAAGATAAATTTGTGAATCTGGGCTTCGGTCAATTTCTCCGCATCGGCTTCGGAGATCAAACCGTGCGCAATAGCCTTGGCCTTGATGCGCGCCGTGTCGAGCCCGCGGCCGTCATCGGAGATCTGGATGATGATGTGGCCGCCTTCATGATATGCCGAAAGGCGGATGTGGCCGCTTTCTGGCTTGCCGGCCGCACGCCGCTGTTCCGGCGTTTCGAGGCCGTGGTCCGCCGAATTGCGAACCATGTGCGTGAGCGGGTCCTTGATCAGATCGAGCACCTGACGGTCGAGCTCGGTCTCAGCGCCCTGCATTTCCAGTTCGATGTGCTTGCCCAGCTCATTGGAAAGGTCGCGCACGATGCGCGGAAGCTTTTGCCATGCGTTGCCGATTGGCTGCATGCGCGTTTTCATCACGCCTTCCTGCAACTCGGCTGTGACATTCGACAATCGTTGCAGCGGGGTCTTGAATTCAGATTCCTCGTGACGGCGCACGATCTCGAGCAGCTGGTTCCGCGTGAGCACAAGCTCTGACACCATCGTCATGAGGTGTTCGAGCGTATCAACGGTCACGCGAATGGATTGATTGGCGTTCTTTGCGCCGTCGTCATCCTTGGCAGGCGCATCGGTAGGGGGCGGCGCAGGCTTGGCAGGCTTTGCCGCCGGCGGGTCTACCGGCGTTTCGCGAAACGCGCGCTCAAGATCGTCGAGCGTGTCTTCATCCGGCCGCAGCGGACGTTCCAGAGTCTGGGCGACAAGTGTCCCGACGGTATGCTGCGGCTCCGCGCGCGGAGCCGGCGCTCCGACGCCTTCGACCAACTGCTCAAGTTCGGCGATCAGATCGGTATCGCCGCCTTCCGGCTCGCGTTGTTCACGCTCAAGCGACTCTAAAATCGTCTTGATGCGGTCGATGGTGGCAAGAATGAGAGTGACGGCCTCGCTCGACGCAGGGGCGCCGTCGCGAAACTTGCCCATCAATGTTTCGGCGGCATGCGCGAGCGCTTCCAGCCGCGGCAAACCGAGGAAACCGCAGGTCCCTTTGATCGTATGTACGAGGCGGAAGATGTTGTCGAGAATCTTGGCGTTATTCGGATCCTGCTCAAAACGCACGAGCTCGACGTCGACCACGTCGAGACTTTCGTTCGTCTCGGTGACAAATTCCCTCAGCAGGTCGTCCATAAAAAACGCCTTCGTCGATGGGCTTCGGCCCACCCGTCGCTTTCCGTCGGAAGCGCGGTCAGTGTGTCTTTGAAGCGTTTAATTTTGGTTGCGTGGCGTCGTACGGCGCGCGCCGTTAACCGGTCATTAACCGCCGGAAACCTCCCCGGCGCGCGGACTAATGCGCCGTGACGACGACCGTTTCGCCGACCATGTCCACGGCCGCCTTGATGCCACACGCCTTGGCGAGGAGACCGGCGTAGTAGGGCTGAATGCGATGGGCATCGAGCCCTTCGGCACCGCTTTCACCGGTAAGCAAAGGCGGAACCGCAGGCGGAACTTTGGCGTTCGTGCCGGCAGCGCTGACCTTGAAGCCCATCGTCTCCCCTTCCCCTATGGGCTCAACCGCCAGGGTGCCCCCGCGTGGAATCGCCTGGCCCGCGATCAGGAGCATATTGAGCAACAGCTTGACCCGGTTCTTGGCCAGGAGCGCGCGGGGCAGATTCCAGGTGAGTTTGGTTTTTTCATCCTCAAGAAAGCCCCGCGCAATGCTCTCGGCATCGCCAAGGTCGATCTGGGCTCCAGCCGAGCCGGCCGCACCGAAGGCAATCCGGCAGAATTGCAGTTTGGCCGATGCTGTGCCGGCGCTCCTCTTTATGAGGTCGAGTGCGAACTCCTTGGTTGCCTCGTCATTTTCTTCTTCCAGTACTTCCAGGCCGTTGACGATGGCGCCGACGGGGCTGATCAAATCGTGGCAAACACGCGAGCACAGCAAGGCCGCGAGATCGAGGGCATCGATAGACGATCCAGACATAGACTAATCTCCGCTGGGCATGCAGGCTGCGCGGATCGGCGAATCGATAAAGGCGCCGACTTGGTCCGGGTGATACACCGCACCTGAGCGACCGCCAAGGACCGCGGAGCGGCAAAAGGACATTGGATTTAAAAAATCCATGGAATTAACAGGACGCGGAATTTGATGTCGGGTTCCGAAATTCTGCCGATCGAAGCAGTCACGTTGCTGGATGGCCTGACCGGAATAATTGCCCGCGCGTGTGCGGAAATTCGTGCGATTTCGCCGGTCACCGTGGCGCAGCGGGTCAAGTCCGACCAGTCTCCGGTTACAGCCGCCGACGAGCGGTCCGAAGCGATAATTCTGCAGGGGCTGGCCGAACTGCTGCCGGGCATGCCTGTCATTTCCGAAGAATCGGTCAATGGTCAACCGCTCGCGGAACTCGACAAGAGTTTCCTGATTGTCGATCCGCTCGACGGTACGCGCGAGTTTATTGCCGGCCGCGACGAATTCACCGTCAACCTGGGCATTGTCACGCGCGGCGTGCCAATCGCCGGGATTATCGCGGCGCCGGCACGCGGCCAGGTCTGGCGCGGTGTTGTCGGTGAGAAGGCTGAACGGCTGCGGTTACTGCCAGACGGCGCCGATGATGCGCGGAAGATCCACACGCGTCGCTGGCCCGATCACGGAGCCGTCGCCACCGTCAGCCGTTCGCACCTCGACGGCGCCACTGACAAATTTCTTGCGTCGCTCGGGGAGATCACGCGTCACGCCGCCGGGTCAGCCATAAAATTTTGCCAGGTCGCGGAGGGCGCCGCCGACATATATCCGCGGCTTGCGACCACCTGCGAATGGGATGTGGCCGCCGGGCATGCGCTTGTCGCGGCGGCAGGCGGCAAGGTGACGGGCCGGCAAGGCGCGCCGCTGGCCTATGGCCGCGCCAAGGAGAATTTTCGCGTGCCGGCCTTCATGGCGTGGGGAGATCCCGCAAAAGCAGCATCAATTACGGCCTGAAGACCGGCCAGGTAATCAGTGCCCAATCACTGTCCGAGCGAGCGCGAGAGTTTCGGCCATTTTCGTTCGGCCGTATCGATGATGCGGCCCGGATCGGCGAGAAACGCTGCGCGCGTTTTCTCGCTATAGAAGAGATAGAGCCTCTGACCGGCCACGACCCAGATCAACGGATGTCCCTGAACGGAACGATCGCTGCTGATCCCGACGGGATCATACCCGCCAAAACGGGGAGCATAGACCTCCGGGTGCGAGGCAAACGCTCCACGGTTGCCTTCATTGGTGAACCGCCAGACAACACCATCCAGATTAAGTTCGAGCTCCGGGCGCCCGAACTCCGCCTTGCTGTCGGTAAAATAAGCCACCGGGTCAAACCCGCTGATCGCGATGCCGGTGTCCGGATTGACCGCCAGTTGATTGTCGGTCGCGCCCTGCAGCGCCCCGGGTGCAAAAATACCGCAGCCCAAGGCGACCCCGAGCAAGAGCCGGGGCAAAATTGGGCGCTTCCGTTGCTGCCGTCGTGCAGTCATAGTTCTCAGCGACGTTAAAATGATTCGGGACGAGACGTCCGCGGCCACAATAGCGCGGCTGGCGTGAGCATCCGGTTAAGCGGGGCCTTTAGCCTCACCATCCAATGGAGCATATGATGCGCGCGATCCTGCGCTTTGCCGCGTTGGCCCTTTGCCTCAGCACTTTTGCCTACAGACCAGCGGCCGCCCAAAGCCCTCCACCGCCGCCACCCCCGGCGCACCAGCCCGGCACGTTCACGCCTGGCGAACTCGTGCGGGAAGGGCATCGCTTCTTCGGCACCGTGTCGCGCGGGTTGGCCCAGATCGTGGAGACGGCCGTCAGCCGCTGGGGGCAGCCAAACGGCTATGTGCTCGGTCAGGAAGGCAGCGGCGCCTTCGTCGTCGGCCTGCGTTATGGCGACGGCAAGCTCTATACTAAGAATGCCGGCGACCGCCGCGTATTCTGGGAAGGCCCCTCGGTCGGTTTCGACACCGGCGGGGAAGGCGCGCGCACAATGATGCTTGTCTACAATCTGCCCGCCACCGAAGCCATCTATCAACGTTTCGCGGGCATCGACGGCTCTGCCTATTTCATTGGCGGCTTTGGCATGACCGCGCTCGCCTCCGGAAACATTATCGTTGTGCCGATCCGTTCTGGGGTCGGATTGCGGCTGGGCGCCAATATCGGTTATCTCAAATTTACGCCGCGGGCGACGTGGAACCCGTTCTGATCGCGGCCGCATTTACTACCTTTCCTGCACGAACCAGCGGAAATGCGTTGGCCCGCGACGCGGCGTTTGCTTTAGGCTAGTCTGAAAGTCGCGCCGGCGGGATCCGGCCTGCCGGCCCAGAAATTCTGTGTGGCCGATTCTATGTTGGTGTGTGGGAGGCGTACGTTCGATGATTGAACCGATCATGTATTTCGGGATCGGGTTTCTTGTTGCTGCTCTGATCGGACTTGTCGTCGTCCCTCTTGTCCATGGACGCGCCGTACGATTGACAATGCGGCGGCTCGAAGCCGCGACACCATTGTCGATGGCTGAAATCCAGGCCGACAAGGATCAGTTGCGCGCCGAGTTCGCAATGTCGACCCGCCGTCTCGAAATGAGTGTCGAACAGCTCAAGACGAGAAGCACAAGCCAGCTTGCCGAGCTCGGCAAGAAGGGCGACGCCATCAATCGCCTTAAGGTCGAGCTGGGCGAGAAAAGCGCCGCGATATTCGCACTCGAGGCGCGCGACAAGTCGCTCCGCGACCAATTGCGCGCCACCGAAGAAGAATTCGCGGTCAAGACCAACATCATGCACGAGGCGCAGCGCGCGCTTTCCGACAAGCAGGCGGAATTGACGAAACTGACCGGCGAACTCGACGAGCGATCGATGCTTGCCGACTCCCAGAAGGTTGAGATCGTCGCGCTGAGGACGCAGGTCGAAGCGCTCAAGGAACGACTGGATGCTGCCGGCCACGAATTAAAGACGGTCGAGGATCGGCGCGATGCCGAACGGGTCGAACTGAAAGCCGCCGCGCAGGAACTGCTGGAAGAACGCGGGAGGGCCCAGAATCTCTCGCGTCGTGTGATCGAACTCGAGCAGCAACTGGTGGCGCAGACCAAGGAGGCGGAAATCCTGGGACGCCGCGCCCAGAATCTCGAAGACCGGATTGGCGAACAATCGCGACTGCTCAATCAAAGCGAATTCGAACTCAAGCAACTACGCCAGGATATGGAGGCTGCGCGCAAGGTTGAGAGCGACCTGCGCACCGCCATCATCGAAATAGAGGGTCGCTCTAATTCTGGCGCGCAGAAACTCAAGACCGAGAACGTTCAGTTGCAGGCCGAAATCGGGCACACCCGAGAGGAACGCGATCGCCTGGCCCGCGAACTCGGGGCGCTGAAACGCGAAACGGAGGAA
>Ga0187787_10000097_pt1 | contig 10970 bp, 8 predicted proteins | sample 1015_BV01_MP06_2_FD_133007 | JGI IMG/M metagenome (GOLD analysis project Ga0187787, IMG submission 133007) | Tropical peat soil microbial communities from peatlands in Department of Meta, Colombia - 1015_BV01_MP06_20_MG | ecosystem: Environmental > Terrestrial > Soil > Wetlands > Peat | place...
GGTGCGGTTTATGTCTTGGAGAAAAGCTCGATTTAATCACTTCAGCAGAGGCGGCTGAACGGCATGATTTGGTTGTTGCACAGGGGGTGGGGAAGTCTCCATCACTTATTACAATGGCCGCAATCGGCGCTTTCGGAGGCATGAAGAAATTTATCTCAAGGGGGGATATAGTTGTCATCAAGCCGAACATCGGCTGGGACAGAACTCCCGAACAAGGCGCAAACACTAATCCGGAAGTGGTTGCCGCCATAGTAAAACTCTGTTTTGACGCAGGTGCAAAAAAGGTGAAAGTCTTCGACAGGAGCGTGAATGATCCGCGGAGGTGCTACAAACAGAGCGGCATCGCAGATGCCGTATCTTCACTCGGCGCGGAGGTGAGTTTCGTCGACGACAGGAGGTTTAAAGATGTCTCGATAAAGGGACAGGTTCTCAAATCATGGCCTTTGTACGCAGATGCATTAGAGGCGGATAAGATAATCAACGTCCCCATCGCAAAGCATCACGGCCTCGCAAAACTTACGATGTCCATGAAAAACTGGATGGGTATCATGGGAGGCCAGCGTGGCAGAATCCATCAGAAGATCGGTGAGTCCCTCGCAGACATCTGTCTGGTCGTAAAACCGACTCTCACAGTACTCGATGCGGTCCGGATCCTCACCACAAACGGCCCTCAGGGCGGTAGCCTCGCGGATGTGAAGAGGTTGGACACAATAATAGTCGGCGTGGATCAGGTCGCGATCGACTCTTATGGCGCTACCCTCTTCGACATGAGAGGGAGCGATCTTTCCTATGTAAAAGCCGGTGCAGCTGCGGGGCTCGGCATAATGGACCTTTCGAAACTGAAGATAAAGAAGCTGAATGTCTAAGAAAACCTACAGAAAGATTTCACAGGGGCTCTTCCTTCTCCTTTTCTTATTCCTTTTTATACAGACGGAATCAAAAGGCAATGATACTCTCGGCTACCCTGTCAAACTTTTCCTGGACTTCGATCCACTGATTTTTATCACTACGCTCTTCGCTTCTCACGGCCGGAAAATACCTTCAGCTTTCTTCCTCTCTTTGTCGCTCATCGTCATGACCGTGCTGCTTGGCAGGATATTCTGCGGCTGGATATGCCCGCTCGGTACGCTGCACAATATCATCGGCTCTCTGAAAAAAAGCCATTCTCTTAAAGTCCACGTCAGCTGGCATAAGGCAAAGTACTACATTCTTTTCCTGCTTGTTTCATCATCAATCTTCACACTTCAAATTACCGGAATCATGGATCCTATTTCATTGCTGATCAGGTCTTTTTCCCTGAGCATATTCCCCCTCTTGAACCATGGGATAAGGGGATTCTTTGACTCAATTTACAATGCCAATATTCCGGCGGTCGTCAATCTCTCGGAACCGGCTTATGATTTCCTAAAGAGAAATCTCCTCTCCTTCAGAGATCTTTACTACATCCAGGCTATTCTTATCGGCCTTTTATTCATAGTCATAATCAGCCTGAATTTACTGGAAAGGAGATTCTGGTGCAAATACGTCTGTCCTCTGGGTGCAATGCTTGGACTTCTTTCCGGCTATTCATTGCTCAAAAGGGAAGTGAGCGAAGGATGTACCTCCTGCGGCATCTGCGCAAACCGCTGCCAGGGGGGCGCGCTGCAGGAGAAGAACAGCGTATGGAAAAACACGGAGTGCCTTGTCTGTTTCGACTGTGATGACCTATGCCCTCAGAATGCCGTAACCTTCGGCATAGGGAGGAACGCACATCCCTCCATAGATCTTGGAAGAAGGCAGGTGCTGCTTTCTCTCGCCTCAGGAATGCTTGCCGTGCCGCTGGTCAGGTCAACTCCTTTTTCACGATCCGATTTTTCGAATCCGGGCCTGCTCCGTCCGCCGGGATCACTTGAAGAAAAGGATTTTCTGAAACGTTGTGTAAAATGCGGTGAATGTATGAAGGTCTGCCTTACGAACGGGCTTCAGCCCACACTTCTCGAAGCAGGGCTGGAAGGCCTTTGGTCTCCGAGACTCATCCCGAGGATAGGATATTGTGAATACCGGTGTACTCTCTGCGGGCAGGTCTGCCCTACGGGTGCTATACAGAGATTGCCGCTTGAGGAGAAGATGAAAACAAAAATAGGTCTTGCCATGATCGATAAAGGAAGATGCCTTCCCTATGCACATTCGACCCCTTGCATAGTCTGTGAAGAGGTATGTCCCACATCTCCGAAGGCCATCTGGTTTGAGGAATTTTCAGTAAAAGACAGAGGCGGCGAGGAAATAATAGTCAAACAGCCCCACATAGACCTCGACCGCTGCATCGGCTGCGGAATCTGCGAGGCAAAATGCCCGGTAGGCAACCGTCCCGCAATTTATGTGACGAACATCGGAGAATCGAGGTCAAAAACGAACCAGCTGCTTCTTCTCTGATGAAATTACTTTGCTTCGGCTATCTCGATCGTTTTCTTGAACGCCGCCTCCATGTCGGGGAGATATGTAATTTCAGGCACTACCTGGATATACTGCACAATGCCTTTTTTATCCACGATGACAATCGCGCGGGCAAGGAGCATAAGATCATCCATGAGAAGCCCGCTTGAGCGCCCGAAGGCACCTTCTTTGTAATCCGACAAATACTGAAGGTTCTGCAGTTTTGCCTCTCCCGCAAAACGTTTTTGAGCAAAGGGGGTATCCCTGCTGATGACGATCCTCTTTACACCCGGCGGCAAACGACTTCCCTGCTCGCCGAGATAATGAGTTTGTTCCTCGCAGACCGGCGTGTCGATTGACGTTACAACGCTGAGGAAGAGCACCGAACCCTTTTCCTTAGAAAGGTCGACATCCGACAATGACATGGCATCGACAAACTTGACGGAGGGCAGCTCCTCACCGACTTTCATCGGCGATCCCAGCAGTTTATAGGGCTTTCCCTTTAATGTCACCTTCGTACCAGGTTGAACTGATTCACTCGTCGTTGTTGGTTTCTGTTGTTTTGCGCACCCAAAGCACAGAACCAAAGCGATACAGGTTATCAAGGTAATTTTATTGAGATACATAAAGTTCTCCTTTCATTTTTTTCATTCTCTTTCAAAATCTTACTTATGCCAGCGGAATATAGAACCTAAAGAATCCCGCGGGCTGCCGGAAAAGCCGTATCAATAATCTAAATAGGCCTTAATCCACTCGATCTCCAGCCGGAAAGCGCCGGGCTGCCTGTCCGCTGTCATCAGCCCGATCCGTCGGATCTCCGCGGGGTTCATGGGAGCCGCTCCGGAGATGAGATCACCCCGAAAAAAAGGCAGGAATTCGCTGAAAGGGAAGTAAGGAGTAGTCCAGGCATCCGGCTCTGTCGCGAAGCTCATCTGATATGCAGGGCCGTCCGGCTTATCGCCGGTTCCTATACTGATGCGGTAGAGTTTGCCATCCCCTTTCACCCGGATCGCGATTCCCCTAAAGCCGTCGAGTAGTAAATCCCCGATATGGATCCGAACCGATGCAAACCCGCCAGAATTTTCGAGTGACAAGGTTCCCTCAAAAAGAGCGGTTCCGTCCGGCGTGACGGCCAAGCGGCTCTCCGATCCTCCGCCCGTGACTTCGTCGTTAACAACCTTCCACAGTTTTTCTGCTCCAGGGGTCTTAAAATCTGCGAGTAATTTATATTTGATCATGCAATCTCTGCCCTTTCTATTCTACCACACGGCACACTGACCCAAAAAAGCAATTATTTAAAGTGGCCTGGCCAACTAGCAAATTGCGATTTCTCCACAACTCGCAGGGTTGGGAAAGGTCTTAACGCGGGCTAATAATCTTCTTGTAGCGGTTCTAAAACAATCTCTTCGACTATTCTGCAGATTCGGGCTGAAGTCTTTCCCCGGTAATCATCTATCGTCAAGGGATTGTGTAAGATCACTCTTACATGAATTTTTTGTTGGGAGCCAACTCTGACCGCATTTTCCTTTAAAGATTGCGGCTTGTTCCATGCAATCTCCACGTCCTCCTTATAATGAAGTGTTATCGGTTGCAGTGATATATCGGGGTTAAGCTCAACAGCCTTGAAGACACCTCTGTGAAAGGGCAGCCGACTTTCGATGCCGCTCGTTGTTCCCTGCGGGAAAACAGATAGAATTCGACCCGAACACTCATTCGCAACAGTATTAAGAACTCGCACCCTCTCCTTTGGGGAACCGCGTTCGAAAAAGATGACCCCCGCCAGCCAGGCGATCTGTCCGATTACGGGATAATACTTCACTTCCGCCTTGCTTACGAAGAGGGATCCGAATAAAGCAGACAGCACAAAGATGTCCAGGAAACTCACATGGTTCGAAATTATCAAAATGCCTTTTCTCCTTTTTAGGGTTCCCACTTCGCCCCTGGATTCGATCTTAACCCGAAAAATGAAGAGGCAGATTTTTGAATAGAATTGCACAAGTCTCCATCCGACGCTTTCACGCCACCTGTATAAAATCGATAATATGAAAAAATAAAACGGCGCGAATAGGATGGTAATGGTCAGCAAGAGCGATGCTTTGACATAGAACCTAAGCATACCTCAATTCATTTCTCCCAATCACGGTAATAAAATCTCACCAACTTATCCGGCTGAACACCCAAGAGATAAAGACTGCGCAGTGACCAGTTGCGCAACGTGCAGCCAATAACTCCTTCTCTCTCCCACCTTCGCGGTGAAGTTATCACCTTTTGCGGGATGATACAGATCTTGTGTCCCCGTCTCTTCATGCGCCTCATGAACTCGAGATCTTCCATCAATGGAATTTCTTTAAAGCCTTTCATCCTGTCGAAATAATTTTTTTTGATGAATATCGCTTGATCTCCGTAAGGGACTCTTGTGAGGCGGGTGCGGACATAGACAAGCTTCTCTATCAGCCTGAAGACGGACCTATCGGATTTTATGCCCAAATCAAAGGCTCCTCCCGCGTAGTGTCCCCTGTCCATGAACGAGGAAATCGTTCTCAAGGCATGCTCCGGCAGTTCCGTATCGGTATGCAGGAACAATAGTATCTCTCCCTTTGCGAGGGATGCTCCCTTATTCATCTGTTTCCCTCGACCCACCGGAGATATGTCCTTTATCGCCTCCTTATTTCTTAAGACACTTATCGTTTTCCCTTCATAATCACCGTCTATGACTATCACCTCGATATCACTGCCTGAGCCTATACTGTAAACATGTTCGACGGTATGATTAATTATCGACGATTCGTTCAATACCGGGATGATAATCGAAAATGAAAACATTTTCATTCTAAAAGGAATTGCCATCTCTGTTTCAAAGATGACATTGAAAGGTCAGCATGGCCCTTTTTTCAGCTTAATCACTTTTATTCGCCTTAAAAAACCTTTTCTTATTATTCGATATGAAAGCCATGGTCCTGGAGTTCAAAAATTCCGTATGTCTATTCCTCTCAACAAGGTCCCTGAGATCTTCGATTCTGTCGACATCCCCCCATTTCGGGAGAAGATGAACCCTATAACGATTTTTTTTAAATATTTCCATCGTTTTCTCGAATACCGCGTCTGTACTCCACGGTATTTCCTCGAATATCTCGGGCAGAAAGGTATCGTTCTTGAACCCTATCAGATAATAACCTCCATCAAAAGCCGGACCGACCACAGCCTCGCTGCCGTTAAATTCGAAGGCCTCTTCCAGAACCTCATTGGTTATATCCGGCACGTCACTGCCGATCAGCAAAACCTTTGAAAACCCTTCCGAAAAGGTCAGCGTGAAGGCATTCTTCATCCTCTCACCCAGATCATTCCCCTGCTGAGGTTTGTATACAAAATCCTTTCCGAGCCAGTCCGAGATTTTTTCACCTGATTCAGGGGGATAGAAAAAAATGGTAAAGGTCTGTCTTCCCTTCCCCAGCGTCTCCAAAAGATCGAGGCAGAAATTTCTATAAAGTGAAAGGACAACCTCTTTATCGACATCGCGGGAAAGACGGGACTTAGTCAGTCCCGGATCGGGAGATTTTAAAAATATGAGGATGCATCTTTCACGGGGCATCTAGTCTTTATTTTACTAGCGATTCAACTTCGTCGTCGACAACCAGCAAGCGTGCCGGATTGATTATCCTTCCGATAAAACTGACTTTACTCTTTTCACAAGGATAGCGATATCTCTATCCCTCACGGTCCTCGCATCTATTATGAGGCAATCCCCTTTTATCCTTGCAATGACAGGCGGGGTCCCTTTCCGCAGCCTCTCCTCAACTTCGTTGACGGACAAGATGTCGCTTCTGACCGATACCGCATAGGTCGGAAGATCAACCTCCGGGAGCGATCCGCCACCCGCCCTCGAGGAATCGGATATTAAGGTAATATGAGCGTTCCTTATTTCGGCCTTCATTCTTTTCGTTATCCTCTTTGCCCGTCCTTTTATCTCCTCGGGTTTCTGCAGTAGCATCCGGAGAGTGGGGATATTTTCGACAACCCTTTCTTCATCGATATATTCCATCAGTGTTGCCTCAAATCCGGCGAGAGTCAGCTTGTCGATTCTCATCGCCCTTGTCATGGGATTTTTCTGAATCCTTTCTATGTATTCTTTTTTGCCCACTATTACCCCGCCCTGAGGGCCGCCCAGGAGTTTGTCACCGCTGAAGGTCGTAAGATCAACTCCGGTTTTCACGATCTCCTTCACGGAGGGTTCATCGTGAATACCAAAAGGCCTTAAATCTATGAGACATCCGCTGCCGAGATCATACATCACGGGTATTTTTCGTCTACTGCCGAGCTTCACAAGATCTTCTACCGAGACCTCATCGGCAAATCCCACGATCTTGTAATTAGACTTATGAATTTTTAGGATGAGCGACGTGTTTTCATTTATCGCCCTTTCATAATCATAGAGATGGGTCTTGTTCGTTGTGCCTACCTCGCGGAGAATCGCTCCGCTTGCTGTCATGACATCAGGCATTCGAAAGGAACCCCCGATTTCGACAAGCTCGCCCCTTGAAACAATCACTTCTTTGCCTTTCGACAGGGTATTAAGACACAACAGGACCGCAGCAGCGTTATTATTAATAATGAGAGCATCCTCTGCGCCGGTAACCTCCCTGAGAATACGTTTTATATGGGTGTATCTCTTTCCCCTTTTTCCCCTCTCAATATCGTATTCAAGATTGGAATAACTCTCGGAAACCCTTCTGATATTTTCGAGCACCCGCTCGGATAAAGTAGACCGCCCGAGGTTTGTGTGGATGACAACGCCTGTTGCATTGATTAAAGGCCTCAGACTGAACGAAGAAAGCCTTTCGGCTATACGCTCTATGTCGGCCGTCAATCTCTCTTCCGAGAGATCAACGGTAAGGCCCTCGATGATCTCTTTTCGCCTTAAATCGATTGCGTCTCTTATAGCCTGCAGGACATACTTTCTCGGATACTTATTCACCCACCCCGTGCCCTGATCGCTCTTCAATAACTCATCTACGGACGGGAGAGCGGAAAGCAATTCCTGTTTTTCCTTCATCTAATTTTCTACCATAGTTATGAAAACAAGGTCAATGGATTTCTGAGCGTCGCGGGATCGGCAAAGACAATTGCTCCTCAAATAGTATGGAGATGCTATATCACCATCACTCCAATCTCTGAAAACCAGATATATGTTAAAATAACTAAGTTATGTTTCACGACATCCACGAAGAGTGCGGCGTATTCGGAGTTTACGGGCATCCCGAGGCAGCGAATCTCACCTATCTCGGCCTTTACGCGCTTCAGCACAGGGGTCAGGAAGGCGCCGGCATATGCTCGTCCGACGGAAGACAACTTTTTCTCGAAAAATCGATGGGTCTTGTCGCCGACATTTTCAGTGAAAAAAGGCTCCGAAGGCTTCCCGGCCATATGGCTATCGGGCATAATAGATATTCAACAGCCGGTACCAGTGTATTAAAAAATGTGCAGCCTATCGTCGCAAATTTTGCCCTGGGGACACTCGCCATAGCCCATAACGGCAATCTCGTCAGTGCTGTTGACCTGAGGTCGTCTCTCGAGGAAGATGGCGCGATATTTCAGTCTTCCTCTGACAGTGAAGTAATAGTCCATCTTATAGCCCATTCAAAAGGAAACGATTTTTATGAAAGGGTAGCCCATGCCATTACTAACATAACCGGATCCTTCAGCCTGCTCATCTTAAGAGAAAAGGAGCTGATTGCGATACGTGATCCTTACGGTGTAAGACCGCTCAGTCTCGGCATGAAAGACGGCGCCTATGTCGTAGCGTCCGAGACGTGCGCCTTCGACCTCATCGGGGCAACCTATATCCGTGACATTGAACCGGGAGAAGTCCTCATCATAAATGAGCAAGGGCTGGAATCCCTGAGGATATTCAATAATCAAAGAAAGGCCTTCTGCGTATTCGAATTTATTTATTTTTCGAGGCCTGACAGCAATATCTTCGGAGGGGTGAATGTCAATGAGATGAGGAAAGAGTTCGGCAGGCAACTCGCAAGGGAGTCCGGCACCGATGGCGACCTTGTTATACCCGTTCCTGATTCGGGTGTTCCGGCTGCGATAGGTTTTTCGGAGGAAAGCGGCATACCCTTTGATTTCGGCCTAATCAGAAACCATTACGTGGGAAGGACTTTTATAGAACCGAAGCATAGTATAAGACATTTCGGCGTAAAGATTAAGCTCAACCCCGTAAGGAAACTCCTCGAGGGCAAAAAACTGATAGTCATAGACGACTCGATAGTCAGAGGCACCACGAGCAAAAAAATAGTCAAGATGCTGAGGGAAGGGGGTGGCGCGAAGGAAGTCCATCTGAAAATAAGCTCTCCACCGACCATCGGCCCCTGTTTTTATGGAATAGATACTCCTACCAGACGGGAGCTCATAGCTTCAACGCACCTCCTCGACGAGATCAAGAAATACGTTACCGCAGATTCTCTTTCTTATCTCAGCCTTGAAGGTCTCAAAAAGATCGTCACTGAATCTCATAATTATTGTACGGCCTGTTTTGATTGCGATTATCCCATCAGTTTTCCTGGTGAACATCTAAAACAGATGGAATTTTTGTTCAGGTAGTAGGGGTAGAAATTTTCTCACCAATTAGTTCTTGAGTAGGTTTATACTAAATGTCATTGTCCCGAAAATAGATTAACCGGTAATCTCCCCTAACCCCTCTTTATAAAAGAGGGGCAGCCCCTCCCTTTTCTAAAGGGAGGTAAGGAGGGATTACTCATTTTCATGCTGCTTTGTGAGCCAATGGCTCATGCCGATTCCCTCAGTCCTCAGGCGAGAATCCACGGTTTTTCATGAATGCGCGACTACGAATTTCGGGCATGACGAGTGAAGATGCGGTAGGGCGTGTATCCTATTTTGAGGCTGTTAATACAGGCAATTTGGATTTCAGGCCGTTAGATGTGGTAAATTTCATATATATATATTTTGTATCCGCCTCGGCAGATCTTTGGGCGAATAACTCATACCGGAGGAAACATTGGGGAAAAACATTGTAAATAAGATATTCGAAGCACATAGGGTTTATGGCGATCTAAAAGTGGAAGCAGCAGTCGGATTAAAGGTTGACCAAGTTTACACTCAGGACGCGACGGGCACAATGACGTGGCTTCAGTTCGAGGCGATAGGGATCGATAGGGTAAGGGTGCCGTTGGCTGTGTCGTATGTGGACCATAACATGATCCAGTCGAATTTTATGAATTCCGACGACCACAGATTTCTTCAAACTGTCGCCGCAAGGTATGGTGCGTACTTTTCGAGGCCGGGGAACGGAATCAGCCACCAGATACACCTTGAGCGGTTCGCGGCACCCGGCAAGATCGCACTGGGCACAGACAGCCATACGCCGACCGGCGGCGGCATCGGTATGATAGCCATCGGGGTTGGAGGCCTTGACGCAGCAACAGTCATGGCCGGCTCGCCCTTCGAACTCAACATGCCGAAGGTTCTCCTCATAAGACTGACCAATACGTTAAGCAGACCGTGGGTCACGGCAATGGACGTGATCCTGGCGATCCTGAAGAGGCTCACCGTTAAGGGAGGGGTAGGCAAAATCATCGAGTATGGCGGCCCTGGCGTTAAGGATTTAAGCGTCACCGAGAGAGCCACCATTACGAACATGGGCGCAGAACTCGGCGCAACGACCTCTATATTCCCGAGTGACAAAAGCACGAAACATTTTTTAAAGGCCCAGGGAAGGGAATCGGACTGGGTCGAAATCCGTGCGGATAAAACGGCAGAGTATGCAGATACTGTTGAGATTGATCTCAGTGCGATCGAGCCTATGATCGCCCAGCCGCATAGCCCCGACAATGTTGTGTCCGTGAGGGAACTCACCGGCACAAAAGTAGATCAGGTATGCATAGGAAGCTGTACGAATTCGTCATACCAGACAATGGCTGGGGTTGCTTCGATACTGAAGGGCAATTCGGTGGCGGAAGGACTAAGTCTTCTGATTAACCCCGGATCGAAGCAGGTGTACGAGATGCTCTCCCGCAAAGGGCTTGTGGCTGACATGATCGCAGCAGGGGCAAGGATGCTCGAAAGTTCATGCGGCCCGTGCATCGGCATGGGAGGCTCGCCCGGGACAGGGCAAATATCCGTCAGGTCCTACAATAGAAATTTTAAAGGCAGAAGCGGGAATAAGGATGCCTTTGTATATCTCTCAAGCCCTATCTCATGCGCAGTCTTCGCTGTGAAAGGTGAGATCGTTGATCCGCGCGTTTCCGGACTTCATATTGAGCTGTCCAAAGAACCTTCGAGTTATAAGATCGATGACAATATGCTTATAAAGCCCGTGACGCATGATACAACGGTCATAAAAGGGCCGAATATAAAGGAGGTCCCGGTAAAAGGACCCCTCGGCGAAAAGATAGAAGCGGATGTTTTGTTGAAATTGGGCGATAACGTAACGACAGACGACATCATGCCTGCGGGCTCAACGATCCTCCCTTTGCGCTCGAATATCCCCGCGATAGCCGAGTATGTCTTTTCCAATATTGACAATACCTTCAGCAAAA
>Ga0187787_10000098_pt1 | contig 10959 bp, 9 predicted proteins | sample 1015_BV01_MP06_2_FD_133007 | JGI IMG/M metagenome (GOLD analysis project Ga0187787, IMG submission 133007) | Tropical peat soil microbial communities from peatlands in Department of Meta, Colombia - 1015_BV01_MP06_20_MG | ecosystem: Environmental > Terrestrial > Soil > Wetlands > Peat | place...
GCCGCTTCACCTTGTTCAATCGCGCCTACGAACAACTCACAGGCGACAGCCGCAGCCGCCTGACCGGAAAAACCGCGCATGAAATCTTCCCGGGCCCGCGCGCAGACATGATTGTGCGGTCCGATAACGAAGCGCTCGAGACCGGACGTATCGTCTCAACGCCCGAACACTTTATCGACACCTTGGGCAACGGGGAACGGCTTGTTAAGGCGAGCAAGATCGCGATCAGGGATGATAGCGGCGAGGCAAAATATCTGCTGACTGTTCTGGACGACATCACCGAGCGGCGGCGCAGCGAGGAACACATTTCGTACCTCGCCCACAACGATTCGCTGACCGGCCTGCCAAACCGGACCTCGTTTCTCGAACATCTGAACACGACGCTGGGGCAAGCTTCGAAGGCCGGCGAGCGATTCGCCGTCATGTGCCTCGACCTCGACAGGTTCAAGGAAGCAAACGACGTTTATGGTCATCTCGTAGGCGACGGCCTCCTCCGCGAGGCCGCGCGTCGCCTGCAAGCCACGGCCGATGACGCTTTCATCGCGCGGATCGGCGGCGATGAATTCATGCTGGTCGTATCGGGCGAGAGCCCGGAAGCGATGGCAGGCGAGCTCGGTGAACGCCTGATCGATGCATTCAGCAGGAATTTCGACGTCGACGGCCATCAAATCCAGGTCGGATTAAGCATCGGGGTCGCGGTTTTCCCGGCGGACGGCACCCACGTGAAGACCTTGATCGCGAATGCCGACGCAGCGCTCTATCAGGCAAAATCAGAGGTGCGCGGGTCGGTACGCTTTTTCGAAGAGAAACTCGGATCGCGCCTGCGGGAGCGCCGCGAACTGCAAACCGACCTGCGCAGGGCCCTCGAAAACGGCGGCCTTTCGCTGCATTACCAGCCACAGAAAACAATCACCTTCGGGAAGGTCGTTGGCCTGGAGGCGCTGGCGCGCTGGCATTGCCCGAAGCGCGGGATGGTCTCACCCGACGTGTTCATCCCGATTGCGGAACAGAGCAGTCAGATCATCACGCTCGGCGAATGGATCCTGCGCGAGGCCTGCAGGGAGGCAGCATCCTGGGACAAGCCGCTCAAGGTCGCGGTCAACATTTCTCCGATCCAGTTTCACCATGGCGACCTGCCCAATCTCGTTCATTCTGTTCTGCTCGAAACAGGCCTCAAGCCGGACCGGCTGGAGCTGGAAATCACCGAAGGCGTGCTGATTGACGATTTCGCGCGCGCGGTTTCGATTTTGCGCAAGCTCAAGTCGCTTGGCATCCATATCGCGCTGGATGATTTCGGATCCGGATATTCATCGCTGTCTTACCTGCACGCATTCCCGTTCGAAAAAATCAAGATCGATCGCGTGTTCATCGGAGACCTCGAGCACAATCATCATTCGATGGCGATCGTGCGTGCGATCATCACGCTTGGCCACAACCTGAACATTCCGATTCTCGCCGAGGGCGTCGAAACGGAAAGCCAGCTCGCCTTCCTCGCGCAGGAAGGTTGCGACGAAGTGCAGGGATATCTGACCGGGCGGCCATACCCGATCGAGGCCTATGCCGAACTCGTTGGCCGGGAATCGGTCAAGGCCACAACGCAAGCGATTGCGGTCTAAAGCCTCACCACAACGTCAAACTCAGGATTTCCGAATGGTGCCGTTCGGGCTCGCCTGGTCGACAGCCGTTGGGAGATGCTGCGCAAGTATCTTAAGCGCTTCATCGACCGGCACGCCGAAATGCTGGGCGATCTGTTTCACCTGATCGCTGTTGAGCGCCGCGCGCAGCTGCTCGGGCGTAACCTTCATGTTGGCGCCATTACCCAACCAGGATTTGACCTGGTCGCCCAAGCCGCCCTGCTGAAGCTGATTCACAAGGCCCTGCAGATCGCCCAGATTGGTCTTGGCCAAGATCGCGGAAATCAATGCCGATTGTTCACCGGCGGCCGCGGAAGCAAGTGCAGCCTTCAGCGAGCCGCCAAGCTGATCCAGAAGTCCCATTTTAGCCTCCATAGCCCGAGCTACGGATCGACCAACATTCGTTTCAGGGATGCTTTTCGTTTTTGGAAGCGCGCATTCCCTGGCTGGTCGCATCCCGCTCGCACATATACGCGCCGGATTTCGTGTTGCCGTAATTCTTGTACGACGCAAAGTGATAGATCTTCGACTCCAGGTTGGCCCAGACCACCGTTCCGGTCCCGCACCGCACCTTGGCTTGCGCTTCGGTAGTGTACTGGTTGGCGCCGGTCGGTGTGGTTGACGCGGCCGGAGACGGCGCCGCGGGAGCGGTGGCGGTCTTCTTTTCAGGCGCAGGCGCCGGAGCGGGAGCCGGCGCAGGTGCTGCTGTCGTCTTCTTTTCCGGAGCAGGCGCAGGCTGAGCAGCCGCTGTGCCGGCACGGCATTGCGTCACATAAGCCTTCTCGGTGATGCCCTTGGCCTGATTGTCGGCCTTGTTGGCGCGCCACTCGGTCTGGCACTCCTTCACCGTCTTCTGGGCGGCAGCCGGTGCAGCAGCAGCCGTCGTTTTTTTCTGCGCGGCGGTCGACGCCGCGGGCGCAGGCGCAGGTTTCGCTGCGCTGTCGCCCCCGCGGCATTTTGCGACGTAGGCCTTTTCCGTAATGCCCTTGGCCTGGTTGTCAGCCTTGTTTGCGCGCCATTCGGTCTGGCACTCCTTCACCGTTTTTTCTTGAGCGAACGCCGGTGACACCAAAAATGCGACGCCAATAAAAGCTGAACAAACAACCGCGATCTTACGCATGGTCAAACTCCAGGCATTACGCCAATGAAAGGATCAGGATTCTTTCACGCATTTGGTCATGAAACTGGTCTTGGCCGCGCCGGAAAGCGGCTTGCCGTCCTTGCCCATCGCCTTGGCCTCGCAGGTATCCTCTTTGCACTTCTTGACGAAGCTGGTCTTGGCAGCGCCCGCGAGCGGCTTGCCGTCCTTGCCCATCGCCTTGGATTCGCAGGACTGCGCCATCGCTGACCCGGCGGCAAAAGCCGTGATTAGCGCTGCAAGCATAATCCGTTTCATCGTTCTCTCCCTATGATGTCTTTAAAAGCGCAAATGATGACGCTTGAAGCATAGATTGGAAATTGGCACGTGGCGAATCTTTGTCGGTTGCCATTCCCGGTGAAATTTTCCGGGACAAATTCGTGGAAATTCGTTTTAATTTTCCATGCAGTAAGCGGTCGACCGCCGGGCAATCGACGGTGGTAACCCAATGTGGTGATGGCGAAATTTGGCTGATATTGCCGGGTCAGGCCGTGAGAACGCGCGTCAAGCGCCTTCGGTCACGTCTTCGTACACGTCAATCTCAACCGCACCGGGAAAGAGCGACCGCCAGGTTTGCAGATAGGCCTGCACCATCGGTTCGCTCGCGAGTTTCTGACGGTTTAGTTCGACTGTCTTATCCGCCTGATAATCAATCACCTGAAGGAATTGTGACGGGTCATCAGCATTGCGCAGCAGCCGGATTTTTGCATCGCCGAATGCTTTATACAGAGGCGCCGCGTTATTCATCATGGACACGAGAAGCGTCGCCGCATCGGCCGATGGCGTCCTGATCTTCAGATAGAGAACTCGCTTTGCCATTCCGGTTTCGCTTGTCATTTTCCCGCTCCCTTGCATTCAGACCCGCAATTACAAGCAACGCATTTGTGGCCTTTGCGGGCACAGCTTGAAGGAATTCGACAGCGTAAAGAGGAAGCGGACGTCGTGAAAGTCGTTTGCGGTCGTCCCTGCATGAACCGGGACAGCAAATCCGACGCCGGCCTGCCATTGCTCCGCAAGGAAAAAGCGGATGCCCGCCCCCGCCGAAGCGATGGACAGCACCTGCCCATTGTTGTTGAAGCTCCAGACGGCGCCTTTGTCGAAGAAGCCGTACAGCTGATAGCCCTTGAGAATGTCGTTCGAAATACTCTGGTCAAAACGCATCTCGCCATACGCGGCGATCCCGCTATCACCGCTGTAAAAGCCCGGGCCGTAGGCAGCATCGCCGAGATAGAACTGTTGGGCGACCAGCAACGGCCCGGATGCCCATTGGCCAGTCGCCGATATTTTCACGGACCAAACATCTGAAAGCGGCTGGTATCGGGAAAATGCGAAATCAAGTATCGAGAAATTCGGTGAGGCGTCACTACGCGATAGAAGGTCATCATCCCGGCGCGATGCGCCAAAAATATTGACGCCATGGCGAAATGCCAGGTTCAGATAGTTCCAGCCCGCGAGACTATCATTGAGCTTATAATCCGCCATCAAACTCACGGTCCGAAAATGATCGTTGTAAAGCGTGCTGGTAGAGTCACGTTCCGAACTATCGCTGAAGCCCGCTGCCGCTGTCAGCCACAGTGACGATCGCCGCGTTTCAATAGGCACAATGCTGGCCTTGAGTTCGAAGGTCTTGGTTACGGTGTGATCGCTTAATTGTTGCCGGATATCGCCGGGTGCAACATTGCTGTAGAGCGCCATTGCACCAAGGTGCAGCCCGTCGGTTCCGACAGGTGTATCGTAGGATAACTTGCCGAACCCGAACTCGCGTAGCGCGTTCGGCGTGGCTGATGCGTTGATGCTGAGATTGTCGCCGGGGCGAAAATACGAATTGAAGGCAGTGGCCGTATACGCTTCCAACGGGCCGACGGCTGACGTGCCCATGTTATCGAACCCGAAAGCCTGGAAAATCTGCCAGGTCTTGATCCAGACGGTGAGGCGGAATTTTCCGGATGCTTTTCCAATTTCCTGGAGCGCCGTGTCCTCGATACGGACGCCGGAACTGTCATTAACAAGCAGCAACTGCCGCTCGAGAGTTTTCAGCCGCGCGGGATGCTCTGCGAGGATGGGCGCGAGCAACGCTCGAACGCCGAAGCGGTCTGCGCCCTCGCCTTTTACGTCGAGCTCCGCAATATAACCTTCGATCACTTTGACCCGAATGCGCCCGTTCTTGATATCTTGTGGCGGTACTATGGCGCGCGAGAGGTGATAGCCAGCCGCGCGATATGCATTGGTGATAGCACCAGCGATCGCTGCGAGATCGGCCTGCGATACCGTCTTCCCGATATAGGGCTGGTAAATCTCATCGACCTCATCGCGCGCGATAGAATGCATACCTTCAACGGAAACGGCTCTGAGCTTGATGAGCGGCCTGGTATCGGCGCTCGGTTGCACTGTTGGAACGCCCGGCAGTTTCACAGCCGGTTTGTTTTCGCGTTCCCGGCCAGCCTGGAGTGCCTCGAGGTTCTTTTCCGTCCGCCCCGTATCGTATCCGGGCTGGCTGGCCGCCTGCTGGGCTGTGCTCGAGCCCGATGTTGCCACCAAAATTAATAAAGTGAGTAGCAGAACGCCCGCGTGTATCGCGCGTATCCGCTCCCGCCAGAACGCCAAAAAAATCGCGAGATTCCGCGCCATCAATGGGAATTCTCGCGTGCGGTTGCGCCCCTGAGCCAAGCGCAAATCGTAAATATTCACGGTTAACGAACTATTACCGTCGCGCCCGCCCTACTCCGATCGCACTAGACTAAAAATTGAAGAATTTCCGGCAAAACCGAACCTAGAGGGACCGGGAGTCCGTCTCGACTTTTGAGACAGAGCACTACGCAGGAGGCGCCGGTGTTCGGCAAAATAACAGGTTTCTGTGCCCCGGCCCTTTTGGCGGGATTCGTCATCCTCTATCCAGGCTCACAAGTCGTCGCTGAAGACGCGGCCGCCTGGCGAGTGAACAAATCATCGGGTCAGGTCTGGATGACGACGACCGGCGTGCAGGAAGCCTCCCTCACGAACGAAGCCGTCCTCAAGCCAGGAGACACCATCCGCACAGGTTCCAATGGCCGCGTCCTGCTGGTGCGCGGCGAGGCGAGCATGCTGATCGCGCCGAATTCGGTGATTGCACTCCCCGCCGAGCAGAAAGACGGCCTCTCTACGACCATCTACGAGCAGGCGGGATCGGTTCTCGTTCACGCGGAAAAACGTAACTTCAAGCACTTCCAGGTCGAGACTCCTTATCTGGCGGCCGTCGTGAAAGGCACACAGTTCCGCGTCACTTTGGATAAGCGTGGCGCCAATGTCGCCGTGCTCGGCGGTCAGGTCGAAGTAACAGATTTCAAGACCGGCCAGAATGCACTCGTTCTTCCAGGCCAGGCAGCGCGAGTTTCGGCCACTGGGCACAGCGGTCTGTCCCTCAGCGGCTCCGGTGTCGGCCCCGTCAAGCCGGGAACGCCGCGCCCGTCTCCTTTCGACCAGATTCGCGTGCCCAAGGGCGGCCTCGCCATGCCCACCGGTCCATCGGATGGCAAGGCGGTTCACGTCCTCGGCGCAATCGACGTGGCGAACAGCAATTCGCGCGTCGACGTCGGCCACGACAAGAACGTCGTCCGCATTACGGCTCCTCTCGGCGACGTAGCGCTCGATTTCGTGAAAGCAACAGATGGTCTTGCGCACGGCGCGATCGTTACGCCCGCCGATCGGGGTAACGCTTCGAAACAAACGGTGTGGAGCAATGGCGATCTCACGCCAGGCAATGGCGCGGCCAAAAGCGCTGGCCAGGCCAGCAACAGCAATGCAGCCGCGGTCAGCAATGCCGGAGGAAACGGCAACGGTAACGCCAACGGTCTTGGCAACGGCAACGGGAATGGGAATGGGAATAGCGCCGCAAACAGCCTTGCAGTGGGGAATGGAAATGGCAACGGGAACGGCGACGGGAATGAAAATGGGAACGGGAACGGGAACGGCAAAGGCAAAGGCAAGGGCAAATCCTGACACGCCGGCACGACAGCTGAATGATTCAGGCGCGTTGCCCGATGGTGACGTGTGAAAGGGATTCGGCCGCATCTCTTTGTCATATCGGCGCTGGTGGCGATTTCGCTGACCGGGCTGACCGGTGCGTTGAAAAATGCGCTGGTCGACCTGCGGTTTGGGCTGTCGCCACGTCCGGCCAGCGGCGATATCGTCGTTGTCGCAATCGATTCACCGTCGATTGAATCAATCGGGGTCTGGCCCTGGCCGCGCCGGGTCCACGCCGACCTGATCGACAAACTGACACGCGCGGGGGCCACCGACATCGCTTTTGATGTCGATTTCAGCACGCCGTCCACGCCTGACTTTGACCAGGCCTTTGCGCAGGCGCTTGAACGCGCCGGCGGCTCGGTTGTCCTGCCGACGTTCGAACAGCTTGTTGGCTCCAACAATGGTCGAGCGATCCATCTCAATCGGCCGTTACCGAGCTTTGCAAAACATGCGTGGCCGGCGGTCGTGAATGTTGCGACGGAAGCGGACGGCATTGTGCGTCGATATCCCTATGGCGAGACGCTCGATGGAAAGTTTTTGCCGTCGATGGGCGCCGTCATAACAGGTCGTTACGAACCGTCCAAAGGGCCCCTCTGGATTGATTTCAGCATTCAACCGTCATCGGTTCCTGTCGTTTCCTACAAAGATGTACTGAACGAAGAGCCGTCCGTTTTGAGGCTGCTCAACGCCAAAAAAATCATGGTTGGCGGAACGGCGCTCGAGCTTGGCGATCGGTTCAATATCCCGAACGGCCGCACAGTGGCCGGCGTGATCCTGCAGGCCCTGGCAGCCGAGTCGATTGTGCAAGGCCGGCTGCTGCATGGCTCATCGCAACTTATGAATTTTGCAGGTCCGATCGTCATCCTCCTTGGCATGATTATTCTATGGCCCCGCACTTCAGCCATCTCGCGCGTTGCCATTCTGGTTGCCATTGCTGTCGCCGCCGAGGCCGGCGCAATGGCCATTCAGATCAAACTGCCGATCATGGCCGATACGGCCGTGCTCCACGTCACTATCGCGGCATACCTTACGGCCATTGCGCTCGACGAAATCGACATTCGCGGCTTGTTGGGACTCATCGCCGAACGGCGCTTCCAACGGATTGCAATGTCGCTCGGCGACGGACTGGTTTGCGCGGACAGAAATGGCTTGATCACGGTATGGAACCCTACAGCATCGGCAATTTTCGGATTTCAATCCGACGAAATGCTGGGCTGTCCATTCGACATGATATGTGCAGGCAACGCCGACCCATCGGCGCCGAATTCGTTTTCAATTCTCACTTTGCCTCACGAATTACTGCAGGCGCCCGGTGGAAAGACCGTCGAGCTCTTCGGGCGGCGCAAGAACGGCGAACTCTTCCCGCTCGAGGCCTGCTTTTCGGGCTGGCCGGGCTCGGACGGGTTTAACTATGGTGCGGTGCTGCGGGACATTTCGCTTCGCCAACGCGAAGCCGAGCGCATGCGCTATCTGGCGGAATATGACGCAGTGACGGGTCTCGCCAATCGCCACGCACTCGTCGCCTACCTGCAGAATGCGCTTCCCAAAGCCCAATCAAGCGCCGCAGAAGTTGCGCTCCTCGTCGTTGGCCTCGATAAATTCCAGGTCGTCACTGACATGCTTGGCCCCGCCTACGGTGAACAGGTGATTTGCGCCACGGCCGAACAACTCGTCAAAACCTGCAGTGAAGCGGCCTTGATCGCACGCCTGGATGGCGACGAATTCAGTCTTGTTATCGAAGGCAAGGATGCCGCGAGGGCGGCGATCGAGATGGCGGAAAAGATATGCCGCGCCTTTAGCGAAAGGCCGCTTTCCGTCGACACACGTCAACAGTCAATTTCCGCGAGCGTCGGCATCGCGGCCTTCCCAAAGGAGTGCAGAAGCGCCGACGAGATGCTCAGCAGCGCACATCTCGCTCTCTACCGCGCAAAATCCGAAAGGCGCGGCAGCTACATCGTTTTCGAGCGCAGCATCAGGATTGAGATCGAAGTCAGGGCGAGGCTTGAAGCAGAACTCGCGCGCGCATTGGAGCGGAACGAATTCGAACTCTTCTACCAGCCAAAAGTCAGCCTTGAAGATGATTCGGTAATCGGCGCGGAGGCACTCATCCGGTGGCAGCATCCCTACCGCGGCCTTCTTGCGCCGGGGGAATTCATGCACGTGGTAAAGACGTCCGCACTCTGCGACCGGCTCGCGCGGTGGGTGTTGCAAACGGCTTGTAAACAGGCCCGGAAATGGCAGACGCACGGTTCGAACCTGCCAATCGCCGTCAACCTTGCGCCTTCCCAGCTCCGGTCGAACGATCTCGTCGCGACAATCGAATCGGTCTTGACGGAAACCGGCTGTTCGCCCTCCTGTCTCGAACTCGAAGTGACGGAGGACATTCTTGTCGACGACGAGAATGCCGTGGATGTTTTCCGTGGTATCAGGGACCTCGGCGTCCACATTCTGCTGGACGATTTCGGCACCGGTTATGCCAGCCTGAGTTATCTGAAAAAATTTCCGATCAGCGGCCTGAAAATCGACCGATCGTTTGTGTGTCAGCTGCGGTCCGACATCGACAACGCCGCAATTGTCAGCTCGACAATCGGCCTTAGTACCTTGCTTGGGCTGTCGGTCGTAGCTGAAGGCATCGAGGATCGCGGCACGGCCAATTTGCTGGCTCGCATGGGATGCAAACAGGGGCAAGGCTATTATTTCGGCCGCCCAATGCCCGCCGCGGAATTTGAGCGAAAATTTATAAACGGACGCAACGAGTCTGACGAAGCAGATCTCGTCGCGTACACGGCGGCGTAAGACCGACTCGCGACATTCACCGAAAAGAAAAGCGGCCCGTTTCGGGCCGCTGAAAAAGTTTGGAGGTTCAGTGAAATCGGGGCCTGCCCCCGGGGCAGGGGCAGGCCTGAAGACGGTCAGATGGGCTTGAATATCCTGGCCGTCAGGCTGCCGATGGCGTGGGGACCGACCACCAGGCTAGCCAATACAGTGTTGCCGTTAGGGCCATCGACAGTACGGATGATGCCGGCCACCACCGATGCGCTGGCGAGGAACATGGTGGCAATGGCGAGAACGATGGTCTTACGCATGGTCGTTAGCCCTGAATGACGGGGGAGCAACCGGCTCCCAACGATTGTCAGACTAGGGGCGTGGCCGGCTCGCCGCTGTGACCTTCATCACATAAGGGCGCATTTTTTTGCCCAGCCGGAATCGGCCTGTTTTAGGCTCAAAATGCCCTGTTGGCGGCACGCAGCCGGCGAGTCAGCATGCCCATGACATCAAGCGCAAACGTCGGGGCGCGGCCAACCAGCGCCAGGAAATCCTTCTTCGAGATAGGAACCAGCGCAACATCGGTCTTGGCGATGGCGGTGGCGCTGCGTGGCCCCGCGTCGATCAACGCCATCTCGCCGAAAAGGTCGTTGGCCCCGAGCGTGTCGAGCAGGCGATTGCCGAGCTGAATTTCAACCCAGCCGCGTTGAATGACATAGAGTTCCTTGGCCGGTTCGCCTTCCCTGAAGATTGTCTCGCCCGGTTTGAGATACCAAACCGGAACATTCGATTCGGCCAAGAAGCTAAAACCAACGACGTCATCGTCTGACATGGACGTGAACTCGCATATGGTCTCAAACCAGCGCCGGAAGGTTAGATTTTAAGCTCCTTTTCGAGCTTTGCCTTGTTCTCGATGCAATAGTAGCCCGACAGCCGGGTGAGCAGTTTCAGGCGCATCCACTCATTGAGGATCCGGCTGACATTTTCGCGCGCAATGCCAGCCATGGCAGCGACGTCGCTTTGGCTCAATTTTTGCCGAATGACGATGCGTCCTCCGTCGACTTCATTGCCGAAGGCCTTCGCCAGATCGAGCAAGGCGCGCGCCACACGGCCTTTGACGGGCAGAAATGTTCCGGCGGCGACCACTTGATCGGTATCACGCAGACGCGCTGCAAGCATGCTGAGTAGGTGTTTGTAGATTTCGGGATTTTTCGCTGCAACGCCTTCGAATACCGTGCGGCTGACAAAACTAAGCCTGCAATCGCGCAACGCAGACACTGACGCCGACCTCGGCCGTCCATCAATCATCGCCATATCGCCGACGATCGCGCCTGGCCCGAGGATTGCGAGAATGCGCTCCGCACCGGATGGCGAGAGCATGCTGACCTTCAGCAGGCCTTCCTCGAGACGGTAGCAGCC
>Ga0187787_10000099_pt1 | contig 10955 bp, 10 predicted proteins | sample 1015_BV01_MP06_2_FD_133007 | JGI IMG/M metagenome (GOLD analysis project Ga0187787, IMG submission 133007) | Tropical peat soil microbial communities from peatlands in Department of Meta, Colombia - 1015_BV01_MP06_20_MG | ecosystem: Environmental > Terrestrial > Soil > Wetlands > Peat | place...
GATCTTCCCGGTTATCTCCCGGCCCTCCTTCAAGCGGACCCCGATCGCGTTCTTCTCTTCGAACAGAATTTCTTCAACCTCATGGCCCGTTAAGACCTGTCCGCCCATCTTCTCCAGCGCTTCTCCCATTCTTAACGGGAGCTGTTCGACTTTTCCTTCCACACAGGACACGCCATGATTAAAATAAGACATCTCAATACCCGCCATCCCCACGGCGGAGATCTCCTCCGGAGGAAGCAGCGCGTAAGAACTTCGTATCGAGAGGAGGGTCTTCAAGAAAGGGTTGGAGATAAACTCGTTCAGAAGCTCCCCATAGGTCTTGTCCTTGTATCGCGAGAGAAAAGGATACTGAGATCGGAAGGAAGAAGCTTCAATCCAATTGAGAGAGGGTGGAACGCCGACAAATTCTTCAAAAATGGTCTTAAGGACAGCGTAGACCTTTTCAATTCCCTTTTTCTCACCCGGAAAAATGGAGGAGAGATTTTCAATGTGCGTCTCCAGATTTGAGGACTGACTCACCTTCCGATCCGGAAAAAGATATTCTCTCGCCGGTTCGAGGGGAATGAAATGAATTTGATCCAGCAGGTTTAATTGCTTTAGGATTCTCCATATTCTCCCGCCTTCCTGGCATTCACCCAGGGATTGGACGGAGAGATCAAAGGCGAATCCATCCTTTTCGAAAGAAGTGCAGCACCCGCCCACCTTTGGGTTCTTTTCAATCATCAGGACCTTTAGCCCTTTTTGAGCCAAGAGGCAACCACAGGTGAGCCCTGCCATCCCTGCTCCGATAATGATGACATCTGTGTCCGGCATCGTTCAAAAGTATAACACAGCATTTCGCGCTTCGTCGAATCGTCCCCTTGTGCAAACCGTTTTGTAGCTGAAACGAGTTGATCGTTTTACAATAAACTCCACGAGGTTTCATATGGCCGATCGCAAGAAACTTGTCTCTGGAATTACCCCACCTGAGGAACGGTCTATGCCTGCCTGGTGGTTTATCTTTCAGGAGAATAAACTTCTGGTTTACCAGAAATCCGAATCCGTCACCCTCCCTTTTCTTACTGATCCGAACGAACTGAATCTCAGCATGATCAGGCAGAATTATCTCGGTCGACTGGATAAGCGCCATTGCTACGCGGGCGAGGTGCCTGAAGGGACGATTCCGCCGGCAGGGATGGCCTTTGAAGGATTACGTCAGGTATACGGTCGTTTGGATGAAGATCTCTTCTGGGTCGCGGCCCGCGCCGTTCAAATCGTCGATTGGGACAGAACCCACCAGTTTTGCGGCAGGTGCGGAGTCCCTTTAAGAACCAGGATTTCCGAACGGGCCAAAGAATGTCCCCAATGCGGTTTACTCCATTTCCCTCGTCTGGCTCCGGCGATCATTGTCCTTGTCGAGAAAGGAAATGAATTGCTTCTAGCCCGATCCCGTCACTTTATGCCGGGGATGTACAGTGTTCTCGCCGGATTTGTTGAACCGGGCGAGTCACTGGAGGAGGCAGTGGTGCGGGAAGTGAAGGAAGAGGTAGGGATGGAAATCAAGGACATAAAGTATTTCGGAAGCCAACCCTGGCCTTTTCCCCATTCTCTCATGATCGGATTTACAGCGACTTACGCCAGCGGAGAGATTTCACTCGACGATAGGGAGATCGAAGATGCGGGTTGGTTCACCGCCGAAAAATTACCGCGCATCCCTGGAAGAATCAGTATTGCACGAAAGCTGATTGATGGATTCCTTGCAAGACAGGGAAGATCTTGTGAAGATTGATTTATACGGCCATACCGTTCCCCCCCATCCGTTCAGAGGATGGAATTCCTTCGGCGAGAATGAAATGCTTTTCACTAAAGGCTCATTGACTGATTTAAGTTGTTTTCCAGAAGACCGCTGAAATCCCGTCTTCCTTCGTTGCATCCTTTTGATCCCCGCTTCCAACATGGAATACGAAAATGTCCCAGTAAACCTCTTTTTCAAAACTTCCTCAAAATTATTTGTCCTTCCGAGGTCTTATGTCTGCCTGTTTTTTAGGCAAAATGGCGGGAGAAGCCTCCTTCAGGAGGAAGCGAAACCAATTCCACAACTTTTCCACATGGGCTTGTGGATTTAGGAGAAAAAACCTTCCGGAACAAATCTTTTCCCGACAATGATTCGACCCGCCATTCTCGAATTCTCGATCCGTGTATGCCAAATCCGCAACAATAATATCGATGTAAGTTCAATCCGGCAGAAACCTTTTACATTGGAAGCCTTTTATGATATATTGCAAAACATACCAAGCAATGAATCTCGAAGAAGATTAAAACTCATTGCCCAGGCAGGAATGTGAGAATGGAATCTTCCAAATATACCATTCTTGTGGTTGACGACGAAGAATTGATGAGAGGGTTTATCGTCACTTTTTTGTCCCGCCTGGGATATTCCTCTGTCACAGCAATGGATGGAGTTGACGCTCTGGATAAGATGAAGGGAAATAAAATTGACGCCGTCATAACAGATATAAAGATGCCTAAGATGGATGGAATTCTTCTTACCAAGGAGATTTCGACACAATACCCGGGGGTTCCCGTGATGGTCATGACGGCGTTCGATGAAGAATATTCGGCGGGCACAGCCATTTCCTTAGGGGCGAGAGAATTTGTAAAAAAGCCATTCTCTCCGGATGAGTTTGCCATTCGATTGAGTAAGATGATCAGCGAATTGGAAACCGCGAGGCGAGCAGGGAGGGGAAAGCAAGCAGACAAGGGGATTCAAGAATTTACCGATGATTTAGAAGTCCCGGGACGAACGAAAGGGGAGAAGGAAGCAGATGAGAATAGCCCGGATCTGACCGATGATCTGGCGAAAACCTTTAATAAAGATTAGAAACTCCGTTCATAAAGACCTATCGCTCATTTTTCGTTTTCCACGAAGCTGATTCTGGAATCTTAATACCTTTGAGTCAATTCCATTTGGATGACAGAGATTGGTCATTAAGTTATTCGTGGGAAGTAATGGGTGAGGGTGAACGTCTCTCCAAGAAGGATGACTTTGGGAACGGACCTCGGCTTGATTTCAGGATGGAGTATATCGTTTAAACCACAGAGAGATATTCGATCCACCGTTGGAAGCACTATTAAGAATAGCTGAGCGTATCTCCTGTTTTCTCGGCTGACCAAGAACCACACTCAAATCGCATCGGGAGTCGAGATGCTCTGTTCCAATCGTAGGGGGAATCGTCCCGCGATAAAGACTTAATGCCAGGGCACACGCTCTGATTCCTCCCGAACCGTCGAATTCCCCGAGCATTGATTTCAGGCTCCCGACATAAATCTTTTTTGCCTCTTTTCCAAAAACCTTTTTGATCGCAACAGCCTCTCCTACATCCAGATCAGGAGTGGAATTCGCCGCTGCTGAAATATAATCCACGGTGCGGAGTTCTTCGGCCGCCAACGACATGGCTTTGGCAATCGAATCTCCCCTGAAATCATACCGCAAGAGTCCATTTGTACTCCCTGCGAGCCCCGCTCCGGCCAACTCGGCATAGATCCTTGCTCTTCTTTTCTTCGCGTGCTCCAGTGTCTCCAGGACAAGGATGCCACTTCCCTCCCCGAGGAGAATACCATTCCGGTCCTGATCGAAGGGCCTCATCCCTTCTACACCTTTTCCCCTTCCCGGGGATAAAGCCCCAAGCATGGAATAGACATGATAGAGGGGTTCGCTCAACTCATCGCCTCCCCCTGCAAAGATGACATCGGCCTTTCCCTCTTTCAACAAATGATAGGCAAAGGTCATGGCCATTTCTGTGGACGATTCTTTATGGGAGAAGGTGATGTTGACTCCTTTAATTCCATATTCGATGGCACAGTGGCTCGTGATAGCATTGGGCACGGCGGTTTGAAACAAAAGGGGGGCAGCTCCAAGGGGGCCGTCTCTCAAAAGGGACCGAAAGAATTGGTCTACGGTATCCGAACTCCCAAGACCTGTCCCGATAGAAATCCCCATTCGGCCGGAATCTTCTTCTTTTAGGTTGAGACCTGAATCATCGATCGCTAATCGAACGGATGTGACAACGACTTTTCCAATCCGATCCATCCTTCTGAGATTGGCGGGTTTGATGAAAGCCTTGAAATCGATGTCCGGGAGTTGCGCTCCTAATCGAGAACGGTAGGGGCGAACATCGAACCCCAGGATCGGCTTAATTCCGGAAACGCCTCGAAGACAATTCTCCCAGAACGCCTCCTTCCCGACGCCGATAGAAGAAACAATTCCCAAACCGGTAATGACAACGCGATGATCCATTGCCTTATAAGGTTCCAGGACCCGAGGACTCAAGGGGTCTAGGGTAATGCACTTGGACCCTCGACCCCATGGCCCCTTGAATCCTTTCATCCTCTTTCATATTTCTTAAATACCAAGCATACATTATTGCCGCCGAAGGCGAAGGAATTCGACAGGGCGATTCGGGCGTTCTTTTTAATCGATTGATTGGGCGTATAATTAAGATCGCAAAGAGGATCCGGCACTTCATAGTGAATCGTAGGAGGAACGATCCCTGTCTTGAGGGTCATCACCGTGGCCGCGGCCTCGATCCCACCCGCAGAGCCGAGACAATGCCCCACCATCGATTTGATCGCGCTGATGGGAATGGCCTTCGCCTTCTCTCCGAAAACTCGTTTAATCCCCCTGGTCTCGGCGATGTCATTAAATGGCGTGGCTGTGCCATGGGCATTGATGGTATCGACCTCGTCTGGAGAAACCCCGGCATGGCTCAGAGCGATGCGGATCACTCTCTCCACGCCCTCTCCGTTGGGCTCCGGCGCAGTGAGATGGTAGGCGTCTGCACAGATCCCGTATCCCATAAATTCCGCATGAACCGTGACGCCTCTCCTTAAAGCATGCTCCAATTCCTCGAGGATCAGGATACCTGCTCCTTCACCGATCACCAAACCCTGTCTTCGCTTGTCGAAAGGTTTACAATTTTCAGGATCGACCAACTTCAGACTGCTGAATCCGCTGTAGGAGACTTCACAGAGAGAATCGCTTCCTCCGGTCACCATCACATCCGCCAGGCCCATTTGAATCATCTCGTAGGCGACGCCGATGGAGGCAGAGCTCGAGGAGCAGACAGTCGCTGTCGTCGTTCGGGGTCCTTTCAAATCTGATTCAATGGCGATGTGGTCTGTCGTGGTAGCGAGGGAATAAGAAATCAGAAGCGAAGGAGAGGCCTTCCTTGATCCTTGATAATAATCTCTAAAATACTTTTCGACGGAGAGAATGCCGCCGGAGCCTGCTCCCAATACAACCCCAACCCTTTCCTTATCAAACGTATCTTGGTTCAGGCGGGCGGATTTCCAGGCTTCCCTGAAGGCAATCAAGCCAAATTGGTCGCATCGGGAAAGGCGTCGGATCTCCTTTTTTGAAAAATGAGCCTCCGTGTCCAGGTGGGAAACTTCCGCAGCGATCCTCGTCCTGTAGGCAGACGGATCAAAGACCGTGATCTCTTTTGTTCCATCCCTTCCCTGGATGAGGGAGTCCCAGAACTCCTGGAGGCTATTTCCCACGGCGCTGACAACCCCCAGACCTGTGATCCCGACTCTTTTCTTCATTGAACCTCGGTGACTTGACCCAGTGTTAGTGTTTGTTTATTGAATGTGAAAAACATACCTAAAATACCTCCTCTCCCCTCGGCGGAAGAGGAGGGACATGTGACGCATCCATCCCAACCCCTTGCCCTCATTTCGACGGCGAGCCACCTTTGAAGGCCAATACGGTTTTGCTCACCCCTGGAAAAAGAAGTTTCTTACCACTCAGATAGAAAAGCGCCTCCGCAAAACCTCCAAAAAGAACGGAGGAGGCCCGTTTCCCCACATCGCCCGGTACCGTGCACCCTCCAATGGAATGCTGGCATTTTTCAAAGCCAATTTTCTCCAAACATTGCTGAATCATCTTCGGCGAGAAATCAGAGAGGTGGGCCGGAAGGTCGTATAAGCCATTCTTAATGCCGAGAAGCTGGAGGACATTCTTGATCGGGGTGGTATGGGGATACCTCAGCAGGAGAAGCCCTCCCGGCTTCAGAATCCGGTGGCATTCTCCGAGAAAAGCCATCGGATGAGAAAGGTGCTCTACAACATAGAACCCCGTGACCGCATCGAAATCATTATCGGGGAAAGCTGCTTTTTCCAAAGGACCGGGAAAGATGGTCAGCCCAAAAACATCTCTTGCATAATCCATCGCTTTTTGAGAAATCTCTACGCCCGCTACCTCCCATCCTCTCTTCTTCATCTCGGCCGGGAAAAAGCCAAAACCCGTCCCTACATCCAGGAGCCTTCCGGTTCTTCTATATTGCTCAAGCAGATTGGCCGCCCGACGGAATACAGGTTTCATCATTCTTTCCCAGGACTTAATCGAAGTTTGTTCTTCCGGGAGATATTTTTGATAGAAATGAAGAAGGGAATCCAGCGTGGGTCGAGGATTGAGAAAGATGAATTGACATGAGGGACATCGGACCATCTGGAAGGATCCTTCCGGGTGAAGCGGGGCTCCTCTTGACTTTTTGCAGATCGGGCAGTCGACCTCTTCCAATTCAAAATCCATGTTTACCTTAACCACTGTATTGCCCCAAGAGCCCCTTCCTTTGATTGTCATTCCGGGCTTGACTTAGCCTGCCCCGTACTTGATACGGGGGAATCCAGTATTCCTGAAATGGTTTCGCGCCGGAGTCTACCCCCTACGTGGTCGCAGGCGGGAATTACGGCTTCCGGACTTTAGGAATCTCTCTTTTGTTCCCCCTGCTCACCGAAGAAATTAACGATTAAGGCATCACCGACTCGATCCACATCTCCACGGTCCTTGTATAAAGTTTCCAATGCTTCAATTTTGATTCTTCCAGGAAGCCCCGACATTCCTCGAGAGTATAAGAAGACTGAATTGACTCCATGAATCCGTTCTTCGCCTTAGGATGCCTTCCAAAAAAGGCCTTCCAAAGAAGATCAAAAAATCTGACGAAGACGAAGGAAGCATCCCGATGGAAATCAACTATAACAAACGCTCCCCCCTCCTTCAAGGATCGGGCAACCTCGTTGAAGAAGTCTACAGGGCGTTCCAGATGGTGGAGCGTCGTAATACAGAGAACAAGGTCGACAGAATGGTCCTCAACGGGCAGGGAGTAAGCCGAGCCCACCTCAAATTCTATTCTATCCGCTAATCCTTCCTCCTTTGCATTTCGTTTTGCAATTTCGACCATCACCGGAGAGAGATCAATACTTTTAAATCGAATCCCTGGAATGGCCTTCGACAAAAAAATGGGAAAGGTTCCCGGACCGGTCCCCACATCAACGGCCCTCCCCTTCTCAATCCCTTTGGCCAATACCCGCTTGAGGACCCTGTGGCAAGGGAACCTCCCGTATCGTTTGGCCATCCTATTGAAGTATTCCGCTACCTCCTGATCTTCAATAATTCCTGGCTCTCTAATTCGTTCTTTCATTGTATTGAGAATGTCTCAGAGGGGCCCGGGATTCAAGGGTTTGAGGGTTCATGAAATGACCCAACCTTTACTAGAACCCTTGACCACTTGATTCCTTGAATCCTTGAATCCTTCCTCTAAACCCCTCGTCCTTCATCCGATCGTATGACGGGGACATCGTGGCAGTATGTATAACCATAAATCAACGATTTTGAAATCTCCATAGGCTCATAGAAATAATTCCAATGGATCGACGATCGATGCAACGGTTGTTTGTATAATTTAAAAGTCAGAAAACAATTGACAGGTTCTCTGGTTATGATACTTTGTCCACAAGAATATTTGTCTCAGACACTTTTCTTCTTAAATTCAAAAACGCATAAGGATGCCCAATGACCAGAATTCAAACCTCAAAAGATCCTTCTGGTCAGATAACCGCTCCCTTCACCTATGCCCCTCTCGTTGCTTCAAAAGGTAAGGCTATCGAAGGCCAAACGATAGGGTTGCTTTGTAACAAGAACGTTATCAGGTCATTGAAGGTACGGGAAAGCATGAAACAGAACCAACAATTATCTTTATTTTTGAGGTAAAACATGTCAATTAAAACCCTGAAAAGCTGCTCTTTCGGAATGGTGGGAATATTTCTTTTACTTATTGCATCACCCGCATTCGCGGAGAAGTGGAGCCGACGCTATATCGAGAATCTTCCAGACTCCGCCTTTGCTTCCGTTGAGATCACGAAGGATGGGAAGAAAATCCGACATCTTCCCCACCATGATCAAGTTGGAAAAATTGATATTGATCATTTGAAGAGCGCCTTGGGCAGAATTCATCAGGTAAAATGGGTGGACCCTGCAAATTTTGTCAAAGCCAAGGATCATTTGGATCAACACTATTGGGTTTATCAGCAGGAACGGGCTAAGGCTCGGGGCCTGAAAAACCCCCTTAACATCAATAAGGCATCGATCGATGAATTCATGCAACTCCCTCACATTGGGAAAGAACTTGCTACGACCATAGTCGCATATCGAGAAAACAATAGAAGTTTTAAAACCATATCAGATTTAATCCATGTCCCGGGTATTACAAAAGAAATATTTAAAGACATTGAGGATCTTATCACCGTGGAATAGATCCGCTGTTGAGTGGGCGAATGCCTTTTGAAACAAGAAAGGGGGAGGATTCTATGCGATCACTGTTGACGCAGGAAAAAACATAGGCCAAAAAATTGAATCCTTATGCTACGAAAGAGGTTGGATGGAAGAGACCTTGGTCAAAACAAACGTTCCTTCGGCCACCATCTCTTCTTCTACTCTCGCCAGAACCTTCACCTTGGCTAAGTTAGAAAATACATGTAAAACTTCTGCTTCGATGATCAGTTGATCTCCGGGCATTACTCTTCTTTTCATTCGAAATGCCTCAATTCTCGCTAAGACGGGCACCCCTTCCTCTCCTTTTTCGAAGGATGACTCAAATGCCAGTCCTCCGGTCTGCGCCATCGCCTCCAGAATTAAAACCCCTGGCAGGACGGGCTCCTTTGGGAAATGGCCTGAAAAGCACGGTTCATCCATGCTGACATTCTTAAGGGTAGTCGCCTTCTTTCCTTTTTCAATGTCAAGGATCCGGTCGATCAGTCGAAAAGGAAAAGCGTGAGGCAAGCTTCTTAAGATCTCGTCAAAATTCATTGTGCGTATTAGACTCTCGGGGGAGAATCGAGATTCGGTTGCCTCCAGGGCCTTTTGGTCGCGTTCTCCCAAACATATCGAAGGATGAGCCGGTAGGCCATTCGTTTGAAGGGATTTGGGTTGAAGAAACCTCCCAGGAGGATCCTCGGCTGAGTATAGTACTTTTTCAGATAAGCCTGGTGAAGACGCTGAACCTCCTCTGCGGACAAAAATTGCGTATCCACTAACGGATGCATGAAATCATATTTACCTAAATCTCTTTCTCTTATTCTTCCCAGTCGTTCCGCCTCTTCAAAATATCTTGTTCCGGGAAGCGGGGTGGTCAACGTGAGAACCAAGAAGTCGCTCTGAGCTTTAACAAATTCGAAGACCTCGTTGATCGACTCTCGGGAGTCATTCCAGTCCCCGAACATGATGTTGGCCATCACCATGATCTTATTCTTTCTGAGAATATCGATGGCCTTCTGGGCCATCTCTCTGGACTGTTGTTTTTCGTACCGGCTGAGCACATCCGGCTGGATGCTTTCGATTCCCAGCATCACTTCATAAAGCCCGAGGCGTCTCATCTCAGGGATGAGATCTTCATCTCTGATGATATCTCTGGTTCGGGATTGAAACCAGAAATGGATATGGAGACCGGACTTCCCCAGTTCATCGAGAAACTCTTCTACCCGCCTCCGGTTCCAGTTGAAGGTATTCTCGTTGAAGATAAAGAGAGTTTTACCGTATCGATGGTTGAGATGGGAAATCTCCTCCACGATCTTCTTCCCGCTCCTTCCCCTCCAGACCGCCTCCCAGAATCTGGACTCCGAGCAATAGGCGCATCGATCCCCACACCCACGGCTGGTCGAGAGGCCAAACGCCCGCCTCCCCATTCCGTGCCAGTAGTAGCCCTCTTTCTCCATATCGATAAGATGGTAGGCTGGGAAAGGAAGGGAATCCAGATTTGGGATCAGAGGATGTTTCTCATTAAGAACAACTTCCCCGTTGTCCGAATAGGCAACGCTCTTCATGCCTCTCCCATTTCCACCACCGGAGAGGTCCTGAAGGAATTGGGAGAAGGCGATTTCTCCCTCGCCCAAGAAAATATAGTCCAACTCCTTCAGCTCCAGGAGGATGGTTTCGGCCATCAGGGTGAAGTGACTTCCCCCTGCGACGATGATGGAGTTCGGTGAAAGTCTCCGGCTGAGAGAGATGGTCTGAATGGCCTCAGGCGACAGACAGGTGGCCGAGCAGGTAATACCGATGACCTCTGCCTTCGATGCTGAAAGGATGTTTCCCAGATCCCTCCATGGGGACGGAAGAACCGTCGCGTCAACAATTTGGACTTCGATGCCTTCTCTTTCCAAATAGGCGCCCAATTGGAGAAGACCAAAAGAAGGGGCCCACATCCGAAGGCCTGGGAAAAGTTTATGCGGCGGATCGATCAGAAGAACCTTCATCGTATTTCGAATTTTTGATTGCGGATTGCGGATTTTAAACTCCGAACTGTAGACTATACTTCTAAATACTTCTGCATCGCTTCAATTTTTGCGAGCACTTCCGGAGGAACCTTGTAAAGAAGATTTCCCTTAAGATCGGTGAGGACGTGCGTTGTGGAGCCCGTGGCCAAGACTTTCCCGTTTCCTTGATCAAGGACCCGATAGTGAAAGATTAGCTTGGCTACCTCCGTCCTCTCCATGGTGGTCTGGATGATGAGGCAACTGCCGAAGGTGGCCGGAAGCTTGAACTGGCAGCTTAATTCCACGACCGGCGCCAAGAAGCATCTCTCCTTCAGCTGAAGCGGACCCATCTGGTATCGCTGGGTCAGGTCGTTTCGACCCGCCTCAAA
>Ga0187787_10000100_pt1 | contig 10943 bp, 12 predicted proteins | sample 1015_BV01_MP06_2_FD_133007 | JGI IMG/M metagenome (GOLD analysis project Ga0187787, IMG submission 133007) | Tropical peat soil microbial communities from peatlands in Department of Meta, Colombia - 1015_BV01_MP06_20_MG | ecosystem: Environmental > Terrestrial > Soil > Wetlands > Peat | place...
CGACAGCCAGGACGCCGACACGCCCCGGCCCGGGTTGCCCCAACCGCCCGCCGCCATGCGCTGCCTGCTGAACTTCTACCTGGCCGGCTCGGCCGCCGCCATGGACACGATCCTCCCTGCCGAGAAGCGTCGGCGGCCGGCGCCGCCGACGCCGGCCACACCGATCCCGGACCTGTCCGCGCCGGCGGCCGCCCGGCGCTGGCTGGACGCCGAACGCCCGGTGCTGGTCACGCTCACCGGGTACGCGGCCATGCACGGCTGGCACCGGGACGTCATGCACCTGGCCCGCACCCTGATGCGGGACCTGGAGGAGCACAACACGGAGGCCCTGACCGTCCACGGTCACGCGCTGGCGGCCGCCCGGGCCTGCGGCGCCCGGGACGAGGAGGCCTCCGCCCTGAGCCATCTGGCTCAGGTCTACCACCTGACCGGCCGCTACCCCGAGGCGATCGCCTACCGGCAGGAGGCGCTGGGCATCTTTCAGCACCTCGGGGACCGGGTCAACGAGGCCCGCGTCCTGGGCAACCTCGGCAACGTCTACTACAGCATCGGCAGACTGTCGGTGGCCGCCGACCACCTGCAACGGGCGATCGCGCTCCACCGCGAAACCGGTAACCAGCTCGGTGAGGGCCGCGCCCTCGACACACTCGGCCTCCTGCACTGGGCCCGGGGCGAGTACGCCGAGGCGACCGCCTGCCACGAGCAGGCGATCGCGCTCGCCCGGCAGACCGGGGATCGGATGAGCGAGGGTCACGTCCTGAACAACCTCGGTCTCGATCATGCGCGGCAGGGGCGGCACGAAGACGCCCGCACGCAGTTCCGGCTGGCGCTGCACGTGTGCCGGGAGACCGCGAACCGGTCCGGGGAGGCCTATGCCCTGGACGGCCTGGGCCTGGCCCTGGCCCACCAGGGCCGCTACCGGCAGGCCGCCGACCACTACGAGACGGCGCTGGCCCTCTTCCGCGAGCTCGGCCTCCCGACAGGGCAGGCGTGGGTCCTCGACCACCTCGGCGAGCTCGATCTGCGCCACGCCCACGTGCGGGACAGCATCGCCCACCACCGCCAGGCCCTGACGATCTATCGCCCGACCGGCAACCGGGCCGGCGAGGTCGCCGCCCTCAACGGCCTCGGCGAGGCCCTCCTGGCCGCCGGCGACACCGACGGCGCGCGCACCCGGCACCATCGCGCCCTCCGGCTCGCGACCGCTCTCGGCGACCGCTACGAAGAGGCCAGGGCCCACGCAGGCCTGGCTCGAGTGTCGGAGGCCGGCGGCCAGACCACGACGGCCTGCGACCACTGGCACCACGCGCTCGAGCTGTACGACGCCCTGGCGGTCCCCGAGGCCGACCTCGCCCTCGATCGGCTGGCCGCCCTCACCACCACCCAGCCACCATGATCAGCGGCTCGTGGAACACCCGCTTCAGCGCGCAGCGTCGTCCCCTGGGCCCGCGCTGGGACGGCCTGATCCTGCTCGCGGATGACATCCACGGTCGAGTGCGTGGGATTGGGGAGGTGCGAGCGTGATCGCGGTGGTCATCCCCGCCTTCAACGAGGCGGACAGGCTCCGGACCCTTCTCCCGCGTATCCCGGCGTGCCTCCTCGGCGTGCCGGTTCGGCTCGTCGTCGTCAGCGACGGGTCCACCGACGGGACGGAGGCGGTCGCGCTCGACCACGGCGCCGTCCTCGTCCACCTTCAGAAGCACTGCGGCAAAGGAGCCGCGCTCCGGGCAGGCTTCGCCCAGGCGATGGAACTGAACCCGTCCCAGCTGGTCACGATGGACGCCGACGGCCAGCACGACCCGGCGGACCTGGAGCGGCTGGTCCAGCCCGTGATGGCCGAGGAGTGCGCGCTGGCGAGCGGCAGCCGGTTCCTGTCGGATCCGTCCCGCGGGCCTGCACCGCTCAACCGCTACCTGGTGCGCAAGGCCCTCGTCGCGGCGTTGCGGGTCGCCCTCGGCCGTACCTACACCGATCCGTGCTGTGGCTACCGGTGCTTCTCCTTACAGGCGGTGCAGGCCATCCGGTTGGAGGGCGACCACTACCAGAGCGAGCTGGAGGCGCTGTTCGAGGCGGCCATCCACGGCCTGAGCGTGGTGGAGGTGCCGGTGCGCGGAGACTACCCTCCTGGCTGCTCCAAGATGGGCGCTCGATTCGGCCGCCTGGCGGGCCGGGTCTGGGTCATCAGCCAGTATGTCTCCACGATCACGAGGAAGACCCGGGACCTCCGACGGGCCTTCACCATGGCGTGACCGTCGGTGGGCTCCTCGGTCTGGGGCAGGACGGCAGGGTGGGAGACAGATGAGCTGGAACGTGGAGACTGAGCTCCTCGCGGAGTTCGAGGAGCTGGTCAGGACCGACCGCCTGCAGGAACGGGGGTCTCAGTTCTTCGGCAGCGTCTCGAAGCTGGCCGACGACTTCCTGAGTACCGGCCGGTTCGAGCTGCCGAGCGATCCGTTCCGGGGACGGGACCGCGAGATGGCGCTGGAGTCAGACCTGTACTACGTCATGTTCTGGCGGATGTTCGACCGGACACCCGCCGCCATGCTGCAGGACTTCGCCATCAAGCTCCGCCGCATCCTGGCCAGGCGTGTCTTCAACAGGTGCGGCGAGGACGTGGTCATTCACCACAACGTCCTGTTCAACTCCGGCCGGAACATCGAGCTGGGCGACGGCGTGTTCCTCAACCGGGACGTGATGCTGGACGACCGGGCGGCGCTCACCATCGGCGATCACACGATGATCGCGGCCGGCGTGGTCATCGAGACCCACAGCCACGCCTACGACGACTTCTCGGTGCCCCTCCCACATGGCGGGCGGATCCCCGCCCCGGTCCACATCGGGTCGAACACCCTCCTCGGGTACAAGGTCGCCGTGATGGCGGGCGTCACCATCGGGAATCGCTGCATCGTGGCCTCCAACTCGGTGGTGACCAAGGACGTGCCGGACCAGACCATCGTGGGGGGCGTGCCAGCGAGGATCATCAAGACGATCGCGCCCCGTGCCGGGGACTCTGCCCCTGATGGGTCGCCCTGACCACTTCTGTCTCGCTGCCCACGCCTGCTCTGCGCTTGACCCAGCCCTCTGCTTCGCCCACGCGAGCGAGACGGAGGACCCCATGGTGCGGGACGCCGCTTCAGCGGCCAGGGCGCTGGCCACGGCGTAGTCTTCGCTCGGCCCGGCTCAGCCCGTGACGCGGCCGGTGATCTCGTCCGCCCGGATGGCGACCCAGACCACCTCCTCCATGGGCGGGGTCCAGGACGGCAGCAGCAGCTTTTCGTACCGCTCGATGGCTGAGCTGTCGTAGACGCGCGACGCCGTCCCCTTGACCAATACGCTCCACCCCCGCCGGCCGGCCCGGTCGAAGCCGTCCACCTCGAAGGCAACCGGCTCGGCGCTCTCCGCCACCGAGAGCTTCGACCCCCACGTGGTCGCGAACACCACGGTCGAACCGTCCACGGCGTGGTTCACCGGGAGGATCACTGGGGTGCCGTCGAGCACGAACGCGAGCCGACCCAGCGGGGTCGAGCGCAGCCTCTTCAAGCAGTCCTCGAGGTCAAGCACCTGCATGCCGCGACGGTCCCTGGCGCTGCCTGTGACCGTGCCGCCTCCGCCGCCTCCGGCGCCTCCGGCGTCCTCGACCGGGTAGTAACGGACCCGCAGGACGCCGGCAACCGTCTCCGCCACGGCCTCGGCCGCGGCCCGGGCGGAGGGATCGCCGGGACCGAGGATGGTGACGACGCCTGCGCTGGCCTTCACCGCCCAGTCCGTCCCGGGGTCGCTGTCCAGAAGCCGTGCCCTGACCTCCTCTGCGACGCTCGGATCGCTGCGCAGTTGGGCGCGGAGGATGTCGGTCACGCTCACCACACCGACGAGGGAGCCCTCCGACACCACCGGGATGCTCTTGAAGCCGTGCTCCAGCATGAGGGCGACAGCCTCGGCCTCGTCCGCGCTGGGCGGCACCGTGACCGGCGTCGCGGACATCACCTCGCGCACGGTGCTCGGCGGCGTCGAGGTGTCCGGGACGACCGGGCGCATGTGGGCGCGAGGATCGTGGATCTCCCTGCTACGCAGAAGATCGGAGCGGCTGACCATCCCGACCAGGCGGCCAGAGGAGTCGACCACGGGCAGGGCGGTGATGACCAGGTCCAGCAAGAGGTTTCCGGCCTCGACGATGGGTGTCTCGGGAGTCACGGTGACCGGTGGCGCCGTCATGGCCTCGATGACCAGCATGATGACCTCACAGCCGCTTAGAGGTGGCGATCAACCTGAAGGCGCTACCCTTTCCCGAACCGTGCCTGCACGCTCCTCGGCTCGAGGATGGCGTCCCATGGGTGAGCCCGCTAGGACCGAAAGTCCCTCGGCCTTGCACGCCATCAACTGTCGGGCCACGCGCTATCGACCCCACCGCCACCCCGGCAGGATGATCAGCGGTTCGTGGTGCGCTTCGTGGGGTGAACTGGAGCAGGCCGGCGTTCAGTATTCGGCGGGCTTGTCCGGGGTGCGCCCCACCTATCTCGGTCCTGCCCCCGCGGGTGACTCGGCGAGGCGCTGCGCCGCCATGGAGTGCACGCATCCGGCTGGGACCGTTCACGCGCACATCCATGACGGCGGGGGCGGGACTACCTCCTCAGCGGCCGATCGGGCGGTGCGGAGTCCGTGCGATCACGCGCGCCTTCACGCGTGGACCGATGCACAGACCGTCCCCTTGTTGGTGAAACTGCCGTTCGGATTCTCATTCCAGTAACGACCGCAGTACTTGCCGGCCGGCAGGTACCGGTAGACGTTGAAGATGACGGCAGCGCCGCCCTCGACATTGCGCACCGCGGACCACCTCGTGTAGCCGCTCGGGCCGAAGACCTCGAACTTCCCCACGGCGTACCCGGGGTCGACCCACACCTCGAACTGGTCCACGTAGAGGCCGGTCCCGAAGATCTCGAAGCAGATCTGAGGCGGGTCGGTGCGCAGGATGTTGATGCACTGCTGCCCGGAGGTCATCGGAACGACATCTGCAGCGTTAGCGAGGACGGCGGTACCGGCACCGGCGGAGGACACGCCGGCGATACCCGCGCTGCTGGCGTCGGCGGCGCTGGGAGCCGCGAGGCCGACCGCGACCGCGAGGCCGGTGAGAGCCAGAACCAGCGTTGCTCTTCGCCGGAGCTGCCGCCGTCCGACGCCTGGCGATGAAATTCTGCCCAACAACATCTTCATGGGACCCTCCGTGGATGAACCCGTTGCCGGGTCGTGACGTGCCGGTCGTTCGAGCCGTCGGCCCGGACCTGCAGGACGGCCCCACCGTGCCGCCACGCGCTACGACCGCCCTACGGCGCCGCTATGTCCGCCGGTCAGACGTGCGCGCCCCTGGACGGTCTGTAGTAATAATGCTATGTCTCGTCGTGATCCTGCTTCCATGAGGCGGACGTGAGCCCGCGGCCGGCACGACACGACGAGCCGGTGTTCAGCCGGGTGGCGATGCTGCGCACCGAGCGTGGGCTGACCCGACAGCAACTGGCCGACGCCCTCGGCATCCATTACCAGACCGTGGGCTATATCGAGCGCGGCGAGTACGCCCCGAGCCTTGCCGTCGCCCTGCGTCTGGCTCGCTGGTTCGACCTGCCGGTGGAGGCGATCTTCTCCCTCGCGCCGTTCCCCCGTTGACCAGCGACCAACTCACCCGGAGGACGTCGTGACCCGTACCGGACCAACAACCGGGAGGGCCTCCCTGGCATCAATCTGACGCGGCCCGGTGGGATCGCCGTTCAGGCACCGTCGCGGTCAGTGGTCGGTGCGGCGCGTTGCTCGGCGATGGAGTTGCCGCCGTCCACGACGAGGTACTGCCCGGTGATGTAGGACGCACCGGGGCTGGCCAGCCAGGCCACGGCGGCGGCGACCTCACCAGGCGTGCCGTTCCGGCCGGCCGGGGTGGCCAGCCCTTGGCTGCGGTCCTCCGGGGTCTGCGACCCGGTGGCTATCCAGCCCGGGGCGACGGCGTTGACGGTGATGCCGCGCCCGGCCACGTCGACTGCGACGGCGCGGGTGAGGCCGACCATTCCCGCCTTGGCGCTGGCGTAGCCGACGTCCGCGCGGATCGCCATCACCGGGCCGGTCAGGCTGGCAACCATGATGATCCTCCCCCACCCGCGGCCGATCATGTCCGGCAGCGCCGCCTTGGTGACCAGGAAGGCGGTGGTCAGGTTGCGGGCGAGCGCCGCCTGCCAGGTCGCCAGGCTCATGGAGTCCACCGCGCCGGCTTCGACGGTGGGGACGGCGGCGGAGATCATGCCGGCGTTGTTGACGACGACGTCCAGCCGCCCCCATCGGTCCAGCGCGGCGGACACCAGCCCGGACGCGGCCCCGGCATCCGTCAGGTCCCCGGTGAACCCGGCCGCGTCGAACCCCGCCGCACGCAGTTCGCCGGCTCTGGCCCGGATCCGCTCGGTAGTGCCACTGATCATCACGGCGGCGCCGAGTTCAGCCAGGAGCCGGGCGCTGGCGAAGCCGATGCCGTCGGGGCTGCCCGCCCCGGTGACCACCGCGACCCGGCCGGACAGGTCGAACGCCGCTGGGATGGGCATTTCCCGATCCTAGATCGGACCGGGATCGAGGAGAGTCCGCGATCAGCGCGGCAACCGGCCCGTGGACTAGGACGACGTCTCCACCCTCGCGGTCGCGAACCCGCCCCAGGCACGCCTGGCGGGCGTGTCTTCGCCGAGGGTGCGTTGATCGGTAAGCGAGAGCCCACAGGATCGGAGCAGTTCGGCCAACCGTTCGCGGGAGGGCGGGGTGCTGTCGACGCCGAACTTCAGCTTCTCTCCCGCGGCCTTTGTCGCCGCCCGGCCGTAACGCCAGTACAGCGCATGCGACTCAAGGGCCTCGGTGGTGAAGTAGTCGAACGCGACGACGCTTCCGTGCGCCGTCGAAGCGATCTTTCGCAGGGTGTCCTCGACCGCCTCCCGGTCGAGATACATGGTCACGCCTTCCCACAGGAACAGCGTTCGCTCACCGGGGTCGAATCCCGCCGCGGTGAGGGAAGCGAGCCAGTCCTCCTTCTCGAAGTCCGCCGGCACGAACGTCACCGCGCTGGGGTCTATACCGGCCTTCTTGAGCGTCTCGCGCTTGACCATCTGCGTCCGGGGAGAATCGACCTCGAACACACGAACCCGTGCGTCGTTCGGGAGTCGATAGGCGCGCGTGTCGAAACCCGCGCCGAGAATGACGAACTGCGCGACGTCGGGCAGGTACCGGTCGACGGCGGTGTCGAAGAACCAGATGCGTGCCGAGGCCTCGTACTGCCGGGGGACGTCGCCCTCGAAGGGGTATCTGAAGGCCCGCGGCACATACCCGGTCAGCCGGTGCGCCAGCAGCAGCGGACCGGCGGTCAGGCGCAGTCCCAGGCGCGGGACGCCGGGCAATGCCCGGATCAACCGGTCCGCCGCCTCGTCCTGCCTTGTCCCGAGGTTGTGCTCCGAGAACCTGGCGCTCAGCGGGCCCTGTGCCGTCCCGGATACACCGGAGCGGCCCGAGGCGATGGTCTTGCTCACCCACACGATGTAGCCGATCAGAATCAGCGGAGACATCAGGGTGCAGAGAATGTAGTAAGCGATGCGTGAGACGAACTTATGCATGCGCCACCCTCGAGTCATCTCACCATGCGGCGAGGTTGGCGGGGCCGGTGGATTCGCGTGGCCGACATTCTTCCTCCCGGTAGTGCCTCGACGACCCTTGAATCGGTGGCATCGGATCGGTGAGAGTCCGGTCGGCCAATGCATCGACGAACGCGGTGGCGTCCAGTCCTTGACGCCATAGGGTTCGTTGCCGGTCGGCCCCGGAAGACCGGCTGGCGAGCAGCGCCAGCAGCCCCGATACGTACCCTTGGTCTCCGGAGCTCTCGAGCGATCCGCTGACGTGGTCGAGCAGTCGATGAAGCAGGTCGCGCTGAGACGCGGGCTCCCGGGTGAACGGGTCGACACCAGTCCCGGCCGGGCCGAATCGGGCTGCGGCGGTGAGTCCGGGCACCAGCGCCCGGGGTGACAGCTTCGGTAGTGGTGCTCGGTTGTTGACCTCCTCGAGGGCCGTCGCGACGAGGGCCCGGGCGAGGGCGGCGACGAGCAGAGTCATGTCGATGTCCGGGCAGACGTCAGCGACGCGTATCTCGACGGTCGGGTAGTGCGGCGAGAGGCGCGCATGGAAGTAGATACTCCTCTCGTCGAGCGCAGCCCCATGGCGGATCAGGTGGCGCACGGTGGCGTCGTAGGCTGCGGCGTCCGGCCAGACCGCCGGGAGTCGAGCAGTGGGCCATCGAGCCACGATCCGGTAGCGCCAGCTCGCCCATCCGGTGTCCCGGCCACCGTAGATGGGGGAGTTTGCGCTGATGGCGAGGAGCGACGTGAGCCACGGGCGCAGCCGGGCGAGCACCTGTACACCGATGTCACGCGAGGGTACGCCGACATGGACGTGGCAGCCGCAGGTCCCGTACTCCGCGGTCAGTCGGGGATACCGCCGGGCCAGCTGCAGGTACCGGGCATCGTCGGTGAGGGCGGTCAGCCCCGGCGTGCCATACGGCGACACCCCGGACGCGACCAACAGGCAACCCAGCATCTTGGCGCCGGAGGCGGCGAGCCCGCGCAGTCGTATCAGCTCCTCGCGCAGCCCGGCGAGGCTGGTGCAGACCCGGGTGGCGATCTCGAACTGGAACCGCATGAGCTCCGCCTGCACACCCGCCTCCCCGCCCAGCAACCGGAGCAGATCCGGCGCGGCGGGAACCGGCCTGCCGCCGACCGGATCCAGCAGCAGGAATTCCTCCTCCACGCCGAAGGAAGGGCGGGCCGACACGGACACGGTCGCCGACCGGGTGCCGGATACCTCCGGCTGGTCCCGGGTCAGGACAGGAGCCGTTGTCATGTCGTCACCTCGAGCCCTTCCTTCACGATGACGCCCCAGCGAGGTATCCCACAGGGGCGAACGTCCCTGATGGCGCCGTGAGTGGTGCACTGTCTCGATCTGGGCGGCCCGTGGCGCAGCCATGGGCCCGACACAGAGGATCGGTCCGTGCGGCTCACACTGCTCGGCGTCGGCGCGATGAACTCGCCTCGCTACCGGCCCGCAGGCCTGCTCGTGCAGATCCACGAGCACAGCCTGATCATCGACGGCGGGGATCCGGATAACCTTCCGGACCGCATCGACGCCTGGCTCGTCTGCGACGAGCGAGCGGAACTGATGCCACAGATCCGCCGGTTGGCCCGTGCCCGCGGACTGGAACCAGCAGTCGCGGGCTGTGTCCTCGGGCCTGCGGTCGTCACGCCCATGCCGGTGCTCCACACCTCGCACCCCACGTATGGATACCTCCTGGTCAGCAGGGATCGAAGGGTCGGTTGGGCACCCGAGTTCTGGCGTTACCCCGCGTGGGCGTCGGACTTGGACCTCTTGTTCGCCGACGCTGCCGGCTGGTCGCGGCCGGTCCACTTCCGGGGCGGCGTGGGCGGCCATGCCTGCGCATTGGAGGTGTCGCCCCTGGCCCGCCAGCACGAGATTCGCCGGCTGGTGTTCGCGCACCTCGGTCGACCGACGATCGCCGCGATCGATGCCGGTGATCACCCCGAGTTCGGTGAGTTCGGTGCCGACGGTCAGACCTTCGAGCTGTGAGGATCGACGTCCCACGGGTCGCTGCGATCGCCGGACGGCTCAGCGCAGTTCCTGGATGCGGATCAGGTTGCCCGCGGGATCGCGGATGGCGCAGTCGCGAACCCCGTACGGCTGCTCGGTCGGCTCCTGGACGACCTCGGCGTCGCCGGCCTGCAGCCGCTCGAAGGTGCCGTCGAGGTCCTTGGTGGCCAGGAGGATGCCGGCGTAGCTGCCCTTGGCCATCATCTCGGCGATGGCGCGGCGCTCGTCGTCGGTGATGCCGCAGCCCGGCGGGGCCGGCGGTTCCAGCACGATGGACGTGCCGGGCTGGCCCGGGGGGCCGACCGTGATCCAGCGCATCCCGCCGTATCCGACGTCGTTGCGGACTTCGAAGCCGAGGGTGTCGCGGTAGAAGGCCAGGGAGGCGTCCGGGTCGTTGTGCGGGAGGAAGCTCGCGTGAATCGTGACGTCCATGCAGGTCAGGCTAGTTGCGGCTCGGTGGCCCGCGCTTCTCGATTCCTGATCGGTCTGGTCACCTGTTTCGCCACGCACGACGGCATCCCCGCGGTCGCGCGCGCCGCGTGGCGCCGGTAGGTGCTGGGCGGCACCCCGACCAGCTCGGTGAAGCGGGTGCTGAAGGTGCCCAGCGATGAGCAGCCGACCGCGAAGCAGACCTCGGTGACGCTCAGGTCGCCACGACGCAGCAGCGCCATCGCTCGCTCGATCCGCCGCGTCATCAGGTAGGCGTACGGCGACTCGCCGTAGGCCAGCCGGAACTCACGGCTGAGGTGCCCGGCCGACATGTGCGCGCCCCGGGCGAGCGCCTCGACGTCCAGCGGCTGCGCGTACTCCCGGTCGATCCGGTCACGGACGCGCCGCAGCCGCGCGAGGTCGCGCAGGTGCTCCGCCGCGGCGGGTCCACTGGTCACCTTCGAGATCGTCCCACATCCGGCTGTGCGGAGAGCACGGAGGGTGTTTCCTCGACCCGGTCGACCACGGCCCGTCACCGGCCGAGCGGGCCGAGTCGCGACAGATGTGAGAGTTCGACTCATCGTGTCCGCGAGGACCTCGGTCAGGTTCCGACGTACGCCGCGAGGTGCTGGCCGGTGAGGGTGGAGCGGGCGGCGACGAGGTCGGCGGGTGTGCCCTCGAAGACGATCCGGCCGCCGTCGTGGCCGGCGCCGGGGCCGAGGTCGATGATCCAGTCGGCATGCGCCATCACCGCCTGGTGGTGCTCGATGACGATGACCGATTTGCCGGAGTCGATGAGCTGGTCGAGCAGGCCGAGCAGCTGCTCGACGTCGGCGAGGTGGAGGCCGGCGGTC
>Ga0187787_10000101_pt1 | contig 10916 bp, 8 predicted proteins | sample 1015_BV01_MP06_2_FD_133007 | JGI IMG/M metagenome (GOLD analysis project Ga0187787, IMG submission 133007) | Tropical peat soil microbial communities from peatlands in Department of Meta, Colombia - 1015_BV01_MP06_20_MG | ecosystem: Environmental > Terrestrial > Soil > Wetlands > Peat | place...
ATTAGCCAAGACGCAACTGGAAAATTCTCGTCGTGCGCTCCCTTACCAGACCGAAGTTCACCGCTCGCGATCATTGCAAACTTGGCGCGTCAACGTGAACGCGTCCCTTCCATTGGCCTCCCCGCCGCCGCAGATACTGATAAGCCGAATTGAGCGTGTAATAAAGGTACATCAATGCAATCCCCGGGAGCGTGATGCTCCAAAGCGACGACACGCGGTAGAACCGAAGGGTAGGCATAAAAGATATGGCCATCATGAGCCAGGTCAGCAATCCCAGGTAACGCGGCAGGCCCGTTGCAAAGATCGCGAGCATCGGCGGAATAACGAAAGTAATCGTCATGCCTGCTGCCGTGGCAGCCAATAACAGTGGTGAATAGCGAAGCTTAGCATAAGCGGATCGCGAAATCATCTGCCTGACATCAGATAGCGTATTGTAAGGGCGTACGCTGCGTACACGATCGGTGAGACCGAGCCAGATCGGACCGATCGTTTTCAGTTTTGCCGCCAGCGAACAGTCGTCGATTAATGCATTGTAAATGCTCGCGATGCCGCCGACATTTGCAAGGGCATCCGCTCGGACCAGCATGCAACCGCCCGCTGCCGCCGCCACTTTCGACTTGGGCCGACAGACCCACGAGAAGGGAAAAAGCATCTGAAAAAAATAAATGAAAGCCGGTACGTGGCTACGTTCAGCGAAACTTTGACAACGCAGTTTCGCCATGAGCGATGTCAGCACAAATCGGCCGCCCAATGCGTGAGCCACCAACCATGCGAGCATATCTGGTGCATGCACAATATCGGCATCGGTAAGGAGCAAGTATTCTGGCCGAGACAATTCGGCTGCGGCGATACCCTGATTGAGCGCCCATAGTTTTCCGGTCCATCCCCCGGATGGCCCTTTGCCCGCGATCACCGTAAGCTGACGATTCGGGACCGCGGTCGCCGTGTACCTCACTACAGCAGCTGTATCATCGCTGCTGTCATCGTCGACGACGATGATGGCGAGTTGTCCAGGATACTCCTGTTGCAACAAAGATCGCACGCTCGAAACGATTACTTCAGATTCGTTGCGCGCCGGTATGACCACCACCACTGCTGGCCATCGGTCAGGCTGACCAGCCAACTGGCCGGCGTCCCTCACCGGGCCTAGCCAAAACCATCCCCGCCCGACGAGCAGGTAAACCCAAACAGCCATACAGAAAACGGCCAAAACTTGCGTCATGATGGGAAAGATTTCTGATTGCATTGAGGTTTTACTCACAACATTCTGTGCACGAATTGGTTCTTCTCGACTGGCTTCGTGCAAGCATGTGTCACTTTGTCAGTATCAAAAATTAGCACCGCGGTGGCCCATCCGGCAAAATGGGCACGCGCGGGCCTTCTGACGCTGGTACAAGCACTAAACGTCACGAGTCTTCCGCACAATATGGATCAATAAAAGCGCGGAGCTGCAATAACAATCGAATGTTCTCAAGCCATGTTTTTGGAGACGAGATCGCGCAATGCTTGCGGTGCGAAAATTACCAGGCCGCCGCGTTCCAGCTTCAGCCATTTCTTGCGTTGCCATTCTTGTAACTGCTTGTTGGCGCTTTCACGCGAGACACCAATCATTTGACTGATTTCACGCTGGGTGACGTGAATTTTACTGGATGGCAAAGCTGCGGCTGAAGGCCGATGGAGATGCAGCAGGACTTTGGCTAGCCGATTCGGCAGTCCAAGAAAGACGATATCTTCGACCTGCTCACTCGTTTTTCGGATACGCGCACACAGTATCTTGATCAACCTTATCGCGACTTCAGGATTGTCTCGAATCAAAGGAATGAAATCGCGCCGTTCGATAACCATCAATTCGCAGTTATCGATCGCAACGGCGTCCGCGGTCCGTTGCCCCCCGTCAAGAAAAGCAATTTCTCCGAAAAGCTCGCCGGGAACCACCAGGTTGAATATTGCATCTTTCCCCTCTTCGGATGGAGCGCTGATTCTCACCGCGCCGGCACGAACCGCATATAGCTTTGATCCTATATCCCCTTTCCGAAATATGATCGCGCCCTTTTTTATTTTGGTCGTAATGACGCGAGGGGCCAAGCGATCAATTACGGTGTCACCCAAATCCCTGAAAAATGGATGGGCACGGAGCAACACATGCTTGTCGAACGACGACGCTCGACTGTTCCCGGTTCTCCCCATAGCCATGCCACAATTCGCCAAAGCAGGTTTTCAACAAAATGGACCATACGACAGATTTAGCCCGGCGGGACAGCCAATTTGCTTTAGGCCGCTGAACGACCGGAGCGAATAGCTTTAAAAATCAGTCTGTTTGCTCATGAATGAATTCTTAAACTTCGCACTTTAATTTACCGCGATCATGCGGTCCAAACGGAAAATATTCCCTGTCGGACTGACCGATGCAATTGAACAATAAAACGTATCAAGCCATGTCACCTGCTAGTGCAGCCGATCCCGATGCGATTTGCCCGCAATGCCGAACGGCCATGGTGCACGTCGCCGTAACGCCGCACCCAGTTGTGCGCAATATGCAGCGCAATACGTACGTCTGTTACACCTGCAAGCGCACGCGGACATACATGTTGCCGGGAAAACCCGAGGTTGAAGCGGACGCAAATGTTGCGCAGCGCGCGTCGTAATGTGCGTAACAAGATTTTCTTCAATAATGACTGATCGCAGATGAGACGCCCGCATTTCCGCGCTTAGGCGCGGAATTACCAAATTCGGTATATCCAGACTGCATGCACCGTCGAAGGCCTAACGATGGGAAGCACCGGCTTTCATGTCGGAACCACTTTTGGATTACCAAAAGTCTTTCGATTAACCGCTGATAATGATTTTTAAACTAGACATTGCTGAGTGATTTGACAGACGCAAAAACCGGGCGTTTCACTTGAATAATCCATACCGAGCGTCTTTCATGCTCTTCATCCAATCAAGTGTCTTGCCCAGAATACGAACGCGTAGAATTGATCCGGAAAAGCGATAAAATAGAAAATCAAAGCTGGTGGCGCCAACAAAAACAGCCAATCGCGCATTGGCGGCTCCTTCGAACAGAAACGCATTATCCTAAGCCATTACTTTCCTAATGGATAAATTGGCGACCGTATTTTAACTCTATAGCGACTAAAATTCGAAGTGGCCGATGGGTTTAGGAAAACACAGCCACGTTCCTATTGGAACGCAATTCCCAGTTCGTGTCTGTTCGCCAAACCGAGCGACAAGGGCGGCGTAGTTCTTCGACAGTAACGTCGAGGTTTGCGGGGATACCATACGTCGTTAAAACTAAAGACACACGTCCGTATCCGGGATATTCCGGACCAGAGTCAAATTTCGATATAAAGGTAAATAAATTAGAAGCCTAGCCGCGCAGGCCACTCGGCGCATCAGGCTCTCTAAAATTTCAGATCTCACACCGGCTTTTGAGTCAGTACCGCAAGTGCTTCGTTCTTACGCACGAGTTCTTGCTCCAACCGGGTAATATTCTCGAAGAGACGCTCACTCGTCAGCTTTAAAAAATAGAATCCAAATTGAGGATTCTGGAAATAAAGCTCTTTAACCTGCTCGTAGGTCGCAGTCAGCACTTCGCCGGCTTCTATGCACTCGATGGTCTGCGTACGTTGGTTACCCGGTGCGAGAAGACCGAGATCGCCAAAAACCTGACCGGTGGGAATCTCTATGCCCATCTCGCAAAGCCGATAACGGCCACTGACGCTGTAATACATGGCATCGGCCTTGTCGCCCTTGTGGAATACAATATCGCCCTTGCGAAAGCCGCGCCGCGACATGAAAGGCTTTAGCCAGTCGATCGATGTTTCGCCATACGAAGCCGCAGCTTCAACATCCTGAATTAGTTTTCGCATTTGGTGCAGACGTACAGTGTTGAGGGGAAGAAGAATCAAATTCAATATGAGCGTGGGATATATTCCGCTAAAAAATCCGTAAATGATGAAGAGTGCATTGCAGGTCATACTCACGACTCGCAGGGGAATCATTGTTTTCATGGCGCATGTAATGACGCTGGACGCTACGGCCGCATAGCCGAACCACATGGGCCACTCAGTATGCTTGAAAAATTCCATACTCTTTCCCCGCCTCGCTAGATCGTCGCCCTGCCCGTTTGCCCGCCACAATTACTATGGAAGCCGGTGATGGACCCCGGAAACTTAACACAGCGCTGACAGAGTGAATAAATCCCGACGTGCCGACCGATTAAAATGCAGACCGGAGCGCAAGGATTCGAACTGGCGTAGTAGAATTAAATTCACGTATTTCTCTTTTGAATTCAATGCACACCCCGAAAAATAGCGAAATTTAGCCTGTTATCGCTATGATCACTCCTACAAGAACAACCGCGGCCCCCAAGCCGCTGATTATCGGCAGTAGACTGTGGATACGTGAAAAACGGCGAGGATAGCCACGCGATGTTCACCAGCAGCGTAGAGAAAGAATACGACTTTATCGTTGTGGGCTCCGGCGCCGGCGGCGGGCCCGTCGCGGTGAATTTGGCGAAAGCCGGTTACCGCGTCCTGGTGCTGGAGGCAGGAGGAACGGACGAGCCTATCGAGTACAAGGTCCCCGCTTTTCATTCGTTAAGTAGTGAACATCGCAAACTGGCGTGGAAGTTCTATGTCCAGCACTATGCTGACGAGAATTTGCAACGCCGAGATAAATTAAATTTTCTAGTCAATAAGAGAGTCGACAACTTGCCGCGCAATGGAATTTTCTACCCGCGTGCAGGGACGCTGGGTGGATGTACGGCACACCACGCGATGATCTTTGTTGCGCCGCATAGTAGCGATTGGGATCACATTGCAGCGCTGACCGGTGACCGGTCCTGGAACGCTCAAACCATGCGAAAGTATTTCGAGCGTATCGAACGCTGCGAATATCTGCGGCGGCCTTGGTGGCGATGGCTTAATGGCGCGCAACATGGCTATGATGGTTGGCTACCGACGTCTATCGCCGATCCCAGCCTGCTACTGCGGGATTCGGTGCTGTCGCGCCTGATAATCACTGCTGTGCAAACCTGCTTTGCGAGCCGGATCTGGTATTTTCCAAACATGCGGCATCTTCTGGCGGGCTGGATCGACAGCTTCGTCGATCTGACCGGCCGCGTCGGCATTATGCGCCGAAGCTTGTCATGGCTTACGAGTTTACTCGATCCAAACGACTGGCGCCGATTACAGGACGGAGCCGAAGGGCCTATATTTGTACCGCTGACAATCAGCAAAGGCGTCCGCGTCGGGACACGAGAGCTCATCCGTGAAAACGAGCGGCTAATGCCTGACAAACTGACGGTGAAATTGCACGCGCTGGTGACCCGCGTGCTGCTTGACACCGACAAACGTGCGGCCGGTGTCGAGTTTCTGGATCGAGAGCATCTTTACCGCGCTGATCCCGCCGCTGAGAAAATGGGGTCGACTGAGGCTCGACCTCGGACTGTGCGCGCACGCCGTGAAGTTATCCTGGCAGGAGGCACATTCAACACGCCGCAATTGCTGATGCTGTCCGGCATTGGCCCGCCCAACGAACTCAGCAAGCACGGTATCGAGCCAAAGGTGCCTCTGCCGGGCGTTGGTGGAAACCTCCAGGATCGTTACGAAATTGGCATTGTGCACAGGATGAAGAACGACTTCGCCATACTCAAGCACGCGGATCTGCGTCAGAATGACCGCGAGTTTGCAGATTGGCGCAATGGATACGGACTTTATACGACCAACGGCGTCCTTGCTGCGATCATTAAGCGTTCAAACCTCGGTCAGATAAACCCCGACTTGTTTCTGTTCGCAATTCCCGGCCATTTCGCCGGCTATCGGCCGGGTTATTCCAAGTGGGGACGTAAAAAGAACTATTTCACCTGGGTCATTCTCAAGGGGCACACAGAAAATAGGGGCGGTTACGTACGCCTTTTATCGCCTGACCCGTGCACACCGCCCGACATTAACTTTCACTACTTCGACGAAGGCACAGACAAGTGTCAGGACGATGTCGATGGTGTTGTCTCTGCGATCGAATTCGTACGCAAAATTACCAGCAGGACCGCAAGCCTGTTCAATGAAATTATTCCCGGTCCCCACGTCCGGGCGCGTTCGGAGCTCGCGCAATTCGTCAAAGACAGCGCGTGGGGGCACCATGCATGCGGCACGTGTCAAATTGGCCCAGATGGTTGCAAAAACGCTGTCCTCGATAGCCGCTTCAGAGTGAGGGGCGTGAAAGGCCTGCGGGTTGTAGATGCGTCAATCTTTCCGAGAATCCCGGGCCTTTTTATCTTAAGCGCCATCTACATGGCTGCTGAAAAGGCCAGCGACGTGATTATTGAAGACACACGGAAAAACGATCGCAGCTCGACGGTATAATGCGAAGCAAAGCAGGAAAACCCAGTCGTTACCTCGATTTCCGCTTCCCAGTCGGTCGTATGCGCCATATAGCTTTACTGAAATTATGCTGATCTTATACTTACGTCTGATCACTAGCCGATGAAGAGTTCAGTTCGCGTAATTCGCGAAGGGAGTCGCAGGTGTCAGGTCTGGATCAGACGCCTGCCGAGGCAGGCGGTATAAAAGCCGAACGGCGTCACCTCACTGTTCTTTTCTGCGACATGGTTGGTTCGAGCGCGCTGTCCGCGCGACTTGACCCAGAAGACTTGCGTCATATTTTGCACGCCTTTCAGAACTGCTGCGGCGATGCGATCCGAAATTTTGACGGTCATATCGCCCGCTATATGGGCGACGGCATTCTGGCTTATTTCGGATTCCCAGCTGCGCATGAGGATGATGCCGAGCGCGCAGTTCGGGCTGCCCTACAGGCAATCAAATCGGTATCGGCCCTTTCGTTCCCCGGTGCGACGCCGATTGAGATACGTATCGGCATTGCGACGGGTCTCGTGGTGGTTGGTGATCTGATCGGTGAAGGCCCAAGCCGAGAATTCGCACTGATTGGCGAGGCGCCCAACCTTGCGGCACAGCTCCAGCAACTAGCGAAACCAAACCAGATATTGGTAGCACCGAATACACGGCGTCTCCTCGGACAACTATTTGAACTCGAGGACCTCGGCGAACAACCCGTAAAAGGGCATTCAAGTCCAGTCCGGATCTGGAGCGTGCTGCGCTCCAGCGGTGTAGCCAGCCGATTTGAAGCGCGCCGGTCGGCGCATCTGACGCCGTTTATAGGACGCGATGCAGAATTGGTTCTTCTGCATGAGTGTTTCGATAAAGCTAAAGGAGGAAAAGGACAATTTATTGCCATCTCTGGCGAGCCCGGGATTGGCAAGTCGCGGCTGATTACAACGTTCCGCCGTCAATTACCTCGTGACAGTTGCCGTCCTCTGTTATTTCAGTGTTCGTCCTATCATACGAGCAGTCCTTGGTATCCAATTATTCGCCACCTCGAGGATGCCTTGGACGTTAGTTACGATGCACCACCATCGCTGAAGTTGCAGAAGCTTGAAGCATTGATTGATGAAGTACCACATAAAAAACATGCGTCAATCGTACCACTACTGGCGCCATTGCTCAGTATTCCGACAGACACGCACTATCCACCGCTCAATTTGACTCCACAGATGCAGAAACAGCGGACTTTCGCTGCCATGCTCGAACTATTGTTTGCACAGAGCGAGCGCCAACCAATTCTTCTTATCTGCGAGGATATACACTGGATTGATCACACATCTTTGCAACTATTAGATTTGCTCCGTCAGAACGTCTCCAATCGGAAAATTATGGTACTCGCATCATTTCGTCCTGAATTTAATGTGCCGGATGGCATGATCGCTTCAATTAATCTCAGCCGACTTTCGCCCGGTCTAGTTGTTTCCATGGTGAATTCGCTCGATGACAGCAGCGAATTGCCGACACCGGTCATTCAACAAATTGTTGCAAAAACTGACGGTGTTCCGCTCTTTGTCGAAGAAGTGACCAAGACTATCCTCACCGACGGTCTGGGCACCAAAGGACAGGTCACAAGTGGCCTCGCGTGGAACCCGACCGTGCCGGACACGTTGCACGATTCGCTGATGGCGAGACTCGACCAGCTCGCGTCGACGAAGGCCGTGGCGCAAGTGTCGGCGGCCATCGGTCGAGAATTCTCGTTCGCACTGCTTGAGGCCGTGGCTCCATTGCCGGGGCAAGATGTGCGTGAGGCCATCAACCGGCTGCAAGAGGCCGGTTTGCTGCACAGACGCGAGCGTAGCGCAGTCGAGATGTACTCATTCAAGCACGCATTGGTGCAAGATGCGGCCTATGCCAGTATGCTTCGCGATGAACGTCACCAATTGCATGTGCGTATCGCGGAGACATTGGCCACCAAATTTGTGGACGTAGCAGAGGGCGCGCCAGAGATTATCGCCCTCCACTATACGCAGGCGCGTGAGATTGTCCCGGCCATTCACCAGTGGCTCAAGGCAGGCAGGCAGGCAAGTAAGCGATCGGCCTTTATGGAAGCGATTACTCACTTCCAGACCGCGCTCAAGCTACTCGAGGAGTTGCAGGAGGGTGTTCAACGATTTGAACTGGAATTGCAGCTTCAACAATCGCTCGCAAGCGCGTCCATCGCAGCCAAGGGGTATGGCGCGGCGGAGACAATGCTCGCACTCAGTCGAGCCCTTGAACTTTGCGACAAGCTCGGGGGCTCGCCCCAAGTCTTTCCCGTGCTGAATGGGGTGGTCGGCGTCCATCTCATGCGCGGGGAATTTCAGCAGGCCCGCGCGGTGGCACAGGAGCTTTTGGCATTAGCCAACCGCCGAAATGATACTACAGCCCTGTTGATGGGGCATCGCATACTCGGGATGGCGCTGTTCGTCATCGGCGAACTCGATGCTGCAAAACGCGAGTTGCAGAGTGCAATGGAGCTCTACGATCCAGCGCAGCACGCACCTTTGGCTCTCATCTTTTCTCACGACTTCAAGGCCACGGCGCAGGCCTATCTCGGGCTCACAAGCGTTCTTCTCGGCGACAGGGAGTCTGGACTCTCGCACAGCCGCGGTGCGCTCGCTTATGCCGAAGAGCTGCGCCATCAGCACAGCATCTGTTACGTCTCCTCGTTTCTGGCGGGCGCTTATCTGGTCGCGGGAAATCCGCAGGCTGCATATCCGATCGCTGAGCGGACCATCAAATATTCTAACGAGTACGGCTTTCCGGAGTGGTCGGCGGGCAGCCTGATGCTGCGGGGGTGGGCGCGCATGGACCTCGGCGAGATCGAGGCGGGCCTCGTCGATATTAGAAAAAGTATTGACAGACTGGAGGCAACTGGCAACCTGATTTGGATGCAGTTCGCCCACTATCTGCTTGCGCGCGCACTGGTCGCCAGCCGTGAGTTGAAGCCGGCTCTTGAATTGGTCGACAAAATATTGGCCGAGATCGGTGCGACCGGCGGCCGCTGGTATGAAGCGGAGATACACCGCCTTAAAGGCGATATTCTCCGCGGCCAGGGCAAACCCCTTTCCGAAATCGAGTCCTGTTACGAAGCCGCTATTACGGTCGCGCGGCACCAGGGCGCGCAGGTTTGGGAGTTAAGGGCAGTAGAGGCGCTTGGCGCGTTGCGTGAACTCAGCGCGCAGGACGGCATCCTCAATGATAAGCCGGTAGGTGACGGACCGGCTCCATTGTCCTCATCACATACAACTGCAGCGCCGCGTCCGTCCTGAGAGGCTTTCTCATGCCGAGCGAACCACAGCCGGACGACGCCTACGCTTACCTCGATACCGACTTGGGCGAACGCTATTACAAGAATAGCAAAGATCTCGAAGAAAAATGCACACACGAGATCGTCGAAATGATTAGCCGCGCCATCGAGGGCCATTTCCGGCAGGGGCGAGTCCCAGCGCGCCGGGACGCCCATGCCTTCGATAATGGCTGCGTTCGCGCCATTTTCCGGGTCGATCCGGACCTTCGTGATGATCTACAGCACGGTGTTTTCGTGCGAGGGCATGAATATCCAGCGTGGATACGTTTCTCAAACGGCAATTCCGAACCTCGGCCCGCGTGGTTTTTTGATGCGCGCGGTATGGCCATCAAGCTGATGGATATTCCGGGCGTCAAAATATTGGACGACGAAAAAAGTACGCAAGACTTTGTACTGATCAACCATCCCAGTTTTTTTGTTGACGATCTCGAACGGTACAAGGCAACCTTGGAAATTTTTCTGAGGGGCGGTTATTGGGACCAGTATGTCAGTTCGCTCCTCAAGTTGCGCCCCAACGAAATCTTGTTGGCCTTGCGTGTCAACTTAAACTTCATGTCAAACCCACTATTCCAGCAATATTGGTCGATGACACCTTATCGTCTAGGCCTCCATCGGGGCCGCAAAACTGCTGTCAAGTACACGGCTAAACCGCGACTTGCGCAAAAAGTTGGATTTTTCAGCCGCCATATTACCCGACTCGGTTGGAATTTCTCCTTGAAACAGGAGATGAACAATACGCTTGCCGGCAATGAAGTGTGGTTCGATTTCTACATCCAGCACTATGTCGACAAGCGTACGCCGATTGAGGACTCAAAGGTGGAGTGGACCGAAAGTGTGTCCAAACCTGAGCACGTTGCGAAAATTATCATCCCGATACAAGACTGCATTTCGCCTGAACAGGATTTTTTCTGCGAGAACCTGTCGTTCAGTCCGTGGCACAGCTTGTGGGAGCACAAGCCTTTAGGTCTTGTAAACAGGGTGCGCAAAGTGGCGTATCTGCGCATCAGCGAGCTCCGTCATAAGCTAAATCGTGCACCGCGACGGGAACCCACCGGCCACGAGACGTTCGATCCGCATCGGGCGGTCGCAGGCTGAGTTCAGCAATTACTACGGCCGCGTCATGAGTTCGGCGCGGATCGCACGCGAATATGCCCATGCGAGCGCGAGCGCAAATGCACCATCGAACAGCGCGAACCAGAGAAACCCTCCACACAGAAGTAAGTAAA
>Ga0187787_10000102_pt1 | contig 10910 bp, 9 predicted proteins | sample 1015_BV01_MP06_2_FD_133007 | JGI IMG/M metagenome (GOLD analysis project Ga0187787, IMG submission 133007) | Tropical peat soil microbial communities from peatlands in Department of Meta, Colombia - 1015_BV01_MP06_20_MG | ecosystem: Environmental > Terrestrial > Soil > Wetlands > Peat | place...
AGGTCCGGGACCGGCTCCGGCGGATGGTCAGCGACCTGCGGTTGAGCATCTTCGACCTGCGCACCGGGGTGGACGACACCACCGGGCTGGGCACCGCGCTCGGGGAGTACGTGCAGCGGGTCGGCAGCCAGGCCGGCCTGGCCGTGCACGTGTCGATGGAGGAGTCCACCGACCGGCTGCCGATCGCCGTCGAGGTCGAGTTGCTGCGGATGGTGCAGGAGGCGGTGACGAACGTGCGCAAGCACGCCGCCGCCCGCAACCTGTGGCTCACCCTGTCCATCGAGCCCCCCCGGGCCCGGATCACCCTGGCCGACGACGGCCGGGGCCTGCAGCGCCCGCGCCCGGACAGCATGGGCCTGACCGGGATGCGCGAGCGGGCCCGGCGGATCGGCGCGGACCTGCGGATCGGCCCCCGTGGCCAGGGCGGGACCCTGGTCGACATCAATCTCCCGGCGGGCAACGGCCACCACCCGCCCGCCACCCCGGTCGGCAGCCATGTGCCGAACAGCGCGCCCAGCGCAGCCCCCGACACCCCGGCCGCGGCGGCCGGGCCCGAGCAGGAGGTAAGCACCCGTGACCAGCGGTGATCGTAGTCTGCGTATCGTCCTCGTGGACGACCATCAGCTGATCCGGGAGGGCCTGCGGCGAGCCTTCGACCGGGCCGGTGACATCGAGGTCGTCGGCGAGGCGGGGTCGGTGGCCGAGGCGATGGAGGCGCTGGAGCGGCTGCACCCGGACGTGCTGGTCACCGACGTCCGGCTGCCGGACGGCGACGGCATCGCCCTGACCACGAAGGCCCGGGCGCACAACCCGGCGATGGGCATCGTGGTGCTCACCATGTACGCCGGCGACGAGCAGGTGTTCGCGGCGCTGGACGCCGGCGCCTCCGGCTTCGTCGGCAAGGACGCGCCCGCCGAGGAGGTGGTCGCGGCGGCCCGGCACGCGGCGGCCAACCCGCGTGCCTTCACCGCCCGGGACCTCGCCGGCGCGATGCAGCGGCGGATGACGGCGCCCGCCGGGCCGCGGCTGTCCCCCCGGGAGAAGGAGGTCCTCGACCTCCTCGTCGACGGCCTGGCGATCGCGCAGATCGCCAGAAGGCTGTTCATCAGCGAGTCGACGGCGAAGACCCACGTGGCGAACATCTACGAGAAGCTGGGCGCCGGGAACCGGGCCCAGGCGGTGATGGCGGCGGTGCGGCTCGGCCTGGTCAAGGACGAGCAGCAGGGTCAGGCCTGAGCCTGCCTCCCTGCCTCTCTCCGAGCGCCTTCCACGGGCCCTCGCCCCTCCCCCGGGCGTTCTCCGGGTTCTGAGCGCCTTCTGGCGGCGTCTGAGCCCCCGCTGGGCGCCTTCTGGGTGCATTGACCCTGTTCCGCCGGGGTTCCCGGCCGAACGACCGATGCGCCGGGCTGGTGTGGAGGAATGCCGGGTGGGGCGGTCGTGTCCCGATCCATCCACCGTTCGGATGATGTCCCCCCATACCACGTTCGCAGGGTTTGGCCCCGCGCCCGGCACCCGATGTGACCAGCCGTGGCACCGTGGTGACGGCTCAGGAGGGGAGCCTCCCCAGCCCGGACCCACGAAGGGATTCTCAAACCGATGCTCAGCTACATCCGAGAGGTCATGCGCAGCGGGCGCGACCGGGGCGCATCCGCCGTGGAGTACGGCCTCATGGTCGCGGCCATCGCCGCCGTGATCGTCGGAATCGTCTTCGGACTGGGCACTCTGGTCCGCAGTGCCTTCTCGACGACCTGCACGAACATCGCGAGTTCTGTCACGGTCACGCCGACCGCAACCTGCACCTGATCCACCCGGAGTCGCCCGGCCGGCAGCGCTGGCCGGGCGGCTCCGGATCGCCCGAACCGCCGGGCCGGCCACCGAGCCGACCCGGCGGTTTTGTTGTCACCCGTGCGTCGGGCCGGCTCTGCGGCCGGCCCTGAGAACTACGATGCGCGTTGTCAAAGACACCTGGTGTGACAGATTCCCGGGTTGTCCGGTTTGGCTGATGCGCGGGGCTTCGGCGTGGCAGGGTAGGGGGAGTCCAGCGTCGGGCAGACCCGCCGCCCAGGAAGGGAACCACATGCTGACCTACATCCGGAGGGTTCTGCGCAGCGGGCGCGACCGGGGCGCATCCGCCGTCGAGTACGGCCTCCTCGTCGCCGCCATCGCCGCCGTGATCGTCGGGATCGTCTTCGGTCTCGGCACGCTGATCAGGAGCGCCTTCTCCACGACCTGCACGAACATCCAGAACGCGCCGGTGGGCACGACGGTCACCTGCACGTAGTCGAACCGGCCTGCCGGACGCCGCCGGCGGCGGGCCGGCGGCGTCCGGTCGGCGCCTGATCAGTCGGCACCACCCGCCCCGCCACACCGGCGGGCGGGTGGTTTGTGCCGTCTGCGGGCCCGTCCGCACGACGGGACCCATCGGCTCTTCTGCCGATCGCGCTGCGTAATCCCCTCACCGCGCGTACACGCCTGTGACCATGTCTGACATGGCGGGGTGGCGATAGGGCGGCCGGCAAGGGGAGAGCGAGATGTGGAGTCGATGGCGCTCGACGATGCGGCGGGCGCGCGACCGGGGGGCCTCCGCCGTGGAGTACGGGTTGCTGGTCGCGGCGATCGCGGCCGTGGTGGTCTTCGCGTTGTTCGGGCTCGGCGGGATGATCAAAGGCGCGTTCCAGGACACCAGCACCTGCTTCGCGTCGGGGGGGACCGACCCGGCCTGCCAGTAGCGGCATGCGGCAGGCCTCCTATGCTGTGCGGGTGACCCCGCGGCTCTCCTCGCGATCCGGCATCGTATGCCCGGCGGGGCCGGCAGCGGCGTGAGGTCACAGGTTCTGCACCGGTCCCACCGTCTCGAACGGTCCTCCGCCGCGATCGGGCCGATCGCCCTGGTCTGCGGGATGGCCGTGGCGACCTTCAGCGTCGTCCAGTACCGGCCGGGCATCGTCGCCGCCTACACCGTGCTCGCCCTGGCCCTGGCTGCCGGCCTCGCCGTCCACCGGGCCGGGCGGCTGGACCGGCCCGCCGCAGCCGCCGCGCTGGCGCTGTGCGCCGTCCTGACCGTGAAGGTGCATGCCTACACCTACCTGCAGCCGGCCGACGCGCGCGCCGTGCGCTGGGGCCTGGCCGTCACGGCGCTGCTGGCCGCGGCGGCGTTCCTGCTCCCGCTGCGCCGGGGTCCGGACCTGGGGCTGGGTCTGGCCCTGACCGGCTACCTGGCCGCCGCGGTCGCGCTGATCCGGCTCGACCCGGCCCCGAGGATCGACGTCTGGGTGATGCTGCAGCAGGCCGGCGACGCGCTTGCCCGCGGGGAGAACATCTACACCCGGGTCTGGGTCGGCTCGCCGGGCGTCCAGGACGCCTTCACCTACCTGCCCGGCACCGCCGTCCTGCTCGCTCCCGGCCGGCTGCTGCTCGGCGACGTCCGCTGGATGCTGGTGGCACTCACCGTCGCGTCCGTGCTGGCGCTGCGGTGGACCGCCGGGCGCGTCCCGCTGGACCGCCCGCAGACCTCCGCCGTCGCCGCCGCCGGTGCCGGGGCGCTGCTGCTCCTGCTTCCGGGCACCTCCACGCAGGTCGAGCAGGCGTGGACGGAGCCGCTGCTGCTGGCCTGCCTGGCCGGCTGGGCGGTGTGCACCCGGCTCGGGCGGACCCTGCCCGCGGTCGTCCTGCTCGCCCTGGGGCTGGCCAGCAAGCAGCACCTGGTGCTGCTGCTGCCGGTGCTGGCGGCCTGGCCGCGGTTCGGGCTGCGCCGCACCGCCGCCGCGGCGGGCCTGGCCGGGCTGTTCGTGCTGCCCTGGTTCCTGGCCTCGCCGCGTGACTTCTGGCACGACACCGTGCGGTTGCTGATCGACTTCCAGCCGCTGCGGTTCGCCGACACCCTGTTCATCGCCGCGCTGCACGAGTTCGGCTCCCCGCCGCCGTTCTGGCTCACCGGCGCCGTCATCCTCGCCACGGTGAGCGCCGTGGCGGTCACCGTGCACCGCCGGAACCCGGACCTCGGCGAGGTGCTCCGCTGGCTGGCGCTGATCCTGTTCGTCGCCAACCTGGTGAACAAGCAGGCGTTCTACAACCAGTACTGGCTGGTCGCCGCCCTGGTGGTGGTCTCCTGGGCGTTCCCGGCGCCGGCCGCGACCGCACCGCCCGCGGGCGAGGAGGCCGGCGGTCCGTCGCGCGCCCGCGGCGTCGGCGACGAGGTGCCCGCCCGCTCCTAGGCCCTCAGCCCGCGGGGTCGACCGGGGTTCCGCTGAGCAGGCAGCGCAGCCGGGCCGCCAGCCCGTCCCAGCGCCACTGCTCGGCCACCCAGTCCCGCCCCCGCCGCCCCATCCGTGCCGCCAGCTCCGGGTCGGCGAGCAACCGGGCGCACCGGTCCGCGACCGCGGCGACGTCCCGGCCGTCGACCACGTACCCGCTCTCGCCGTCCAGCACCGCGTCCGGCGCGCCACCGGAGTCGCCGGCCACCACGGGCAGGCCGGTGGCGGCGGCCTCCAGGTAGCAGATCCCCAGGGCCTCCGGCTCGAGCCCGCCGCGCCGCGTGCGGGTGGGCATGCAGAACACGGTGCCCGCGTCGTAGTAGGCCGGGGTGGCCTGCCACGGGATCCGGCCGGCGAACACGACGTGCCGGCCCAGGCCGAGCCGGTGGGTCAGGCGCTCCAGGGATCGCCGGTACGGCCCGTCACCGACCAGCAGGAGCGCGGCGCCGGGCACCCGGCGCCGGATCTCCGGCAGCGCGCGGATCAGCATGTCCTGGCCCTTGCGGGCCACCATCCGCGAGACGCACACCACGACCGGGCGCCCGCCGAGCCCATGCCGGCGGCGGATCTCCTCCCCGCCCGCGCCCGGGTGGAAGACCGCGTCGTCCACACCCGGGGTGAGCCGGACCATGCGCTCCCGTGCCGGCGGGCTGAGCGCGGGTGCGATCCGGGCCCGGCAGTACTCCCCCAGGTAGGTGAGGACGTCGTTGCGCTCACCGATCCGGTGCAGCAGGCCCCTGGTGACCGGCACGCTCGCCCACCACACCTCGTGCCCGTGCGTGGTCGCGACGGTGCGCCGCACCCCGGCCGCCCGCAGCCGGGCCGCCATCAGGCCCAGCGGCGCCGCGGCGCCGAACCACACCTGGTCGCAGCCCTCGGAGCGGGCCAGCGCGGCGGCCCGCCGGGTGATCGCCGGCGTCGGCACGAGCAGCGGCGAGGGGTCGCGCGCCACCCGGAACGGTAGCCCGGCGTCGAACCGCTGGTCGCCGCGCTGCCGGGCGGTGTGCACGACGACCTCCCCGGCGGGCATCCGGGTCGCCATCGCCAGCACGAACGACTCGATCCCGCCGGTGCGGGGCGGGAAGTCGTTGGTGACGATCAGGGTGCGCCCGCTCACCCGTCATCCCGGGCGACGGCGGCCAGGTAGGCGCGCCAGCGGCGCTCGAAGCCGGCCTGGTCGGTGCCCAGCACGTCGTGGAAGGCGGACCGGGTGGTGGCGCCGTCGGACGAGCTCGGGCTGGGCACCGGCGTGCCCTCCTCCACCCCCACCTGGGACAGTCCCTGGACGGCGGCCGGGGCGCCCGCCGCGTTCCCGCCCGCGGCCGCCTGCACGCCCAACTCCCCGTCGGCGGCGGGGTTGATCCCCGCGGCCTCGCGGTAGAAGGCCACCACCTCGCGGGGGCCGCCGGTCCGTGCGATCAGGTCCATGGCCAGCCAGGCGCCGGCGTAGGCGGGAGCGATCCGGGAGCGGGAGGGGTCGAAGTCCTGGGCGTCGGGCAGGTGCTGCGGTCCCTTGCCGGCCCGGACCAGGCGCAGCAGGTCGTCCGCGATCACCCCGCGGGACAGCCCCGTGCCGCGGTAGGCGACGTAATCGGCGAAGCCCTCCTGGAGCCACATCGGGACATCCGCCACGGTCGTGGCCCGGGTGGCCACGTGCGTCACCTCGTGGGTGAGCACGACCCGCCGGCCCAGCGGCCCGAAGGCCGAGAAGGCGGCGGCGTTGATCACCACGCGGTCGGCGGATCCCGCGGCCTGCCCGCCACCGAGGTCCCCGAACGTGATCGCGGCGACCTGGTTCAGACCCCCCGGGCTGCGGGCACCCAGCACGGTCGCCATCGCCCGCAGGTCGGCAGGGACGACGACCACCACCGTGCGGGGCCACCGGGTCCCCCACGCCGCGTCCACCCGGTGGGCGGCGGCGTCGGTCTCCTGCGCGAAGCGCTGCAGCACGCCGCGCTGGGAGGTGCTGCCGATCACCAGGCTGCGGGCCCCCCGGGCGACCGCGATCGGCCCCAGATCCCACACGTCGCGCTGCTGGTCCGCCCGCTCGCCGGACAGAACCCATCCGGTCCCCCACCGGCGGGCCACCAGGTGCTGCTCGCGCACCACGTCGCGGGTGTCGGCGGCAAGCCGGTAGGAGAGCCGGACGTCGACCAGCCGGGTCGTGCCGCCCGAGGCCGGATCGGGCCGGGACGTCACGCCGCCGTAGGACCAGCGCTTGAGCGGCAGCAGCCGCAGGCGGTCGAACAGCGCGGCCTGCTGGTGGACGAAGTCGGGGTTGCCGGGATCGAGCGTGGACAGCCACAGCCGGCGGTCGCCGTCCAGCACCGCCTCGGCGCGCTGATCGAGCAGCCGGGCCACCTGCTCGACGACGTTCTGGTCGAGGCGGACCGCGGCGCCGGGGGCGCCGGGGGCGCCGGGAGCGGCGGTCAGGCCGGTGCGGGCCGTTCCGGGCGAACCGCCCGGCTGCGCGCGGTCGGCCCGCACGCGGTGCAGGGTCAGGCCGGGGACCACCGGTGACAGCCCGACCAGCACCAGCACGAGCAGCGCCACCGTGCCGGCGGCGATCGGGACCAGCCTTGGCCGGTCCCGCAGGGACGGCCGGGTCGTCGTCCGCGACGCCGGCCGGTCGCCGCCTCCCGGCGGAAGGTTCACCCGGTCAGCCTACGGGTGCGCCCCGCCGCGCGACCGGCGATCCGTGCGGTCGGTTGCGCTGACCGCGCAGGTCAGCGCCGGTGTTGCGAGCAGGTCAGAGCCGGACCGCCGCCGTGATCTGTGCCAGCCGCATGTCGCGGATGTTGACGAAGGCCCCGGTGTGCGGCGCATCGATCACCAGACCGTTGCCCAGGAAGATCGCGACGTGGTGGATCGGGCTGTAGTAGAAGACCAGGTCACCCGGACGCAGCTGGGACACCGAGATCCGGGTGCCGTAGGTCGCCTGCATCGCGGAACTGTGCGGCAGCGAGACCCCGCCGGCCGCCCACGCCTTCATCGTCAGCCCGCTGCAGTCCCAGGCGTTCGGGCCGGCCGCACCGAACAGGTAGGGCTCACCGAGCTGCGCGCAGGCGAAGTCGATGACGGCCTTGACCCGGGCGGTCGGAGCCTTGACCCCGACCGAGGCGCAGTCGACGGCGCCGCCGCCCCCGGTGATGCCCAGCGCCGTCCGGCTGGCGTCGCGGCTGGCCCGCTCCAGCGCCCGACGCTGGTCGGCCTTGAGCCGGTCCAGCTCCGCCTGGGCCAGGGCGAGAGTTCGCACGATCGTGGCCCGGTCGGCGTTCAGCGACGCCACGGCCGAGGCGACGGCGGCCCGCTGGCCGGACACCTGCGCGGTGTCCGCGGCAAGCCTGCGTTCGGAGGCCTGCAGTCGCTGGACGGCGCCCACCTGCCGCTCGGAGATCGCCTGGATCAGGCCCGCGCTCTCCAGGTAGGTGTCCGGGCTGGAGGACAGGGCCAGGGACAGCGAGTCCAGCGGCCCGCGGCGGTAGGCGTCCGCGGCGAGACGGCCGAGCGCCGCGCGGTTGGCTGCGATCAGATCGCGCTGCTCTGCCAGCCGGGTCTGAGCGGCGTCCACCTTGATCTTCAAGGAGGCCAAGTGCTCCCGCGTGGCGTCATAGCGTTCGGTGACCTGCTCGGCCTGCTGGTTGAGCTGATCGACCCGGGCCTGCACCTCGGCCACCGTGGGCGGCGGGGCTGCCGCTGCCTCCGGCAGGCCGGTGACGGCCAGGACGAGGACTCCGACGACGGCGGCCAGCGGTACCCCGCTGCGCCATCGACGGGCCGAGGGCTCCCGGCGCGGGCCCCGAGGGGGGACCACGTCGGAGGCTGGCATGTCGACGAGACCCGAGGTCTCCGTGGTGCAGCGGTGGTGGGAGGGCACCAGGTCGCAGCTCCATTCCTCCCGCCCAGGGCGGGCGCTGCGGCGGTGCGCTGCGGGGCTTCGGCTCTGAACCCCCACACCGACCGGGTCGATCCGGCCTCCCGATCAGGACCCGGTCCAGTGAGGAGGGGCTGCCGGACCGAGCCGCACGCACCGTCGCAACGTTGCGTGACAGCCACGAACCATAGCGACAACCGGCAGGTCAGGCCAAGCCCGCTGAATCCATAACTATTCGATCACAAGGTGTTATCGGCGCAGGTAATCCTGCATATCGGTTGATCAACACGGTCACACCCGGAGTGATCTGGGTCACCCCACCGCCCGTTCGGGCGCATCACCCCGCTCACCCCGCGCGCCCGACGCGGTGCCGTCGGTGACCAGTCGCAGCGGCGGCACCAACCCCGAGGTCGCCAGCACCTCGATCGCGGCGCGCTCGGCGCCGTCGAGATCCACCGGCCGGTCCGACCCCGGCCCGGAACCGAGCAGGACCGTCACCACGCAGTCGCCGCACGCCAGGCCGCGGACCCTGCAGGTCTCGCAGTCGATCAGCATGCCTACCCCTCCGCCACATCAGTTCTTCGAGCCCGCACCCGGCCCGACCCGTCCATTCCTCAGCCATCGGCTCGGGCCATCGGCTCGGGCCATCGGCTCGGGCCATCGGCTCGGGCCATCGGCTCGGGCCATCGGCTCGGGCCATCGGCTCAGGCCATCGGCTCAGGCCATCGGCTCGGGCCGTACCCCGGGTCCGACCGGCTCCTTACGTCTCCGCCGGGGAACGCTACGGATGACCTCCGACACTCGGGCTCATGCCGGCGCCTCGCGCATCCGACACCGACGACGTCTCCACTGGGCAGGCGCACACGCAGCGGCGTTGCAGTGCGCGCAGGTGGGCAACGTCGCCGGGGTCGCCCGGCAGCCGGCTGCGCCTCCCGCGCACAGCGCCGCTTGCTCACCGAACGCCGCTTTACTCACCGAACGCCGCTGAGGACGCCGCGACACGCCGCCTGCACCGGCCGCCAGCGAGCAAAGCAGCGCTCGGCGAGCAGGCGACATTGGGCTGGGAACGCACCGGGGAGCTCAACAGGAGCGGGACCCACGTGATGGTGAACGCCACGGTGAATACCGCCGGGGGTGATCGCCCCCAGATGGGTTCATCGTCACGTTCACCGTCGGGTCGCGCTGCGACGGGGGCCGCCGAGTGCCACGTTGCCGGCGGTGTCGACGCCGAATGCGGCTTGGCGGGGGCCATCTGCCGACTGCCACCGCGAACGTCGCACTTGCGAGGGGAAGGCCCGGGAAGGCAGCACTGGTGGGTGTTGCAGCCGTGCCTGCAGTGCAAAGCGTCTGGCGGGGACCCTGCCGGGCGTTGCGTATGCGCCTGCACTGCAAAGCGTTTGCCCGAGGAGCTCGCGCGGCGCGGAGGCCAGTCCGGCGTGGAAAGCTCGCGCGGCGCGGAGGCCGGCCCGGCGTGGAAGCTCGCGCGGCGGGGAGGCCGGCCCTCATCCCCTGGCGAGGAGGCGGAGCAGCGCGGTCGCCGGCAGCGCACGGGCGGCGGCCGCCCGCACCCCGGCTGCGACCTCCGCGTCGGAGGAGACGACCACGATCACCCGCCCCGGAGGCTCCGCCCGGACCAGCCGGATGATCAGCTCGTCGGCGGTCTGCCCCGGGTGCGAGAACAGCACCCGGACGCCGCGCACCCGCACCGCGGGCCGGCTCTCGACCTCGGCACCGTCGAAGCAGCAGGTGATCTCCGCGCCGGTGCGGGCGCACATGGCGGTGAGGCCGTCGACCAGCCGGCGCCGCTGATCCACCAGCGGCAGCCCACCGAACCCCGCCTTCGTCACGTTGTACCCGTCGACGATCAGGTGGCTGCGCGGCAGCAGCAGCAACTCGTCCAGGGCGGACGGGTCGTCCTCCGCCCGCGCCCGCACCGAGCGCTCGACCACGTCCCCCTCGACCGCCTCGGCCACGGTGTCCGCCGGTCGCAACGTGGCCGGTGGTAGGGCCAGCTCGCGACGCAGCCCGGCAGCGGCCTCCACCACGGTGTCCAGCAGCAGCCGGGCGCGTACCGAGGCCAGCGACCGGCCCTCGCGCGCCTCCCGCCGGGCCGCCTCAACGTCTGCCCGGGCCTGGCGGACCAGTTCCGCCGACTGCCGCTGCACCTCGCCCAGCTCGGCCGTGGCCGCTCCGGTGGCCGCCCGCTCCCGGTCGAGGTCCTGCTCCGCCGCCCGCGCGGCCGCACGGGCCCGGTCCGCCTCCGCCCGCAGCCGGCGCTGCTCGCGGCGCAGCTGGACCAGCTCCTCCTCGGCCGCGGCCATCGCCCGGCGGTAGCGCTCCGCCTCCTCGCGCCAGCGCTCCGCCTCCCGACGACTGGCCTCCGCCTGCGAGCGCGTGCCCGCCTCCTCCTCCCGGCGGAGCGCCTCGACCTGCGCACCGGCGAGTGCGTCCAGCCACGTGGCCAGATGGGCGGGCCAGTCCGGAGGGCGCAGCAGGAAGGCGCCGACCGCCGCGTCGAGCGGATCTGTGCCGGGCGGCAGCGGCCCCACCTCGGACGCCGCGGCCAGGTCGGCGTGCGCCAGGCGCCACGCCGCCGCCACCGCCTGCCGGAACCCGGCGTCCCGATCGAGCGCCGTGGCCAGCGGCCCGGCTCCGGCCCGGGGACGGCGCGCGGGCGCGAAGGCGCGCACCCGGCGCAGCGCACCCGGCACCGCAGCCTCGGGCAGCTCCCCCAGGACCCGGGCGGCGAGATCGGTCATCGCCCGGCGGACGGCGTCCGGCAG
>Ga0187787_10000103_pt1 | contig 10823 bp, 9 predicted proteins | sample 1015_BV01_MP06_2_FD_133007 | JGI IMG/M metagenome (GOLD analysis project Ga0187787, IMG submission 133007) | Tropical peat soil microbial communities from peatlands in Department of Meta, Colombia - 1015_BV01_MP06_20_MG | ecosystem: Environmental > Terrestrial > Soil > Wetlands > Peat | place...
CCGCAAACAGCATCAGGCCAACAGTGACGTGCCGCATGAATGCCGGCGGCGACCACACCTGTATCAAATCATGCGCACGGTATTGACCATAACCCCAGACGATCAACGCAAGGCCGGCGAGCGATACCAACGCGAAAAGCGCACGATACGAATGCAGGCCTAGTCGTGCGATGACACCGGCGCGTGCGCCGCGGAACGACACGAAAACATGCGTCCCGAGAAAAACCGCCAGGCCGAGAATGAGAATACCTGAGCCCATGCTACACTCACATCATACTGTCGCCCCAGTAGAGGATAGCAGGCATCAATGCAAGCCGCGCCCCACGATCGGAGCATAGCCCGGATGGGCCTTGCCACAACACACCGACTGCTCAAATGCGCCATGATAGTGCATTCGCTGCTGTTGGGGGCGGCGATGCCCGCATTGGCGCAGACCTGGCCCGCGAAAACGGTCCGGATCGTGGTTCCCTTTGGCCCGGGATCGACGCCGGACATCGTGGCGCGCCTGGTTGCCGACGGGCTGCACCAAAAATATCCCGGCAGTGCATTTGTCATCGAGAATAAACCCGGCGCCAGTGGCAATATCGGGACCGACGCCGTTGCAAAGGCCATACCCGATGGCTCGACCCTTGGCGTGAGCATCGGAGGCCCGCTCGCTATCAACACCTTGCTGTTTGCAAACCTGCCGTACGACCCTCGCAAGGACATCGCGCCCGTTACCCAGTTGGTCACCCAGCCCAGCGTGCTCGCGGTCAATCCGGACCTCGGAGTCACAACCGTCGCCGAACTGGTTGCTCTGTTGAAGACAAATCCAGGAAAATACAATTTTGCATCGATAGGCAACGGCTCGCTGTCACAGCTTGCCATGGAGGCTATCGCCATCAAGGCTGGCGCCAAGCTCGTGCACGTGCCCTACACAAGTTCGCCGCAAGCCATCACGGCTGTAATCCGCAATGACGCGCAGATGACCTGCCTGCCCGCAATATCTGCGACCCCGCAGGCCGCAGCCGGCAAGGTGAAAATTCTCGCGGTCTCGACGGCGGCGCGTTCTCCCTATCTGCCGGACGTGCCTACTTTGAAAGAGGCCGGCATCGACGTCGAGGCCGACGCATGGAATGCCCTGATCGCGCCCGGCGCCACGCCCAAGCCCATCATCGAAAAAATCAGCAAAGATGTCGCCAAGGTTATCAAGCAGCCAGGCGTGCGCGAAAAGCTGGCGGCGCAATTGATGGAGCCGGTTGGCTCGTCACCGGAAGAGCTACGTACACGCATCGACGGAGAAATCGCACGCTGGGCACCGGTGATTAAAGCGGCCAACGTGAAGGTAAATTAGGCCGCCTTGTCCTTCACATCCTTGATGTCGGTGAAATCGATCCCCGGCGCGCGCTCCCGCGTGTAATCGAGGACGAACTGGTTGCGCGCCATGAAGACTTTGTCGTTGTCGAGATCTTCTGCACAACTTGAATAATTGGCCTGCACAAACTCATCCAGCTTCTTGGCGTCGCTTGACGCAATCCAGCGGGCGAGCTGGAATTCCGGTTGCTCGAAGCCAATATCGAGACCGTATTCTTCGGCAAGCCGAACCTTCAGCACATCAAGCTGCAAGGGACCGACCACGCCGACCAGCGCGGGGGCGCCGTCCAGCGGACGAAACACCTGCACGACGCCCTCTTCCGCCATCTGCTGAAGTGCTTCCTTGAGCTTCTTGGCCTTCATCGGGTCGCCGAGCTTCACGCGCCTGAGGATTTCCGGAGCGAAATTCGGCACCCCGAGAAAAGCAATTTCCTCGCCTTCGGTCAGGCTGTCACCGATGCGCAACGTTCCGTGGTTCGGAATACCGACCACATCGCCGGCATAGGCTTCATCAGCGACCGAACGATCTTGTGCAAAGAAAAATTGCGGCGCGGACAATGTCATCGGCTTGCCGGTGCGAACGAGCTTCGCCTTCATTCCGCGGCGCAATTTGCCCGAACAAAGACGAGCGAAGGCGATACGGTCGCGATGGTTCGGATCCATATTAGCCTGGATCTTAAAAACGAAAGCCGTCATGGAATTTTCGTGGGCATCAACCGTGCGTACGCTGGAGACTTGCGCTCGCGGCGCGGGAGCAAATGAAGCCAGCGCGTCGAGCAAATCCTTGACACCAAAATTCTTCAACGCCGAACCGAAGAACACCGGCGTGAGATGGCCTTCGCGGAAAGATGCAAAATCAAACGGCTTGCAGGCATCCTTCACAAGAGCAAGCTCCTCGGCGACTGCCTTGACGTCCAGCATCGCATTTCTTGCGCCGAGCGCGGCCAGATCAAGCGGTTGCCGATCGATGGTTTTGCCGTCATCGCTGATCAGGCGCATCTCGCCGGACGCCAGATCGTAGGTCCCCGCGAAATCGCGGCCCCGGCCAATTGGCCATGTCATCGGCGCCGTATCAAGCGCCAAAGTCTTTTCGATCTCATCCAGGAGCTCGAACGGATCGCGGCTTTCGCGGTCCATTTTGTTTATAAAAGTGACGATGGGAATGTCGCGCAGGCGGCACACCTCAAAAAGCTTGCGCGTGCGCACCTCGATGCCTTTGGCCGCATCGATCACCATGACCGCAGAATCGACCGCCGTCAGCGTGCGATAAGTGTCTTCGGAAAAATCTTCGTGGCCCGGCGTGTCCAGCAGGTTGAACACACGGCCATCGTAGTCGAACGTCATGACCGAGGTGGCGACAGAAATACCGCGCTCCCGCTCGATCGCCATCCAGTCCGAGCGCGTCGAACGACGGTCACGCTTGGCCTTCACCTGGCCGGCGAGATTGATCGCTCCGCCAAACAGCAGAAGCTTCTCGGTCAACGTGGTCTTGCCGGCGTCCGGGTGGGAAATGATCGCAAATGTGCGTCGTCGCTCGACTTCCGCGGCGATCGGCGTGACGGGGATCGAATCGGAGGTAATGAGAGGCTTGTTCATCGTCTGCATGTGGCCGCAAACACCCGCAAAATCAAGCCAGCCAGCGCGTTACGCGAACGCGGCCTTGTAGGATTCCGGCGCAAACCCCACCAGTAGCTTGCCGGCGCCAAGCTCGATGACCGGCCGCTTGATCATCGATGGCTGCTTCACCATCAGCGTGACGGCCTTCTTTTCCGTCAATCTCTCTTTGTCCTTATCGGGCAGCTTCCGGAAAGTCGTTCCGGCACGATTGAGCAGGACTTCCCAGCCCGCTTTACCCGCCCAGCGCTCAAGCTTGAGGCGTTCGATTCCGTCGATCTTGTAGTCGTGAAAGACGTATTCAACGCCGTGCTTGTCGAGCCAGGCGCGCGCCTTCTTCATGGTGTCGCAGTTCCTGATGCCGTACACAGTGATGGACATGGTTTTCTCCGCCTACCTCGCCGTGACCCAAGCACTCGCCCGCGTCATGATTTGTGCAATGACAGCTTGTTTAGCGTCGGCATAGTCCTGAATATGAGTCCAATTCTGGATTGCCAAATTCCGTTTAACCCTTGCATAGAGCGCGCGATCCTCGCTGCTGTGACAAAGCCAGTCGCGAAATAGCCGCATACGTTCGATTTCCGGGCAGCCTGATGAGAACACGTGAAGATTTGCGCGCGGCGCCTGATGTTCGAACATCCGATGTTCAAACCAGTTTGGCTCGCGCACTGTGAGCGCAAAACCAGCGTCCTGAAGCTCGGGCGCGTAAGCGTGTTCTTCGCGCGAATTCGCGACCACAAGGTTAATATCTATGACGGGCTTGGCGGCAGGTCCCGGCACGGCGGTGGAACCAACATGTTCAACTGACAGGAGAAGAGGACCTAAAATATTCTGTATGCGCGCCGCCAGTTGTGCAAATTGTTGGGGCCAGTCCAAATCGTAATCGACAATGTCAACTTTACCGCCGCGCCCATTCATGCGCGCGCCTACTCCCACTCGATTGTGCCGGGCGGCTTGCTCGTCACATCATACACGACGCGATTGACGCCCTTGACCTCGTTTATGATGCGCGTTGCGACGGTGCCAAGGAACTTCATATCGAATGGATAGAAGTCCGCCGTCATGCCGTCCGTCGACGTCACTGCGCGCAAACCCACCACATAGTCGTAAGTGCGGCCATCGCCCATGACACCGACCGTCTTGACCGGCAGCAACACCGCAAAGGCCTGCCAGATGTCATCATATTGTCCAGTGCGGCGGATTTCCTCGATATAAATCTCATCGGCCAGCCGCAGGATGTCGAGTTTGTCGCGGGTAATCGCGCCTGGGCAGCGGATTGCCAGGCCCGGCCCCGGGAATGGATGGCGGCCGACGAATGCCTCCGGCAGGCCGAGTTCGCGTCCGAGCGCCCGCACCTCGTCCTTGAACAGTTCGCGCAGGGGCTCGACCAGTCTCATATTCATGCGTTCTGGCAAGCCGCCGACATTGTGGTGCGATTTGATTGTCACCGAAGGCCCGCCGGTGAACGAAACGCTCTCGATCACGTCCGGATAAAGCGTGCCCTGCGCGAGAAACTCGGCACCGCCGACTTTCCTAGCTTCGGCTTCGAAGACGTCGATAAACAATTTTCCGATCGTCTTGCGTTTCTGTTCTGGATCTTCAACGCCGGCAAGCGATTTCAGGAATGTTTCCGAAGCATCCACATGCACAAGCGGAATGTTATAGCTGTCGCGAAACATCGCGATGACTTTCTGGGCTTCCGCTAGCCGCATAAGACCGTGGTCGACAAGCACGCAGGTGAGCTGATCGCCGACTGCCTCGTGAATTAAAACGGCGGCGACCGCTGAATCGACCCCGCCGGACAATCCGCAGATCACCCGGCCTTTGCCGACCTGTTTCCGAATCTTTTCGATCGCCTCATCCTTGAAAGCGCGCATCGTCCAGTCGCCGGTCAGTCCTGCGATCTTGCGCACGAAGTTACGCAGCAACGCGGCGCCGTGCGGGGTATGCATGACTTCGAGATGGAATTGCGTGGCGTAGAACCTGCGCTTTTCATCGCCGATGATGGCGATCGGCGCGTTGGGGGATGTCCCGAGGATTTTGAATCCCTTCGGCAGCACCGTGACACGGTCGCCGTGACTCATCCACACCGGATATTTTTCGCCTTTGCGCCACACGCCCTCGAACAACGGCGTATCTTCCGTGACGGTCACCTCGGCTCGGCCAAATTCGCGGTGGTGCCCGCCTTCGACCTTCCCGCCAAGCTGTTGCGCCATTGCCTGCTCGCCGTAGCAGATCCCGAGCACCGGCACGCCGGAGTCGTAGATGGCTTGGGGGGCGAGCGGCGCATTCTTGTCGAGGACCGAGGCGGGTCCGCCGGACAGGATCACCGCTTTCGGCTTCATTTCACGGAAGGCCGCCTCGGCCTTCTGATAAGGCACGATCTCGCTATAGACCTTCTCCTCCCGGACCCGGCGCGCAATGAGCTGGGTGACCTGGGAACCGAAATCGACGATCAGAATTTTTTCGTGCATGGACGGCGTGCTGTCCCGAACGTGTCCGGAATCGGGCGCGCAAAGGCCGTTCGGGGCCGCTTTTTGCGGGCTTTGCGCCGCCGGGTCAAGCCTTTAGGCGTTCGCAGTAACCCAATGTTAGCCCCGAACGTGCATAGAAAACTCTCCCCATCCGGTTTGTTCACAGCCGCATGTGCGGGAGCCGCCATTGGTCTTCGAAACCGAACGCATGAGACTGCCGCTAGCGGCCAGCGGGCGCGCCACCCGCCGGGCTGCGCTGTTTCGTGAGAGCTTCCTCGACATTGCGGAACGCCATGCGCTCGGTTTTGCCTGGGCAATGAGTCCCAAGCGCATCAGGGGCGTACCGAACCTCCTGCGCCTCTGCTTCGACGAATTCCTCGCGCCGGACTACGCGTTACCTGATCCGCAAAATGCGGTCCACGAGCCGCCAGGGCTGGCCGGGATCGTCCACGACCTGAGCACGCCGACCTTGCTGGCCGGCTATCGACGCGGCCTTTACCCCTTTGCACATGTCGGACCGCTGAAGTGGTGGTCGCCGCCAAAACGGTCGGTTCTTTTCTTCGACGAACTCCACATTGCCAAACGGCTCCGCCGGCAGATGCGCCACGGCAAGTATAAGGTGACGCTTGATCAGGCCTTCGATGACGTCATCGTTGCTTGCGCCGGTCACCGCCAGGATCGCTGGCATCTGACATGGATCACGCCGCGGATCATGCACGCTTATGCCGAGTTGTTTGACGCCGGCCATGCCCACTCCTTCGAGGTCTGGAACGAGCGCGGCGAACTCGCCGGTGGCGGTTATGGCGTTGCGGTCGGCAGCGCCTTCGTCACGGAATCCCAGTTCTCGCGCGAGGTAAACACCTCAAAGATCGGATTTACGGTGCTCAACTGGCACCTGGCGCATTGGGACTTTGCCTTCAACGACGGCAAGCTCATGACGCCGACCTGCCACGATATGGGCTTCCGGGAAATTTCGCGCAGCGATTATCTCGAACAGCTCGCTCACGCTTTGCGACGGCCCGACAAGACTGGGCGCTGGCAAGCGGAAGCAGACACTGCAACGGTCGCCGATTGGCAGCCTGGTTGATCGGTTATTGCCGGCCGTTTTCGACCACTGAACCCAAAAGCGGAATTTCCGATATCCATTTTCGCACGCGCGAATGGCCTTTCTCGTCCGGCTTGGCCGCCTCGGCCTCGGCTGGCGGTAACTGGTCGGGAATTGCGCCAGGCGGCACAGGATGATCGGCGTCGGCCTGTTGCGGCGGCGGAGGCGACGCAATTGAAATGGGAGCCGGGAGCGCGGGTGCCGCAGGTGGCGCCGTTGCCACGACGGGCGCTGAAGGCGCCGCCGGCGCAACGACGGGCGTTGACGGGGCCGCCGTGGGCGCAGGCAAGGCAGCCTCATGCGGCATCGACCGCGCGGCCGGCTCTGCCGTCGCTGGTGGCTTGGCAAGCTGCGGATCGCGAATTTTTTGCTTTTGGGTGACGAGCGCCTGACGAACCGCGTCGAGCCACTGCGTATCGGTCACGACCGGATCGTGATGCGCGGGCTCGGCTTCAACAGTTGCAGCGTTTGCCACCGGTTGTTTTGCGGCCGCTTGCGTGCGCGGCTCGGCCCTGCGAAGCGGCTCCTTGGGCAACGCGTCGACGCGCTGAACCTTGGGCGTAGCTGGCGCGGCCGCAACGGCAGCCGTGTGCGACGCCTTTTCGCCGTTGAGCAAGGTCTTGAATGCAGCCGTCGCGTCGGGATCGACCGACCCGCAGGTTTTTTCAAACGCCTCAACGTCGCGCCGGACAAGAATACGGCGGGTCGCCGCGTCCACGCTCTTGTCGAGCATCGCGACAATGCCGCTCCGCAAATTCTGGCAGGTCGTCTCAGGGGAAAAATTGGCGCGATAGAATGAATAGGCGCTGGCGATGCCGATCGGAACGGCCAACAGGGAGCCCACCATCTGGATAACGGTCACAAACCGGGCAAGCTTCGAGGCCCTTGTGGCCGGGTAGACGTTCGGATTGCCCGGTCCCGGGTTGTATGGATCCGCGTGAAAAGGCGGCTCGCGCCTGGCCACCAGCATCAAAAATACCCCAAATCAAAGACTTCCCGGGTTCCACAGACACGCGATCATCGCGGATAAATTTGGCCCGGATTGGGGCGCAATAGAGGAATTCCGTTTGCACTTTATTACCGGCCGCTGCCTTTTTACCGGCCGTGCCTGAGCACCGAGACGAAAAAGCCGTCAGTGTCGGTCGTCCGCGGAGTCATCAAAATACCCTCCGCGTTCGTCCTTACCGCCTTGCCAAACATGAAGGCTCGCTCACCGAGCGCCTGGATGACCTCGGCCGGCGGCCGGACTGAAAAGTCAGGATGCCGGGCAAGGAAGCCCTGTATCTGCGCGGCATTTTCATCCTCGAGGACCGAGCATGTCACATAGGCAATCCGGCCGCCGGGCTTGAGCAGAGGCACGGCGCGATCAAGGATCTCCGTCTGCTCTTTGACTCGCTGTTCCAGCGCCCCGGGGCGCATGCGCCATTTGGCGTCCGGATTGCGCCGCCATGCCCCTGTGCCGGTGCACGGCGCATCGATCAGGACCAGATCCATGCGGCCGCTGAGGTCGGCAATTTCGCCGCCAACAGACTTCGGTGTCCGCACCTGCACGTTGCGGGCGCCCGAACGTTTGAGACGATCGTGAATGGGGGCAAGCCGGCGCTTATCGTCGTCCGTTGCAAAAATCTGGCCCTTGTTCTGCATCATTGCAGCGAGCGCCAGTGTCTTGCCGCCGGCGCCGGCGCAGAGATCGATAACGTGCTCGCCGGGTTTCGCGTCCGACAAAAGCGCTGCAAGTTGGGATCCCTCATCCTGCACTTCGATGAGGCCTTTCAGGAATGCCGGCTCGGCATGGATCGCGGGGCTCTTGGCGTCGGCAAGTAGACGTATGCGGAGTCCAAACGGTGACCACCTCGTGGGCTCGGGCTTGAGGTCGGCAAGCATTGCCGCCGCCGCGTCGCGCTCGCCCTTGAGCGTATTGACCCGCAGGTCGAGCGGCGCGCGCGAAGCTAACGCGGCGCCTTCCTCTGCCCGATCTTGACCGAAGACGCGCGCGAGATGCCCGTCAAGCCATTCTGGATAGTCGCCCGCCACAAATGGCGGTGCGGCGCCGATGCCAACTCCATCGAGTCGCTTGCGCTCATCGGCCGTCAATTCCGCGGGCGCATATTGTCCGCCATTGGCCAGTCTGGCGATCGCCTCGGTATCAAAGCCCCGCTCACGCCTCAGCATTCCCAAAAGAATCGCGCGGGGACTGTCTGCTCCCATCAGGAATGCGCTCGAGGCGCGCCGGCGCAACCCGTCGTAAACAATTCCAGCGATTGCAGCACGATCACCGGAGCCGGCAAAGCGATGCGAGACGCCCCATGCCTTCAGCGCATCCGCCGCCGGACGGCGTTCGCTTTCGATCGTAGCAAACACTTCTATGGCGGCGGCAAGCCGTGCAGCCGGTGTCATGGCAATGCGAGCAAGATTCGGACGATATAGATCATCCACATGATGACCAAAACAATCGCGCCCACGCCATAGTACGCTCCGCGCAAACGAACATTGTTGTTCGAGACATGTATTCCTGCCCGCAACACGCGCGTGATGACAAAAATCCACGCCAGCACGACGAACAGCAAGTCGGCATGATGAGTGACGATCTCAAGGATCGTCAGCACATAAAATAGGACCGGCAATTCAAATTGGTTGGCGAATGCGTAGCCGAATTGCATAGCCCGTATCGGCCAGTTCGGCTCGCGCAAGGCGATGTCGGCAAAGCGCGTCTCGCCTCGCTGAAGCGATGTTGTCCGGCAGTACATCATGCCGAACATCATGGCGAAGGTGAGCAAGACCTCTACAAACAGCGGCAATAGAACAAACTGAATAGACATCACACAACCTCATACCTTCCTGTCGAGAAAGGTATAACTAGGCGCGGCTTGGATAGTTCGGGCTTTCGCGCGTGATCGTCACGTCATGAACGTGACTTTCACGAAGCCCCGCCCCCGTTATCCGGACAAATTCCGCTTTGGCATGCAATTCATCGAGATTTTTTGCACCAACATAACCCATGGCTGCGCGTAAACCGCCGGTCAGTTGATGCAGAACGGTTGCTGCCGCGCCTTTGTAAGGCACCTGCCCTTCCACGCCTTCGGGCACCAGCTTGAGCGTGTCTTTGATGTCCTGCTGAAAGTAACGATCGGCCGACCCGCGCGACATGGCGCCGACCGAGCCCATGCCGCGGTAGGTCTTGTATGAACGTCCCTGATAGAGAAAAACCTCGCCCGGCGTCTCATCAGTGCCGGCAAGCAGCGAACCGACCATGGCGCAGTCGGCGCCGGCAGACATTGCCTTCGCCAGGTCGCCGGAATATTTAATCCCGCCGTCGGCAATCACCGGCGTGCCAGCCGCTTTCGCAGCATCGACACAATCCATGATCGCTGTCAGCTGCGGCACGCCGACGCCTGCAACAATGCGCGTCGTGCAAATCGAGCCGGGGCCGATGCCAACCTTGATGGCATCAGCGCCGCAATCGATCAGTGCTTTGGCGCCTTCCACCGTTGCTACATTGCCGGCGACGACCTGAACTTTGTTCGACTGCCGCTTAATGCGGGTCACGGCGTCGAGAACATATTTGGAATGTCCGTGCGCGGTATCCACCACGACGAGATCAACACCGGCCGCAATCAGCGCCTCTGTACGCGCGAAACCTTTATCGCCGACAGTCGTGGCGGCGGCGACCCGCAGCCGACCCTGTTCATCCTTGCAGGCATTGGGATTGGCAACCGCCTTTTCGATATCCTTGACGGTGATCAAGCCGACACATCGATACTGTGCATCGACGACCAATAATTTCTCGATGCGATGCTGATGCAGAAGGCGCTTGGCTTCATCCTGACTTACGCCTTCACGAACAGTGATGAGCTTTTTTGTCATCAAGTCGGAAATTTTCTGACGCGGGTCGGTGGCGAAACGAACGTCGCGGTTGGTCAGGATTCCCACCAGCTTGCCGGGCTGGCCGTTCCCGGCCGCCTCGACCACCGGAATGCCGGAGATGTGATTGTCCTTCATCAGATTGAGCGCCTGCTGAAGACTGGCACCCGGCTCGATCGTGAGCGGGTTCACCACCATGCCGGATTCAAATTTCTTCACCTGGCGGACCTGCGCCGCCTGCTCATCGGGCTCCATATTGCGGTGGAGCACACCGATGCCGCCAGCCTGCGCCATGGCAATCGCCATTTGCGCCTCGGTCACGGTGTCCATCGCCGACGCCATGATCGGGATGTTGACGGCGATCGTTCGCGTGACGTGAGACCGAATATCGACGTCCGAGGGCAATACTTCCGACA
>Ga0187787_10000104_pt1 | contig 10801 bp, 11 predicted proteins | sample 1015_BV01_MP06_2_FD_133007 | JGI IMG/M metagenome (GOLD analysis project Ga0187787, IMG submission 133007) | Tropical peat soil microbial communities from peatlands in Department of Meta, Colombia - 1015_BV01_MP06_20_MG | ecosystem: Environmental > Terrestrial > Soil > Wetlands > Peat | place...
GCTTTTATGCTTTTCACCAGCTTGCGCGCCATGCGGGAAGCGCAGACGCTGCTGAAGCGCGTTTTCAGGGAACAGGATCTTGATTACCCGTTGCTGGCCCAGGGGGATGGTTCGCGCAGCGAATTGTTGGAGCGCTTTCGCAGACTGGGCAATGCGGTGCTGGTCGGCAGCCAGTCATTCTGGGAAGGGTTTGATGTGCGCGGTCCCGCGCTGTCGCTAGTGGTGATTGATAAACTGCCGTTCGCGCCACCTGATGACCCGGTGCTTGCAGCGCGTATTGAACAAATCAACCGGCAGGGGCGCAATGCTTTTATGGAATACCAGTTGCCTCAAGCGGTGATAACATTGAAACAGGGGGCGGGGCGGCTGATTCGCGACGCCAGCGACCACGGCGTGCTGATGCTATGCGACCAGAGGCTCGCGTCTCGGTCCTACGGTCGCAGAATATTGGATAGTCTGCCGCCTATGCGGCGAACCAGAGACATAGATGAAGCGGTAAAATTTCTTGAAGAGTGTCGCATGGCCTTGCAAAAGGAGGGCGAGAAATGAGAATTCGTAATCACATCCTGCGAAAGTTAGGTTCGGCCTGCGCTATTACGTTTTGGTTTTCTGCGGCTGCGGCTCAAGGCTATACATGTGAATTACAGCCCAACAGCGATTGCCGCAATGCTGATTTAAAAGGAGCAAACCTTCAGTATGCGCAGCTCTACGAGTCAAACTTCGAGGGCGCGAGCCTGGAAAAAGCGAATCTGCAGTACGCTTTTCTTTACAACTCCATTTTTCAGGGCGCAAACTTGCAAGGCGCCAATCTAACTTCAGCCAGCCTCTCGCACGCCATCCTAAAGCGCGCCAACCTGAAGCAGGTCAATTTTTATCATACCAATCTGCTTGGCGCCGACCTGGAAGGCGCGGACTTGCAGGACGCCAATTTGGTCAGAGCTAATCTAAAAGGCGCTATTCTGAAAGGGGCGAATCTGACTTCAGCAAATTTAAAGGGAGCGAATCTGGAAAATGCGGATTTGCAGGATGCGCAGCTGCAAGGCGCAAATTTCGAGGGGACAATAACCGATAATTGCACGGGTTGCCCGTGATTCGTTAAGTCAGTGAATCCCTCGTTTTCCTTCCCATTCCATATGCAGCTGCGAGGGATACGACCCCATTCTCTCAAGTGGACTTTTTGTGTTCCGTGGGTTTGCCGGATTCTGCGTCAGGGGTTTCTGATTTGGAAGCCGCTTGCGTGGAGGGGGACGTTTGCGGTGCAGCGCCTAAATCGGGGAAACCAAAATTGCCGAACAGGCTTCGCGTCTGCTTTTGCAGCTGGCTTTGCATGTCCAGAAACATATTTGCACTTTGCTCGAGATAACTTCCCAGCAAACTCTGCATGGCCGGCCCCTGAAATTTTAGAAATTGAGCCCAGGTGTCGGCATTGAGCATCGGGTTGTCGCCGTATAGGGTGCGCGATTGTTCCTGCAGGCGGTGCTGCATATCGATAAAGGTCTGGATGTTTTTTTCCAGGTAGCTGCCCATCATGCCCTGCATGGCGTGGCCGTAAAATCGGATAATTTGCGACAGCATGTCGCTGGAAAACATCGGCACTCCGGCGTTTTCTTCCTCGAGAATGATTTGCAGCAAAATACTGCGTGTCAGGTTTTCATTGGTTTTGGCGTCCACCACGCGAAAATCCACATGCTCGAGAACCAGTCTTTTAACATCTTCCAGAGTGATATAGCTGCTGGTGGTCGTGTCGTACAGCCGCCGGTTAGGGTATTTCTTAATGACTCTCGCGGTATCGCTCATGTTGCAAACTCCTTAAAATCGCCAAGCCTTGGATAGGCTTATTATGTTCGATGCAATAAAACTATATGTCATTATAACCGCATGATTCAGAATAGAAAATATATTATTGAACAAGTGTCATGAAATATCTGTGCTGCAATGCGTCAAAATTTCTTGACAATTCTGGTTTCAGTGCCTAATATTTATATTATTGCAATGCAACATATTATGCCTGCTTTTACTATTGAAAAGGATATCCAACATGTTTAACGAGTCCTACCCAGAGCTTAATAAAAACAGCATAGAAAACGCTCTACGTTTCGCGAAGATCACAATGGAAAGTGCCGAGCGCCTGGTCAAGCTGCAACTTGAAGCTGCCAAGCAGGCAGTCGAAGAGAACGCCAAGAACGCAAAGTCATTAAGTGAAGTAAAAGACATGCAGGAAGTGATGGCGTTGCGAGCCAGGCTGGCTGAATCCGGTGTGGAGAAAGCGCTGAATTTTTCCCGCAGCGTCTACGAAGTGGCTTCTCACGCACAAGCCGAACTTAACAAGCTGTTTGAAGAGAGTCTTTCCGCTTACACCAAGGATTTGGTGAACGTTATCGAGAAATCCACTAAATCCGCTCCTGCCGGATCAGAATTGGCAGTAGCCGCGCTCAAATCCACGGTGGCAGCGACCCAGGCCGCGGTGGATAGCATGACTAAAGCCGCAAGGCAGGTTTCGGAGCTTGCTGACAGCGGAATCAAGGCCGCTCAATCAGCGACCTCCAGCATGGCAAAAGGCAGCTCGAAAAAGGGCCGCTGATTTACAATTTCCTCCTACTTATACTAAGTTATTATTAATATTAGCCTCGCTATCTCGGCGGGGCTTTTTGTTGGAGGGGCCTTAAAACATATGCTGTCCGCCATTGATGGCGATGTTGGCGCCAGTGATGAACGCCGCTTCATCTGAGGCCAAATAAATAATCAGACCGGCGACTTCTTCAGGCTTGCCCAATCTTCCCAGCGGGATTTGCGGCAGAATTTTTGTATCCAAAATGTCCTTGGGGATTGCCATTACCATCTTGGTACCTATGTAACCAGGCGAAATTGTGTTGACGGTGACGCCTTTCTTCGCCACTTCCAGGGCGAGTGCCTTGGTAAAGCCGTGCATCCCCGCTTTCGCTGCGGAATAATTGGTTTGTCCGAAAGCCCCCTTCTGGCCGTTTACCGAGGATACGTTAATGATACGTCCCCAGCCTCGCTCGACCATGCCATCTATTACCGGCTTGGTCATGTTGAATACGCTGTCAAGGTTGGTTTTCATTACCGCGTCCCAGTCCACCTTGGCCATTTTCTTGAACGTCATGTCGCGCGTGATGCCGGCATTGTTGACCAGGATATCTACGGGCCCGACTTCCTTCTCAATTATTGCCGCAGCTTTTGTGCAGGAATCGTAATCTGAAACGTCAACTCCGGCGGTATAAAACTCGTAGCCCAGCGATTTCATTTCAGCCTTCCACTGTTCGGCCCGGGTGTTATTGGGTGAATAAGTGGTGGCCACCCGATAGCCCTGGTCCGCCAGTTTGGTGCAGATGGATTCGCCCAGGCCGCCCATTCCGCCGGTAACTAAAGCAATTCTTTTTTGCGCCATGTTTTTCCCCTTCGATGAATACTTGCCATTTCAAAAGTTCCATATCACGCTGCTTGCTGCTTGGAATAGCGTATCTCACAATATTCTTTGACATATCGTCCCGGTGCTGCTTCGACCTCGGGATACTTTTTACTGCCGAGCTTGGCAGACGCGGGCACTTGTTTGCCGCTTTTTTGTTTCAGCCAGGCGCTCCAATGCGGCCACCAGCTGCCAAGGCTGGATTGCGCGCTTGCCAGCCATTGTTCGGGGTCTTGGCCTATTGATTTCCCACTCCAGTAACTTCGCTTGCTATTAGCAGGAGGATTGACCACTCCCGCGATATGGCCGCTGGCGGTGAGTACGAATTCGATTTGCCCCTTGAGCAGCGGCACGTTGGCATAGGCGGATTTCCAGGGCACGATGTGATCTTCCTTGGCGGCCAGCACATAGGTGGGCAGATTGATTTTCTTCAAATCAATCGGCACTCCGCACATAATCAATTTGCCCGGGATTTTCAGGTTATTTTCCAGATACATGTTCCTCACGTAGTACACGTACATCGGGCCGGGCAGGTTGGCGCTGTCGCTATTCCAGTAAAGCAAGTCAAAGGCATGGGGTGTTTTGCCTTTAAGATAATTGTTAACAACGTAGAACCATACCAGCTCGTTGGCGCGCAGGCTGGCGAAAGTGAGAGCAAGATCCCGGCCGGGAACCAGGCCTCCTGTACCGATCTCCGTCTTGATTTTTTGCACATAAGCCGGGTCAATATAAACGCTGATTTCACCGGTATCGGTGAAATCCAGCATGGTCGAGAGCAGCGTCAGGCTGGCTGCCGGGTTTTGCCGTTTAACTCGTAGCGCAGCCAGCGCGCATGCAAGCAGGGTGCCCCCCACGCAAAAACCAAGCGCATTGACTTTTTTAACCCCGGCAATCTCCAGGCTAACCTTGATTGCCTGAATCACCCCCTGCTCAAGGTAGTCATCCCAGGTGAGGCTGTCGAGACCGGGTGGAATATTGCGCCAGGAAATGATAAACACATTGTTGCCCTGCTCAAGGGCGTAACGCACAAAAGAATTTTCCGGCCGCATGTCGAGCACATAATATTTATTGATGCAGGGCGGGACAATGAGCAAGGGGTATTCGCTCACCGTTTTACCGAGCGGACTATACTGGATAAGCTGAATCAGGTCGTTTTCAAATACCACCGCGCCGCGAGTGACGGCCAGATTGCGGCCCACTTCAAACGCCGACTCGTCGGTCATCGAAATGTGGCCTTTTTCCAGATCCTCAAGGAAATTCTTGAGGCCTTTATTGATGGTTTCTCCCTTGCTGTCGGCTGCAAGCTTCAATACTTCAGGATTGGTTGCAGGAAAATTTGCGGGCGACATGGCATCGATGTACTGGCGGGCAAAGAAGCGTAATTTTTTCTTGATCTCGTTATCGAATTTCGCCGATTCAACCATTTCCATCAGCCATTGTGAAGTCAGCAAGTAATATTGCTTGAGATAGTCAAAATAAGGCAGTTCATTCCACTCGGCTGACAGAAAGCGGCGGTCGTTTTTCTCCTGCAGCGCTATAGGCGGGCTCGCTTCTCCGGGCTTGCGGCCCAGCGTGCTTAACCACAGATCGAGCTGCTTTTGGTAATAACGGTTATTGATATCTATCAACTTCTCCGGGTCGTGGGCAGCGGTGAGCCGTTGATAAACTTCTGCCGCATCCAGGTTATGCCCGATTGAAAGACTTTTCAGGATGTCCTGCAGCAGTTGCTGGTTGGTTTCAATGAATAACGGATAGGGCAGCTGTTGGGAACTCATGCTGAAAAGAATAAATTAGGTAGTAGAAAAATATTACTTTGCTCTGCCGCTAAATGCTTTGTCAAGCCAGCGGGGAAGTTGGTGCAGGTTGAGATGCAATAGTTTAATCTGATGTTACTCGATGAAAACTTACACCAAACTGCCGCTGATGCTTTGCGCGAGCCAAATCGAGCCGATGCCTAGTGAGATGAGCAAAACCTGCTGCATCGTCACATGCAATTCAGGTCGCTTGTGCAGGCCGGGAATCAGGTCGGCAACCGCGACATAAAGCATGCTCGCTATAGCAAGGCCAAGAACCGGCGGCACAATTTGCTGCATGGTATGCAAGGTAAAATAAGCCAGCACACCACCCAGCAGCGTGGCAGTGCTCGACAGCAGATTGAATGCCAGCGCTTGACGGCGATCGTAGCCGGAATGCAAAAGAACCAGGAAATCGCCGACTTCCTGCGGGATTTCATGGGTGATAATAGCAAGCGAGGTGATGATGCCGAGCCTCACATCCGCGAGGAAGGCCGCCGCAATCAATATGCCGTCCACAAAATTGTGGAATGTATTGCCGATCATGATCATCATGCCGCTCCGGCCCATATCGTGTTGCGGATTATCTGAACCGTGCGCTTCGCATGCGTCCTGGTGGCAGTGGCGCCACAACACCAGTTTTTCCATCACGAAGAAAAACAAGATGCCGAACAGAATGGTTGCGGTCATCTGTTCCACGTTTTGGCTGAGTTCAACAGCATGCGGCAGGATTTCCAGGAATACCGCTCCCAGCAGCGCGCCGATAGCGTAACTCACCAGCAGTGGCAGCCATGCGGTGCGGGCCTTCAACGCAAAGAATGCGGCGCACAGCACGCTCAGGACACCGCCAGCAAAACTCACGCAGACTATCCAGGCTAGGACGGACATCGGATCGTTTGAAATAATTAAATTTTAATTATACCTGCTGTAAGCAGAGTTCATTTCCTTTTCGTTTCCAGCCAGATCAGCGAGGCCATGCGCCCGGTGTTACCGTCGCGGCGATGAGAAAAAAACCTGTCGGCCTCGGTGTAAGTGCAAAAATTTCCGCCATGAATTATTTTCACGCCGACGCGGTTCAGGCGTTGTCGTGCCAGCAAATAAAGGTCGGCAAGCCATTTGCCGGGAGCAAGTGCGGCAAAAGCCAGTTGCGCGGCGGTATCGCTGCGCAGGAAAGCATCATGCACGTCCGCGCCCACTTCGTAAGCTTTGGGGCCGATGGCCGGACCCAAATAGGTAAGCAATGCACCCGGAGCGGTTTGCATTGCACTTATGGTTTTTTCGATCACTCCTGCGGCAAGTCCACGCCAGCCGCAATGCGCAGCTGCAACCACCGACCCCTTTGCATCGCACAGCAATAACGGCAGGCAATCAGCGCTGAGTATCGCACACAGCGTGTTCGCCTTGCGCGCAACGCTGGCATCGGCTTCCACCGGGGCGGGCAGGGCATCGGCATTTGCAACCTTGGTCCCGTGCACTTGCTTCAGCCATTTCGGTTCGGCTGGGATGTGCTTGCACAGAAGCTCGCGGTTTTGGCGCACTGCCCATGCTTCATCGCCCACATGATCGCCCAGGTTAAATCCAGCGTAGCAGCCTTGGCTGAACCCGCCCTCACGGGTGGTGATCAATGCCTTGACGCGATGCGGCGCAGGCCACTCGGGAATGATCCAGCTCGCTGGTGTGTTCAACACCGCTCCTTGCGCCCGGGTGCAGTCCTCAGAGCGTTCAATAATTGCCGAATATCTTGTGGTGCTTCAGCCTGCCACTGCATAATTTTTCGCGTTTCCGGATGAAGCAATGAAAGCCTGAACGCGTGCAGCGCCTGTCGCGCAAAAACAGGTTTTATATTTCTTCCGGAATAAACCGGATCGCCTACCAGCGGGTGGCCGATGGATTGCATATGCACACGGATTTGGTGAGTACGACCCGTTTCCAGCAGGCAGCGCAATAAAGTACAGTCGGCGAAGCGTTCCAGCACCTGATAATGCGTCACGGCATCCTTGCCGCGCGCCATAACCGCCATTTTGGTACGTTTCACAGGATGCCGGCCGATGGGCGCAGCCACTTTGCCATTTGTCTTAATCTGGCCGTGCACTAATGCGAGATATTCACGTTTGACGGTACGCGCCTGAAGCTGCCGCACCAGGCTGGTTTGTGCTGCGAGGGATTTCGCCACCACCAAAAGACCGCTGGTCTCTTTATCCAGCCGGTGCACGATGCCTGCGCGCGGAACATGCGCCAGTTGCGGTGCATGCTCGAGCAGCGCGTTCAGCATGGTTCCGCGCCAATTGCCGCTGCCGGGATGAACCACCAGACCTGGCGGTTTATTGATGACCAGAAGAGCGGCATCTTCATAAACTATATCCAGTGGAATTTTTTCCGGCAAATGCGCCAGAACTTCTGGTGCAGGCTGCGCTGCGACGCGGATTTTTTCGCCGCCTCGCACTTTACGCTTGGCCACGGCAGGCAGGCCGTTTTGCCATACCTGGCGGGTGCGAATCCAGTTTTGCAAACGGCTGCGCGAGAATTCCGGCAACATACGCTGCAGCGCCTGATCCAGACGCAAACCCGCATAATGTTGCGGGATTACCAGCTCGATGTTCCACACCGTGTTTGGGTTATAATCGGCGGGCAGTAAAGAGTGGGGGGTTGAGGGTAAGGGATGAGACCCCTCGACCACGGACCGTACGCTGATTTTTCTCCTCACTCTCCACTCCTTACTCTTCACGTAATGGATATGAAACATAGTTTAGCTTTAATTCTTGCATTGTTGCTAAGCGGTTGCTCCTGGTTCGGAAATAAGGAGGAACCGGGCAACCTCTCGGCAAGCAATCTCTTTGCCGATGCTATGGCGGATATGGATGACAAGAAATACGAGGAGGCGGTCAAGAAATTCGAGACCCTGGAATCACGTTATCCCTATGGCAGGTACGCGGAGCAAGCACAGCTTGAAGTGGCTTATGCCTATTACAAGCAAGAAGATGTGCCTTCCGCAACCGCCGCGTGCGACCGTTTTATCAAACTGCATCCGACCCACCCCAACGTGGATTACGCTTATTATCTGAAGGGGCTTGCCAACTTCAACGAAAACTTGGGAATACTTGCCAAGCTAGGCGGGCAGGATATCACTGAACGCGATCCCAAACAGGCGCGCGAGTCGTACGAGACGTTCAAGGAACTTGTAACGCGTTTCCCGAACAGCAAATACGCGGAGGACTCAGCGGCGCGAGCGCGTTACTTGCTGAACGGACTGGCGAATTATGAATTGCAGGTAGCGCGCTACTACATGAAGCGCAAGGCATATGTTGCAGCACTGAATCGCGCCCAGTACATCGTGAAAAATTACCAGCAGACGCCGTCCACGGAAGGAGCGTTGATGATCATGATTCAAGCCTATGACGCATTGGGCATGAACGAGTTGCGCGATGACGCAGAGCGCGTGATGAAACATAATTTCCCAAACAGCCAATACCTGTCGGGCTCTGCAGCTGGCGGCAAATCGTGGTGGAAGCTCTGGTAACCGAGAAAGTCAGGATGTGGGGAAAGAGGTCAGGAATGGGGCGCACTGGGCCCGATTCCAGGCTGCGAACTCATTTCGGTTCCTGCAAATAATGAAGTTCGTCGCGCAGAATCTCGACGCACTGCTGCGCTCTGCTGGTATCCACCATGAGCCGCATGTCACCCAGGCCTGCGGGCGGCAGGATGCTGTTCAGGTGTTCGTTGGTGATGAAAAAATCAACACCCTCGCGTTCCAACACCATTTTCAGCATCATGACTTCTAACTGGTCGTTCGGACGGTAGATTTCGGTGTAGGCGGGATGCATGGGTTCAGTGTAGCCGGTGTGAAGTAACAATTCCAGCGCAGGGAAAACGGAGGTTCAAGGCAAAGCCGGCCCGCATCATCCCAGCGTCAGCGAAATTACGCCGATGACCATGGCAGTGGCTGCAAGCATGCGCCGTCCAAGCTTGCCTTCCGCCAGAAAATGGCTGCCCATCAGCGCGGCGATGAGAATGCTGATCTCGCGCGAAGGCGCAACATAGCTCACGGGAGTGAACGCCATAGCGCTCAGTATAAGGATATACGAAAGGGGACACAAAATCGCCACCATGATGACTTCCTTGCGGAAATTGTTCCAGGCGTACCTGATTTTTCCTGAATTGCGTGCGGCGATCGGAACCATCAACAAGGTTCGTCCCAGATTGTTGCCCCAGTCCTGCAGCAAAGGCGGGATCAGCAAGGTGCTTACCGCGACTTTGTCCCATAAGGTATAGGCAGCAATGACCGTGCCGGTAAGCAGCGCAAAGCCGACTGCGTGCAACGCGCCATGTTGCCTGAGCCTGCGCGGGTCTCCGGTGAGGGCGAAAACGCCAATACCAATCATAATGGCACCGGCGACAGCAAGCGGGCTGGGATGTTCTCCGAGAAAAAGAATTGCTGCAACCACAGCAATCAGCGGACCGCTGCCGCGCGCCAGCGGATAGACCAAAGACAAATCACCAACGCGGTACCCCTTGTCGAGCAGCAGGAAATACACGGTGTGGAGAACCGCGCTCCCAAAAATGAAGGCAATCTGGATAAAACCAATATGCGGTTTTTGCCAGAGGATTAGACCGAGGGCGATCGGCGCATAGATCAGAGTGGAGAACGAGGCAAACAGCCACACGAAGCCCACACCGCCGCCGCTGCGCTTCAGCAGATAATTCCACATGGCATGCAGAAACGCGGCAACCAGCACCAGTACCAGTGCAAGAGCGCTCATGCTGCGGAAAACATCTGGGTATGAAATTTACCCGGGATGATCAACGACGTGATCCGTTTTTGATTCAATCTAGTCTTCCGGCCGCATGTGAGGGAATAAAATCACATCACGGATACTCGGGCTGTCGGTGAACAACATCACCAGCCGATCGATACCGATACCGCAGCCTGCGGCGGGCGGCAGCCCGTACTCCAGCGCGCGGATATAATCGGCATCGTAATGCATGGCCTCCTGGTTGCCGGCTTCTTTTTGCTTGACCTGCTCCAGGAAACGCGCCGCCTGGTCTTCGGGATCGTTAAGCTCGGAAAAACCATTTGCAATTTCGCGCCCGGCGATGTAGAGCTCAAAGCGCTCGGCAACCTCAGGATTTTTGTCGCTGCGACGGGCGAGTGGAGAAACCTCGGCGGGGTAATCGACAATAAAGGTCGGCTGGATGAGCATTTGTTCGGTGGTATGCTCGAACAATGTGAGCTGCAGGCCGCCGATGCCGTCATCGGGTTTGTAGGCGATTTCGCGTTTATTGAATTCACCAATCAGATACTTGCGGTCCTCAAGCTTTGCATCATTGAATTCGGGGTGAAATTTCCGAATCGCCTGAATTACGGAAAGCCGGGCATAGGGTTTGGAGAAATCAATTTCCTGTCCCTGAAAGGTGATCTGGCTTGAGCCGAATGCAGCAATTGCTACTTCGCGCAGCATGTTCTCGGTAAACGCCATCAGGTAGCGGTAGTCCTGGTAGGCGCAATAAAATTCCAGCATGGTAAATTCGGGGTTGTGCTTGGTGGATATGCCTTCGTTCCTGAAACTGCGGTTGATCTCGAACA
>Ga0187787_10000105_pt1 | contig 10761 bp, 10 predicted proteins | sample 1015_BV01_MP06_2_FD_133007 | JGI IMG/M metagenome (GOLD analysis project Ga0187787, IMG submission 133007) | Tropical peat soil microbial communities from peatlands in Department of Meta, Colombia - 1015_BV01_MP06_20_MG | ecosystem: Environmental > Terrestrial > Soil > Wetlands > Peat | place...
ACCCCGGGCAGGAACTCGTAGGTGGCCGGGTAGAGGTAGCCCTCCGGGTTGCCCTTCGCCGCGGCCGGCAGCCCGATCGCGGCGGGGTTCTTCAGCGCCGCCTGGAGCTGCGCCCGGTCGAGGTGCGCCTGCTTGACCAGCAGGTCGACGATCTGGGTCAGCCGCGAGCCCTCCGGGATCGTCACCTTGAGCAGCACCCGGCTGTTCGGGTCGAGCAGCAGCCCCAGTGCCGCGGCGGCCGGCATCTGCCGCTGCAGCGTGTAGGTCCCCGGCTGGATGGCGGCACTGTCGGTGTTCTGCTTCAGCGCGGTGAGGAACGCCTTCGGCGTGCGGACCACGCCGGCCTCGGCCAGGATCCTGGCGATCGAGGCGCCGCTGGCCCCGGCCGGGATCTGCACCTGGACGCTGCCGGTGCCCGGCCCCGGCCAGTCGTCGGGGGCGAACGCGGAGCGCACGGTCGGGGCCAGGCCGGACCAGGCCGCCAGCCCGCCCGCGCCGAGCACGAGCAGGGCGACCAGCAGGGCGAGCAGCGTGCGCCGCCTGCGCCTGCGCCGGCGCCGCTCCCGGGACCGCGCCGAGGACCGGCGGGTCGGCGGCTGGTCGATGCCGCCCGGCACCACGTCGGACAGGGACATCTCGCTCACCGGGGCCCGGCCTCCCGTACCTGCTCGCCCTCACCCGGACCCTCCGGGGGACCCCCGGGGGGAACCAACTCCCCCGGTGGGCGTCCGGTCGCCCGCTCGGCGTCCAGAGCGCCCTGCAGGATCTCCACGGCCGCCGCCTGATCGACCACCCGGCGGTGTTCGCGGCCCCTCACTCCCGCCTCGCGCAGTCGGGAATGCGCCGTCACCGTGCTCAGCCGCTCGTCCACAGCACGCACCGGTACCGGCTGTACCCGGCGCGCGAGGTCCGAGGCGTACCTCCGCACGGCTTTCGCCGCGTTTCCCTCACGACCTGCCAGGGTAGCCGGAAGACCCACCACCACCTCAAGAACGTTGTGCTCGCTGACCAGCCGGGCGATGTGGCTAATGTCACTGTCCGTACTGATATCACGACTCAGTGTCTCTGCCGGTAACGCCAGGATGCCCTCCGGGTCGCTCAGCGCGACCCCCACCCGCACGGTGCCGACGTCGACCCCCACCCTGACCCCGGGGCGCACCGGGTCAGGTCTCCCGGGTGACGAGCCGTCCCACGGTGTGCTCCACCTGCCGCAGCGCGTCCGGCACCCGCGCCGGGTCGGTGCCGCCGCCCTGGGCGACGTCGTCCTTGCCGCCGCCGCCACCGCCGAGGACGGCCGACGCGTCCCTGGCCAGTTCCCCGGCCCGCACGCCCCACCGGCGGGCCTCGTCGTTGGTGACCACGACGAGCACCGGGCGGGCCCCGCTGACCCCGGCGACGGCGACCACCGCCGGCTGGTCGGCGGGCATGCGCCCGCGCACGTCGAGGGCCAGAGCGCGCAGGTCGTCCGCGGAGGCGGTGCCGGCGTCGTGGGTGACGACGGTGACCCCGAACACGTCGGCGGCGTTCTTGGCCAGGTCGGCGGCCACCGCCAGGACCTGGTCCGCGCGCAGCCGGTCCAGCTCCCGCTGGACCTCGCGGAGCTGGGCGACCAGGGTGGCCACCCGTTCGGGGAGCTCCTCCGGGCGCACCTTCAGCGCCTCGGTGAGCTGGTGCACGAGGATGTGCTCGCGGGCGGCGTAGCGGTAGGCGTCGATCCCGACCAGCGCCTCCACCCGGCGGATCCCGGCGCCGATCGAGCCCTCGGTCAGCAGCTGGATCATGCCGAGCTGGCCCGAGCGGCGCGCGTGGGTGCCGCCGCACAGCTCCCGCGCCCAGTCGCCCACCGAGATCACCCGGACCCGCTCGCCGTACTTCTCGCCGAACAGCGCCATCGCGCCGATGGCGCGGGCCTGCTCCTGGCTCATCAGCTCCGCGTGCACCTCGAGGTCCTCGGCGAGCAGCGCGTTCACCCGGGCCTCGACGTCGCGCAGCACGCTCGGCGGCGGCGCGGTGGCGGCGTTGAAGTCGAACCGGAACCGCCCGGGCGCGTTCTCCGACCCGGCCTGGGTGGCGGTCTCGCCCAGCGCCTCGCGGATCGCCCGGTGCACCATGTGCGTGGCGGTGTGCGAGCGGCTGATCGCCTTGCGCCGCTCGATGTCCACCAGGCCCTGGGCGTCGCTGCCCAGCCGCGCCTCCCCGGAGATCACCCGGGCCCGGTGCACGATCAGCCCGCTGATCGGGGACTGGACGTCCTCGACCTCCAGCACCGCGCCGTCCAGCTCGATCCGGCCCTGGTCGGCCAGCTGGCCGCCGCCCTCGGCGTAGAACGGGGTGCGGTCCAGGACCACCTCGACCTCGGTGCCGGCCGAGACCGTGGGCACCGGCTCGCCGTCGACCAGCAGCCCGGCCACCCGGCCGGGGGTGGCCACCTCGTCGTAGCCGGTGAACTCCACCGGCCGCCCGAGGGTGTCGGCCACCGAGCGGTACCCGCTGGTGTCGTGGTGACCCACCTTCTTCGCCCGCGCGTCGGCCTTCGCCCGCTCCCGCTGGGCGTCCATCAGCCGGCGGAACTCGGCCTCGTCGACGGACAGGCCCTGCTCGGCGGCCATCTCCAGGGTCAGGTCGATCGGGAAGCCGTAGGTGTCGTGCAGCTGGAAGGCCTGCGCCCCGGTCAGCCCGCCGGCGCCGGACTCCTTGGCCTGCCGCACGGCCACGTCGAGGATCGTGGTGCCCGCGGCGAGCGTGCGCCGGAACGCCTCCTCCTCGGCCGCGGCGATCTGCGTGATCCGGGGCAGGTCGGCCTCGAGCTCGGGGTAGGAGGTGGTCATCCGCGCCCCCGAGACCCCGACCAGGTCGACCAGCATGGGGTCGTCCACGCCGAGCATCCGCACCGCGCGGATCGCCCGGCGCAGCAGCCGGCGCAGCACGTAGCCGCGGGCCTCGTTGGACGGCGTCACGCCGTCGGCGATCAGCATCAGCCCGCTGCGGACGTGGTCGGCGACCACCCGCATCCGCACGTCGTCCGGTGCCGAGGCGCCGTAGCGGTGGCCGCTGAGCTGCTCCACCCGGGCGATCACCGGGTACACGTCGTCGATCTCGTAGAGGTTGTCCACGCCCTGCAGCAGGAAGGCCATCCGCTCCAGGCCCATCCCGGTGTCGATGTTCTTCGCGGGCAGCGGGCCGCGGATGTCGAAGTCGGCCTTGCTGCGGACGGCGCTGAGCTCGTCCTGCATGAACACGAGATTCCAGAACTCGAGGTACCGGTCGCCGGCCGCCTCGACGTCCCCCTCGGGACCGAACTCCGGACCGCGGTCGATGAGGATCTCCGAACACGGCCCGCCCGGGCCGGGGATCCCCATGTGCCAGTAGTTGTCCTTCTTGCCCAGGCGCACGATCTTCTCGTCCGGCAGCCCGGCGAGGCGCCGCCACAGCTGGTAGCTCTCCTCGTCCTCCTCGTAGATCGTCACGAGCAGGTCGCGTTCCGGCAGCCCGTAGCCGCCGTCCGCCACCGACCTGGTGACCAGCTCCCAGGCCAGCTCGATCGCGCCCTCCTTGAAGTAGTCACCGAAGGAGAAGTTGCCGTTCATCTGGAAGAACGTGGCGTGCCGGGTGGTCTTGCCGACCTCGTCGATGTCGAGGGTCCGCACGCACTTCTGCACGCTGGTGGCCCGCCGGTACGGCGGGGTCTCCCGGCCGAGGAAGTACGGCTTGAACGGCACCATGCCGGCGTTGACGAACAGCAGGGTCGGGTCGTCGTACAGCAGCGGCGCGCTCGGCACCACGGTGTGCCCGCGGCTGGAGAAGAACCTCAGCCACCGACGACGGATCTCGGCCGTCTCCATGGAACTCGATGACCTCCGCTCTACGGTCCGCTCGGGTGCTCGATCAGCGATCGTGCCGTCTCCGGATCCATCGTCCCTGCATCGACACCCAGCGCGACACGCAATTCCTGTTCCCGCTCGTCCATCCCCTCGCGGATCTCCGCCGCGAACTCGCGCAAGGAGTCGGCCATCCCGGACATCGACCGGGCCACCCCCTCAGGGGTGTAGGCCTGCGCGGCCCGGCTGACCCGGCGCACCACGAGCACCCCCACGGTGGCCCCCAGCGCCACCCAGAACAGCCGCCGCACCGCCGCTCACCGCCTCCCGCGCCGGCCGTCGGAGCGGGCGGCGATGGCCCGGCGGACCCCATAGCTGAAGGCGGCCACCTTGATCACCGGTGAGCCGAGGGTGGCGGCGAACAGCGAGGTCAGCGCCGAGACGTTGGTGGACACCTGGACGGCGTTGGTGGTGATCACGTCCACCTTGCCCAGCTGGTGGTTGGTGCTGGACACCGTCGTGGTGGTCTCGGTCAGCAGCGGGATCGCGCTGTCGGTCAGCCCGCGCACGGTGTTGCGGGTCTCGTCGAGCACCTTCCCGAGCTTGATCAGCGGGTAGGTGGCCACGAGCACGAGCAGCACGAACGCCAGCGCCGCGATCAGCCCCGCGACGTCCCCGACCGACATCGATCCGCCCTTCCTCGCATGCACCGTCGGTGCGCCGACCCTACCTCTCTTCGGCCTCCGGCTCGCCCGGACTCCCCCGCAGGACGGCCCGCAGTCGGGCCAGCCGGGCGCCCAGATCCCGCTCCAGCCCGTGCTCGGTGGGCCGGTAGTACTCCCGGTCGGCGAGCCCCTCGGGCGCGTACTGCTGCGCCACGACGCCGAGCGGGTCGTCGTGCGCGTACCGGTAGCCCGCGCCGTGGCCCAGGCGGGCGGCCCCGCGGTAGGAGGCGTCGCGCAGGTGCGCGGGCACCGGGCCGGCCAGCCCGGCCCGGACGTCGGCCAGGGCCGCCTCGATCGCCCGGTAGGCGGCGTTCGACTTCGGGGCCAGCGCCAGGTGCACCACCGCCTCGGCGAGGATGATCCTGGCCTCCGGCATCCCGACCAGCTGCACCGCCTGGGCCGCGGCCACGGCGGTGCGCAGCGCGCTCGGGTCGGCCATCCCGATGTCCTCGCTGGCAGAGATCATCAGCCGGCGGGCGACGAACCGCGGGTCCTCGCCGGCCTCGAGCATCCGCGCCAGGTAGTGCATCGCGGCGTCCACGTCGGAGCCCCGGATCGACTTGATCAGCGCGCTGGCCACGTCGTAGTGCTGGTCGCCGGCGCGGTCGTAGAGCACGGCGGCGCGGTCCACCGCCTGCTCGGCCAGGTCCAGGCCGATCACCGGGACCTCCCCGCCGGACGGCGCGTCGCCGGACCCGTCGCCGGACCCGTCGCCCGCCGCGGCCAGCACGGCGCCGGCGGCGGTCTCCAGCGCGGTCAGCGCCCGGCGGGCGTCACCGGCGGCGGTGCGGACCAGGTGGTCGGCGGCCTCCGGGGACAGCGCCACCCGCCCGCCCAGCCCGCGCGGCTCCGCCACCGCGCGGTCCAGCACGGTACGCACGTCGTCGTCGGTCAGCGGGTGCAGGGTGAGCAGCACCGAGCGGGACAGCAGCGGGGCGACGACGGAGAACGAGGGGTTCTCGGTGGTCGCGGCGACCAGCACCACCCAGCGGTTCTCCGCGCCGGGCAGCAGGGCGTCCTGCTGGGCCTTGGTGAAGCGGTGGATCTCGTCGAGGAACAGCACGGTCGCCCGGCCGTACAGGTCACGCTGGTCCCGGGCCTCCTCCATCACCGCCCGGACGTCCTTCACCCCGGCGGTGACCGCCGACAGCTCGACGAACCGGCGCCCGGTGGCCCGCGAGATGACGTGCGCCAGGGTGGTCTTCCCGGTCCCCGGCGGCCCCCACAGCAGGACGGACGGCGGCCCGGCCGGCCCCTGCCCGGCGTCCACCAGGCGGCGCAGCGGCGACCCGGGGCGCAGCAGGTGCGGCTGCCCGACGACCTCCTCCAGCCTCCGCGGGCGCATGCGCACCGCCAGCGGCAGCCTGGCGTCCCCGCCCGACGCGTCCTCGGCGTCCGGCGCGAAGAGATCCTCCAAACCGCCAGGTTATCCGCTGGCGGTGACGGAACCGGCGGGTCGGGCTGCGCCGGTCCGGGCCGGCGTCCCGGCCGTCCCGACCTGCGCGTCGGCGGGGCCCTCGACCGGGACGGCATCCACCCCGGCCTCCCGGCGCTGGTCCGGGCTGATCCGGGCCGGGGCCCCGGTGAGCGGGTCGTACCCGCCGCCGGACTTGGGGAAGGCGATCACGTCCCGCAGCGACCGGCCGCCGGCCAGCAGCATCACGGTCCGGTCCCAGCCCAGGGCGATCCCGCCGTGCGGTGGCGGGCCGTAGCGGAAGGCGTCCAGCAGGAACCCGAACTTCTCCTGCGCCTCCTCCCGGGACAGCCCGAGCACGGCGAACACCCGCTCCTGCAGCTCGCGGGAGTGGATCCGGATCGACCCTCCGCCGATCTCGTTGCCGTTGCAGACGATGTCGTAGGAATCGGACAGCGCCGCGGCCGGGTCGGCGTCGAACCCGTCGATCCACTCCGGCTTGGGAGAGGTGAAGGGGTGGTGCACCGCGGTCCAGGCGCCGTGCCCGACGGCGACGTCCGTGCTGGTCTCCACCGGCTCGAACAGCGGGGCGTCGACCACCCAGACGAACGACCACGCGCCGGTGTCGACCAGGCCGACCCGCTCGGCGATCTCCAGCCGGGCCGCCCCGAGCAGCGCGCGGGACGGGCCGGGCGCCCCGGCGGCGAAGAACACGCAGTCCCCGGGTTCCGCCCCGACCGCCTTGGCCAGACCCTCCCGCTCGGACTCCGACAGGTTCTTGGCGACCGGGCCGCCGAGCTCGCCGTCCTCGCCGATCAGGACGTAGGCCAGGCCGCGGGCGCCCCGCTGCTTCGCCCACTCCTGCCAGGCGTCCAGCTGCCGGCGCGGCTGCGCCGCCCCGCCCGGCATCACCACGGCGCCGACGTAGGGCGACTGGAACACCCGGAACGGGGTGTCGGCGAAGTACTCGGTCAGGTCGACCAGCTCCAGACCGCATCGAAGGTCCGGCTTGTCGGTGCCGTAGCGGGCCATCGCCTCGGCGTGGCTGATCCGCGGGATCGGGGTGGCCGGCTGGTACCCGATCAGCCGCCACAGCGCGACCAGCAGCTCCTCGGTCAGCGCGATCACGTCGTCCGCCGTGACGAAGGACATCTCGATGTCCAGCTGGGTGAACTCCGGCTGCCGGTCGGCCCGGAAGTCCTCGTCCCGGTAGCAGCGGGCGATCTGGTAGTACCGCTCCAGGCCGCCGACCATGAGCAGCTGCTTGAACAGCTGCGGGCTCTGCGGCAGTGCGTACCAGCTGCCCGGCCGCAGCCGGGCCGGGACGATGAAGTCGCGCGCACCCTCCGGCGTGGAGCGCGTCATCGTCGGGGTCTCCACCTCGACGAAGCCGTTGCGGTGCATCACCTCGCGAGCCACCCGGTTCACCTCGCTGCGCAGCCGCAGGGCCGCGGCCGGCCCCGGACGGCGCAGGTCCAGGTAGCGGTAGCGCAGCCGCACCTCCTCGCCCACCTCGACGTGCTCGTCGACCTGCAGCGGCAGCGGCTCCGCCTCGCTGAGCACCTCCAGCTCGGCGGCGACCACCTCGATCTCGCCGGTGGGCAGGTTCGGGTTCTCGTTGCCCTCGGGTCGCCGGGACACCTCGCCGCGCACCAGGACGCAGTACTCGTTGCGCAGGTCGTGGGCGCCGGAGGACGCCAGCACCTCGTCCCGCACCACCACCTGCACGCTGCCGGAGGCGTCGCGGAGGTCGATGAAGGCCACCCCGCCGTGATCGCGCCGCCGGCCCACCCAGCCGGTGAGCGTGACGGTCTGGCCGATGTGGTCGGCGCGCAGGACGCCGGCCTGGTGGCTGCGCAGCACGGTGCTCCTCCCGATCCGCGGGTCCCCTGACGTCCGTCCGCACCCGGCGGCGCCGGCCCGGCGGCCGGTGACGATCCTACGCGGCTCTCAACTGCGGCCCGACGACGCCGATGCACAGTCATGACGTCGACCAAGCCGACGCCGGAGCCCGGGGCCGCGCTGCCCGTCCCGGCGGCGGTCCGCACCCGGGGGTTCCCGGCGCAACGCTCGCCACGCGTGCCGGTGCCCGGCGCCCCGTCCGGCGGGTCGGCGGTGACCACCTCGGTGCACACCCAGGACCCGGTCGCGACCGCCCGCCTGCTGCTCGCCCGGGCGATGCTGCGCGGGGCCCCGCCGGTGGACGACGTGACCTTCACCGCGCCCTGCCCGGCCTGCGGCCGCGGCTGCGAGTGGCACCAGGAACGCATCGACACCCGGATGCGGGCCACCGTCCGCTGCGACTGCGACGGCTGAGCCGTGCCGGCCGACCGGCCGGCTCAACCCTGCCGGCGCGGGCTCAGCCTCCGCCCGGCCCGCTGCTCCCGCTCCCGCCGTGACCGCTCCGGTCGTCCCCACCGGCCGAGTCGTCCCCACCGCCCGGCCCGGCCGGCCGGGTGGCCGTGGCCTGCGGCTGCGCGGCCTGCCGCGGTGCCTGCTGCGGAGCCTGCTGCGAAGCCTGCTGCGCGCTGACCGGCTGCACGGCCGCACGGACCGGTGCCTGCCGGGCGGCCGGGTGTCCCACGGCGACCTGGGCGGCGGCGAACAGGCGGGACAGGCCGTCCCGTGCCACGGGTGGCCCGACCCCCGAGCGCAGCATCGCGGTGGCGATCGCGAACACCAGCGCCGAGGCCAGGGCGAGCCGGAGGAAGAACGGGCTGGCGGTGCGTGTCATGGCAGAGCTGCTCCTGTCGTGAGTGGTGTTCGGGAGGGCTCGGTCGGGCCTGCGCGGGTGGTCCACCCGCGCGCGGTCAGACCATGTCGAACTGCTCGGTGTGCACCTGGCGGTCCGGCACCCCGAGCGTGGACAGCGCGCCGACGACGCCCTCCACCATCGGGCCGGGCCCGCAGATGAACACCTCGACCTGCTGCCGGTGCTGCCGCCGGGGCAGCAGCTGGCCCAGCAGCCGCGCGTCGACCCGGCCGACCAGGCCGGTCCAGCCCGGCCCGGGGTCGCTGACCACCGGGATGACCGACAGCCGCAGCCGGCGCTGCAGCCTGGCCAGCTCGTCGCCGAACATCAGGTCGGCGTCGCTGCGCACGCCGACCACCAGCCGGTGCGGGCGGCGGTCCCGGCGGTGGGCCAGCGTGCGCAGGATGCTCATCATCGGGGTGATGCCCACCCCGCCGGCGACCAGCAGCAGCCCCCGGCGGCCGAGCAGGTCGGGGGTGAACGCGCCGTACGGGCCGTCGACGTAGACCCGCCGGCCGGGGATCAGCCGGGCCAGCGACCCGGTGAAGTCACCGGTGTGCCGGACGGTGAACTCCAGCTCGCGCGGGCGGTGCGAGCCCGAGGCGATCGTGAACGGATGCTCCTCGCGCGGCCCGAACGGCCGGTCCAGCCGCAGCCAGGCGAACTGGCCCGGTGAGAAGTGCAGGCCCGGGTGGCGGTGCCGCAGCGGGCGCAGCAGCACGGTGCTGGCGGTCGGCGACTCGTGCCGCACGCCGTCGACCACGAAGGCGTGCCGGTAGTCCAGCAGCGGCCGCAGCACCCACCGGTTGGCCAGCACCGCGAGCACCAGCACCGAGGCCACCACGAAGCCGGCCCGCAACGCCGGGTCCCGGATCAGGTGGTTCAGCCAGAAGATGTGCAGCCCGGACAGCACCAGGACGGTGAGGGCCAGCCCGACGTGGATCCACCGCCAGACCTCGTAGGTCCGGTGCACCCGCCGCCGGACCACCGCGAACAGGCACAGCAGGACCAGGGCGATGGTGGCGCCGGTCGCCGCCCGGGCCCGGTTCGGCGCCCCGAACGGGTTGAGCAGGCGCAGGTTGGACGGGTCGTCGATCACCACCAGGGCCAGGTGCACCAGCACCAGGTTCAGCGCCAGCAGCCCCAGCCAGCGGTGCGATCGCAGCACCCGCTCGATGCCGAAGGCGTTGGTCAGGCTGCGCAGCCGGGACGGCAGGACGGCGGCGCAGACCAGGACCGAGGCGGCGAGCAGCCCGAACACCAGGGACAGCTCGATCACGAGGTCCCCGCGCCCGCCCGCGCGTGCGCTGAGCACCAGGGGCGCGAGCAGGACCGCCAGGAACACCATTCCCCAGACCACCCGTGTCACTGCGATCCGGATCCGGTAACCCACGACTTCTTCCCGAGACTCGACAACCGGCTGAGACAGCCGCTACACCAGCCGATGCACCGGCCGAGCGCAGGCCGATGCATCGGATTCTCGGCGCTTCACCCTCTTGAGCGCCTGGGGTCGAGCCTCCCGGTGACGTCGTTAAGACCTCCTCATCTCGCCTTCAAAGCTGCGAGATCACCGGCTTCCCAGCGGCACCATCAGCACCGTTCGCCGGTATTCCGGACAGATCGGACCTACGCTCGGTCCATCCGAGGGGATCGGAGGGGGATGGCATGCGCACCCATGCCATGTCCCACGTCCTGTCCCCCGCCCTGGCGGTGATCGGGGCGGCATCGGTCGGCCTGCGACTGCGGCGCCGACCGGCCGATGCCGCCCCACCGCCCGAGGTGGCGGGTCCGGCCGTCCCGCCCGAGGTGGGCCACGCCGTCCACCCGCGGTACCCGGCACTGGGCGGGCTCCTGGTGGGCATGCTGCAGGAACGGCTGGGTGACGTGCATCGGCCGCCCGGCGACGGCGGCCTGCGGCGACGGACGTAGGCATCACGCCGCTCAGGTCGGCTGGATCAGCGACAGCTGGCCGGCGGCCACCGGCACGCGCCCGGCCCGCGCGACCTCGGCCCCTTCCGCCGGGCCGGGGAGGCTGCCCGCGGGGAAGTCGCC
>Ga0187787_10000106_pt1 | contig 10725 bp, 10 predicted proteins | sample 1015_BV01_MP06_2_FD_133007 | JGI IMG/M metagenome (GOLD analysis project Ga0187787, IMG submission 133007) | Tropical peat soil microbial communities from peatlands in Department of Meta, Colombia - 1015_BV01_MP06_20_MG | ecosystem: Environmental > Terrestrial > Soil > Wetlands > Peat | place...
ACAGCCGAATCGCTTTGAGGGAGAACCGCTTGAAACAAAAAGGAAGAGAAGAAAGTGGCTCTTCTTTGCAGGGGTTCTTGTCGTTGGTCTCTCTTTCGTCATCTACTTTTTTCCGCTTCCCTCCGCGCCTCCGCCGGCTCCCCCCTCTCCAAATGCTCCCCAGGCCGAACCGCTTCAAACCATTGAAGGGAACGTGAAAGAAAGAAGCACCCTTTTCCAATCCTTATCAGGGAAAGGAATTCCTCTTCGGTGGGTCGAGCTGATCATCTCGAAATTGAAGCCCTACGTCAATTTTAAGAAGATAAAAGGAGGAACTTATCGGTTCATCACCGATATGAAAGGAGACCTGGTCAAGTTCATTTATGAAGCGAGCCCTACCGAGATTTATGAAATAGAGAAGAATTCCGAAGGATACGTTGCTCAAAGAAAGAAGGTCCTTCTCGAAATCCGTCTGGTCAAGGTTTCCGGAGAGATTACCTCTTCTCTCTTCGAAGCCGTGGAAGCGGCCGGAGAGCAGGATCTCTTGACCGTTGCCTTTGCGGAGATCCTTGCCTGGGAGGTCGATTTCTATAAGGATGTCCGGGAGGGGGACCGATTCAAGATGGTGGTGGAGAAGATCTATAAAGGAGACCAGTTTATCCAATACGGCACGATCCAGGCCGTGGAGTATCGGAAAGGAGAAAGAATCATTCAAGGGATCCGGTACAAAGATGGATACTACAATGAGAGAGGGATCTCGTTAAAGAAGGCATTTTTGAAGGCCCCGTTAAGGTTCAACCGAATCAGTTCGAAATTCAGCTGGTCCAGAAAACACCCCATCCTCGGCGGCACACGGCCCCATCTGGGCGTCGATTATGCGGCGCCGCCCGGCACGCCGATATGGGCTGTGGCAGATGGGACCGTGACCTCCTGCGGGTGGAACAGCGGATTCGGGAATCAGGTGATTCTCCGCCATATGAATGGGTATATGACCTATTACGGTCACCTCTCGAATTTCGGCTCGGGGGTCAGAAGAGGAGCAAGGGTCAGACAAAAACAGATCATCGGGTATGTGGGGTCGACGGGTCTTTCCACCGGGCCTCATTTAGACTACAGATTGGCCAAGGAAGGGATATTTCGTAATCCTTTGAAAGAGTCTTTTCCCATAGGCATTCCCGTCGAAGCAAGAGAGATGGAGGCGTTCGGTCAAACAAGGGACAGGATGTCAAGTTTGCTCGAAGGGGGTTTACCTGATCCGTCTTCTTAGGGGAACACGGATCTTACCCGTTGATCACAAAACGGGTACGGGCAGCCTATTCGTTTGGTTTAGGAAGGGATTGAGCAGATTTCGTTGTTTGAAGTGATCAAGGTGGTTGAGGGGGGAGAACGGGGACGATATGGCGCAAAAGAAGAAGATTCTTATCGTGGACGACGAGCGGGATATTGTTAAGGCCTTGACGATCCGCCTCCAGCGAGCCGGATATGAGGTTGTTACTGCCTTTGACGGTGCTCAGGGTATCTTTATGGCCCACAAAGAAAAACCCGATCTCATCATCCTCGATATCCGAATGCCGGCCGGAAACGGGTTCAACGTTGCCGAGAAATTGAAACAATCCGTGGATACCCCAGCCATTCCTGTGATCTTCCTGACAGGGAGCCCGGAGAAGGACTCGGAAAAAAAGGCCATGGCCCTGGGGGCTCGTTTCTATATTAAGAAACCCTATGACCCCGAGGAGTTGCTTGATGCGATCGAGAGGGCGGTGGAAGGAGGTTCCGACCCCTCTCAAGACCAAAGGATTCCCGGATGAGAGACTGCTCTGAATACGCAGACCCCCGTTATCATCGGCTCTATCGGAGGAGCCTTTAGATTACACCTGTGGATGAGCGGATTCGAAAGCGCCCGAAAGAATCTCCTGATCAAAAGGAAAAAAGGATGGTCTCCACCGAGTCGAAGCAATCACCCGAGGTTCAATCCTTCCTGGTCATTCACCAGGGGGCGCTGGGCGATTTCATTCTTGCCCTGCCTGCTCTCGCCAGCCTCCGAAAGGCCTTTCCGCAGGCAAGGTGTGGCATCATGGGTTATCCCAGGATTCTGGAGTTGGTGCGGGAGCGATACTACGCAGAGGATATTTTCTCCGTCGACCAAAGAGGCATGGCCTCTTTTTTCATTCGGGAAGGGACGCTCGACCTTACGCTTTCACAATTTTTCGGGACCTTTGACCTCATCGTTGTCTTCGGGAAAGACGGAGAAGGAACGGTCGTCGGAAATCTAAGGAGGGTTTTTCGGGGGAAAATCCTCCTTATCCATTCTTTTCCGCCTTGGGATGAGAAGGTTCACTTGACCGATCATCTCCTCAGGCAATTTGACCGATATGGGCTTCCGGTGTCCGAACGCATTCCCAAGCTTCATTTGAAGAAATCGGATCGGGAGTGGGCAAGAGATTTCTGGTGGGTCAAAGGGGTGAGTCCTGAGAAGCGATCGAATGTGATCGTCCTCCATCCGGGAAGTGGGAGCAAGAAGAAGGCTTGGCCCCTGGATCGATTCCTGGATCTCGCTCGGGTGCTTCAAGACCGTTTCGGGTCGAAGATGCTCATCGTTCTCGGTCCGGCCGAGGGGCCGGACGCCAGGAAGGCCTTTGAGGGAGCGGGAGCGGATGCTCCCGTGCTGGCCAACGGGTTGACGCTCATCCAACTTGCCTCTGTGATGGAGGGGTGCCGGCTTTTCGTCGGGAATGATTCCGGCATTTCTCACATGGCTGCCGCGTTGCGACTTCCCGTGGTGGCCATCTTCGGCCCGACGGACCAAAGGGTTTGGTCTCCGAGGGGAGAGAAGACAGTGGTGGTGAGCAGGGGAATCCACTGCTCCCCGTGTCCCCAGGAAAGATTCTTCCAGTGTAAGGATTCTGAATGTCTGAGGGGGATTGAAGTGGACGAAGTTTTGGAGGCCTTGGAGAAAATGGGCTTTGAAAGCAAATCCTGAGAAAGGAGGGGGAAAATGGAAGAGAAGAAAATAGGAGAGGTCATCAAATATTTTGCCAAAATCGGTGTTGCGGCGATACGGCTATCAGAAGGATCGTTGAAAGTGGGCGAGTCCATCCACATCGTCGGCCATACGACCGACGTCTCTCAAACCATCGACTCCATGCAGATTGAGAATAAGAGTGCCCAGGAGGCAGGGCCTGGCGCGGATATCGGGATTAAGGTGAAGGATCGAGTGAGAGAGCACGATGTCGTCTACAAGGTCGTGGGGTAGCCCCGGTCTATCTTTCCTTCTCTCTTGGGAAGCTGTGTCGTAATCACGGCCCGGTGAAAGAGACCATCGTGTCTCCGCCTCCAGGATGGCCGGTCCGTCCTGCGAAAAATCAGGCAGTCTTGTTTGAAGCCGACGGCACAGTCTCTTGGGGGTAGAGTGGCGACTAAGATCGCATGACAAGGTTCAACGGATCGGATACTTCATTGGCGGTTCGGAAAAAAGGAGAGGGATGAAGACAGGCGTTGCTCACCTTCCACTCCATTACGGAAAGGCCCCCTCGTGGCTTTTTCAGAGGATGAAAAGCCTGGCCAAGGAGATTTCTTTCTTCATTATCGATGTTTATGGGGCGGAAGAGATGCTTTCCCGGCTATCCGACCCGTTCTGGTTCCAGGCCTTCGGCTGTGCGCTGGGTTTTGATTGGCATTCGAGCGGCGTAACAACGACGGTCTGCGGCGCCCTGAAAGAGGTGATGAAAGGGATGGAAAAGGAGCTTGGGTTCTTCGTTGCTGGAGGGAAAGGGAGGACCTCCAGGAAGACTCCCTTGGAGATCGAAGAGATTTGCGATCGAACCGCCTTGGACGGTGCTCCATTGATCTATGCAAGCCGAATGTCCGCAAAGGTAGATAGCTCCGCCATTCAGGATGGTTACCAGATCTATCATCATACCTTCTTTTTTGCCCGAACCGGACAATGGGCGGTGGTTCAGCAGGGCATGAACGAAGAGAGCCGGTATGCCCGAAGGTATCACTGGTTCGGCCCGGGCATGGAAGATTTTGTCTGCGAGCCACACTGGGCCGTGTGCTGTGACCGGAGAAAAGAAGGGTTGAACCTCGTGGCTCATGAGAGTGAAAGGGCCAGGCAATCGATCACGGACCTTTCTCATGAGAAGCCCGAATTTTTGGTCTCTGAAGGAAAGAAAGTGAACGAACTTTACCTCCCCAAGGAACATCCAGTCCCCATGGAAGAGATTCGCCTGGAAAAGCTCGAGAAGATATTCATACAAATCTACGAGCGTTCGCCCGGGAGTTTCGAGGAGCTTCTTGGGATTCGAGGGGTAGGCCCGAAAAGTCTGCGGGCTTTGAGCCTGATCTCGGAGCTGATCCACGGAATTTCGCCCAGTTTCAAAGATCCGACACGGTTTAGCTTCGCCCACGGGGGAAAGGACGGCCACCCCTATCCTGTGGACCGAAAGGTCTATGATCATACCGTGGAGGTATTGAAAGGTGCGATTGAGAAAGCGAGGGTTGGAGATCGGGAAAAGATGGATGCCATCAGGCGATTATGCGGCTTTGCCAAGGTAATGTAACAGGGTTTTCAGCGCAAATTCGAAATTCGAATATCGAAATCCGAAACAAGCCCGAATGGCAAAAAACCAAAATAATGTTGGAAATTTTGATTTCGGGGTCAGAAATTTTTTCGTATTTCGAAATTCGTGCTTCGGATTTTAGGTAGTGAATGATGCGCTTCATTGCCGATTTCCACATCCATTCGAAATTCAGTCGAGCCACCAGCAAGGAGATGGAAGTGGAAACCCTTGCTCGATGGGCCAAGAAGAAAGGAATCGCCCTTCTCGGGACCGGAGACTTCACCCATCCCACCTACTTCGCAGAGTTGCGGTCGAAACTAGAACCCCTGGGGAACGGCCTCCTCAAGTTGAAGAAAGGAGAACACGGAGTCCAGTATATTCTAACGACAGAGGTGAGTAATATTTATACTCAGGATGGAAGGGTAAGACGAATCCACACGCTTATTTTCGCCCCCAGCTTTGAAGTGGTGGAAGCCATTCGTTCCAAGCTGGGGAACCTCGGAAAACTTTCGTCGGATGGAAGACCCATTTTCAGTTTTAGTGCGAGAGAGCTGGCAAAGATGGTCTTGGATATTTCTTTGGATTGCCTGATCATTCCCGCCCATGCCTGGACACCCTGGTTTTCGATCTTTGGAGCTAACTCGGGGTTCGACTCCATTGAGGAATGTTTCGGAGACCTGTCTCCTCATATTTGCGCTATTGAGACGGGTCTCTCGTCGGATCCTGAAATGAATTGGAGGCTGTCCGTCCTCGATTCCTTGACGCTCCTCTCTAATTCGGACGCCCACTCCCCAAACCGTTTGGGTAGAGAGGCGAACGTTTTCGATGGTCCACTGGACTATCGGGAGATCGCCGAAACGATTCGAAAGAAGGATCGAAAGAAATTTCTTTTCACCATTGAGTTTTTTCCGGAAGAGGGGAAGTATCATTATGACGGGCATCGCCAATGTGGCGTCATTTTCTCCCCTACTCAGACCAGGGCAAACCAGAATCTCTGTCCGAATTGCCATAAGAAGTTGACCATCGGGGTGATGCACCGCGTCGAGGAACTCGCTGACCGGGGAGAGGGCTTTATCCCGAAGAACGCCATTCCCTCCATTCACCTCATCCCTTTGGAAGAGATCATTGCCGAAGCGTTGGGGGCTCGTGTGGGAACCAAGACGGTAGAAACGGAGTATGAAAGGTTGATTGAGAGAGGAGGATCGGAATTTAGGATTCTTCTCGATGCTTCCCCCGATGAATTGACGGCCTTTGTCCCACCCAGCATTCTCGACGGGATTGTCCGCATGAGACAGGGGAAGGTCTCCATCATCCCGGGCCATGACGGCGTCTACGGAAAGATCAGTCTCTTCCCCGAGAGAAAGGGAGGAGAGGAAGCAAAAGAGCAGTTGAAACTTTTTTAGGTTAAGGCTAAGGGAAAGAATCTCATATTTCCAGAACATAACAGTGAGACTCGCCTGCTTTCTCCATGAGGAAGGCGGGCGGTCGTCGGTTCCCGTCAAAAGAGGGGAAAATGGATAGAGAGATAAAAGAGAGGACGGTCACGGTTTGTCAGAGTCTAATGAAGATGCTGGAGCTGGCATTCGAGGGGTTTCGGAGGCCCTCGGAGAAATTTTTCGAGGAGGAGGAAGCGTTCGAAGACAAGATTTATGAATCCTCTTCCGAATTGACCGGCTTCATCCTTTCGAAGAGTGCTTCGAGTGAAAAAGCGAAGGAATGGGTTAAACCCTATCTCTCAATCGCCTCCAGCCTGGGCCGCTTGACTTACAATATACAAGGGGTTTTGGATCGGGTCAGAGGGAAATCCGAGAACCGCATTCTTTTCAGTGATCAGGCCGTTAAAGAGATCGGCGAGGTCTTCGAAAAAACCATCCAGCTTCTAGGAAACCTTCCGAATCTGTTGGCCACGGAGAGCAAAACCCTCGCCCAGCAGGTCGGGGAAGAGGGGAGGTCCGTGCTCAAGATTGCAGATGCCTATTCCGAAGATCACGAAGAAAGATTGATTAACGGAATTTGTATACCTAATCATTCACCCCTTTATCTAAGCATCATCGAATCCTTGAAAGGAGTCATGATCCATACCTTGGCCATCACCGGAAAGATCGTCTCCATTTCATCTGGATTGTGAGAGAGAAAAGGAAGAGGTGACCTTGGATCCAAGAAAGGGGGAGGGATCGTTTCGCATCCCCTCATCAAGCCCGAAGGAAAATAATTTGACAGCCATTTTTTTTTGCACTAAGATGAATTCCCGTTCACAAAGTGAATAAATGTTCTAGATCCTCGTCTAAAGGGACGTATCATGATCCAGATGGAGAAAACTAGCAGAAGAGAAAGGGAGTTTTGGGCACATCGGGAAGAAATCCTTTTGGCCGCACAAAAGGTGTTCGCGGCGAAGGGATTCTTTCCCACGACGATGAGCGACATTGCTCGGAAAGCGGAGTTCGGGACAGGAACTCTCTACAAGTACTTTAAATCGAAGGAAGAACTTTATTTTACCCTGGTCGATGAGAAGGTAGAGGAGATCAATCGTGTCGTCAAGGCCGAACTCTCGCAAAAAACCTCCTCGGTGGAGCGGATCAAGAAGGCGCTAGAACTCCAGTTTGATTTCTTCGAGCGAAACCGGGACTTTTTCAGGATCTACACTTCAGAAAGAAGTCGTTTTGAGTGGACGGTCAAAGATGAGCTAGGGAAAGGCATCCATGAGAAAATGATCGCCTATATCAACCTCCTCACCGAGGTGATGGAGCAGGGGGTCGAGGAAGGAGAGTTCAAACGCCTCAACCCAATGAATATGGCTCACGCTCTGGCGGGGATTGTCAATTCCTTTATCTTTGAATGGATGATCAGTCGCGAATCCTACCCGCTCGTTTCGAAGCTGGATACGGTGTTGGAAATCTTTTTGGGCGGGGTACAGCTCATGGAAAGGAGGAGATAGGTTCATGAAAGCGAGATCGTTGATCGGGTTCTTTTTGTTGGCGATGGTTTTAACAGGTGTTGTTCAGGCACAAGAGTCTCAGGCGCTTCTCACCCTGGAGGAGAGCATCAAGATCGCTATGGAGAGAAGTTTGGTGCTTCATTCTGCCGCCATGGGAGTTGTAGGCTCTGAATTTAGGCGTAGAGAGGCGATCACAAATTTTCTTCCCCAGTGGACAGCCCAATACAGCTGGACTGGGTATAACACACCCATCGTGGTAGGAGTGACGCAGGCCGCTGTTCCCGGGGCTGTCGTTCCTACGAGTAGAGACATTTACAATTTCAATACAACCCTCAGTCAACCTCTTTTCACTGGGGGGCTTAACCTGGCGAATTATCGTTCGTCGAAGCTAGGCGTGGATATTTCAAAAGAGGGCTTGGAGACGGCAAAGCGGGATTTGGTGCTTCAGGTGAGGGTGGGCTACTTCACGATCTTGAGGGCTGAAAAATTCTTAGCCGTGGCTGAGCAGCAGGTCAAAAATTTTGAGGCTCAATTGGAAGTGACTAAAGCCTTCTTTGACGTTGGAATCGTTCCCAAGAATGATGTTCTTCAGGGGGAGGTGAATTTGGCGAATGCTAGACAGCAGATGGTCAAGGCGGCGAATGACGTGGCTACGGCTAAGGCCTCATTCAATATCCTGCTCAGGAGAGAGGTCAATACACCCTTCGAAGTGGTCGACATCCTCGCACACAGAGCCTTCCCGCTCTCGTTCGAGCAGTCTCTTGATGAGGCTTATCGGGTCAGGCCGGAGATCAGGGCAGCTCAATTAAGCGTCGAACAGGCAAAAGAGAGTGTCAAGATTGCCAGGGCCGGATTCTTCCCAACAATCAGCCTTACGGGTTACTATACTCGATTCTCCGACAACGTGGACATGAGCGGGGGGGTTGGTTTTAGCGACCGGTGGTGGGTCCAGGGATTAGCCAGCTTTCCGCTTTGGAACTGGGGGAATACATCGTTCAAGGTAGGAGAGAACAAGGTTAAAGTCACCCAGGCCGAAGATTCAAAAAATCAGCTCATCGACGCGATCACCTTAGAAGTAAAAAGTGATTATCTCAACATGCAGGTGGCGGAAAAGAATATCACCACATCCGAGAAGGCCATCGAGCAGGCAGAAGAGAACCTGAGGATGTTTGAGGAGAGATATCGATATCAGGTGGCGACGCAAACCGATGTCTTGATTGCGGTCACATTGCTCGCCCAGGCGAGGACCAACTACTATGGCGCGTTGAGTGATTTCAACGTCGCCAAAGCTCAATTGGAGCGGTCTATGGGCAGGATGTATCCATAAAAGACGGGTTGATCTGCTGAAGTGTAACGGATGCTTATGTGGTGTAACAGGTATTGTCTTAAGGGGAAGGGGTCGGCTGGTGGGGCCGGGTGAAAAACCCTTTGAGCATAGAAGGTAGGCATGAAGATTGCACAATCCTAAGGAGGCATATTTTGAAATAATTGATAAATGTCTTTTAATTTCAATTTGTTAACTTAATTTGAAAGGGTTTTTGGGGAATAAAATCCTTTGACAGAAGTGACAACTTATGGTATTTTCTTGCCAATATTGACACTCGGGGTTGAAATTTAATGAGATATATCAGCATCTTAGTGATTCTATTCTGTCTGTTTTTTCTAATTCCACCCTCCTCAGCGGGAATCTACCGTTACGAAGATGAAAACGGGGTTATTCATTTTACAAATTGTCCTCGGGATGCTAAATTCAAACTTTACATCCGTGAAAACAAAGAGGATGTTGAGAATGAGAGTCGATTTTTCTCTGCCAGAGATTCGAATCAATTCGACTCGCTCATTTCTGAGTTTTCAAAGAAATACCAGGTGGATTTTGCGTTGATCAAAGCCATCATTCGGGCGGAATCAGGATTCAACCCCCGTGCGATCTCAAGAAAAGGAGCAAAGGGGTTGATGCAATTGATGCCCGAAACTGCTACCCGGGTGAATGTTTCTGACATCTTCAACCCAAGAGAAAACATTGAAGGGGGAGTGAGATATTTCAAGTATCTTCTCTCACTTTTCGATAATGACCTTCGGCTTTCCTTGGCCGCCTATAATGCCGGGGAGAATATCGTTGCCCAGGTTCGCACGATTCCTCCGTACCGAGAAACCGTGGATTACGTCAGAAAAGTATTAAGCTACTATCAGTCCTATCTGCCTTAGGTTCCTGCCTTTGTTTTAAAAACTTGCCGGAAAATCGATCAGGTAGTATAATCCCTCTTGTGCAGAAACTTAATCGCGAGGAGATCATGAGTTTGCCCAACGGAGTGACCATTCTCAGGATTTTGGCCATTCCGCTCATCCTTGCCCTGCTTTCTTGGACAGGTCCGGGATATCAGTTTCTTACCGCGCTCCTCTTTCTCGGCGCGGCGGTTACGGACACCTTCGACGGATATCTCGCGCGACGCCGTGGAATGGAGACAAGCCTCGGGAAATTCCTCGATCCCTTGGCGGACAAGCTTCTGATCGCTACAGCACTGATCGCCCTCATCCCGGCAAGGGAGATTCCGGCCTGGATGGTCATTGTGATTGTCGGAAGAGAGATTGCCATTACCGGTTTGAGAGGGATCGCCGTCACTCAGGGAATTATCATCTCCGCCAGCGATTTGGGAAAGTATAAGACGGTTTTCGAAGTGACCTCTATCTTTTTTCTCATTCTCAATGGGAGGTTCTTTTCAGCCAGTTTTTATCCCGTCGGGATGGTTTTTCTATGGGTCGCCTTGATCGTTGCAGTTATCTCCGGGGTTGACTATTTCCGGAAGTATCTGAAGTCCATTATCGTCTGATTTCTTCTATCTTTTATTCCTCTATCCCCTTATCTCGTCATCGCCTGTCGCTGTTTTTTCGAGTCCTTCGTCTCCTGATCGCCTCATCCCCTCATCGCCTGTTTCCAAACGTCTTCGTCTCCCTATCTCTTTATCCCTTCATTACTTCATCTCTGTATCTTTAGGTTTCTCCATCTTCGGGTCCTCTCCTCGTCCTCCTCTCCTTCTATCTTTTCCCTTGCCCACCCCCAGTTTTTTCTCGCCCACGATCCGGGCAAATCCCCTCCGAGGCTTCTTTAGGCCCACGTTGATGGTAACCGGGTCAGGACGCAGAATGGGATGGAACCCTCTTCTTCCCCTCCAAACTCACGCAGCCAAACTCCTAGCGGTTGGGCCGATGAAGCCTCTTCAGGGACCTACCCCCATCGTGGGCGAAAATTCGCCC
>Ga0187787_10000107_pt1 | contig 10698 bp, 9 predicted proteins | sample 1015_BV01_MP06_2_FD_133007 | JGI IMG/M metagenome (GOLD analysis project Ga0187787, IMG submission 133007) | Tropical peat soil microbial communities from peatlands in Department of Meta, Colombia - 1015_BV01_MP06_20_MG | ecosystem: Environmental > Terrestrial > Soil > Wetlands > Peat | place...
TATGGCGAGCAGCATGTCAAGCTAATTGCCGACATGGCACGACGGTTTTCAGGTCTTGCCGGCATTGCCCTTGCCGCCGTTTTGCTGACCGGCCTCTACAATGCCTGGATTGAAGTCAGAACTCTTTCGGCTCTTTGGATGACGCCTTACGGCAACATTCTCGGCATCAAGCTTTTACTTGTGCTGGTGCTTGTCATTCTGGGCGCTTCCAACCGCTACCTTAGCATTCCGCTGCTTAAGCGTTGTGCCGGCTATCCTGAAAAAGGCGATGGTTTGTCCAGATGGTTTACGCTGCGTTTTCTTTCCTACTTTCAGGGCGACACGGATGGGACCAGCGTTGCGCGTGACTTGGCGCATAAGGTGATGGCAGAGGTAATCCTCATGGTAGGCGTTATGATCTGCGCAGCACTACTTATTCATGAAACCCCGGCCAGGCATCAATTCTATCCCGAGCACATAACTCTCCAACCGCACTTTGGTCACGAAACGCACTAATTACCGCGGCTCCTACCGTTTTAGCAATAGCCTAACGAATTAAAAGCACCGGCTTGAAGCCGAGAGCCGCACCGAGCTTGTCGGCGGCTTGCTGTGCCTCGCTGCGGTTGGCATAAGGGCCTGCGTGCACCCGGAACAACCCATCCTTGGTGAAAATCGAAAGCGTTTCATTAAAGCCGGCAAGCTGTGAACGCAGCCGAGTCAGAAATTGCTCGGCGTTGGCCTTCACACTGAACGCACCGAGCTGTAGATAAATACCGCTTGTTTCCGCTGAGGCCGGTACAACTTGAGCGGGAGCCGCTGGCGGCGGGTCAGGTTCGGCTGGCTTTGGCGCTTGCGCCACCAGTATTTCGGTGCCGGGCTGCACGCTCTCTACTTCAACCATGCCGCTGCCTTGAGCGGCGATGCCCAGCTTGTACGCAGCGGCATACGAGAGATCTATGATGCGCCCGTTATAGAACGGACCGCGGTCATTGACGCGCACCACAACTGATTTGTTGTTTCTGAGGTTGGTGACCCGGGCATAGCTGGGGATAGGCAAAATGGGGTGCGCTGCGGACATGGCATACATGTCGTAAAGCTCGCCTGATGATGTTCTCTGTCCTTGGAATTTTCTGCCATACCAGGAGGCGATGCCGCGCGATTTGTAAGGAACAAAGCGAGTTTCAGGAACATAGTTTTTGCCAAGAACAGTGTACGGCCGGTTGGCGTATTTGTTGAGCGGTTCAACGCGCGGTTGAGCATCCGGTATCGAATCAAGGTTCGATGGCGGATTGTCACCAGGTCCGTCGTCGAGATAATAACCCTTGCCGGGTTGCCGCTTGGACGTAGTGCCGCAGGCTGCTAGAGCCAGCGCCAGAAACAAAACACACAAGAAGCGGAAAGCAGAATTAATACATTTGGGCCCTAGCTTCCACTCTTCTCTCTTCATCACCCTTTACATCTCGCTCAGGTTTTAACCAATTTCTTGTGAGTGTGAATGCTCATCAAAATTCCAAAGCCCAGGCAGAGAGTCACCAAAGCAGTTCCGCCGTAACTTACCAGCGGCAAAGGCACGCCGACTACCGGCAGGATGCCACTCACCATACCCATGTTGACGAAAGCATAGGTAAAGAACATCAGCGTGATAGCTCCGGCCATGAGCCGGGTAAACAGGGTTGAAGCATCAGATGCAATAACCAGGCCCCTGCCGATCACCAGCAAGTAGAGGACCATCAGCAACAAATTTCCGAGCAGGCCGAATTCTTCGCTGAACACCGCGAAAACAAAATCAGTGTGGCGCTCGGGAAGGAATTCCAAGTGCGATTGCGTGCCGTTCAACCAACCTTTGCCGGTTATACCACCCGAACCCACCGCAATCGTGGATTGAATAGTGTGATAGCCCGCCCCCAACGGATCGGTCGAGGGATCGAGCAGGGTAAGAATCCGTTGCCGCTGGTAATCACGCAACACTGTCCACAGCACAGGCATGCTGGCAAGACCAAGCGCCAGAAAGGAGAGCATGATGCGCCAACTCAATCCGGCGAGGAACAGCACATAAAAACCGGAGGCGGCAATCAATATCGCTGTTCCCAGATCAGGCTGGCGAGCAATTAAAGCAACCGGCACCAGCAACAGCAGGGTTGCCACCACATAGTTTCTCAAACGCAGCGCGGTTTCGTGCTTGTCGAAATACCAGGCAAGCATCAGAGGCACCGCAATTTTCATGAATTCCGCAGGCTGGATGCGAGCTACCCCGATATGCAGCCAGCGCCGTGCGCCGTTGACTACATCGCCAAACAGAGCAACGGCTATCAGCAATACCATTCCCAAGACATACACCGGCAACGACAGGCTCATCAGGTGCTGCGGTGGTATTTTCGATACCGCCCACATCACGGCGAGGGCAATCAGCATACTTGCGAATTGGTTGCTGGTTTTGGTGAGATTCGGTCCGCTTGCGCTGTAGAGCACGAACAACCCCAGCAGCATCAGCAGGCAAACTGTCCCGAGCAGAAAGCCGTCAATATGCGCGGTAAGATAGTGCCATAAGCGTTTAATCATCGGCTTCCCGTTTCGCTTCAGACGTGGTGATGGGGCTGTGCGGCCGCTTGCCCAGCAGGTAAAAGTCCAACACCTGGCGTGCCAATGGTGCTGCTGTGGCGGCGCCGTGGCCGCCGTTTTCTACAAGCACGGCAAGCACAATTTGCGGATTATCAGCCGGCGCATAAGCGATGAACAGCGCATGATCACGCTGTCGCTCATCCACCGTGGTTTCAGTAGGTTTCTCGGGTTGTTTGAGAGCGATAACCTGTGCAGTGCCGGTCTTGCCGGCGATCGGGTAGGCGCTGTTTGCGCCGGCACGTGCCGCAGTGCCGCCCGGACCGGTCACATCAACCAGCGCTTTTTGGATCAAAGTCAGATTGTCCGGCTTGAAATTAAGGTTGTACAGCACTTCGCTGGGAATGATTTTCAGTTGGTTGGTCTTGCTGTCCTGAATATAGCGTACCAGGTGCGGGCGGAATGCAACGCCTTTATTGGCGATAACGGCTGTGGCAGTGGCAAGCTGCAACGGAGTGACCAGATTATAGCCCTGGCCTATGCCCACGCTCACGGTATCTCCGGCAAACCATTTTTCCTTGAAGCGTTTTAACTTCCACTCCTGCGAGGGCAGCAAGCCCAGCCCTTCGCCCTCGATATCGATGCCGGTTTTTTGTCCCATTCCGAACTGGCTGATGAAATTGTGAATATTATCTATTCCGAGATCGTAGGCGAGGCTGTAGTAATAGCTGTCGCACGAAACCACCAGAGATTTGTGCAAATCCACCACACCGTGACCGCCGGTTTTCCAATCGCGATAGCGGTGGCTGCTGCCGGGCAGGGTGAAATACCCCGGGTCGTTGATACTGAACTGCGGGTTGCGTTTGTTGAGCTCAAGTCCTGCCAGCGCCATGAACGGCTTGAAGGTCGAGCCCGGCGGATATTGCCCGCGCAGTGCACGGTCAGTCAGCGGCTTGTCCGGTGAACTATTCAATGCATCCCAGTTTTGCGGATCAATCCCGTCTACGAACAGATTTGGATCAAATCCCGGTTTGCTCACGAATGCCAGCACCCCGCCACTGGAGGGATCGATCGCCACCAGCGCGCCACGGTAGTTGCCAAACGCATTTTCCGCGAATTCCTGAAGCCGCGCGTCGAGCATAAGCAGCAAATTGTCTCCGGATACCGGGGGAATACGGCTCAAAGTGCGCACCGCACGCCCGTTGGCATCGATTTCCACCTGCTCAAAGCCGGTCTTCCCGTGCAGATTCATTTCATAGCTTTGCTCGATGCCGGTTTTGCCGATGTATTCCGAGCCGCGGTAATTGGCGAGTTCTCCTTTTTCCTCCAACCATTCCAGATCGTCGTCGTTGATCCTGCTGATGTAGCCGACGACATGCGAAGTCATCTCTCCCAGGGGATAATGCCGGAACAGGCGGGCCTTGATCTCAACACTGGGGAAACGGTAATGGTTCACGGCGAAACGCGCTACCTCGACGTCGTTTAACCGCGTGCGTATTGGCAGGCTTTCAACGTTCTTGCTCTCTTCCATGAGCTTGCGGAAGCGCTTGAGGTCCTTGGGCGTGATTTCCACCACATTGGCAAGCTGGGTGATAAGCGCTTCGAGGTTGTCTACCTTGGATGGCGTAATCTCCAAAGTGTAAGCGGAATAGTTGTGTGCCAGCAACGCGCCATTACGGTCGAGAATCAGGCCGCGGTTGGGAACAATAGGAACGATCGAAATACGGTTATTTTCGGCGAGCGTGCGGTAATGCTCGTGCTGCAGAACCTGCAGGTAAAAAAACCGCAGAAATAACATAAAAAACAGCAGCAGCACGAAGCCGGCGGCAATCACAAGTCGCAGCCTGAAATAATAGAGTTCGCGCTGATGGTCCTTGAGTTCTATGCTGCCATTCATATCTGGTCAGGATCGGGCTTGAGGCGTAACAGAATCGCAAACAGCGCTGAAAGCACCGGCCACAACAGAGAACCCGTCACGCTGCTCAAAAAATATCCCCAGCCTATAAATTCCGCGCCGTTGTAAACCTTGATCAACAGGATCGCAAGTTGTGAGACCAGCAATATCGGCAGGATGTGCCACACTTGCTCGCGTGCACTGAACAGCATCATACGGCGGCGCAGGATGATTGCGAGATAGACGAGCAACGAATAGGCAAACGCGTGTTCGCCAAGCAACGTAGCGTCCGCCACATCTACCAGCAACCCGAATCCCCATGCGGTGCCGAAACCTACTTTGCGCGGCCAGTGGATGCACCAGTAGAGCAGGGTCAAAGCTACAAAATCAGGTCTGATGAGCAGGCCAAAGCCTGTCCATGGCAGCAGATTGAGAAAGAACGCCAGAGCGAGGGTTAGTACTATATAGCTGGTCCTCACCGGCAGCAAAATATCTTGCGCTTTGGCGGCTTGGCTGGGCATTAGTTTCCTCTCCTGGCTTTTTTCGCCTTGCCCCGGGTTTGGGGTACCGGTTCTGCCGCCATGTTTTCAGGAAATTGGGTCTGAGATAACAGCACAATGACTTGCCGGTGTTTATCCACCCCTGCATTGGGCGTGCAGAAGATGCGCGCAAACGCATAGGCCGCATTGCGCTCGATTTTGGAAACCACCCCGACTGGCAGTCCATGAGGATAAGTTCCGTCTATGCCTGAGGTGATCAGTTCATCGCCGGTTTGGATATCAACGTTGACCGGCATGTAGCGCAGTTCCAGCTCACCCGCCTCACCCGCCCCGAACACCACTGCGCGCAAACCGTTTCGCACCACCTCCACCGGGACCGTTTGCTCCTTGTCGGTGATCAGCGTGACCTCGCTTACGAATGGAAAAGCGCGCGTCACCTGGCCGATAACACCGGTATCGTCCACCACCGCTTCGCCGGGCTTGACATCGTCCTGCCTGCCTTTGTCAATGACGATGCGGCGCGAAAATAAGTCACGGCCCGAGTAAAGGATTTCCGCAAGCGCCGCATTTCCCTGAAAACCATCGCGGGCTTTGAGCAGACGCCGCAAACGATTATTTTCCTCTTCCAGTGCCTGATAGCGTTGTAGTTGTGCCGCGTTCAACAAATTTTGCTGCTTGAGTCTGGCGTTTTCGTCGGCCAGGTAAGAATGGGTCGCGAAAAAATCGCTGGCGCGATCCAGAATCAGCCCAGGTGCGGTGGCGAGCTTCTGCAAAGGGTAGATGATGACCGACAGCGACAGCCGGAATGTATCCAGGTACTTGAATCGGGCGTCGGTAACAAACAGCAGCAGGGAAAGCAGCGTGAAAAAGACTAGTCGGGTTAACGGGGTGGGGCCGCGTTTAAAAAGAGGCGGGAGCTGAGTGTCCATCAGTTTCGAGCTGCGTGTTTCGAGTCTCCTGTCGGGTTCTCAGAGCAATATGTCGAAATCTGATATAAAACCCACTACTTAAAGCTTGGCCGAAAAATCAATCATTGGCAAAAATACTGCCCAATTTGTCCATTTTTTCCAGCGCCCGTCCCGAGCCGCGCACCACGCAGGTGAGCGGGTCGTCGGCAACGACAACCGGCAATCCGGTTTCCTCCATCAGCAGACGGTCGAGTTCGCGCAGCAGAGCGCTGCCGCCGGTCAACACCATGCCTTTCTCCGCGATGTCTGCGCCGAGTTCCGGCGGGGTTTGCTCAAGGGCGGATTTAACCGCGCTGACGATGCTGTTCAAAGGATCGGTAAGGGCTTCCAGAATTTCATTGCTGGAAATAGTGAAGCTCCTGGGGATGCCTTCTGCAAGGTTGCGCCCCTTGACTTCCATTTCGCGCACTTCGCTGCCGGGAAAGGCTGAGCCAATTTCCTTCTTTATCAATTCAGCAGTGGTTTCTCCAATCAGCATGCCGTAGTTGCGGCGAATGTAGCTGATGATAGCATCGTCGAATTTATCCCCGCCCACGCGCACCGAACCAGCGTATACGATCCCGCCCAGGGAAATCACGCCAACTTCGGTCGTGCCGCCACCGATATCCACCACCATCGAGCCTGTCGCTTCCGCGATCGGCAGACCGGCGCCGATCGCCGCAGCCATCGGTTCCTCGATAAGATAAACTTTGCTAGCGCCCGCTCCGATCGCCGATTCGCGGATCGCCCGGCGTTCCACTTGGGTCGAGCCGCAGGGCACGCTGACGATGATGCGCGGTGAGAGGCTGAATAACCGCGAATCATACGCTCTCTTGATGAACAGCTTGAGCATCTGCTCGGTAATAGTGAAGTCGGCAATCACGCCGTCTTTCATCGGCCGGATCGCGGTGATGTTGCCGGGGGTGCGCCCCAGCATCTGCTTGGCCGCGATGCCCACTTCCTGGATGATTTTTTTGCCGTTCGGCCCGCCCTCTTGGCGGATCGCCACCACCGATGGTTCATTGAGCACGATGCCCTTGCCGCGCACGTAAATCAGGGTATTTGCCGTGCCCAGGTCTATTGCCAGGTCGTTGGAAAAATAGCTGTTTAAAAATCCAAACATGTCACATATTCCATTCGGTAAAGGTGAGTGTGTCTGCCAATTGCATTATGATACCCTATTATGCTTGATGATTTAAAGGTTTAAAAGGCCACTAGCCGAGAAAATTCAGGAAAAACGGTGTCCTCCCGCGGGGCCATGGTTTATCAAGGTTGTCAATGTCCTTATCTCTAGATGATGTTAAACGTATTGCGTACCTGGCGCGTATCGCAATAGATGATGTAGAAGCAGCTGCAGTGCTCAAGCAGTTGTCAGGAATTTTTGCGCTTATCGAGCAAATGCAGGCGGTTGATACCACAGGAATCGAGCCGATGTCGCATGCGCAGAATGTGGTGCTGCGGCTGCGCGACGACGCCGTAACCCAACCCGATCAGCACGAATTATTTCAATCGATCGCGCCTCAGGTGGAAGCAGGCTTGTATCTCGTTCCCAAAGTCATTGAGTGAATGATTAAACGAGCGGCGAGGTGTTCCCCGTTGCTTTTAACCCGTTTACCACAATTTGTTGAATGTTTAACTTCAGTCTAAAACAACTCTCAGACTTGCTGGCCGCGAAAAAGATTTCCAGTGCCGAGGTTACCCGTGAATTTCTCGGGCGCATCAACCGTCTCAACCCGCTTTACAACGCGTTTATCACTGTGAACGAGGAAGCGAGTTTGCAGCAGGCGCTTGTTGCCGATACCAAAATCGCGCAAGGCCTGGCCCAACCATTGACCGGCATTCCTGTTGCGCATAAGGATATCTTCTGCGCTAAAGGATGGCGGACCACCTGCGGCTCAAAAATCCTTTCCAATTTCATCGCACCTTACGATGCCCATGTGGTGGAGCGCTTCAAAGAGAGGGGAATGGTGATTCTGGGAAAAACCAACATGGATGAATTCGCCATGGGCTCATCCAGTGAAACATCTTATTATGGGCCGGTGAAAAATCCTTGGGACGTGCGAGCAGTTCCCGGCGGCAGCTCCGGCGGTTCGGCTGCAGCGGTTGCCGCACGCATGGCGCCAGCGGCAATTGGCACCGACACCGGCGGCTCGATACGGCAACCCGCGGCGCTTTGCGGAATATCGGGAATAAAGCCGACTTACGGTGTAGTGTCACGCTACGGCATGATTGCTTTCGCGTCCAGCCTGGACCAGGGCGGCCCAATGGCGAGAAGCGCGGAAGATCTCGCGCTGGTGCTGAACGTCATGGCCGGATTCGATGCGCGTGATTCCACCAGCCTGGATCGTCCGCCCGAAGATTACACTCGCGACCTGACGAAGACACTGGCAGGGCTTAAAATCGGGTTGCCCAGGGAATATTTTGCCGAAGGTTTAAGCGATGACGTAGCACAGGCGGTGGAAGCCGCAGTTGGACAATATCGAAAGCTCGGAGCAAGCACAGTTGAAATCTCGCTCCCCAACACCAAACTTTCGATTCCGGTGTATTACGTGCTCGCCCCCGCGGAAGCTTCGTCCAACTTGTCGCGCTACGACGGTGTGCGTTACGGCTACCGCGCGCCGCAATACAACGATCTCCTCGACATGTACCGCAAGACCCGCGCCCAGGGTTTCGGCGCCGAAGTGAAACGCCGGATACTCATCGGCACATATGTTTTATCGCACGGCTACTACGATGCGTATTATCTCAAGGCGCAGAAACTGCGGCGCCTGATTGCGCAGGATTTCGCGGAGGCTTTTAAAAAATGCGATGTCATCATGGGGCCGACCAGCCCGACCGCCGCGTTCAATATTGGCGAGAAATCCGGTGACCCGGTGCAGATGTATCTATCCGATATTTACACCATCGCGGTGAACCTTGCCGGTCTTCCCGGCATGTCGATACCTTGCGGCTTCAGCCATAAAAAACTTCCTGTGGGCTTGCATATTATCGGTAATTATTTCAGTGAGGCGCGCATGCTGAATATCGCGCACCAGTACCAGCTGGCGACAGATTGGCACAAGCGCATGCCGGAGGGAATCTGAAATGGAATGGGAAGTTGTGATCGGGCTTGAAACGCACGTGCAGCTTTTGACCAAATCCAAAATTTTCTCAGGTGCATCGACTGCATTTGGCGCTGCACCCAACACCCAGGCGTGCGCAGTGGATATCGCGCTGCCCGGCGTGCTGCCGGTACTGAACAAGGCTGCTGTCGAGAAAGCCATCATGTTCGGCTTGGCGGTTAATGCAAACATCAATCGGCGCTCGGTATTTGCGCGCAAGAATTATTTCTATCCCGATTTGCCCAAAGGCTACCAGATCAGCCAGTACGAAATTCCTATCGTGCAAGGCGGCACGATCAGCATCGTGGTAAAGGAGGGTGAAAAAAATGTGCGGCTCACTCGCGCGCATCTCGAAGAGGACGCCGGCAAATCATTGCACGAAAATTTCAGAGATATGACTGGAATTGACCTTAACCGCGCAGGTACACCATTGCTGGAAATCGTTTCAGAGCCGGATATGCGCTCGGCGGAGGAGGCGGTTGCTTATGCCAAGGCGCTGCATGGTTTGGTGCGCTGGATCGATATTTGTGACGGTAATATGCAGGAAGGTTCCTTTCGTTTCGACGCCAACGTGTCTGTGCGCCCCAAGAGATCAGCCAAACTCGGCACACGCTGCGAAATCAAGAATCTCAACTCATTCCGTTTTCTCGAGCACGCGATCGAATTTGAGGTTCGGCGCCAGATTGGAATTCTGGAAGACGGTGGTGTAATCGAACAGGAAACGCGGCTATACGATCCGGAAAAGAATGAGACACGCTCGATGCGCACCAAGGAGGAGGCGCATGATTACCGTTATTTTCCCGATCCAGACTTGCTGCCGCTAGAGGTGACACAGAAGTGGATCGACGAGATGAAGGACGCTTTGACCGAACTGCCGCAGGCGAGGCGCGAGCACTACAAGCGCGAGTACGGCCTCTCCGCCTATGACACTAGCCTACTCACGGATTCCCAGAGGAAAGCCGACTTTTTTGAATTCGCTGTCAAGTACCTCGGCGGGCCCGGCGCAAAGACGGTTGCGAATTGGGTGAACGGCGAGCTTTCCGCAATTCTCAACGATCGCGGAATTGATTTTCCGCAGCTTCCTATGGAGCCAATAAAATTTGCGGAATTCATGAAGCTGGTTGTCGACGGAGTCATTTCCGCCAAGGCCGCAAAGGAAGTATTGCGCCGAATGAGCGAAGGAGAGGGCGATGCTAAAACGATTGTCGCAAAATACGGACTTACACAGATTTCCGACGCGGGAGAGATCGAGAAAATCGTCGATGAAGTGCTTGCCGCCAACCCTAAGCAAGTCGAGGATTACCGCGTCGGAAAAGAAAAGGCTTTCAATTCACTTGTTGGCCAGGTAATGAAAGTTACTAAAGGCAAGGCAAATCCGGGGCAGTTGAACGAAATTCTGAAACGCAAACTGGCGAGCTGAGCGGGGCCGTGCTATTTTGCCGATGCAGGTTTTGACGATGCAGAGGTTCCCTGGGTCAGCTCGATGTAGCGCTTCTTGTCTTCCTCAAACCGTACGCGGACTTCTTTCGCCTCAGCGCGTTTTTGTATGACGGCCAATCCCAGGTCCTGGTTGGATTTTTCCAGGATCTCGATGTCCATCTTCAATTCATCGGGCACCGGCTGGTTGTCTCGTTTATAAGCTGCGGCTTGCTTGCGGCTCGCGTCAAGTTTGTCTTGTACCGACTTTAGCTGTGTCTCGGTGTCTTTGATGATCTGCTCGA
>Ga0187787_10000108_pt1 | contig 10691 bp, 9 predicted proteins | sample 1015_BV01_MP06_2_FD_133007 | JGI IMG/M metagenome (GOLD analysis project Ga0187787, IMG submission 133007) | Tropical peat soil microbial communities from peatlands in Department of Meta, Colombia - 1015_BV01_MP06_20_MG | ecosystem: Environmental > Terrestrial > Soil > Wetlands > Peat | place...
ATCGAGGAAGCGGGACACATCGTCGGGCTTTATGCAACGACTCCGGATAGCCATCTGGAAGTGCGCGCAAACTTAATCGTTGGTGCCGACGGTCGGCATTCGGCCGTACGGGCGAGGGCCGGTTTGCAGGCGGATGAGTTCGGTGCGCCAATGGATGTGCTCTGGTTTCGACTGTCCCGACGATCAGGCGATCCCGAGGATCCGATGGGGCGCTTCGACACCGGACGAATCTTCATCATACTGAACCGGGGTGAGCACTGGCAGTGCGGCTTCGTGATCCCGAAGGGCTCGCGCGACCAGCTTGAGGGGAAAGGACTGCAGGCGTTCCGCGACAGCGTCGCGCAGCTCGCGCCATTCGCCGCCGACCGTGTCGGCGAGCTATCTGATTGGGATGCCGTCAAGCTGCTCACTGTCCAAGTCGATCGGTTGCGCCAGTGGTATCGCTCGGGCCTCCTTTGCATCGGCGATGCGGCGCACGCGATGTCCCCGGTCGGCGGCGTGGGCATCAACCTCGCGATCCAGGACGCGGTCGCAGCTGCTAACATGCTCGCAGTGCCGCTGCTAGCGAACAGACTCAATGCTGAACACCTGCGTCGCGTTCAGCGGCGGCGCGAGCTGCCTACCCGCATTACCCAGCGCCTCCAGATCTTCATGCAAGACCGGGTCATCACGCGCGTTCTGAGCGGCGTCACAACAGTCTCGCCGCCTCTCGTACTCCGGCTGCTCGCGCGCTTCCCGTTTTTGAGCAGAATACCCGCGCGGCTGATTGGAATCGGAGTACGACCCGAGCATGTAAAAACGTCCATAGCGTCGCCTGTTTGACGCAAGACCTATAATTGGGAGGAAATCAGTAATTTCGTTTAACGGTTGATTCGCGCAGCCGCGGCGGGCCCGTAGCGTGCGCCGGCTGCCACACCGGGGCGAAACATGAGATCAAGGCGAGCCCGTTCATCGGGCGAGAGCTTGATCGCTACAGCAGCAGCATTCTCCTCCAGCCGGGCGCGGCGCTTGGTGCCCGGAATCGGCACGATATCGTCTCCACTTGACAATACCCAGGCGAGGGCAATCTGGGCGGTCATTGCATTCTTCGCCTTGGCGAATTCATTCAGCTGCTTTACCAGTTCGAGGTTCTTCTTGAAATTCTCGCCTTGGAATCGGGGATGATTGCGGCGCCAATCATCCGGAGCCAAATCCTCGGGGCTGCGGATCTGGCCGGTGAGGAAACCGCGGCCCAAGGGCGAGTAGGCCACAAAACCGATCCCAAGCTTGCGCACGATTGAGAGGACGCCGTCAATCTCGGGTTCCCGGCTCCAAAGCGAATACTCGCTCTGCAGTGCAGTAATCGGGTGCACCGCGTGCGCGCGCCGGATGGTCTCGGGCCCCGCTTCGGAAAGTCCTAGATACCGGACTTTCCCTTCCCGGACGAGCTGCGCCATTGCGTCCACTGTCTCCTCGATCGGCACCTTGGGGTCGACGCGGTGCTGGTAGTAGAGATCGATGCAGTCCACGCCAAGCCGCTTCAGCGAGCCATCGCATGAGGCGCGCACGCGCTCCGGTCGGCTATCCAACGCCCAGTAGTTTGGATCGTCCGCCTTGCGTACAATGCCAAATTTCGTGGCGATGACAACCTTTTCGCGTTTGCCCTTGATCGCGCGCCCAACCAGTTCTTCGTTGGCAAAAGGCCCGTAGACCTCCGCCGTGTCGAGAAAATCGATCCCGAGTTCAAGCGCGCGGTGGATGGTCGCGAGCGACCCCGTCTCATCGCGCTTGCCGTAAAACTCGCTCATCCCCATGCACCCGAGACCCATGGCCGATACAACTAGACCCTGGGTGCCAAGCTCGCGGCGCTGCATACGCAAAACTCTTTCTAGTAGGTTAGGGGTCACAACGCACGCACGCTTCGAACCAAGTTGAGCAAAAACACGATCCGTATGAAGCAGCTAGCAAGCAGCTGTGTGTTTAATTATACTGTGCTAACAGTTTAAGAAATTCTTCGTCCTGCCTTGAGTTCCTGCGAGGCGTCTTAATAAGCTTCCATTTTTCTAGATTTAGGATTGCCGGTGGACAGGGGACATGCGGTAGTTTGTACACTAACTAGATAACATTAACTTCCGGTGGAAGGATCACAAAGTGGCTCAGGCATCGAAAGACATGGGTGTATTGGCAGTACTCGCGAAACGGCTGGTCGAGGAGCGTCTGCCGAAGGCTCTCGCCCTGAAGGAAAGGGTTGACAGGGGCGAGGTATTGAATGATCTCGACCTCGACTTTCTGGAACAAGTGGTATCCGATGCCAACACCATCAGGCCGATGATGAAGGATAATCCGCAGGTACTCGGGGTCGCAGGACGTATGCTGGAGCTGTATAAAGAAATCAGTGACAAGGCGCTGGAAAATGAAAAAGCTCAAAAGCGCTCTTAGCCGAAGATCGCCGGCAGTTTAAGTCAATGATGCGCGGATGGACGCAACCACGCCCGCTATCAAGGCACAGATATCATACCGTGCGGTGCTGACAAATTCTTTTGGTAGACGAAACGATGGCTGACGAGAAAAAGGCGGCAAAGAAAAATGCTTCATGGGTCAAGGAGAAGCTGAAAGGCAAACGCTACGCCAAGGAACTGGCGCGCTTGCACGTCGAACTGGTCAAGGTCCAAGAATGGGTCAAGCGCAAGGGCCTGAAGGTCTGCATTATCTTTGAAGGCCGCGACGGCGCGGGCAAAGGTGGAACCATCAAGGCAATCACCGAGCGTGTGAGCCCTCGCGTATTCCGGGTCATTGCGCTGCCGGCGCCGACCGAGCGCGAGAAAAGCCAGATGTACCTGCAGCGCTACCTGCCTCACTTCCCGGCGGCCGGCGAAATAGTGATTTGGGACCGTAGTTGGTACAACCGTGCAGGCGTCGAGCGGGTGATGGGTTTTTGCGACGAAGAGCACGTCAAGCGCTTTCTTGAATTGGCACCGGCATTCGAAAAGATTATGGTCGAATCGGGTATCATTCTGCTCAAGTACTGGCTGGAAGTCAGCATGGAGGAGCAAACCCGCCGGCTCGAAGCGCGCATTAACGATGGACGCAAGATATGGAAGCTTTCACCCATGGATCTTGAGTCCTATAGCCGCTGGTACGACTATTCGCGTGCGCGTGACGAAATGTTCAAAGCGACCGACACCTCGTGGGCCCCGTGGTATGTAGTGAATTCGGACGACAAGAAGCGAGCGCGCCTTAATCTCATTACTCACCTCCTGAGCAAAATCCCGTACAAAAAGATCAAGCGCGACAAAGTGAAGTTGCCCAAGCGGCAGAAGCCGCATGGCTACAAGGAACCGGACTATCCGTTCAAATTCATCCCGGAGAAGTTTTGAGGCGGCAAGAGGTCTGATTGCCGGTCGACCGCTCGATGCTCCGATGAAAGCCGCCGCGCCGACAGCAGAATTTAATCCCGTCGAACTACTGTTGCGAGACGGGCGGCGCGCAACATTGCGTGCGGTACGCCCGCAGGACAAGATTGAACTACAGGCCGCACTCAAACGACTTTCGACTGAATCACGTTACGCACGCTTCATGTCCGCACTACGCGAGCTGTCGCCGCAGATGCTCGAGCGCGCCACCAATCCAGAGGAGAGCCGCGAGTTGCAACTGGTTGCTGTCGTGCGGGAGGGAGAGCAGGAAAAAATTATCGGCGGTGCGCGCTATGCTGCCGGAGCGGGGAGCATGAACTGCGAGTTTGCGGTTGCCGTTACCGACGAATGGCAGGGATTGGGTCTCGCGCGCCATCTCATGGAAGCGTTAATGCGAACCGCGCGCGGACGGGGGTTTGAGCGTATGGAAGGATATATCCTTGCGTCCAACACGCGCATGCTGGGCCTCGCAAAGTGTCTTGGCTTCGTAGAAGTAGCCAGTCCAGAAGGCCCGACTGTTCGTATGGTTCGGTGTGATCTAAGCTGAGTTTGCCGACTTCCTTTTTCAGTACGCCAATTAGGATGTGAGATAACGCGATGTCCAACAACCGAACCACCGGCTTCCGCATCCCAGTGCCTGATTGGATCCGCGATTACCAAAAGGAATGGATTCAGCTGGACGTTATCGCCGGCCTGACCGCAGCGGCAGTCGTGATACCAAAGGCGATGGCTTACGCTACGATTGCTGGACTGCCGGTGCAGGTTGGGCTCTACACAGCTTTTTTGCCGATGGTGATTTACGCGGTGCTTGGGACTTCGCGGGCGCTCAGTGTGAGCACGACTACAACGCTCGCTATCCTGGCGGCAGCGGCGCTCGGCCCGGTGGTTCCAGACGGCGATCCCGGGTCTCTCTTGATTGCTTCGGTGACACTGACATTGCTGGTAGGAGGTGTCCTGGTTCTGGCTTCGTTCTTGCGACTAGGGGTCGTGGCTAATTTTATATCGGAACCAGTGCTGATTGGATTCAAGGCAGGCATCGGGCTCGTCATTGTTCTCGATCAAATCCCGAAGCTAATGGGTATTCATTTTCAGAAGGGCTCGTTTTTCCATAATGTCCTAGCAATTGCACAAGGCGTTCCGAACACGTCCATGACTACTTTGGCATTGGGGGCTGTCATGATTGGGATACTCGTGGCGGTCGAGCGTTTTTTCCCGCGAGCACCAGCACCGATTATTGCGGTCGCGTGCGGGATTGCAGGGATGAGCCTTTTCGGCCTGCAGGCTTATGGAGTCGGGACGGTTGGCCAGGTTCCGACGGGTTTGCCGTCGCTTACCCTGCCTAACTTCCAGTTGATCGTCGAGCTTTGGCCTGCAGCCTTGGGTATCGCGCTGATGAGCTTTACCGAAACAATCGCTGCTGGACGCGCTTTTGCTCAAGGCGACGAACCTGCACCGCAAGCGAACCGGGAATTATTCGCGACGGGGGTTGCGAATATTGGAGGCGCGGTACTAGGGGCCATGCCAGCCGGTGGCGGGACCACACAGACTGCAGTGAACCGGCTTGCCGGAGCGCGCACCCAGCTCGCGGAGCTGGTCACGGCCGCTGCCACGCTGCTGACGATGCTCTTCTTGGCTCACTTCATTGGACTGATGCCGGAAGCCACGCTGGCCGCTGTCGTGATCGTCTATTCAATCGGCATGATCAAGCCGGCAGAGTTCCGCACAATCCTCAAGGTGCGTCGAATGGAATTCATTTGGGCACTGGTCGCTTTTACCGGAGTAGTGCTGATCGGAACTCTGCAGGGAATCCTCGTAGCCATCATCGTTTCAATCGTGGCCCTTGCGTACCAGGTGGCCGACCCGCCAGTCCATGTGCTAGGGCGAAAGCCGGGCACCAACATTTTCCGGCCTCGTTCCAAAGAGCATCCCGAGGACGAAACCTTTCCCGGTTTACTGCTGCTGCGACCGGAGGGGCGGATTTTTTTTGCTAATGCAGAGCGCGTCGGGGAAAAGATAAGACAGTACATCGCCGAGGTGAAACCGAAAGTCGTGGCGCTCCATCTCAGAGCCGTATTCGATTTCGAGTATACAGCGCTCAAGATGCTGACGGAAGGCGAGCGAAGGAGCCGCGAGCGCGGTGTCTTGCTGTGGCTGGTTGGTCTTAACCCGGGAGTAATGGAGATGGTCCAGCGTTCGCCCCTCGGCGCGACTTTAGGCCGGGACAGGATGTTCTTCAACCTGGAGCAAGCGGTTGCTAAGTACCAGGCGTCATTGGCGCAGGGAAATACTCGCTGAATTAGACAACTCACAGCGGGACGACCGTCCGCAGCGAGTTCTTTTTATCTAGATAAACTTGAAGAACTGTTCAATGGGCGGTTTCATCTAGTTTGGGTCGGCACCTGAGCCACTAGGTCGGCCGTAACTATCTTGCAGGATTACCCACTGGGAAGTGTCTCTTACCAGGGTCAATAACTTCCCGCCGAAGTTCTCGGTATTGGCGAAGTAGATGCGGTCCACGGGCCGGCCAGTTGGGCGTTCAACATTCCTGATATCGATACTGCCGCGTGTATTGATCTGCATCAAATTTTCTATCACAGCATTTGGGTATACTAAATAATAATTATTTTGCAAATTTTTTGCAGCAATATTGATTTGAAACAATGACATATAGATAGGTATAAAGTTTATTGTGCAGTGCACAATACTATGCTATATTTAAATCGTTCACATCAAAATTAAACATTACGGGTTGAATGGTAGGAACTATAAAACCGTTAGCCTTAAATACATTGGAGTTCCCCATGCCAAATCCCGTTTCGAATCTCACCAGCGCTTATACCAACCTCATCCAGCAGAGCATGGAATACTGGACCGATGCGGCTCAGCGCAGTGCGCTGTTTCTTGACACCATGCGCAAGCGCGGCAACATCTACATTGAGCACGCGGTGCAGGGCAAGCCGGCGTTGCTCAAGTTCAAGCACGAGCTATTGATCGACGGCCGGCAGCTCAAGCGGCCCTGCAACTACTCGCTGCTTCGGATACTGCCGGACGAGCAGAGCGCGCCTAATCTGGACCAACGGCCTATCGTGATTGTCGATCCGCGCGCCGGACACGGTCCCGGTATCGGCGGCTTTAAACCGGACTCGCAGGTTGGCGTGGCGCTGCGCGCCGGACACCCGGTCTATTTCGTGACCTTCTCGCCAGACCCGGTCGAGGGGCAGCTACTGGTCGATGTCGCGCTTGCCGAAGCGTACTTCATCGAGGAAGTGCAGAAACGCCATCCGGGGTCCGGGAAACCCGCAGTAATCGGCAATTGCCAGGCTGGATGGGCGGTCGCCGCGCTGGCCTCGTTGCGGCCTGAAATCATGGGGCCGATTGTGTTGAACGGTGCGCCGCTTTCTTACTGGGCAGGTTCGGCGAAGCAGAATCCGATGCGTTATTCCGGCGGTATGCTCGGTGGCTCGTGGATGGCGGCGTTCGCCAGCGATCTGGGCGCAGGGCAATTCGACGGCGCCCACCTGGTGAAGAACTTCGAGAACGGCAACCCTGCGAACACCTACTGGACGAAATACTACAACCTCTACAGCAAGATCGACACGGAAGAAGAGCGGTTTCTCGAGTTCGAACGCTGGTGGGGCGGATATTTCCGCATGACGGGCGAGGAAATCGAAGGCATCGTCAATAATCTGTTCGTCGGCAACAAGCTCGCGCGCGGAGAGATCGTCCGCGGTGACCAGCGCATCGATCTGCGCAACATCACTTCCCCGGTAGTCGTGTTCGCATCCTGGGGCGATGACATTACGCCACCGCAGCAGGCGCTCAACTGGATCATCGATGTGTGGGGCGATGAGAAGGCGATCATCGAGGCCGGCAGAACCATCGTCTACATGCTGCACGAGAAGATCGGCCATCTCGGCATCTTCGTCGGGGGTGCGGTCGCGCGCAAGGAGCACGACCAGATAGTGAACACGCTGGAGCTGATTGAGCGTCTGCCCCCGGGTCTGTACGAGATGGTCATCGACGAAAAGAAGGGCACCGAGCGCTACGCGGAACTGGAGCATGGCGACTACACGGTGCATTTCGAACTGCGCAAGATGGACGATATCCTGGCGCTCGATCCCGATGGCCGCAAGGATGAGGCGATTTTCAGCACCATCGCCAAGGTATCGGCGTGGAATGAAGCGTTCTACAAGAGCTTCGGCCGTCCGTTCATGCAGGCGATGATGAGCAAGCCCGTGGCCGATATGCTTGGGGCGATGAGCGAGACGCGCATGCAGCGGCTGATGTGCTCCGACCTCAATCCATTCATGAGCGTGGTCAAGTGCTGGGCCGAACTCGCGCGCGCAAACCGCAAGCAGGTGTCCAAGGACAACTACCTGGTCGCCCTGGAGCGCCGCACTTCCGATCAGATTGTGCACGCCCTGAATGCGTATGGTCACAGTCGTGACGACGCGATCGTCAAGTGGGTCGAATACCTCTACGGTCCGCTGGGGCTGGGAGCGGTTTTCCCACCGGATGCACCGGCCGAAGAGGCGGCGCGGGCGCGCGCCGCCGCCGATATCGAGCAGGCGCGCCGGAAAATCGTGCCATTGATTAATGCTGGCGGTTTCCCGGAAGCGCTTGCTCGCATCCTGGCCGCTACGGTCGCCGCCCGCGGTGTGATCGAGCGGCGCAGCGGCCAAATTGGCAAGCATATCCGCAGCTACCTGAAGGAGCACCGCAAAGAGATAGGCTCGCTGATCGGTGCCGAACCGATCAACTGGCCGGCCGTGATAAAGGCCCAGGCGCGCATTTTGATGCTCGAGCCGCAAAAGGCGATCGAGGCGATACCCGCCCTCATTCCCAGACAGGAGCAGCGCGAACTTGCCGTCGTAATCATTGCGAAGATGCTGATGCTCGAGCCCGAACTGGGCGACGCGGACTCGAAGTTTGCGCGCCGGGTACACGAACTTCTCGGTGTGGACTATAACGCCGCCGCGGAAAAGCTGGGGGTTGCCACACCTCGCAACGCAGCACCCAAGACGAATTACGCTGCTTAGGCAGTCAGGGAGCAGCGCTATGGGCAACGATCATGAAAAGTACCGGCGGCTCGTAGAGCGATGCAAGGCGCTGCCGCCAACACCGACCGCAGTTGCGCATCCGTGCGATGAGAGTTCGCTGCAAGGCGTTGTCGATGCGGCCAAGGCCGGGCTGATAGCGCCGATATTGGTTGGGCCCGCGGCGCGCATCAGGGAAATCGCCGCGAAAGCAGGTCTGGATATCGCCGGCTACCCCATCGTGGACGCTGCGTTTAGCGAAGAATCGGCGGAGAGAGCCGTGGCGGAGGTTCGCGGCGCTCGCGCCGAGGCGCTGATGAAAGGCAGTCTGCACACCGACGAATTGATGGGCGCGGTAGTCAGGCGCGACACGGGATTGCGCACCGCGCGTCGTATCAGCCACTGCTTTATCATGGATGTGCCGGGACACTCGGATGTGCTCATTATCACGGATGCCGCGGTGAACATCGCGCCCACGCTCAAGGAAAAAGTCGACATCGTGCAGAACGCAATTGACTTCGCGCGCGATCTGGGTGCAAAGGATGTGCGGGTGGCAATCCTGTCGGCGATGGAAACGGTCAATCCCGATGTGCCGTCTACAATCGATGCAGCCGCGTTGTGCAAAATGGCGGACCGCAAGCAGATCACCGGTGCCGTTCTCGACGGACCGCTCGCGCTCGACAACGCGATCAGCCCAGAGGCCGCCCGGATCAAGAAAATCGATTCGCCGGTGGCGGGGCGCGCCAACGTGCTGGTGGTGCCCGATCTCGAGGCGGGGAACATGCTCGCGAAGAGCCTCACGTTCCTCGCCGGCGCGGACGCCGCAGGAATAGTGCTGGGCGCGCGCGTGCCAATCATTCTGACCAGCCGCGCGGATTCCCTGATGGCGCGGCTTGCCTCGTGCGCGGTGGCAGCGCTGGTGGCCAACGCGTTGCGTGCGAGCGGCGGCAAAGCAGTCGGGTGACGCGATGGCCGACGCCATCCTCGTTCTAAACGCCGGCTCGTCGAGCATCAAGTTTTCGCTGTTCCTCGCGCAGGCCGACAAACTCGTACTCCAGCTGCGCGGCCAGATCGAGGGGCTCTACACCGCGCCGCGCTTCGCGGCCAAGGACGCTGCGGGCACCAGCGTGAGCGCGCGCGAGTGGGACAAGGGCACGCGACTCGGCCACGAAGGCGCGATCGACCACCTGATCGGATTCCTGCGCGACTATCGCGCCGACCACCGTCTGATCGCCGTCGGCCACCGGGTTGTGCACGGCGGACTTAAATACGCGGAGCCGACTCTTGTCAACGCGGATGTGCTGACCAACCTCGAGAAGTTCATTCCACTGGCACCGCTGCACCAGCCGCACAATCTGGCGCCGATCCGCGTGGTGGCGGAACGTCAGCCACAGTTGCCGCAGGTCGCATGCTTCGATACCGCGTTTCATCGTGCCCAGCCGGAAATCGCGCAGGCGTTTGCGTTGCCGCAGTCGATCACGGAACGCGGCGTGCGGCGGTACGGTTTTCACGGCCTGTCCTACGAATACATCGCCGGTGTGTTGCCGCGCCACGATGCCAAAGCAGCGGCCGGGCGCGCGGTCGTTGCGCACCTCGGGAACGGTGCCAGCATGTGCGCGATGCGCGCGGGCAAGAGCGTCGCGAGCACGATGGGATTCACCGCCGTGGACGGCCTGCCAATGGGCACGCGCTGCGGTTCAATCGACCCGGGCGTAATGCTCTACATGATGGACGAGCTGAAGATGGATGCGCGCGCGGTCGAGCAGCTGATTTACCAGCAATCGGGACTGCTGGGTGTGTCGGGCATATCGAGCGACATGCGCACACTGCTGGGAAGCACGGAGCCGCGCGCGCGGCTGGCGGTCGACCTTTTCGTCTACCGCATCGGCCGCGAACTCGGTTCGCTCGCGGCCGCGCTTGGCGGCCTTGATGCGCTGGTGTTCACGGGCGGTATCGGCGAGCATGCGGTCGCGATTCGCGAGCGCGTATGCAGCAACGCGGCATGGCTCGGCGTCACGCTCGATTCAGCGGCGAATGGCGCCGGCGGGCCGCGCATCAGCAAGGCGTCGAGCAGCACTGCTGCGTGGGTAATTCCAACCAATGAGGAACTCATGATTGCGCGCCACACGCGGCTCCTGATCGGGGCTGACCGGTCATATCGCTCTCACGGGTATACGGCAGGGTAACGCCAGACGAAAGGAAAGCAGGGTCATGGATGCAAAAAAAATTGCCGTGATAGGTGCCGGCACCATGGGCAACGGCA
>Ga0187787_10000112_pt1 | contig 10549 bp, 9 predicted proteins | sample 1015_BV01_MP06_2_FD_133007 | JGI IMG/M metagenome (GOLD analysis project Ga0187787, IMG submission 133007) | Tropical peat soil microbial communities from peatlands in Department of Meta, Colombia - 1015_BV01_MP06_20_MG | ecosystem: Environmental > Terrestrial > Soil > Wetlands > Peat | place...
CGATGCCGTAATGTCGCTCGCGTCAAAGCCGACCGGCGCCTCGGAGAAGGTGAAGGTGACGACCGAGTTGTTGTCGCCGTCGCTGAGCGAACCGTCGACAATGTTGACCGCAAGCGTCGGGTTCTGCGTGTCGATCGGAACCGAGGTCGTTCCGCTCGAGCCGAGATTGCCGGCCACATCGGTGTAGCTGTTGGCGTCGACCGTCACCGAGCCCGGCGTCTCGCTGTTGTCGTTCGCCGTAAACGTCGCCGTCGCAGACGTATGCGCTGCGTCCCACGTCAGAGCCGACAGCGTCCCGCCCGTCACCGTGATCCCGGCGCCGCTCGCCAGGCCGGCAAACGTTGCATCGCTCACCTTCTCCGAGAATGTGAATGTCACCTGCGAACTATTGTCGTGGTTGCTGAGCGAGGGATCGACGATGTGGACATCAACCGTTGGCGGGAGGGTATCGACAATAGCCGTAACCGGCCCTGCGGTTATTGGAGGGTTGGAACTGTCAGTCGCTACGGCAGTGAAGGTATGGAGGCCATCAGGTAATGGATTGGTTGTCAGACTCCAGTTGCCGGATCCGTCAATTGTTGCTGCACCTAAGTTGGTGGAGCCATCAAAGACATGAATCGACACCAATGAAAGATCGGAAGCAGTTACGGTGCCCGTCACCGTCAGCGTATTGTCTTTGGTCAGGCTTCCACTTGTGATCGTAGCCGATAGACCGGTGTTCGTGCCAATCGTTGCGTTGATAGTCTCGCTCGGCGGCGGAGGAGGAGCCGGGAGCACGAGCGGACCTGAATCGGGAGTGCTGTTCGTTTGACCGAATGTCGGCCCGCCGAAGATTTGCGGTGGTGGCGCGCCGGAGCCGCCCGGAGCACTGATCGGTATCGGCGGCAACACCGGATGCAATAACGACGGATCCGTGCTCGATCCTCCAGCGCCGTTGCCGGTCGGGCTTTGCCCTTGCTCCAATCCCACCGCGAATGTATGTAGCGCGTCCTGTTGCGCAGCCTGGTATTGCGCCATCTGAGCAATGGAATTCGTGACACTATCCACGCTGACGGAGGACCCGGTAGCGCGAATGACGATTGTTTCGCCAGGGTCATCGAGAAATTTGTGCTGCTCCGGGGTCGTGGCCGTCGCGTGGATTGACAGCTCGACAATGCCGAATTGCCCGAGGTCCTTGGACGTGATTTTGCCGTCGTCCAGGAAAGAGACATCGGAGGTGCCGGCGTGCGCTTCCTCGAAGACGGCGAAGAACAGCGAAATCAGCGACAGCATGCCGATCCCGCCACCGTTGCGGCGGGCGCGAATGCTTGCAAAAGGCGTTTGAATGCTGAGACGACCGGCTTCCGCCATTTTCCCAGCGATGAATGAAAATGTGCCGCGGCTGACATCGAACAGGGCTGACGTCGTGTCGTCGAAGTAGTCCTTCACCGCCATGCGGGCGTTGTCGGACAAGGTAAAAGTGGTGCCGTCGGCAAAGCGAACACTGAGCCGGCCACCGGCGGACGTCTCGATGACGTCGCTCGGGCCAATGAGATCGCCAATACTGAGTTGGGTCGGGGAGGCCCCTGACCGCGAAACGGTGCACGAGCCGACGAGGGTCTCAATTCGGCCGATCACGGGCGCAAGCCCGCCTGCCGGCTCCGAAGCAAGCCCACTCGGACGCCCGTCCGGCGTAATGCGGCAAAGACCGGACACCTGGTCCTGCCCCCCTGTACCTGCCAGCGTTTGAACTGTTTTCTGATCGATTTATCGCGCTGAATACAATTTAAATCAACGGCTAGGCGTTTTATAGGTTCAAATTAATGGTTTATTTCGAGGCTTTTACGCCGTTTTTAATAGCAAATCTGCGGCGGCTGCGAACGGAAACTTGCGCGCATGCGCGCAAAAGGGGCAATTCAATTGATTTGGACTTGGCCCTTATTGATGTACCGAGCAAATCGCGATAATAGTGCGGTGTCTAAATCGGGGACACCCGCCCAGAGGGTTGGACGATGCGCGTGCATGCCACCGCCGTGTTCGTAACGGGTGCTATTTTATCCGTTGCTAGTTTTCTCGCTATGCCGACGCTGGCCCAGGACAATCAGGCTCGCCCTGCCGTCCAGAACGCTTCGGTCAAGCCCATCGGAAAAATTGTCACCGCAGCCGGTTTGGTTACGGTCGAGCATATTAATGCCGTTGTTGTTCAGGCCTCGTTGAGTCCGCAGCCTGGTCAGGCCAAGGTCGGCGATGCGATCTATCTCGGCGATATCATATCAACCGGTGCCGACGGAAAGGTCGCAATAACTTTCGCCGACGATACGGCGTTCGATCTGTCCAATAACGCCCGCATGATCATGACGGAATTTGTCTATGACCCGAACAGCAAGGCGAACTCGACGCTGCTGAGCCTGACAAAAGGAACGTTCACTTTTGTTGCCGGCAAGATTGCAAAAACCGGCGACATGAAAGTCGATACGCCCGTTGCCACGATGGGCATCCGGGGCACGACACCGCACGTTGAAATCTCCGACGACGGCACCGTGAGGTTCTCCACCTTGCTCGAAGAAGGCAAGGACCAGGTTCTGCAAAAATATGGTGCGGGTGCCGCTAAGCCGACGGCAGCGCCAAGCATAGACGAAGTCAAAAAGCCGAGTCTCGACATTTGTCGAGGGTGCTGAGCGGGCTTTGTTGAAACAAGCTGTTTTTGGTGTGAGCGATGCCAACACAGCCCAACGCGTTGGTCGGTCGGTATCGGTGCAATGAAAAGTATTGCGCCGTCGACCGATTTAAATCCGGAAATGCCCGCATGTCTTTCGCGCGCAAGCGCCGCATTTTATGCGCCGTCGTATTTGCGTTGTTATTGAGTCTGCCCACGACGACATTGTTTGGGGCTTCACCGGCCGAAGAGAGAATTATAAGTCGCCTTAAAAATATCGAACTGTGCAACGGGACCGACCGCAGTACACCTGAACCGCAGATTAAAGGTTGTACGGCGCTGATCGATTCTCCGCGAGAGACGACGCTCATATTGGCGATCGCTCATAACAATCGGGGCGATGCCTATGCCACGAAACGCGACTATGACCGCGCCATTCAGGATTACGATCTCTCAATTAAGTTGAATCCGACTTTCTCGAAGCCGTTCAACAATCGCGGCGTCGCTTATCAAAAGAAAGGCGACTATGATCGCGCGATCAAGGATTTCGACGAGGCCATCAAACTCAGTCCTGACTACGCCATGGCTTTTGCCAATCGCGCGGAAACAAACCAGCGGCGACACGATTATCAGAGCGCCGCGCGGGACTATGATAACGCGATCCGGCTCGATCCGAGTTTGGAAGCCGTATGGAATGGGCGGTGCTGGGCCCGTGCAATCGTCGGAGAGCTGCAGCCGGCCCTGGAAGACTGCAACAAGGCCCTTCTCATTAAACCAGGCGATGCTGCGACGCTCGATTCACGCGGCCTGACCTATCTCAAGATGGGTCAGCTTGATTCCGCTATTTCTGATTACGATGCGGCGCTGCGCATCGAACCGAAGATGGCGAGTGCCCTTTACGGGCGTGGGCTTGCCCGGCTCAAGAAAGGCGACGCTGCCGGCGGCAACGCCGATATTGCTTCTGCACAGAAGCTTGAGAAAACAGTCGCAAAAGAATTTTCACGCTACGGCGTGAACTAATCCGACAATCGGCGCCTCTACGCGGTTAACGTACGCCTAACGGACGCTTGCAACCGGCGGCTCCTAGCTGCGGTATTTGTCCCCGCATTTCGGCGTATTTTGCCCTCACCTGCGGGCTTCGGCGCGCCTTTCAGAGTCCGTTCACCGCAACGTCCAATAACCGCCCTCCGCCGCCAGAACATAAACTGGACCGAAAAAGTTTAAGTGCACAACGCCCGGTAATTCTCCGGAAATGGGATCGGGAAACCCGACCGACGTCTCCGGAAACAGGGGCGTTCGAACATGTCGGCCTTCGTGCGGACTGCACGCATTGCTATTTCGGTTGCTGTGTGTTGCAGCGCCGCCTTCACGGATATGCGTCCGGGCCGCTCCTCGCCGGTTGCGGAAACGCAAAGTAGCAGCGCGAATGAAATGCTGGGCCTGCCTGAAAAAATTTCCGTCGATGTTTCTCTTCAGCGTCTTGCCTTGCTCGTTCCGGAGTTGCCCGTCGCAAGCAAAAATCCCGTGCAATCCGAGCCGTTCGATATGACGGCGAAGGCCGCTTTGCCGGACGAAATTGCTTCGAAATGGAGCGATCTTCAGTCACGTATTCTCGCTGACGAAAAGACGATTGCGGCCTGTCGCGCAGACGAAACCACCTGTTCACCGGCCGCCGGGCGCTTTTTGTCGATCGTTGAAACAGGCGGCAAAAACGAACGACGCGTCCAGCTCGGGAAAATCAATCGGGCGGTGAACCTGGCCATCCGGCCGGAGAGCGATTGGGCACAATATGGTTTTGCCGATTTCTGGGCGTCGCCGCTTCAGACGCTTGCCAGCGGAGCAGGCGATTGCGAGGACTACGCAATCGTGAAGTACGTCGCGCTACGCGCGATGGGGATACCCGAAACCGATCTTCGGCTCATAATTGTGCGCGACGACAAGCACCGGACCGCTCATGCGATCGTGGGGGTGCGGGACGATCAGAAATGGCTGATCCTGGACAACCGGACGATGTTCATCGTCAATGCCGGGGACGCCCGCTACTACAGTCCGCTGTTCGTGCTCGAACAGAAAACGGCGCAGCCATTCGCGACGGCTGCCGTCAATGCGGTCACAGGTCGATAATCTGGCCTTCGCGCGCAACGATCGTCCCGGCGCGCACATCATTGGCCTCGGCGGCCATCGTATCCATGAAGTCATCGTCGTGCGACGGGTCGTGATGAAACAGGCAGAGATGTTTGACCCCCGCTTCATTTGCCATGCGGACGCCACGCGCCCATGTCGAGTGACCCCAGTCCGCCCGTGACACGATTTCCTCTTCCGTGAAAGTTGCATCGTAGATCGCAAGATCGGCGCCGCGAGCGAGCGCAACCAGTTCCTTGTCGCGTTTCCCGGGAAATCCTTCGGTGTCGCTGAGCAAGGCAAAAGTGCGCCCGGCATGCTCAAGACGATAGCCGTTGGTTCCGTCGGGATGATCGAGCTGCGTTGTCCGCAATATGACGCCATCATGCGGACGCAGAATGTCTCCGGACTTAAAGTCGCGAAACTCGATCGATGCCTTGAAAATATCAATGGGAACGGGAAACCACGGAGAGCTCATAAGTCTTCGCATAACCTGTTCGATGCTGTCCGTCGGCCTGAGGTTTCCGGCCCAGACACGGACCTGAAAATCTTCGCGGAAAAACGGAGCAAAGAACGGCAATGCAGAGACGTGATCGAGATGACAGTGTGTAATGAAAATATCGACGCTTCGAATCTTCTTGTCTTTCACAAGCTCGAGTCCAAGGGAACGTAAGCCGGTCCCCGCATCGAAAATGAGGACGTGGTCGCCGCAACGAACCTCGATGCAGGGTGTGTTGCCGCCATAGCGAATTGTCGTGGGGCCGGGACAGGGAATGCTTCCTCGGACGCCCCAGAACCGAACCCGCATCGAGGTTTTCAACATTCAGTGCGCTCGAAATTCACACTGCAAGTTTTATTTGGAATGAATAACAATGTCGAGCACGTCGCCCCAGGCCATTATTGGCGGGTTTTTGTGATCGTCCTGCGCAATGCAGAAATCGCCTGTTCGGCGGCAGTGATGCCCGTAGTCCAGCCCCCGTGCGCTGTCGAAAAATCGTTGTGCGAACAGGCCTCGCCGGCGAAGAACATGCGGTCGTCCACCGGCGCGGCGAGCGTGGCGCGGCAATCTACCTTGCCCGGGAGTGCGTATGAGTACGAGCCGCGCGCGAACGGATCGGCAGCCCAACAGTGCATGTGAATTGGCGCCACCCGCTGTGCAAAGTTATTTCCCAAATTTTTTTTGAGCTCGGACACCGCGAAATCGAAAAACGCGGATATCCCGCCAGCTTCCAGGTGAGCGGGCAGATCTCCGCCAAAATAAACTTCGATCTGCGGCCTTCCGAAAGGCCGAAAGTGATATGTCGCCGTTGCTCTGCGATCTGTTGCCCCGAACAGACGAGAATCTTTTTCGAATTCTTCCGCGCCCTCAAGCGATAAGAATAACTTGTCGGCAAGACCCAGCGGCAGCCCGCGCGCGGCTCCGATTTTTTCCGGAAGCGCCGGCGCAAACAGTCGTTCGGTACTGGCAAGCACTGATGTTGGTAGTGTCACAATGGCCTGGTCGGCAACGATGGCTCCATGGGGTGTTTCAATCTTTAAACGTTTCCCGTGATGATCGATTTGCCGCACGGGGCAATTGAGAATAGCCGGCAGGGCTTCACCGCATTTGGCAATTGTCGCGCCATAGCCTTCGACGATGCGCCAATTCACGTGGGTGTCGTCAAAATTATCGAAGTCGCGCGCCGAAACATTTTCGAGCTCGCCGCCGCTGATGTAGGTGCCCACGGCGCTGATCAGCGCATTCCATCGGCCGCCCGGCGCAAGCAAAGCCGCCGCCGGAACGTCCGGATCGCGTTGCGCGCGCTCGCTCACGCGCGCAAAGAATTCGTCCTGCGCCTTGCGAAATTCGCGCTGCTCCTCGTCCTGAAATCCATATGGCAAGGTCGCGCGCGCCCAAGGCGGCGGGGTCTTGTCGATTGTTCGCCGCTGTTCCTCAGCGACAGCCACCCAGGGGTTCCGGTTGGCGGAATGCAGCCAGCCGCAACCAAGGTCGAGCGCATTTCCCGACGGATCACTCATGGTCCATGCGCGCCCGCCAAGACGGGGACGCGCTTCGACGATCACACATTTAACTCCCGATTGGTGCAGATGTCGCGCCGCTGCAATGCCGGCTGCGCCGCCGCCGATCACCGCGGTCTCAAAGTCATGCTCTGCCATGTCCGCCTTCTGCATTCGATCGCGGGCTTACATATAGTATCGGCATCGGCTCGGAAAAATGCGGGGGCTGCACGCCGTCTGCTCAGCGCTGCATACCCCAAAGATTGACCGTGCGTGCTTCAAGTTCGCGAAAGATCACAGACTCGACGATGAGGCCGATCAAAATGACGGCCAGAAGTCCGGAAAATACCGTTGCGGTATCGAGATCATTGCGCGCTTCGAATATGTACCAACCGATGCCGCCCGAACGGGAGGAAACGCCAAACACCAGTTCAGCCGCAACAAGTGTGCGCCATGCGAATGCCCAGCCGATTTTCAAGCCGGCAAGGATCGACGGGAATGCGGCAGGGATCAAAATGAGACCGACATAGCGCGCGCCCTTGAGACCGAGATTGCGGCCGCTCATGCGGAGCGTCTCCGGCACGCTGCGGAAGCCGATGAGTGTATTGAGTGAAACGGCCCACAAAACCGAATGGATAATGACGAACACGAGAGATGGAGTGCCGAGTCCAAACCAGATCAGCGCCAGGGGCAACAGGGCGATCGCCGGCAATGGATTGAACATGGCCGTCAGCGTGGAAAGGATGCGCGTGCCAATACCGCTTGCCACCGCGAAAGTAGTCAGGAGTGTGGCCAGCGCAAGTCCGAAAGCGTAGCCAATCGCGAGCGTGCGGAGTGATGTGAGCGTCCGGTCGACGAGCACGCCGCTAGCTACGTCTTTTGAGAATGTTTTGACCGTCTCGGTGAATGTCGGAAACAGCAGTGCGTTGTTCAGCCAGCGCGCGTAAATCTCCCAGATGACGATAATCGCCACGAGAATCGTAAGGCGTTGTAACGCCTCATTGTTGACGACGCGCTCAGCGAAGGTGAGGGGGCGCTCCACGTCGCCGATGACACCCGCGTCGACGAGATCGACCTCGCGCTCGGTCCGTACGGGGCTTTGTCGGAAACTTTCGGTCACGCCACACCCTCTGACGCGTGTTGCTTCTGATCACCGCCAAACAGAAGATCGTGGATGCGTTTCGACAGCGCGCCAAATTCGGGCTTGCCGATGCTGTTGTGATCAAGGCCGTCGGCGTTGAGTTCGGCGCGTACGCGGCCCGGATGCGGCGACAGCACCAGAATGCGCGATCCCACAATGATTGCCTCTTCAATCGAATGCGTCACGAACAGCACGGTGAAGTGAAGCTGGTCCCACAACGCGAGCAATTCCTGCTGCATCGTGCGCCGCGTCAGCGCATCGAGCGCAGCGAACGGTTCATCCATCAGCAGAATATCGGGTTCCAGAGCCATCGCCCGCGCGATTGCCACCCGCATCTTCATTCCGCCTGACAGCATATGTGGATAAACATCACGAAATTTGGCGAGACCAACCTTTTCGATAACCGCTTCGGCGCGCTTGGTTGCTTCGGCGGCCGGGAATTTTTTTGTGACCTTCATGGGAAACAGGACGTTCTGATAGACGGTCTTCCAGGGCATCAGCTGCTCGAATTCCTGAAAAACCATCATGCGGTCCGGCCCGGGTGAGTCGATTTTGCGGCCACGGATGCGGATCGAGCCCTCAACCGGCGCCATGAACCCGCCAACCGCCTTCAGCAGCGTAGACTTGCCGCAGCCGGAAGGCCCAAGGATCACATAGCGGTCGCCTTGATGAACGGAAAAGTCGACACGGTAAGTCGCCGTCACCAGATGGCGCGGCGTCTTGTACTGGAGGGTTACTCCGCTAACGTCGAGCAACGCGGAAGTCATGGGTCGGCGCCGTCAGCTTCCAGGCGGATCGTCGCGCCGCAATGCCAGGTTCATCCGATGCCCTCCCAGGCCGACTTGTTCTTTGTTCTATTTAACGCATCATCCCCCACGCTGCGATAACGTGGCAAGCGACAAATCACGCAAGGAGTCGTTTGATGCCGGATCTCGTTTCACATATCCAGGCCGCGCTGTTGACGCGCTTTGGCGAACGGCTCGAAGTCGACGCCGGTCTGTCTGGTCTGGATGAACTTGCCCGTATCGCCGCGCATCGGGTGCATCGCCGGTACCAGGCGCGCGAAGTCTCGCCTGAATTGCTGCGATTGCTGTGCGCATGCGCTCTTTCCGCGCCGTCGAAAAGCGACCTTCAGCAGGCCGACATTCTCATTGTGAGGGACCGGGCGAAGATCCAGGCCATCGGCGCATTGCTGCCGGAAATGCCGTGGCTGGGCGAAACGCCTGTCTTCCTCGTTTTCCTGGCCAATGGCCGGCGCTTGCCACAGATCTCGCAGATGCGCCGAAAGCCGTTTCCGAACGATCATTTTGACCTGTTGTTCAATGCGACCGTCGATGCCGCCATCGTTATGACGACGTTTCTGCGCGCGGCCGAAGCGGTCGGCCTCGGTTGCTGTCCGATCAGCGTCATCCGCGATCACGCCGCAACCGTCAGCGCCATGCTTGGCTTGCCCGAAAAAGTCATCCCGATTGCCGGCATGTGTCTCGGTTGGCCGGCCGAGCAAGGCGGAATCACGCCGCGCCTTTCGCTCGGAACCACGGTACATGAAGAGAAATTTACCGAGCGTGATCTATTCGCCGAGGTTGACGCTTACGATCGCCGTCGCGCCGGCGTGTGGCCCTATCGCAAGCAGCGCGATCCCGATCGATTCGGTCGCGCCGAATTTTATGGCTGGTCGGAGGACAAGGCGCGGCAATATGCCGTTCCCTTGCGCGCAGATTTCGGTGCCTTCGCCCGCGCCAAAGGATTTCGTCTCGATTGAGCCGAGGTCAAACCTTGCGAATGCGAAATGTGAGAACACCGTCCGTCTCGCTTTTGCTTTCCAGCAGATCGCCTGTCTGACGCAGCAGATTGGGAATGTCGATCGTGGTCAGCGGATCGGTGCATTCCGCGACGATGATATCGTCTGTCTTCAGGCCGGATAACATCTTGCGCACACGCAAGGCCGGCAGCGGGCACTTCAATCCACGCAGGTTCATTATTTTTTCAGTCATGACGTCCCGCGGTCATGCGCTCAACGGCACCATCGACAGCCGCTTGTCGGTCGCCGGAATATAGGCTTCTGGGATTCCAAGTTCCTTGCGCACGATATTGCTACCGCGCGTCAGCGCGACCATTTTGTAGAAGGCGTGCATGCGACTCATCGATTGCCGCCCAAACCCGCAATCGCTTGTGAGGATTAATCGTTCAGGCTCGATATATTTGAGAGCTGTGCGGATGAGATCGGCTACCTCCTCCGGCCGCTCGATCTGCAAGGTGCGGTGGCTGATAACGCCGAGCGCGATTTTTTTGTCTTTTGAGATCATTTTTCCGACGTGCTCGAGATCCATGCCGCGGTTAAAGGCGCCCTCGACGGTCAACACGTCGACATCGAGCTCGTTGAGGTAAGGAAGCGCAGCTTTGTAGGATTGATCCTTGCTGGCCACGCGTTGCGCCGCCGGGCTGCCCCAGCATGTGTGGCACCACACCTCGCATTTTCCGCGCAATCCTTTGACCTCGCGATTGAATGCCTCCACCCATTGCTCCGGTTTGATCGGCTGCCTGGGGTCGGCAATCACCTGATGGATGGCCGGTTCCTCGATCTGCACGAGCGGCGCGCCGGCATCGGCCAGCGCGTGATACTCCTTGTTGAGTGCGGCCGATAAATCCATCAG
>Ga0187787_10000114_pt1 | contig 10527 bp, 10 predicted proteins | sample 1015_BV01_MP06_2_FD_133007 | JGI IMG/M metagenome (GOLD analysis project Ga0187787, IMG submission 133007) | Tropical peat soil microbial communities from peatlands in Department of Meta, Colombia - 1015_BV01_MP06_20_MG | ecosystem: Environmental > Terrestrial > Soil > Wetlands > Peat | place...
AGCACGCTTACCAACGGCTTTTTACTCATTTATGCTCTCGAGTCTTCACTTCAAAAAGATTTTACACTATCACCTTGGACTTCACTTGGCCGCGCCTTGCTTCACTGCGGCCTTGTCGTCGGGCACGCCATCCTTGAATACGCGGCTTGCCAATATATCTTCGGCTTCAATGGTCACAAGGTCTTTCTTGGTGAGTTTCGCACCATTGCGCGCGAAAAGGCGGTTTGCCTGGCGCAGACGCGCGCGGTCAAGTGCATTTCTTATACTGCGTGCGTTCGCAAAACGCGGCATCTGCATGCGCTTCACGATGTAATCCTGAAATGCTTTTTCGGCTTGCGCACTGAAATGGTATTGCTGCCGCTCCAGCATCAACTTCGCAATAGAGAGCAACTCCAGCGGTGAGTAGTCTGGAAAATCCAGATGGTGCGCAATCCGCGAAGACATGCCAGGATTGCTCCTGAAAAATTCTTCCATACGGTCTTTGTAGCCAGCGAGTATCACCACCAGGTCTTCACGCTGGTTTTCCATAACCTGAAGCAAAATTTCAATTGCTTCCTGTCCATAGTCTCGCTCGTTTTCCGCGCGGTACAGATAATACGCCTCGTCAATGAACAATACCCCGCCCATGGCTTTTTTCAGCACTTCCTTGGTCTTGGGCGCGGTATGTCCGATGTATTGACCCACCAGATCGTCGCGTGTGACCGCAACCAGATGGCCATTGCGCACATATCCCAAGCGGTGGAGGATCTCCGCCATGCGCATCGCCACGGTGGTCTTGCCAGTGCCGGAATTGCCGGTGAATGACATGTGCAGGGAAGGCGCACCCGAGGCCAAGCCCAGCCCCTTGCGCAACCGGTCAACCAAAAGCAGCGCCGCGATCTCGCGAATGCGGGTTTTTACCGGTTTGAGCCCGATCAACTCCCGTTCGAGCTGATCGAGGATTTCCTGGATGCGTGAGTCGCGAAACGCTCCTTCCAGATCTACCGGAGTATCGTCAGGCAGACTCTGGCTGATACCGCTGTCCGGATTCATGGCTCATTGTAGCGCTCGCCCTTGGGTTTGTCTGTGGCGTAGCTGTGCACTGTATAGCGGATGCGTCGTCCCGGGCCTTCCTGGCGCTGCACCTGGAATCCGGGCTCGTGCTTGGGACGGTTGACGATGAAGGACAAACGCACGGTTTCCCAGCCCCGCGTCGAATCGAACCCGTTTACCCGCACGTAATGATTGGGATAGGCTTTGCGGCATTGATTGATCTCGTACATGATGCCCGCCGCGTCTTTCAAATCAAACATCGGCATTCCCCACATTTCCCAATAAGTGTTGCGCGGGTGTGGATCGTCGGTGAATTCCACGCTCACTGCCCAGTTATTTTTGAGGCAATACTCAACTTGCGCGCGGATTTCGGCATCGGAAAAATCCGGCAGAAAAGAAAAAGTACCTTGGGTGATTCTCATAATCTATTCCCCCTAGGCGCTCACTGTGGGCGTGGGCACAAAATCCGCGGTATCGGTGGAGGCGTAGTCGAAGGTAATATCTTTCCACACCTCCAGCGCGGCTTTCAGCGGTGCGCACGATTTCGCCGCCTTTTCGAGAATCTGCATGCCCTCGTTCCAGATGTCCTTGCCTTCGTTGCGTGCCTGGATCATCGCTTCCAGCGCCACACGGTTGGCAGTTGCCCCCGCTTGGACACCCATCGGATGGCCGATGGTGCCGCCGCCAAATTGCAGCACTACGTCTTCGCCCAGATAGTGAATCAACTGGTGCATTTGGCCGGCGTGAATTCCGCCCGAAGCCACCGGCATGACCTTGCGCAAACCCGCCCACTCTTGTTCGAAGAAAATGCCGCGCTGCAAATCTACCGGATTGTGGGGCTCGCGCAGGACATTGTAGTAACCCTGCACCATGTTGGGGTCTCCTTCGAGCTTGCCCACCACGGTGCCGGCGTGAATGTGATCAACTCCCGCCATGCGCATCCACTTGGAAATCACGCGGAAGCTTATGCCATGGGATTTCTGTCGGGTATAGGTGCCATGCCCTGCGCGGTGCAGATGCAGGATCATGTCGTTCTTGCGCGCCCATTTGGAAATGGATTGGATCGCGGTGTAGCCAATGACAAGGTCAATCATCACGATGCACGAGCCCAGCTCTTTGGCGAACTCGGCGCGTTCATACATGTCCTCCATGGTCGCGGCAGTAATATTGAGGTAATGCCCTTTGACTTCGCCGGTCTCGGCGCAAGCACGGTTTACCGCCTCCATGCAATACAAGTAGCGGTCGCGCCAGTGCATGAACGGCTGCGAATTGATGTTCTCGTCGTCTTTAACGAAATCGAGGCCACCTTTCAACGCTTCATACACTACGCGCCCGTAGTTTTTCCCTGAAAGACCCAGTTTCGGTTTGGTCGTTGCGCCAAGCAGCGGCCGACCGAATTTATCAAGCCGCTCGCGTTCCACCACGATGCCGGTGGGAGGACCATCGAAGGTCTTTAGGTAGGCGATCGGCATGCGCATGTCTTCCAGGCGCAGCGCTTTAAGCGGCTTGAAGCCGAACACGTTACCGATAATGGATGCGGTAAGATTGGCAATTGAACCCGGCTCGAATAAATCCAGGTCATAAGCAATATAAGCGAAATACTGCCCGGGGGTGTTGGGTACGGCATCCACGCGGTAGGCCTTGGCGCGGTACGCTTCGCAGGCAGTCAAACGATCGGTCCACACCACAGTCCAGGTGGCGGTGGAAGATTCGCCCGCTACAGCTGCAGCGGCTTCCTCGGGGTCAACACCTTCCTGCGGCGTGATGCGGAACAGCGCAATGAGGTCAGTATCCTTGGGCACATAGCGGGGTTCCCAGTACCCCATTGTCTTGTAGGGTATGACTCCCGCCTTATAGCGCTCTTTGCCTTTGATCGTTCCTGCACCCGGCCCGCCCATGACCATCTCCTTAGAAAATGCAGCTCAAACAAGATAATGGTACGCCAAATAACCATAAATGATAGTCACGTGTTTTGATTGTTATAATAAGATTTTTATTATAGTATTAAGCAAGTTACATAACGGGTTCCCCCATGCTGCATTTAACCTTGCGCCAACTGCGAGTGTTCGAAGCGGTAGCGCGTCATTTGAATTTTTCGCGCGCTGCAGAAGAGCTTTACCTGTCGCAGCCTGCGGTTTCGATGCAAATCAAGCAGCTCGAAGACAACATCGGCCTGCCCCTGTTTGAACAAATGGGCAAGCGCATCTACATGGCCGAGGCCGGGCGAGAACTGTTTCAATACAGCAAGGCGATTGCGCAGCAGCTCGCGGAACTGGAAGCAGTGCTGGATCAGATGAAAGGGCTCGAACGCGGCAAGCTCAATATCTCGGTAGTGAGCACGGCCAATTATTTTGCTCCGCAGCTGCTCGCCAAATTCTGCCAGCTGCATAAAAAAGTCACAGTAAGCCTGAATGTCTCCAACCGTGAATCCGTGCTCAAGCAATTGGCAGACAACGAAACCGATCTGGCCATCATGGGCCAGCCACCACATGGCGCGGACATTGTCGACGAATCGTTCATGGAAAACCCATTGGTGGTAATTGCCCCGATTCATCACCGCTTGGCCAAGCAGCGCAAAATTCCGCTTGCCAAACTTCAGCAGGAGACGTTTTTGCTGAGGGAAATCGGTTCAGGCACGCGCGGCGCAATGGAACGATTTTTCGCAGAGCATCGCATCAAGCTCAATACCGGAATGGAAATGGGAACCAACGAGGCAATCAAACAGGCAGTACAAGCGGGAATGGGCTTGGGCGTGGTTTCGCTGCACACGGTCGAACTGGAACTGGAAACACGGCGGCTTAAGCTGCTCGACGTGGAGGGATTCCCGCTCAAGCGTTACTGGCATGTAGTTCACCGAAGACAGAAGCGCCTATCCAAGGTGGCCCAGGCATTCAAGGATTTTCTGCTGAAAGAAGCGTCTAAACTGATGAACAAGGCACATACTTGAAATTTGCGGCAATGCCACTATATATAGTTAAATTAGATGCATTGCTATTTTGTCTTATATGAATCAGGTTCGTCCCGCTGCCGTCTCCGGCAGCTTCTACCCACGTCAGCATGAGGCGCTGGCGCAGGAAGTTGCTGCCTTGCTGAGCGCAGCGAAGCAGCGTAAGTCTGTGGCTCCCAAGGCGCTCATCGCCCCACATGCAGGCTACGTTTATTCAGGTCCTATCGCGGCAAACGCCTATGCCCGGCTGATACCGGCCCGGGAACGAATCAAACGAGTAGTGTTGCTGGGACCTGCACACTATGTAGCAGTGCGGGGTTTGGCCTTGCCTGATGTCCGTAGTTTTGCCACGCCGCTCGGGATGGTTCCGTTGGATGATGCCGGCGTGGAAACGCTTTCCCGGCTGCCCCAGGTCTCACAAAGCAACGCAGCCCACGCTTCTGAACACTCTCTGGAAGTCCATTTGCCTTTTTTACAAACTGTGCTGGAGAAATTTACTCTGGTTCCGCTTGCGGTCGGAGATGCCGCGCCTGAGGAAATCGCTGATGTCTTGGATTTGTTGTGGGGAGGTAAAGAAACTTTGATCGTGGTCAGTTCCGATTTATCCCATTACCTGCCTTACGAAACCGCGCGCCGGGTGGACCAAGCAACAGCACAGGAGATACTGGATTTGCGGGAGTCTATCAGCCACCAGCAAGCCTGCGGCGCATCGCCGGTGAACGGCTTGTTGCTTGCGGCGCAACGCCACCACCTCAAACCAGAACTCCTGGACTTGCGCAATTCAGGGGATACCGCAGGCGACCACAACCGGGTCGTAGGTTATGCGGCTTTCGCGTTTATCGAGAGCGCACAAAATGTACACTAACGCAGAGCAGGTTGTTATCCCCATAGCCAGAGCGACCATAGGCCAAGCATTGGGCCGGCAAGTAACGGCTGATGAATCCGCGCCGTGGCTGCACGAGCCGAAAGCTTGCTTCGTCACTCTTAAAATGAATGGCGAGTTGCGCGGCTGTATCGGCTCACTTACAGCGCAACGTTCACTGCTCACAGATCTCAAAGCCAATGCCCTGGCAGCTGCTTTTCACGACCCGCGCTTTGAGCCATTGACCAATGACGAATTCGACTATACCAGGATAGAAATATCGCTGATTTCCGTGATAGAACCAATATATTTCGCAAATGAACAAGACGCCCTGAACCAGCTTCGCCCCTCGATAGACGGAATCATTTTCGAATACCAAAACCAGCGCAGCACGTTTCTGCCGCAAATGTGGGAAAGCCTGTCCACACCGCAGTTATTCATGGCACTGCTGAAAAAGAAAGCGGGGTTGTCCCCTTCCTTCTGGGCGGAGGATGTCAGGCTGTCGCGCTATACCGTGTTAAAGTTCCACGAACCCGAGCACGTGGAAAACCTGCTCTTATGAACTACCCGGGTAAATATTGGCATAAGCTGGATGACGGGCGCATTCAGTGCGATCTATGCCCTCGCGATTGCCGGCTGCACGAAGGCCAGCGCGGCGCCTGCTTCGTACGCCAGCGCCTGAATGACGCCATGGTGCTCACTACTTACGGCCGTTCTTCAGGATTTTGCATTGACCCCATCGAGAAGAAGCCGCTCAATCATTTTTACCCTGGATCGAGCGTGTTGTCTTTCGGCACAGCCGGCTGCAACTTGGCGTGCAAATTCTGCCAGAACTGGGATATCAGCAAGTCCAAAGAAATGGATACCCTCGCCGATTCGGCTTCCGCTGATGACATTGCCGAGGCCGCGCTCGCTCATGACTGCAAGAGCGTGGCTTTTACCTACAACGATCCGGTGATTTTCGCTGAATACGCAATGGATGTGGCTGATGCCTGCCGCGCACGCGGCATCAAGACCGTCGCGGTTACGGCGGGTTACATGCACGATGTGCCGCGCCGGGAATTCTATGCCAAGATGGATGCCGCCAATGTGGACCTAAAAGGCTTTACCGATGAATTTTATTTCAAGCTTTGCGGAGGACACCTGCAGCCGATTTTGGACACGCTTAAGTACCTTAAGCACGAAACCCAGGTTTGGTTCGAGATCACCACGCTGCTGATTCCGGGCAAGAACGATAGCGATGAGGAAATCCGCAATGAAGCGCGGTGGATTGCGCGCGAGCTGGGGCTGGATGTTCCGCTGCATTTCACCGCGTTCCATCCCGATTACAAAATGTTGGATCTGCTGCCGACCCCGCCAGAAACGTTAAGCCGTGCCCGCGCCATCGCCCAACAAGAAGGGCTGCAATACGTCTACACCGGCAACGTCTTCGATACGGAAGGCGGCACTACTTACTGCACAGGCTGCAAAACACCGCTCATCGTGCGCGACTGGCACCGCATTGTGAGCTACCGCGTCACGCAAGACGGGCGTTGCCCCGACTGCGCCACGCCGCTTGCAGGCGAGTTCGAGCAGATCGCCCGCCCGTTCGGCAATCGGCGCATCCCGATTGCCCTACACGCTGTCCGCTAGCGCCTGCAGCGAGTCGCATTAAGCGGCGGCTTTTTCCTGCTCCATTTGCACAGTATAGCGGCCTAAACAGGCGGCGCCGTTCATTTTTTCGCGGTGATAAAGCGCTTTCTGCGCCGCCGCCACATTGGCGGACTGTCCTCTCCAAGTTTTGAGCGCCGGCTCCTGCAGCGCCCGGCCGTAGGAAAAGCTCAAAATCCAGGGATGGGGGCCCATCAAATTCATGGCGTTCAGATGCGCGGTCGCCTCCTCGGCACCCTGCCCGCCTGAAAGGAACACGATACCCGGCACCGCCGCAGGCACTGCCCGTTTCAGGCAGAGCAGGGTCTGTCTCGCCACTTCTTCCACACCCGCCCGCTTTGGGCATTCGCTTCCCGAAATTACCATGCTTGCCTTGAGCACCATATGTTCCAGTTTAACGCGCTGCAGGTAGAGCGCATTGAAAACGCAGCGCAGCGTGGCCTCGGTAACCTCAAAGCAGCGCTCTATGGTGTGTTTCCCGTCCATCAACACTTCCGGCTCCACCACCGGTACCAGTCCCGCTTCCTGGCATAGCGCTGCATAGCGCGCCAACGCATGTGCATTGGCATCTAGGCAATACGGGCTCGGAATTCCTTCGCCTATGGTGATGACCGCGCGCCATTTGGCGAAGCTCGCACCCATGCCGCGGTATTCTGCCAGGCGCTCGCGCAATCCATCCAAGCCTTCGGTGACCTTTTCTCCCGGCGCGCCGGCGAGCTTCTTGGCGCCAGCGTCCACCTTGATCCCGGCAAGAATTCCCTGGCGTTTGAGCGCTGCGGGAAACGGCGTGCCATCGGCAGCCGATTGCCGTATTGTTTCGTCGAAGAGAATCATGCCACTGATGAATTGCGCTGCTCCGGGAACTGTGATGAGGAGTTCGCGGTAGGCGCGGCGGTTCTCCGACGTAGATTCAACGCTTATGCTGTCAAAGCGCTTTTTGCAGGTGGGAGCGCTTTCGTCTATGGCGAGTAGACCTTTGCCTTTTGCTACCATTGCGGCCGCCGTGGCTTCAAGTTCGTGTTCGTACATATATGCTAGCCCTCCTATAAATCTTAGCAGTGAATGACAAAAAGTATATGTCTTTCACGCTGTCCGATGGTGTTGTCCTATTTTTACGATTTTCATGGTGTTGGTGCCTCCCGACTTGCCGATTGGTTCCCCTATGGTAAGCACGATGAGATCGCCCTCGCGTACCACGTTGTTGGCCAGCAGCTCCATTTCCACTTCGCGCAGCAACTCCTCACGGTCATGACCGGTGTATTTCAGCATGAGCGGGTAGGTATCGCGGAACAGGCAGACACGATGGCGCGTTGCTGTCTCGGTAGTGAGCGCATAAATCGGCACGCCGCAATTAAGCCTCGAAATCCACAGCGCGGTCGAGCCTGATTGCGTGAGCGCTGCGATCGCCTTGACTTTCAAATGGTACGCAGTAAACAGTGCGGCCATCGCGATCGACTGGTCAATGCGGGTAAAGACACGATCCAGAAAATCGCGATCCAGCGCTACTTCAGAGGATTTTTCGGCTTCCAAACATATGCGGCTCATTGCTTCAACCGTTTCCACCGGAAATTTACCGCTCGCGGTTTCTGCCGACAGCATAACTGCGTCGGTACCGTCCAGTACCGCATTCGCCACATCCGATACTTCGGCCCGAGTGGGAATAGGATTCTCTATCATGGACTCCATCATCTGCGTTGCAATAATGGTGAGCTTGTTCATTCCGCGCGCGACACGAATCATGCGTTTTTGCAAAGCCGGCACCGCTGCATCCCCGACTTCCACAGCTAGATCACCGCGCGCCACCATGATGCCGTCGCACGCATCCATGATTTCCTGCAACGCGGGAATCGCTTCAGCCCTTTCGATTTTGGCAATCAGCAACGCCTGGCCGCCGGCATCGCGCAGCAGTTTGCGGGCTAATTGCATATCGGCCCCGCTCTTGGGAAATGATACTGCAAGATAATCCGCTTTGAGCTGAACCGCGGTTTTGATGTCTTCCTTGTCTTTATCGGTAAGAGCGGGCGCCGTCAGTCCGCCGCCTTGGCGGTTGATTCCCTTATTGTCCGACAACACTCCTCCGTGCCTGACATTGCAGATAATTTCATCGCCGCGTACCGCCTTTACATCAAGCACGATGCGTCCGTCATCGAGCAGCAGTACCGTGTCGGGGCCAACATCGTGAGTAAGCTCCTTGTAATCCAGTCCCACTCTCTTTTCGTTACCTGGCTCGCTATTAGTATCGAGGACAAATCTGTCGCCGGTATGCAGCGTGATTTTGCCCTGCTTAAACTTGCCTATGCGGATTTTAGGCCCCTGTAAATCAACTATGATGCCAACTGTACCGCCCACTTTCCGTGCCATATTGCGCACCGCCTCAGCCCGTTGCAAATGATCCTGTACCGTACCGTGGGAAAAATTCATGCGCACCATGTCTATACCCGCAGTAACCATGCGTTCAAGTATCTTCTCATCGCTGGAAGAGGGTCCGAGAGTGGCAACGATTTTGGTTCTGCGCAGCATATATTTTACGAGGGGGTCAGGAAAAAGGAGTAAAGGGTAAGGGGTATAAAAGATGGATTACTTTAGCGCGCTCCTGACATCTTGCTCCTCACACCTCACCGCTTTGCGGCGCGTTGTTCAAGAATTTCCACGGCGGGCAGTTTCTTGCCCTCCAAAAACTCTAGAAATGCACCGCCACCGGTGGAAATATAAGAAATTTTGCCGGCCATACCGTATTTCGCCAGTGCAGCTAACGTCTCTCCACCGCCCGCGATGGAAAACGCTTTCGAATCCGCAATGGCTTTGGCCAGCGCCTTAGTGCCAACGCCGAACTGATCAAATTCATACACGCCGAGCGGCCCGTTCCACACGATGGTGCCTGCTTTCTCTACTACCCGCGCAATCTTATCGCTGGTTTTGGGCCCAACATCCATGATCAGGTCGTCTGCAGCGACTTCTCCAACGTCTCTTACAATGGCTTTCGCGGTAGCGGAAAAATCTTTGGCGCATACTACGTCCTGCGGAATCAGCATCTCGCCACCCCTGGCGTGCGTTGCTTCAATGATCTCGCGGGCTTCGCCCACCAAGTTCGGTTCTGCAAGCGATTTGCCGATACTGTGGCCTGTTGCAAGTATGAAAGTATTGGCCATGCTGCCGCCCACGATCAGTTGGTCCACCAGCTTGCCTAAAGCCCTCAATGCGGTAAGCTTGGTCGAGACTTTCGCGCCCCCCACAATGGCGACGAGCGGTCGTGTGGGATTCTCCAGCGCTTTTCCAAGCGCGTTCAGTTCAGCAGTGAGCAGGGGACCGGCACAAGCGATCTTGGCATACTTCGCAACGCCTTGCGTCGACGCTTGGGCACGATGCGCAACTCCGAAAGCATCCATCACATAGATATCGCAAAGCTTCGCCATTTTCTGCGCGAGCTCGTCGCTGTTTTTCTTTTCGCCTTTGATGAAGCGCACGTTTTCAAGCAGAACCAAATTACCCGCTGAAACTTCGACTCCGTTCAGCCAATTTTTCTCAATCCTGACTTCATTCCCCAAAAGCCGGGAAAGACGCCGCGCTACTGGCTTTAGCGAATAGTGTTCATCGTACTTTCCTTCTTCAGGCCGCCCCAGGTGGGACATCACCATGACTTTCGCGCGCGCTTTGAGCGCATGCTCAATGGTTGGCAACGAAGCCAGGATGCGCGTATCATCCGCCACCTCATTGTTTTTCAGCGGCACATTTAAATCTTCGCGGATCAGCACTCGCTTGCCCGCAAGATCGAGATCGGTCATCCTCAAGATAGACATTGCGAGCTTATATCGCTTTCATCCACGCAGATGTTAGCCTCCGCCGCAACAAGTGGGACTCAACACTTTGCTTCATTTCGCGTTCATCCACGCAACCGTCACATCTAGCATGCGGTTGCTGAATCCCCATTCATTGTCATACCAGGACAATACTTTCACCAGCGTACTGCCAGCCACTTTGGTCAGCGTCGCGTCGAAAATCGAAGACGCAGGGTCATGATTGAAATCCATCGAAACCA
>Ga0187787_10000115_pt1 | contig 10526 bp, 10 predicted proteins | sample 1015_BV01_MP06_2_FD_133007 | JGI IMG/M metagenome (GOLD analysis project Ga0187787, IMG submission 133007) | Tropical peat soil microbial communities from peatlands in Department of Meta, Colombia - 1015_BV01_MP06_20_MG | ecosystem: Environmental > Terrestrial > Soil > Wetlands > Peat | place...
CGCGCTCAGACAGTGCTCGCTTCACTTCCCCCGATTTGTCCTCGTCGCTTGGCGGCTCACAGGGGGATAAAAAAACTTAAAGCCTTGATTCTGATTCTGTACCCTGACAGAATCATGCTGAATTCGGCGCAATTAATTACATCTTTTCTGTTGTCTACTTCTAGTCAGACAGGTGAAGAGCGTTCATCGTGAGAAATAAAATTTTTGGTGGCATAGGAATTCTTTGGGGCGGTGCAATAGTGGTTCGGTGGGTAATTAGCGGGGTATCAGAATCCGGTTCCGCGGCTTACCAGGGCGGTGAGTATGCCGCTGTCGTGTTCGGTGCGCTTATGCTCCTAGCCGGGCTTTACTACTTCTTTAAGAAATCGCCTAATAAATCGGTCAAGTGAAAACAGAGGAAGAGGTCAAGTCTCGAAACTTGAATGCTTGATAGTGAACAAAGAGATAAAAGCAAAGATGAGGGCGTTAAGAATCAAGACTTGACCCTACTACTCCATACCAGCCAAATAATACTATTCCAACTAATACAATAAAGCTGACGATTTTTTTCATGACAGTTTTCTCCACGCAGCTCTAATTTTCTTGCAACTACCTCATGTCTTCGCGAGCGCCTGAATCTCTACTTGCCTTCGGAACTCCAGAGGTCGCGCAATTCTACTGAAAGGTTCGTTGGTACCACCCGTTCCTACGACAACGATTTTCCCATAGCCGAGGATGCGACCCATGATGCCTTGGTCCACCCCAATGGTTTCGACTTGGGTGAGAAGGAGCTCGAGCGTATGACGTTGAATCAGACCAATCTTGATGATAACGCGCTTGTTTGTGACTCCGAATTCGGAGGTTTTGACGCGGATCCAACGGACGAGAAACAGAAGAGCCGCGACAATCAGGAGCACTACGCCTAGTATCATAGGCACGCCTGCTGCCGAGGAGTCTGTCGAACCATGGAATGCGGCCGATGACAACAGGAGAATCAGACTAAACAGCCCTACCACGACGGGGCCAACGTAGATGATCCAGTGAAGCTTAGCTCGATACTTGACTTCTTCCCCAGGCAACAAGTTCTGGTTAATGTAACCCATGCGATCCTCCTCTTAATCAATACCCGCGAGACCGAAATTAACGACGTGTGAGCAGCAACCCACCACCAAACTTTAATGTCGACGCTTGCGGCGATGTAGTCTCTGTTGTTTTCACCCATGGTACAGGCTAAGCTGAAAATACGATAAAGTAAACACAGCTGCAGCATTGGGGTTCAGGTCTTGAATCTTGAATGCTCGATGGTGAGCAAAGAGAGTAAAGCAAAGATGAGGGTGAATTGAGTGAAGAAAATATTGATGTTGATCGGGGTGGCGTTTGTGATTGCGGTGTTGTACCAGGCGTACTACTCCCATATCCCAATTCAAGATATTCCGGGCAGGATAGTGAAAAGTGTTGCGAATTTCGGAAAAGACGCCGGACGAATAATTTCCGGTGAAGCAACGCTGCACGGACAGGATATAGGTGGCTCTTGCTCCATAGGGCTGGATTGCAAAGGCTATCGAGGTCCCGCCCGAGGCGGGATCACCTGCTGCAGCGGCAGGTGCGCAACATTGCGCAAGGATTATATGGGTGTTTACGTTTGTCCCGCTCAATGCAAGTCCGGGCCCGCCGCACTTCCGGGGTCATGCTAAGAGAATATACGATGCCTGGACGGGGCGAAGACCGCCTTGATTCTGGTGTAGCATGACAAAATAATGCTGAATTTGGCGCGAGCGGAGATCCGCAGTCGTCGAGCAAATATGCGGAAACCGTGGACTACCGTTGAGGAAATATAATCATGCGTAAAATTTGCCTTGTTACTCCTGGCGCGTGGCGCGCCAGGATCATCGGTACTGCAATCGTCAGCCTGTATGCTTGTCTGCTGTTCGGCGCGTCGGCCCAAGCCGAAACCAAGTTGCCTCCCGCCGAGGAGCTTCTCAAAGACCTGAAATTTACAACGGGTGATCTGGAACGTGCGAAGGAAGGTCAGATCGTCGAGAAATCGATTAGCGAGGGATCAGAGCGGTCGCTCTCGATCGGCCTCGCTCTGCTGGTCAAGGCCAAGCCAGAGGAAATCGCCAAGTTGTATCGAGAAACGCAGGATGTGGAATCGGTCAAGGCTTTCAAGGTGCGCGCCACGATTTCTGGAGCAGGGACGCCGGCGGACTTCGCGGCGGTGGATCTGCAGCCGAATCCAGAAAAAGAAGCCGCGCGGTATCTGGATGCCGAACCGGGCAGCACGCTAAACCTGGATGCCAAGGAGATCGCCGCCTTTCAGGCGCTGAAGTCGGCGAGTAAAGACAAGGCTGTGCCGGTAAAGGAAGTGGAACAGTTGGTCCGTCAGGAACTGCTGGCCAGGTATCAGGCCTATCGGGCAAAGGGGCTGTCCGGCATTGCCCCGTACCAGCGCGGGAAGACCTCACAACGGTCTGTTCGCGACGAATTGCTCCTTGCCACCAAAGAAAGCGCGGGACTGGAAAAGCACATCCCGGCCTTGCACGAGGTTTTGATGCACTACCCTGCAGCCAAGGAAAAACTAAAGAAGGATAAGTTCGAAGAATCCTTTCACTGGTTCAACGTCGAACTCTTCGACCGCCCGACCTACGTGCTGACGCACCGCATGGCCATGTTCGTGGACTATGCCTATGTCAACGTCGAGCGCACGTATTACGCCAGCCACGATTACAACTCGATGCAGCAGGTCGTCGCGGCGATCCCGACCAAGGACGGCACGCTGATGATCTATGTCGCCCGCGTCTCGACCGACCAGGTCGGAGGGCTCAAGTCTGCCGCGGCGCGTCCCGTGGCGCGTACCGTCATGGCGCCGTACATCAAGGATATGTTGGAAGCCATCCGGAAACGCGCTGAAAAAAAATGATACGGTCGATCGCCTCAAGACCGAGGGTATGATGAAGCAAGGCATATGGATTACTGCAAATACCGGCCACTGTCTAACTTCCCGCTCAATCCGGATTCCAAGCAAGCAGCGCGTGCACATCACTGTGAACGTTAGGCCTTACATGGGAGATCAATATGGCGATTGAAGCGGCACTAATTAAACCGGTTGTCGACGCGATCATGCGTGTGCTCAAAAAGAGAGAACACTCTCGCCTGAAGCAGAACGCCGAGAAAGCGATACGGGAAGCCATTCGGGAGCTGCTGCTCGCTGATCCGAACGAAAACGAAGTAAAGGCCAAACTTGCTATTGCGAAAGCCGCCGGCTTGATCTCCAGTGAGGTACTCTTGGCCAAACAGATGCTTCAAAAGGTGAAGGCTTCCAAAAGACTCGCCAAGAAAAAGGCTGTAAAAAAGAAGAGCGCGCGGAAAAAGGCTGCGCGAAAGTCCTAACTATCGTCATTTGCGCGAGCCTTGATATGTTTAGGCTATACTTTCCTTAGCCATTTTGACCAGCGCTTCGCGCGCTTGCATGGCGTCGAACACGGGAGTTTCGAAATCGAAGCGCAGTAATTCCCCGTCGGCGCGGACATCGAAGCCGTCGCAATCTAGCCCCACCATTTCGGCTTTTTTCGCTTGCTTGCCTTGATAGTGGCGGCAATAGTCGCGCAGATTCTGTGCGTGGTCTTGGTTCATGTGCGCGAGTATGCCATCTTCCTGCTCCTCGAGCTTGTTTTCGGGGGCCGTGAAACTTTTCGCTTCGATCCAATGGATTTCGCCAAAGCCGCCGATGTAGCGGATCATGATGGGAGCGATGCGGTAGAAAAAGAAATCGTGGGTGTCGAAATACCCTGATGCATTCGGAAAATACCGCAGATAGCGTGTTTTCACTTGTTCCTGATTCTGCAAACGCGCGCAGTCGCCAAGCACGGTAATCCGCGCTTCCGCCTGCACGCTTTCGCCTGCTTCATGAACCAGCAGGCTGACCCGGCTGTCATTTTCGATGTTCTTGGTGTGCTCGGCGAGCGTGCTGATGAGTATTATTGGACGCGCTTCTTGGTCGAGAATGTAGGGGGTAATCGAACCGAACGGGTGGCCGCTGAATTTCTTGGATAGAGTGGCCAGCATGCCGAAGCGGTTTTTGCGCAGCAAACGCCGCGCTTCTAAAGCACCACTCATGCGAGCTTGAGAGCGGTCTCGGCAAGCCGCTTGCCGAGCGCGATGCAGAGTTTGCGTTCTTCTTCGGTGATGGGTTTATCGCTCGCGGCCCCGGCCACATGGCTTGCGCCATAAGGCGTGCCGCCGCTTTTGGTCGTGACGAGCTCGGGCTCGGAGTAGGGAATGCCCATGATAACCATGCCGTGATGCAGAAGCGGCAGCATCATCGAAAGCAGGGTTGTTTCCTGCCCGCCATGCAGGCTGGAAGTGGAGGTAAACAGCGCGGCGGGCTTGCCGATCAACGTGCCTTTTAGCCAAAGACTCACTGTGCCGTCCCAGAAATATTTGAGCGGCGCCACCATATTGCCGAAGCCTGTCGGGCTGCCCATGGCAATGCCGATGCATTCCTCAAGATCAGTAAGCTCGGCGTAAGGCGCGCCGGAATCGGGGACCTCTTTTTCCACCGCATCGCATACAGTGGACACCTTGGGCACGGTGCGGATGCGCGCTTTCACGCCTTTCACCTGCTCAATGCCGTGCGCCACCGCCTGCGCCATTTGTTTTACTGCGCCATATTGGCTGTAATAGAGAACCAGGATTTCTTTCATGAATACACGTTGTCGCGCTCGCGTAGGACTTAATCAGAGATTCCTTAGGCATTTTGTCTGAATCACCGGTATTATATAGCAACCCGATTTTAGACTTTTACTCATGCCCAGAAGAATTTACTCAGGCGCAGGCTATTTGCGCTTTGTAATAAAGCGCTTCAGGCAGGACCGCTGCCTCCAGGTGGCGGGCAGCCTGACGTTCACCACTTTGCTTGCCTTGGTGCCGCTGATTACAGTTGCGTTCGCGGTGTTTGCCGCTTTTCCGGTGTTTTCGGATTTTTCAGCCGAGCTGAGGGCCTTTATATGGGACAACCTGGTTCCGAGCGCGGCGGGCAAGGTTATCAGCGTTTACCTGAAGCAGTTCACAGAACATGCAGCGCAACTCACCGCCATAGGGATAGTTTTTCTGGCTGTGACATCGCTGATGCTGATGTTTACCATAGACCGTGCGCTCAACAGTATCTGGCGCGTCACCCGCCCGCGGCCGCTGATAAACAGCCTGCTGATTTATTGGGCGTTGCTGACGGTGGGACCGATTCTGATCGGCGCCAGCCTGTCGATGACCTCCTGGCTGATCACTACGTCGATGGGATTCACCAAACAACTTCCGACACTGGGCCTGTTTTTGATCAAGCTCGCGCCGGTGCTGCTGTCAACGATAGCCTATGCGCTGCTGTATCTCACCGTGCCTTACCGTTATGTTCCGGTGGTCCATGCGCTGGCCGGGGCCATTGTTGCGGCAGTGGCTACTGAAGCCATGAATCGCGGTTTTGCGCTTTACATCGCGCATGTTCCAACCTATAAGCTGGTTTACGGCACGTTTGCCAGCATTCCCATTTTTATGCTGTGGGTCTATCTTTCCTGGCTGGTGTTGTTGTTGGGCGCAGTCATTGCCGCATCGTTGCCGAACTGGCGCGGGGAGATGGACCTGCAAAAGCGGGCACCGGGTTACCAGTTTTATCACGCCCTGCAAATTTTGCGGGCTCTCTATCAATCGCTTGAAACTGGTGAGTTGATGAATATGCCGCGATTGCGCAAGCAGCTGCACCTCGGCATAGAAGATATTGAAGAAGTGCTGCAGCGCCTGAGTACCATAGGCTGGGTGCGCAAAGCGGCCGGCGAAGGCTGGGTGCTGGCGCGCGATGCGGCGCAGCTTACGGTCGCCGATGTCTACCGTTTGTTCGTGTTTGATCCGCAGCAAGCGCACTTTAAACCGGTTGATAGCAGCATCCCCGGCGCTTTCCTGCATAGCCTGTTTGACAAAGAGGAAATGAAAACTTCGCTTAAGACCCTGTTCACCGAGAGCGAGAATGCCGGCAAGATAGTCTAACTACTCAATGCTGAACTGGAACTGGTCGAAACTGGCGGTCTGTTCGACAAGTTGCATGGCGCGCACGTGGCTGACAACGTTGTTTTGATAAATCAGATACTCTAGTTTACTGCGGAATGTGGCAGGCGCCGCCACAATCGTGGCGGGCTGTTGCAGCGGGCGTATTTCGGGCAGCAGCAGAGCCGCCTGGAACGTTTCCTTGGGACCGGCCACCACCGGCTTGATGATAATCGGAGTTGCGGCCGGCGCCAGCATCTGCACGCCGAGCTCGAGGTGCTCCGGATAATCGCTGAACACCCGGCGCACCACTCCGATATTCCAGTTTTGGCTGTCCTCGGAACGCAAACCGATAATCTCCCCGATACGGATCGGCTGGGTGATTCCGGAAATGCAATTCAGTCCCATGCCGCCTGCGCTTTCATTGGTGACCGACCACTTGCTGGTGCCAAACTGCACAAGTTCGGATTTGCCTGCACTGGGGGAGGTGCTTCCAGCATCAATACTGAAATCCAGAGTATTCAGCTCAGCCGCTTCGGGCTGGGATGCGACGAAGTGACATATCGCGCGCAAGCCTGCGCAGATTTCTATGACGTTATTGTTTGCCATGCGCTTGAATTTGCGCTTGGGCATAAATGTCCAGTCTTTGAGCAGGCGGCGCATCAGATTGAGATAGGAGGCTTGATTGGCGTGATCCGGCAAATTAAGCGCCTTTTGTGCCCTGCCGGATTCGAGTTTGGCTATTTGCTCGTTTAAGGTGGACACAAGGACGTCGGTGCTAAGCAAAATGTGATTGTGCATTTTGGTTTCGCCATCTTTCTGCTCGAGGGACTTGGGTGGAGCGTCGCTATCCAGGTCAATCAGGAAAACCCCTAAAGTGCCCAGCGTGGCTTGCACGGGGTAAAGTTTGGCGAGGTTCCCGTACTGCACAAGATATTCGGCGACCTTATCCACCTCTCCCTGCATCAGCTTGTAAGGATTCGCCAGGGCAAGCAGCAGCGTTTGTTTATAAGTCTCGCTGACGCTGTTGCGGCCGCGATCCACCGGCTCGTCGTGCAATTTGCGCTGCAGCGCGAGCTGCATCAGCTGGTGAATTTCGGACCACATGCCCTGTGGCGTCGGGGAATAAGTATGGTAAAAGGCACACAGTGCTTTGCTTAAGGCAGCCATGGCACGCTGGATCAGGAGAGGCAAGTGCAGGCCCCCTAACCTGATGTGTTTTTTTTCCAGTCGTTCGAGCAGAACTATCTTGTAGCCGTACGCCAGCTCCACGTACAACCGGCGTGCCAGATTCGCAGCCTGGTGGCTTTTCTCAGTCAACGGCAAAGTGACCATCGTATATTTATGCTGCAACTCCGGCACCAGATTGTTAATGGCGGTCGTGTAGAATTCGAGCAGCTTAAGGCGGGTATCGGAGTCAAGAGGAGTCCGGTTCAGTGCTATTAGCGCGTCGGAAACGCTGCGGGAGGCTTCCACGATATTAGCCAGCGGCAGTGCCTCAAGCCAGGTTTTGATCCGCCTAGGGCGGATTTCAGCGCTTGGTTGCAAACTTTCACCCGTTTCGGGCAAACTGAGCTTGAGTGGCATAAATTAATTTCAGAATTACTGAATAGTTACTATAGCTTCTATAAAGTTTTCCGGCAAAACAGGCTATTCTAAGCAGGCGCGACGCGCACCCGGAAGTGCGTTGTATATTTTTGTAGGAAGGCCAGTATAGTCACAAAATGCCAACTATTCACGCAAAACACAGCAGGTTCTATACTTTCCATGCAGGCAATCGTAACCGGAATTGGCGACGATTTTCATGAAGCATTTCATTTTCGCACTATGTTTGATGCTCGTGGCCGCAGCCCAAGCCGAAGATTTTTCCTTGACCGACACCCAGGGCAAAACCCACCGGCTCAGCGATTATCGCGGTAAATGGGTATTGGTAAATTTCTGGGCGACATGGTGTCCGCCTTGCCTCGAAGAAATCCCGGATTTGGTGGCGCTGTACGAAGCGCACAAAAAAGAACTGCAAGTAATCGGCGTGGCCATGCAGTACCAGAATCCGAAGGCGGTGTTGGAATTTGCGGATAACATGTTCATATCTTATCCAGTGGTGCTGGGCAATGACAAAATCGCCGCGCAAATAGGCAAGGTCAACGGGCTTCCCACCAGTTTTATATTCAACCCCAGCGGCAATCTGGTTAAGCGTCACGTCGGGGCGCTCAACCGCAATACAATCGAACAAATCATGGGATTCAAGGAGCAGACCGTGGAACGGTCCGGGGGTATATTGCCACACTATTGCCGGCTGAGCCGGTTTGGTGAATCAGCGTTTAAGTGCGGCTAAATTGTCCGCCGCGCACCGGGTATTTCCAGGAAGTAATCCATGCCCTGACCACTTGGTTGGGATACTTGGATTGTCCAAGACTCCCGTTATAGCGACCAAGCGCCCGGTACAAATCGCCTTTTTCCTGGCTAATGTAATAACGCAGGATGGTGCAGCCGTAGCGAAGATTGGTTTTAAGATGGAACAGGTTCTGTTCTTTAGTGCCGATTTCCTTTATCCAGAACGGCATCACTTGCATATATCCGCGCGCACCGGCTTTTGATATCGCGTATTTTCTGAAGCGGCTTTCCACCTGGATCAAGCCCAACACCATTTGCGGGTCAAGCCCGGCGCGGCTCGCTTCGTAATGCACGGTCTTGAGAAAATCCATGCGCTCTTTCGTGTTGGGAATACGGTCAGCCAGCCGCCGTGACATATCGCCAAGCCAGGCATTGGCTTCCGCTTCGGAACCGAATGCAAGCTGAGGGCTGGCTTTGTCGCTCACTGCCCTATGCATCACAGCGCGCACGCTGGCTGAAAGCGGCTCGTAGATTTGCGCGCCGCCCCATGTGAGCTGACTTGCCGCCAATAGTAAGCAACCGATCAATTTTTGCATAACTCGGATTTTATGAAACTTACACAATTTTGCAAGGGAATAATTTGCATTTTCGCATCACGGCGCCCCTGGTATTCCACCTCTCCCTGCTTAAGTCCCCGCTCACCAACCACCAGCCGGTGCGGGATACCGATAAGCTCCATGTCGGCAAACATCACTCCGGGACGTTCATCGCGGTCGTCCAGCAAGACCTCGATACCGCAGGCGCGAAGTTCATCGTGGAGTCTTTCCGACTGCGCGCGCACATCGGAGCTCTTGCCGATCGGCACTATGGCGAGCTGAAAAGGCGCCATGGCCTGCGGGAAAATGATGCCGCGCTGGTCGTTATTCTGTTCGATGGCAGCGGCCACTATGCGCGATATGCCGATTCCGTAGCAGCCCATTTCCATGACCCGAGTTTGTCCGGTTTCATCTAGAAATGTAGCGTTCATAGCCTCGGAATATTTGGTGCGCAGTTGAAAAACATGGCCAACTTCAATGCCGCGGCAAATTTCCAATTTTCCTTTGCCATCAGGGCCGGGGTCCCCCGGCACCACGTTGCGGATGTCGGCTACAAGAGATGGTTCCGGCAAGTCGCGCCTGAAGTTGACGCCGGTCAAGTGATAGTCGGCTGCATTGGCGCCACAGATGAAATCGCTCATCACAGCAACGCTGCGGTCCGCAATAATTCCGATATTCGGGTTCAGGCCAACCGGCCCGATGTAGCCGGGCGGGCATCCCGTCACCTTGTGGATTTCATCATCTTCGAGGAAGCGGAACGGGTTGAGACCGGGAATTTTCTGTGTTTTTGCTTCGTTCAGCGAATGATCGCCGCGCAACAGCAGCATATACATCCGCTGGTCGTGCGCTACCATCAGCGACTTCACGGTTTTAGCAAGTGGTTGTTTTAGAAATTCGCTTACTTCTTCGCAGGTTTTTTTCCCCGGCGTGGCAACTTTTTTCATGATTTGATTCGGTGCAGAGCGTACGCTATTGGGCACCGGGGCTTCGGCAAGCTGAATATTCGCCGCGTAATCCGAGTCCGGGCAAAATGCGATTGCGTCTTCGCCGGATTCCGCCAGGACATGGAATTCGTGCGAGCTGGTTCCGCCGATAGCGCCGGTGTCGGCGGCGACCGCTCGGAACTTGAGTCCCAGGCGTGTGAAAATCCGCGAATAGGTGTCGTACATGAGCTGATAAGTTTGATCGAGGCTTGCTTTGTCGGCATGGAACGAATAGGCGTCCTTCATTAGAAACTCGCGTGCGCGCATTACGCCAAAGCGCGGACGGATCTCGTCGCGGAACTTGGTCTGGATTTGGTAAAAAATAACCGGCAACTGGCGGTAGCTTCTGATTTCGCGCCGTACGATATCGGTAATGACTTCTTCGTGCGTCGGGCCAAAACAGAAGTCGCGCTGGTGGCGGTCTTTAAAGCGCAAAAGCTCGGGTCCATAATGTTCCCAGCGTTTTGATTCCTGCCACAACTCCGCAGGTTGTACAGCGGGCATCAATAATTCAATCGCGCCGCTCCTGTCCATTTCCTCGCGTACAACGGCTTCCACTTTGCGCAACACCCGCAAGCCAAGCGGCATCCAGGTATGAAGGCCG
>Ga0187787_10000117_pt1 | contig 10493 bp, 9 predicted proteins | sample 1015_BV01_MP06_2_FD_133007 | JGI IMG/M metagenome (GOLD analysis project Ga0187787, IMG submission 133007) | Tropical peat soil microbial communities from peatlands in Department of Meta, Colombia - 1015_BV01_MP06_20_MG | ecosystem: Environmental > Terrestrial > Soil > Wetlands > Peat | place...
CCACGCTTCGCTAACCAAGGGGCAGCGTTTCATAGCGTATCCCAGCATCAGCTATCCGATACAGACACCGTACGCGTACTTCACGCCCAAAATCGGCGTCAACTATGCTTATTATACTTTTGACCAGAACTCAAGTGCGCCCAGTACCGACCGGGTAGTTCCGATTTCCAGCATCGAATCCGGGCTGGTTTTCGAGCGTGATGCCTCTTTCCTGGGTCAGGACTTGAAGCAAACATTGGAACCGACGGTGTATTACCTCAACATCCCTTTCCGTGACCAGAGCCAGATTCCTGTCTTCGACAGCGCACAGGCCGACGTCAACTACGGGCGAATATTCACCGAGAACGTATTCAGTGGCGGAGACCGCATCAATAATGCCAACCAGCTCACGGTAGGCATCAGGTCGCGACTGCTGTCCGATAACGGCGATGAGCGGCTGCGCTTCAACATCGGACAACGCCTGCTAATCGAGCAGCAACGAGTCTCGCTGAACAGCACGGTCCCGAATTCGCTAACCGGCCCGGGCACGACCACCACGACCGGTATCGACACAACTTCGGATATCGTCACCTCCCTCAGCAGCACGATAATCCCCAAGTTGACGGCTGATTCCGGCCTGGAATATCACCCGTCTCACAGCGCCATTCAAAAATTATTTGTTGGCACGCGCTATCAGCCCGAAACGGGAAAAGTACTCAACTTGGGCTACCGTTACATCCGCGATTCCATCAGCCAGTCAGATATCAGTACGCAATGGCGGATCACCGGAGGATGGTATGGAGTGGGCCGCTTTAATTACTCTTTTTTCGACAAAACAACTTTGGAGGGATTGTTCGGAATTGAATATAATAGCTGCTGCTGGACGTTCCGCTTTGTAGTGCATCGCCTTACAACCGCCACATCGACGGCGACCACCGGGGCGTTTATACAGCTTGAATTGAACGGTCTTTCGAAGCTCGGCTCTAACCCTCTCACGCTTCTAAGACGGGACATCCCAGGCTACACCAAGACTAATCAGCCAATCATTAGAAACGAACCTTAGCAAGTTGGAAAACAATGTTAGAAGTACTACGGTAACGAAGATGCGCAACATGCTTCTCCGCCTCGCATGCGGGATCGCGCTGGTGAACGCTTGCATCATTGCCTCCCTCAATGCTGCGCAAACCGATGCCGCAACCAACAAGGTCGTGGCTCTGGATCGCATCGTCGCTATAGTAAATGATGATGTGATCACCCAGTACGAGCTTAACGACCACATCAAAATGGTGGTCAGCCAGCTCAAAAAACAAGGCACACCGCTGCCTCCGCAAGAAGTTCTGGAAAAACAGCTGCTGGAACGCTTAATTATTGACCGGGTACAGTTGCAGTACGCCAAGGAAACCGGCGTGCGAGTGGATGATACTCAGCTGGAAAAAACCCTTGAGCGCATTGCCGAAAACAACAAAATGAGTTTGCGGGACATGCGCGCGGCATTGGAACAAGAGGGGATCAATTTCAACCGCTTCCGCGAGGAAATACGAAACGAGATCATCATGGCCCGCCTTAAGGAACGCGAAGTGGACAATAAAATCGTAGTCACCGATAGCGAAATAGCCAATTATCTGAAATCCCAGGAAGCCTTGGCAGGCAAGGAGGACGAATACAATCTTGCGCATATTTTGGTACTTGTGCCGGAGCAGGCGAGCCCGGAACAAATCCAGGCGAAGCGCGCACGCGTTGAACAGGCCTTGGCGCAGATTAAAAACGGCGCTGATTTCTCGCAAATTGCCGTAGGTTATTCCGATGCAGCTGATGCCCTGCAAGGCGGCGCTGTTGGCTGGCGTCCAGCAGGCCGGCTGCCGACGATTTTTCTTGAGGCATTACGCTCGATGCAGGTGGGCGAGGTAAGCGGCGTACTGCGCAGCGCCAACGGCTTTCATATCATCAAACTGCTGGAAAAGCGCGGCAAGGATTCGGCTGTTGAGGTGCTACAGACCCATGCCCGGCATATCCTCATCAAAACCAGCGAGCTGTTGTCCGAAAACGAGGCTCGCGTCCGTATGCTCAGTCTCAAGGAGCGGCTTGATAATGGAGCTGATTTCGCCGAACTCGCTCGACTGCAATCCGAAGACGGCAGCGCTGCGCAGGGTGGCGACTTGGGTTGGCTTGCCCCGGGCGATACGGTACCCGAGTTTGAACGCGCGATGAATACACTCAAGATCGGGCAAATCAGCGATCCGGTGCGATCGCCTTTCGGCTGGCACTTGATCCAGGTGTTGGAACGCCGCAACCAGGATATCACCCGTGACCGGCAACGCCTGATTGCGCGCCAGGCCTTGCGCGCACGCAAGGCCGATGAAGCCCACGAAGAATGGCTGCGCCAGTTGCGCGACAGCGCGTACGTGGAATACCGCTTGGAAGAAAAATAAATTCAACGCATGCGCAGAGAATACTTGCATCATTCCCTGCACTAATATCTGTAGCTTAATAATACCAATGCCGCACACTAAATCACTAGCGACGCTCGCCGTGACCGCCGGCGAGCCTGCTGGTATCGGCCCGGATCTATGCGTGCTGTTGGCGTGGCATAAGCTACCGGCGCGCATCGTGGTAATTGCAGACAAAACCCTGCTTGCCGAACGCGCTATGATGCTGAAGAAGAATATCCATCTGGTGGATTTCACTCCAGGTAACGCTACAGGCCGTGCTTCAGGCAGTTTGCTGGTTCTGCATGAGCCGCTTGCCAAGCCCGCGGTTCCTGGAAAACCGGATCCCGCCAACAGCGGCTATGTGCTGCGCACGCTGCAACAAGCCGTGCGAGGCTGCATGAAAAAGCATTTCGATGCCATGGTGACCGCACCCGTGCACAAAGGCGTGATCAATGATGCCGGAATAACTTTCACCGGGCACACCGAATATCTGGCGCAGCAGACGGCAACCCGGCAGGTAGTGATGCTGCTCACTGGAGGAGGGTTACGGGTCGCGCTTGCCACGACCCATCTCGCTTTAAAAGACGTGCCGGCTGCACTCAGCCGCAACGGCTTGGAGCGTTGCCTGCGTATTCTGCATCAAGATCTGGTGATGCGATTTGGCATTGCCGCGCCGCGCATACTGGTGGCGGGCTTGAATCCCCACGCCGGTGAATCCGGTTATCTCGGGAACGAGGAAACACAAATTATCGGCCCGGTGGTGAAGAAGCTTCGGCACGAGGGTTTTGATGTGCAGGGACCGCTTCCCGCGGATACCTTGTTCACACATGAGCGCCTTAAAAGCTGCGATTGCGTTCTCGCGATGTACCATGATCAGGGCCTTCCCGTGCTGAAATATGCAAGTTTCGGCTCGGGAGTAAATGTCACTCTGGGCTTGCCTATCATCCGAACCTCGGTCGATCACGGCACCGCGCTCGAACTGGCGGGGACCGGCAATATCGACAGCGGGAGCATGTTGGCTGCAATAAAACTTGCCTTGCAGCTCTCAAATAACGCCAAGCGCCAGAATACAAGAAGCTCGGCTCAGACCCTGCCAGCCAATGTTAAAAAATTACCCCGCACGCAGCGCTAGTACTCGTACCATTATTCAACAATGCACCATACCGCGAGAAAACGGTTCGGCCAGAATTTTCTGGTTGACCGGGAAATCATAGACGCCATTATCGCTGCGATTGCACCACAAGGCTCGGATCGCATGGTGGAAATCGGGCCCGGCATGGGAGCGCTGACTCGCCCGCTGCTGGAACGGCTTGAACATCTGCATGTAGTGGAAATCGACCGCGACATCGCGGCGCGCTTGATTGGCGAATTTCCCGCGTCCCGGCTTACGGTACACGTTACCGACGCCCTGCGTTTTGATTTCTCTGCGCTGGGCGAAAACCTTCGGGTGGTCGGCAACCTGCCATACAATATTTCTTCGCCGCTGTTGTTTCATCTGACCCGCTTCGCCAGCCGTATACGTGACCTGCATGTGATGCTGCAAAAAGAAGTGGTGGAGCGCATGGTGGCAATACCGTCCACCTCCGCCTATGGCAGGCTGTCGGTGATGCTACAATACCGATATGCCATGGAAAAACTGCTGGACGTGCCAAACCATGCATTCCGGCCGGTGCCCCGCGTCGAATCCGCGGTGATTCGCATGCTTCCGCGCATGCCGGGCGAGCTGCAGGCAAAAGACGAATCGCTTTTTGCGCGGATTGTGAGCAGCGCCTTTTCCCAGCGCAGAAAAACTTTGCGTAACACCCTAGGCGGTTATCTCACCCGCGAGGAATTTGCCGCGCTGAGCATTGATCCCGGGCAGCGCGCGCAAAATCTGGCCTCTGGTGATTTTGTGCGCATCGCAAACTATCTCGGCAACAAAGTTGGAAGGTAAATCGCTTTGCAGTCGCACGCCTTGACGACCGCATGAAGTGGTTCTCACACAAAACAAGCCTGCTTGGTTACGGATTGGCGATCCTGCTTATCGCCGCCAATACCGCCCTCTTGGTAGTCGCCTATCAGAACACCGTTAAACTTGTCTCCGCCCGCGACGATGCAGTCGAGCTGCACAAGACCCTGAACACTGCTGGCGAAGTTATGCAACTGCTCAGCGGTGCCGAAACCGCCCAGCGCAGCTATCTCATCACCGGCGAAGAACGCTACCTCGAGCCTTACAATGTCTCTATCGCCAGCATGTCCAATAAGCTCAAGCAACTGAACTCGAGCCATCAATCTGTTGCCGTTCAAAATCTGGATTCGCTCAATACTCTGGTAAACGTCAAGATTGGCGAACTTAATGAAACCATTTCACTACGCAGAAAGACCGGCTTTGAAGCCGCTTTGAAAGCGGTTCTGACAGATAAAGGGAAAGCTTCCATGGACGCTATCCGCCAGGTCATCGGTGAAATCGAACAACGGGAAAAGGACCTGCTTGCTAATAGCAATGAAACTGCGCACATGAGTTCGCGCAATATGTACATGGCATTTGCAGTTGGAGCGCTGCTCAACCTGTTATTGCTGGCATCGATTTTCTATACGGCCTACCGTAGTCTCAGCCAACGCGCACAAGACCAGCGAGCCTTGAAGGACTACCACGACAAGCTGGAAAACGGCACGCGACTGCTTCAGCAGCGCGAGCACGAAAAAGTAGTATTGGGCCAGATGAACGGAGTGCTGCAGTCCTGCATGAACGTCAAAGAGGCTTATAACGCCATCGCCCAGTTCGGCAAGCGCCTGTTTCCGGGCGAGGCCGGTGTCTTCTTCGTGATGCACGACTCGCGCGAATATCTGGAAGCCACTGCAACTTGGGGTGAGCCCGAAATTGGCGGGCCGCTGTTTGCTCCCGAGGAATGCTGGGCACTGCGACGCGGCCGGCTGCACTTGGTGGACGATCCGCGCATTGGCCTGCAGTGCGATCACGTGAAAGCAGCCGGCGTACCGCAGTTGCCCTATATGTGCGTACCCATGGTGGTGCACTCGGAAACAGTGGGTCTCTTGCATTTGCAATTGGACACGGATTCAATTCGCAGCGAAGCGGTGCAGCGCCTGGAAGTTGTGCAACAATTGGCTGCAACTTTTGCCGACCAGGTGGCGCTAGCTGTGACTAATCTCCGGCTGCGTGAAACCTTGCGCCAGCAATCCATACTGGACCCGCTAACCGGCCTGCATAATCGGCGCTACTTGAAGGAAGTAATGCAGCGCGAGCTGGCCCGCACCGAACGCAAAAAAACCATGCTTGCGGTTATTATTCTCGATGTGGACCACTTCAAGCGTTTCAACGACACGTACGGGCACGAGGCAGGGGATACGGTGCTGCGCAGCCTGGCGCAACTGATTGAACGCCAGATTCGCGGTAGTGATATTGCCTGCCGTTATGGCGGTGAGGAATTTATTCTGGTCTTGCCCGAAGCTTCTTTAAACATCGCGCGCCAGCGCGGTGAATTGCTGCGAGAAGCCGCACAGAGCATACACATAACCTCAGGCGGGAAAACACTGGGTCCGGTCAGCATTTCACTGGGTCTTGCGTTGTTCCCGCAGCATGGGCACACCACGGAGGAATTAATTCAAGCTGCAGATGCCGCACTTTACCGCGCCAAGCAGGCAGGCCGTAACCGCCTCATGATCGCCGAAGAACCCTCCAAAACCGTTTGAGCATAAACCACGCAGTAAAGAAATTATGCGACTGCTTTTTTCTGGATGAATTCGATCTTATAGCCGTCTGGGTCTTCGACAAAAGCGATTACGGTGGTGCCGTGCTTCATTGGCCCTGCTTCACGCGTTACTTTACCTCCCCGTTTTTTCACTTCCTCGCACGCTTTGTACGCATCCGGCACTTCGATCGCCACATGACCGTAGCCGTTGCCCAGATCGTATGAACCCGTCTCCCAATTATGAGTAAGTTCAAGCACGGCATGGGAAGACTCATCACCATAACCGACAAAAGCCAGAGTAAATTTGCCATCGGGATAATCTTGCTTGCGCAGCACCTTCATGCCCAGTACTTGGGTGTAAAACGAAATCGAGCGTTCGAGATTACCGACTCGCAACATAGTATGCATAATGCGCATGGTTTCTCCTCAAGGGCTTCTATATTTCGACCATCTCAAAATCTTCCTTGCGCGCTCCGCACTCGGGGCAAGTCCAATTAGGAGGCATGTCTTCCCATTTAGTCCCAGGAGCGATGCCTTCCTCCGGCAAACCTGCTGCTTCGTCATAGATGAAACCGCAAATCAGGCACATATAAGTTTTCATGTAGCTCTAGGTTTAAGTTAAAATGCCGTTATTATAACGAAACTCCACATGCCTCAACCCCCTCCCATAGTTCTTTGCTTCGCTGCCACCGATCCTTCCGGCGGCGCAGGTCTGCAAGCCGATATCATGACCCTCTCAAGCATGGGCTGCCATCCGCTTTCGGTAGTCACCGCAGTCACCATCCAGGACAGCGCGGGGGTGGAAGATTTGTTAGCGCTCGATCCGGAATGGGTGTCCGATCAGGCGCGTTGTGTGCTCGAGGACATGGCGGTGTCCGCTTTCAAAATCGGTCTACTGGGCAGCATGGAAATCATCACCGCGATCGCCGAAGTGGTGTCGGACTATCCGGACATACCTTTGGTGCTTGATCCGGTGCTGGCCTCCGGACGCGGCGATGAGCTGGTCACTGATGAAATGATTGCGGCGATGCGCGAGCTTTTGATTCCGCAAACGACTTTAATTACACCCAACAGTGTGGAAGCAAGGCGTTTGGCACTGGATGAGAGCAATGATAATGATGAACCTAGTTTAAGCGATTGTGCTAAACGGCTCCTGGACATGGGCTGCGAATACGTGCTGATTACCGGCGCGCATGAAAACACTCCGCAGGTGATTAACACCTTGTATACGCAAGATGGCATTTTACGCAATGATTCCTGGGAACGCTTGCCGGGCAGTTACCACGGCTCCGGCTGCACGCTTGCAGCTGCAGTTACCGCAACCATCGCCAACGGTTTGAGCATATCCGAAGCCGTCAGAGACGCACAGGAATACACCTGGCATGCTTTGAAATCAGCATTCCGCCCCGGGATGGGACAACACATTCCCGACCGCCTGTTTTGGGCCCGCGAAGAAGATGAACGGCAGGATTAGCGGTCTTTACGCCATAACTCCCGATCTGGCCGATACTGAAAAATTAATCCAGCACGTGCGGCTGGCGCTCGAAGGCGGCGCGCGCTACCTGCAGTACCGCAACAAGAGCGCCGATCAATCACTCAGGTTGCAACAAGCAACAGCGCTAATTTGCCTGTGCCGCGGGTTCGCTGTGCCACTGATTATCAATGACAGCTTAGAACTGGCGCTGGAAATCAATGCGGACGGTGTCCATCTTGGAGCCCAAGACTGCCTGATTTCGGACGCAAAGAGCAAGCTTGGCGCAGATAAACTCATCGGCGCCTCGTGCTACGACGACCTGCAGCGGGCGCTTAGTGCCGAAGCGGAGGGAGCGGACTATGTAACCTTTGGCAGTTTCTTTGCTTCCGCTGTCAAACCCAATGCATTAACAGCGCCATTGAAATTGTTGCGTCAAGCGAAAGCGCGGCTGAAAGTGCCCATCGTGGCGATCGGAGGAATCAATTTGGAAAACGCAGGCTCGCTGATCGCCGCGGGTGCGGACGCGGTTGCGGTCATTTCAGCGCTGTTCAATGCCAAAGACATTAGGGAAACAGCAAAAAGCTTTGACGCGTTGTTTGCGGATAGGCATCATGGCGTCGCGTAACCAGGAATTATTCAAGCAATCGCAAATGCTCATCCCGGGTGGGGTAAATTCGCCGGTACGCGCATTCCAATCTGTCGGCGGCACACCGCTTTTTATCTCCCGCGGCCAAGGCGCCACGGTTTGGGATGCGGACGGCAAGGCTTATACAGATTATGTCGGCTCGTGGGGGCCGCTGATTCTTGGCCATGCACACCCTGATGTCGTCGCCGCTGTGCAGCGCGCGGCAGCGAGTGGCCTGAGTTTCGGCGCGCCTACTGAAAGTGAACTGGAAATGGCGCAGCTTCTGTGCAGGCTGCTGCCGTCACTACAACAAGTAAGGCTGGTGAGTTCTGGCACCGAGGCGACGATGAGCGCGATACGCCTTGCGCGTGGCTTCACCGGCAGGAGCCGCATCCTCAAGTTCGCCGGTTGCTATCACGGCCATGCTGACTCGTTGCTGGTCAAGGCAGGCTCTGGGGCGCTTACTTTAGGCCAGCCTGATTCCGCCGGCGTGCCTGCGGAAACCGCTGCCCTGACCCTGGTGCGTGACTTTAACGACAGCGAAGCATTGGTGCAGACTTTCACTAAAATAGGCAACGAAATCGCCGCGGTAATCGTAGAGCCGGTTGCCGGCAACATGAACCTGATCAAACCCAAGATGGAATTCCTACGGTTGCTGAGAAACCTGTGCACGAAACATGGCGCGCTGCTGATCTTCGATGAAGTAATGACCGGTTTTCGCGTCGCGCTGCGTGGGGCTCAAGGACTCTATGGGATTGCTCCTGATCTCACCACTCTGGGCAAAATAATTGGCGGCGGCATGCCGCTTGGCGCGTTCGGCGGCAGGCGCGATATTATGCAATGCGTTGCTCCCGTAGGCCCGGTATATCAGGCCGGCACGCTGTCGGGTAATCCTGTGGCGGTCGCGGCAGGCTTGGCAACACTGCGCTTGGTGCAGTCCCCGGGTTTTTATGAAATGCTCGCCGCAGCTACCCAAAAACTGTGTGCAGGCCTGAGCACGGCTGCCCGGAAATACAGGATCGCATTTTCGGCACAAGAGGTGGGCGGAATGTTCGGCATTTATTTCCGCCAAACCCCGCCGCAAAATTACGCTGAAGTCATACAATGCGACCAAACATTATTCAAGCGTTTTTTTCATGCGATGCTGCAGAAGGGCGTTTATTTCGCGCCTTCTGCATTTGAAGCGGGCTTTGTATCTATGGCGCATGGCGAAAAGGAAATTGCCACAACTCTTGTAGCTGCTGAACAAGTATTTTCAAGTTTATAACGGCGCTCACCAGACAGTTGTCGGTCAGGACGGCAAGAAACAAGTTGACAATGTTAATGCAACCCTGAGACGTACTCCGCCACTGCACGCATTTCCTGATCGGTTAATTTCACAGCGATAGAGCGCATCATCTTGCTGTTGTCATCGGCGCGCTCGCCACTGCGAAAGACTTTCAGCTGTGCGAGGACATATTCTGCGTGCTGTCCGGCAAGGCGCGGAAACTGGGAAGGAATACCGGCACCGTCAGGTGTATGGCAACTGGCGCATGCCGGAACTGCCGTTGCAGCATTGCCGCCACGATATATTTTTTGTCCAAGCGCTACCAGCTCTTTATCGCTAGCGCCGCCGATTTTGGGTTTTTGCTTGCTATAATAGGCACCGAGATTTCTCATGTCATCTGGAGTAAGAGTGGCAACAATACCGCTCATCACCGCGCTCTTGCGGTCTCCTGATTTAAAACTCAGCAATTGCTTGGTAAGATACTCAGAATATTGTCCAGCAAGATTGGGGTTCGCCGGTAACGTGCTGTTGCCGTCAGTGCCGTGACACGCCGCACATATTTGGGTCACGATTGACTGCGCTTTTTCCGTATCACCTTGTGCTGAATTGGCGGTGAATAACGGATACAACATCCCTGCTGCTACAAGCAGCATCATGGTTTGCTTCATCTTTAGAATTAGCTCTTTGACAAATGCTGTGCGAATAAGCCGTACATTTTATATCACCTGTTATCAATCGTGCTACTTGTTAACCTCTTTGTGCCAGCTTAATTCATGTCTTTGCTTCAGCATGTCGTCTTCTTTACCTCAGTCGCCGACTGGCGCGACCTGCCCATACCAGAAGGTGAGGAAATCGCATTTGCCGGCCGCTCAAATGCTGGAAAATCCAGCGCACTAAATGCGCTTGCCAAGCGTAAACGACTTGCTTTCATTTCTAAATCACCCGGACGTACCCAGCAAATCAATTTTTTCAGCATGGGAAATGGGCGTTATCTTGTGGATCTACCAGGTTATGGCTACGCCAAAGTCCC
>Ga0187787_10000118_pt1 | contig 10457 bp, 10 predicted proteins | sample 1015_BV01_MP06_2_FD_133007 | JGI IMG/M metagenome (GOLD analysis project Ga0187787, IMG submission 133007) | Tropical peat soil microbial communities from peatlands in Department of Meta, Colombia - 1015_BV01_MP06_20_MG | ecosystem: Environmental > Terrestrial > Soil > Wetlands > Peat | place...
CCATTCATGAAATGAGCTAGGCTTGTCGAGAATCTAGCTACTTGGAAGGCAATCGCCCATTTCGACCACGCAGGAAAAATGCGTCAAGGAGCTATTAAGCGTTGCCTCGATGAGAAATTGTGCCGGTACGCATTGAGAGCGCCGCCGGAGTTTTGCGAAGTCATGACGGGTATATTTCTGGAGCATCTGGAAATCGGGCGTTAGAAGGGAATACACCATGGGCGCGTGCGTTATGAACCCACTCTTTCGCTCAGATATACCGTTATGCCCATTTAGAAAGCCACTATGAAGGCTGAACCTAATACTATCAAAGCTGCGCCGGCGACAGTCCTCGCGGTTACTCTCTCTATTTTTCTTAGAAAGATAGCGCTCAAGAATATCGTGAATAGCGGTGAAGTTTCATTGAGAGGCGAAACCGTTGTAACCGCACCTATACTCAATGCTAGAAAGAGCAAAGATAATGCAACGGCGTTGCATATACCTCTTGAAGAGAAAAACCCAAGACTAGTCCGGTTGAAATTTAGCTTCTTTCCAAAAAAGAACATGTAGGCTGCAAAGAAAAAAATCGCCGCAGTCGACTCAACTAGCCCTCCCAGGATTGGAGCGTTTACTATGTCCAGAGCTATTTTACGTGGGATGGCCGATATTCCATGAGCCAATGCTGCAAATAGCGCTATGATCAAACCATTCTTTTTCCATCCCTCTGTTTTCTCCATCTTGAGAGAGAGAACCACTACGCCAGTAACAATCGATATGGTTCCTATCGCAGTAAACATCGTGGGTCTTTCAGCTAATATCACCACTGCAAGAATACTCGTGAAAAGAGGGGATACAGACGTGATCGAAGACGTGATAGAGGCGCCGATCTTGTCTAGAGCCAGAAATTCAAGCTGAGCGCCAAGAAAAGCACTTAGAAATCCCGTGAAAATAAATACTAACACGACTCCGCTGAAAAACAAGTTGATTGGAACGAAGAATACTGCAGCAACCCCCAAAATTATCGTCTGAAAAAGTACAGAGAGCGCCGCGGCCGAAACTGGGTCACAGTCTTGGAGGCCTTTTCTTGATAGAATGTTGGCAAGCGCAAAGAAGAGCGCAGCCAATAACGCGATGACTTCGGCCGTCATGTCCCAAAACCTTGAGATACCGTAGCTAGCCGCCACCGACCATTGCTACGAACGTTATGCAATCGTCACGTTTCACCTTAGCTTCTAATCCACCAAGGGAGAACACGTTGCTGCCGTTCAGTAAGAAAACAAAGCTGGACAGCAGTTTTCCAGTCTTTAAATCCATGATTTCTTCAAGAAACGCCTCACCATGCCGCGTTTTCAACTCATCGACGACATCTTGTATCCTGTTTCCGTTGATCTCAATAGTCTCTTCTTCTTGTCCCGTAACGTATCTGAAATTGCCTAAGTACTTCACTTTAATTCTAGTCATTGCTTTCACCGTTCATGACCGATTCTTTCCTGCAACCAAAACATGACGATATGATTATTTTAACTAGACAGGAAGAATAGCCTAGAAGCAAGGCACAACTTCTTTGCCGAACCTTTCTATGAATTTCTTAGGTTCTGGACCCGAAGCTGGAACAACTATTTGTTTCGCGCCGAATTTTATGAGTTCCTCGAGTTTATCATTCATTTCTTCTCTACTGTTGACTAGATGCCATGCACTGATTGTCTGATCATCAACGCTTTCTGTTGCTCCAGTTATGTCTCCTTTCTTCCATTTTTCTCGTATGTCCCTCGCAGTCTCAGGATTTAGGTTCAATTTTTCGAATAACGAATCCGCAGTACCTGCGGTAAGCATAGCTGTGTTGTACTTCAACCGATTCTTGGCTGCCCTATCATCACTAAATGAATATGTGGTCTTGAGGATTAATGCGGGTTCTTTGTTTCCTTCCGACTTCTGGGCACCTTTCTTCATCAAGCTTACGACATGCTTCAAGTATTCTTCCGAAAGACCCCACGTCAGGACTCCATCAGCCAGCCTGCCTGCAAGCTCAAACATTTTTAGCCCTCTTGCTCCAAGAAAGATGGGTATGGGTCTTCCAAGACCAAAAGCTATCTCCTTTTCCCACCATTCACCTTTTCTTAACTTGAATATTTCTCCATCATAATCAGAGACTTTTCCGTTCCTTAGCATCGTGATGATTTCTAGGGCTTCTCTGCAAATACTGAAATGCTTGTCCAAGTTGATGCACAGCGGTTGAACTTCAGTCCAAGCCCCTGCGCCTACTCCCATAACTGCTCTTCCGTTTGAGATTTCATCGATAGTGGCTATTCCAGAGAACAAGAGCGTGGGATGTCTGTATAATGAATGAACGATTCCTGTTGCAACCTTTATCGCGCTAGTGTTCAATGCACATGCTGTCAATGCTGAGAAGACGTTTCTGCGGAAGAATTGATCTGTAATCCATACACATTCAAACCCGTTCTTTTCTGCGATTTTCACGCTATCTACTAGATCTGTCACGGGGACGTTGGGATAAAGACCTAGCCCAAACTCAACCATGTTGTTTCATCTCTTGTCTGCTCATATCGTTCGCTAGAAACCTTTCAGTCCAAGGCTATAGATAGCCATATGCGGTCCAGCCACCGTCGACGACTATTGTCTGTCCTGTAATGTAATTCGATTCTTCTGAAGCAAGGAACAACGCAACTTTGGCTATATCCATTGGGACCGCCATTCTATTGAGCAATGTTCTTGCCGCAATCTTGTCTTCAGAAAATGCGCCTGTCCTTATTCTTTCTTCGATCTGTTCAGTCTTAACGTATCCGGGGGCGATACCATTTACGTATATGCCGTGTTTTGCCCAGTCCACGGCTAAGCTTCGTGTGATTGCGATAACGCCAGCTTTGCATGCGGCATAGATTGCGCGTTCAGGAGTACCTACGATCGCGTGTAAAGAGGATATGTTGATTATTTTTCCTGAGTGTTGCTTGATCATTACTTTACTGGCTGCTTGTGAACACAGGAAAACTCCTTTAAGGTCTGTGTCGATCAATTTGTCTATTTCCTCTTCAGGCATCTGTTCAGATGGAGCCGCCGCAAAAATGCCTGCGTTGTTGACTAGTATATCGATTCTTCCAAAGATATTCAACGTTGATTCGATCATTTTATTAACTTGTGCTGAGTCTGTGACGTCAGCTTTGATCGCAATTCCCTTGCCGCCTAATGATTTGATTTCTCCCGTTGCCTTATCTGCCGTTTCCTGATGAGCAGCCACTACAGCTACTTTGGCTCCTTCTTGAGCGAACAGAAGAGATATTGCTCGTCCTATTCCGCGGGCTCCCCCTGTTATAATAGCCACTTTATCGTTCAATCTGTTTGCCATAGTCCGTCTACTTCCATTTTCGAGATGGATACTTGTCTAAAGGCCACAGAATAGGTCCTGTCCATTCTGGATAGGGCATGTTGGTCTCCAATTCGTCTGCGACGTAGCCCAGACCCATTTCTTCAAGCCTCTTTCTTGTCGGAATACCTGTCCTGGTATCCCAGCCTCTTGCCATGTAGTAGTTGTCCAACAGCTGTTCCAGAATCTTCGGGTCCGTGGTTTTCAGGTTTGGTTTTCCTGGAACTGGCGTAAAGCTCTTTGGCGGTGGCCAGTCATGTTTCCTTGTTATTCCCAGTCGTGTGCTGAACGCTCTCTCCAAAGTCCAGACTCTATTAGCCACTTCAGATAACTCACTTGGTGTCCAATCCTTGCCAGTAACTGCAGAGAGTAACTCTGCGCGTCCCTCGATCGACTCTTTTATCGAACGCCGCGCAGCCGCAGTTGGACACATCATGAACCAATTGTTAACACCACATTTGCACCGCTCCAGCAAATCTGCCAAAGTGAACTCGTTCTGCCAAAACACGGTCGTGATATGCTTGTTCTGCCAGACATCCTGATCGAAAAACGAGGGGTCTCCAAAAAACTTGGCGTAGTCGTCACGATCAGGTCCTCTCGGCCAGACCATTTGAGCTCCTCTGAGGTGGTCACTTCCCCTCGTGGCTGTCATGTAATAGAGTAACCCCGCATTGCTTCCACGGCTTGCATATCGCGAATAGCCTTTGATATGAAGTGTGTATTCGAGTGCTCCCTTCGCCTTAGCGAAGTTGTAGTCGCCTTCGGCCAACTGATTACCGAAGCCTTCGCGGTTAGCAATCTTGTGGATCAGAGCTATTCCTGTTTCAGCATTCCCCCATTCCATGGTTAAACCGTCGGCTTCTTCTTTCGTTATCAGCCCGTTTTGCGCCATTTCGAGTGCAACCGCTATCACTCTGCCTGTTGGTCCACAATCCAAACCATAGTTGTTGACAAGATCATAGAGTTCTATTATAGAATCGAATTTTGTCATTCCGCAAAACGTTCCAAGGGCTACTAAACAATGGTGTTCGGCTGTCGAACCCCTGAGGCCCGCGTAGGGTCCAGACTTGATCTCATAGTACATTGCACAGTGCACTGGACAATTGAAACAGCCCTTACGTTGCGTTACGAACTTCTGAAATGCATCTTCAACCCACGGCTTGGTCTCATACTGCTCCTGAGCGTTCTTGAAATCTTTGATCATGTTGAGCAGCCAGAGTGTTCCTATTACTCCTGTCTGGCCTTGAATGAATTCGTTTTCCATCAGCCCTTTTCGATCTTCCTCCACGAGCTTGAGAAACTTTTCAGAATTTGCGACCTCGATACCTTTAGTTCCTCGAGTGACTATGGCTTTTAGATTCTTAGAACCCCAAACAGCGCCTGACCCGGGCGTGCCGATCCTGTATTTGTCCGACATTGTTCCTGCGAACCTAACGAGGTTTTCTCCAGCAGGACCAATGCAGGCCACCCTAGCTCTATTGTCACCGACTTCTTCTTTCAACGCTTCGTCAGTTTCAACAGCCATTTTTCCCCAAATTTCTTTCGCATCTCTGATTTCGACTGTGTCATCGTCTATCCATACATAAACTGGCTTCTCAGACTTTCCAGTTACGACCACCTGATCGTATCCTGCATATTTGGTCTCAGCGTTCCAATGACCGCCGGCGTTTCCGTCGCCCAAAATGCCGTTTAAGGGAGAAAGACAGGAAATATTAAACCTTGAAGTCAGCGGTACTAGGGTTCCGTTCAATGGTCCCATGCCAAAACATAAGACGTTCTCTGGACCAAGAGGATCAATCCCGGGCTTGATTTCATCCCAAAGAATCTTGATGTTAAATCCTCTTCCTCCAAGAAAATCATGGGCCATCTCTTTCGGCAACGGTTGTTTGACAACTTTCCGTCTTGTCAAGTCGATTCTGAGGATTGTTCCTGCCCATCCAAACCACTTGTCAGCCATTCTCTTTCCCTACGTGATTTTTTTGTATGTTAGCACTCCTATTGGACAGTACTCAACACACTTCGGCTTTCCGTTGCACAACGTGCATTTCAGCATCTTGTCCAGTTTTTCGCTGTAGAAAACTGCTGGACCATATGGACAGGCTTTTTCACATTGTCGGCATTTGATACACTTGTCATGATCTATCAAGACTGCGCCTGTCTCAGGATGTCTCGTCATCGCGCCCTCAACAGGACAAACTGCCATGCATGCAGGTACGCCTGGGCATTGCTTACAGATTATGTGGGTGTTTATCGTATCAGTTTCATGTCTCTGCCAAGCTGCGTCCTTTGTTATCACCTTTATGCGTGCTACGCGTGGGTTTGTTATTCCTTCATTGTAGAATGAGCATGCCGATTCGCAGTACCGACAGCCCGTACATTCAGAGGGAACCACGCGAAACTTAGTTCTCCCTATCCCAGGGGTCACCACCCAGATGTTCTTCAGCCTCGCTTTCTTCTCTGATGATAGACTACGCTCGACCATAGGCTCCGTATTGCGAGTGCAAGAAGTAAATGTGATCTTCGACATTATATTTTTGTTGAGGAATAGACTGATCCTTGCGATCTGCTCAACCTGCGACGATCTCCTGACAATGTTTATTTCCACGATTGAGAATAAATCGAAGATCACGTAGCCACAGAGGAAAATACGTTTGAAAATCACAGTTCTCGGTGCAGGCAACGGTGGCCACGCTATGGCTGCAGACCTTGCATTAGGCGGACATACTGTCAACTTGTTCGATAGATACCCTGAGCCGATTGAAGCAATTCGCAAGGCTGGCGGAATCACTTTAACGGGTGAAGCAGTCTACAAAGAAGGGTTTGCGAAGCTTAACCGCGCTACCAACAACATGAAAGAGGTTCTAGAAAAAGATGTCGAAGTAGTAATGATTACAGCACCTGCCTTTGCCCATCAGTATATGATAGAAAACAGTGCGCCATACATGCAGAATGGGCAGATTGTTGTTTTCAACACAGGATATTGGGGTACTCTTAGGTTCCATAATTATCTGCAAAGACTAGGCAAGACAGAAGTTCAATTGGTTGAGACAGCTATACTCATCTATTCCTGCAGAATTAATGGCCCCGCGAGTGTATTCATAGATGGATTGAAGAAAGAGATGGCGGTCGCAGCCTTCCCTGCTGGAAGGACAGGTAGCGCTTTGAGAGTTTTGAATACTCTATATCCACAGTTCAAAGCGGCGAAGAGCATAATACAGACCAACTTCAACAATCTGAACCCAATCTTTCATCCGGCCATAGTATTGCTGAATGCCGGTTTCAGTGAAAGGACCAAGGGAGATTATGTTTTTTACAAAGACGGTGTAACCCCCTCCGTTGGAAGAGTGATAGAGAGGATAGACGCTGAAAGAAGAGACATCGCTAAAGTATTGGGTGTAGATCTGCTTCCTTCAAAAGAATGGCTGTACAATTATTACGGTGCAAAGGGCAACAACCTCTATGAAGCCATTCAAGACACAAAACCTTATCAAGATCCCAAGGAACGTGGGCCAGATAATCTGCAAAAGACTAGATTTGTTATAGAAGACGTTCCTTATGGTCTAGTTCCCATAGCATCTCTAGGGGACGCTGTTGGCAAAGAGGCTCCAACAATCAAAGCTATAATTGGTCTTTTCTCTGTAATCAATCAGACAGATTATTGGCGAGAAGGGAATACTGTTGAAAAATTGGGGTTGTCAGGTTTAGATGGTGAGGGAATAGTCAGATTCGTCACAGAAGGAAGATAAAGGTAACCGATCTCTGGGAACGTTAATCTGGGAATGAAATGAAACGCAGAATACTGGTAATTGTTCCTCTTTTCATAACTCCAACTGATGCTGAAAGTATAAAGCATGATCTGAGCAAGTGCGCTTGGCAAGGAACAACCATAGATGTTATAGGCAATAAAGGAAACGTTGCCGTGAATTCTCGCTCTGAATCAGATATTGCTGCAACTGAATTTATCAGATCAGTTATCTGTGCGGAAAAAGACGGTTATGACGCTGTAATCTCCTATTGCTACGCCGGCGTCGGGGTTGAAGCTGCCAGAGAAAGAGTGAACATCGACGTGATAGGTCCGCTTGAGACTTCAGCTATTGTCGCCAATCTTCTTGGAACTAAATTCTCTGCCATAACAATTGAGACAGCAGTGGCATACATGCAGCCTCGACTCAAGTTTCTGGGTCTGGACGCAAACTATGTTTCAACCAAAGGCATCAGTCTTAGCAAATATTTTATTTTTTCAGAAGACCGTGAACGTGTAAGAGTCACTCAAGATGCTCTGGAAGAAGAATGTAAGAAAGCTTTGGGCGACGGAGCAGATGCATTGATTCTCGCGTGCACAGGTTTTCCTCCTGCCGAGAAACTCAAAGAAGAAATCGATGTCCCGTTGGTTGAATCCAGCGTAACTGTGAAAATCGCTGAAATTCTCACAGACTTGAGGTCTATGTCATACAGCCAAAATCATACGAACACAGAATTATCGACGAATCAATCGCAGAGATGTGATATACGAATAAAGCTTCTCGTGCCAACATCTTCGTATGATGAATTGGGCGAGATTACTGGCCTTCAAGACTTTATCGGTCCTAACACTGAGGCTCGCATCGTTCGTTTCAAGAAAGGTCCTAAGAACATCGAATCAGCATATGACATGTCTTTAGTGGCTCCATTTATCGTTAAGGAATCGTCAACTGCCAAAACAGAAGGTTTTGATGCTATTGTTATAGCTTCGAGCCTAGATCCAGCTCTTGCTTCAGGTCGAGAAGTCTCCGATATCCCAGTCGTAGGGTCAGGCGAAACTTCAATGATGCTTGCATGTGAGTACGGAGATTTTTCGATACTGACTCAAAACATAAAGACCTTGAAGCTAAGACAGCGAATCGTCAGGAAACTCGGTATTGCGCAAAAGATAGTTTCAATGAGATGCTTGAATGAAAATCCAAAGTCATCAAACATAGGATTGCCTGAAGAAATTGAAGAAGAAAGAAAGAATGGAGCAGACGCAATCGTTTTAGACAGATCGAACTCGCTGGGTCTTCTCAATAGGTGCCAATCTGAACTGCGAATTCCAGTGATTACTCCTGTTCCAGCCGCAATTAAGATGGCGGAGGCTCTTCACAGTCTTGCTCTAACACATAGCAGACGTGCTTATCCACGGCCAGTTATGCCGGCGTATCATATTCAGCGCCTGAAGAAACTTCGAAACGCACCAAAGAACAACATGTTTCTCTACAAAAAGTGATGACTTGATAGGGATTGGACAGCAAATTTCCCTAATCGAAGAGTACACCTGATCATAAGCTGATGTTGCAGGGTTGACCTTTGGACCTATATGATTTCAAACAAGTTTGAAGTATCCATTCGATTGGTTATGATCTCGCTGCCATCTTTTGTGACCAGGATCTCATCCTCGATATGATAGCCTCCATAACCAGGGATAAGCAGCAGTGGTTCCACGCAGAGTATCATTCCATTTTGAAGTTTCAGTTTGTCAAAGTCGCTGAGAAACGGTCTTTCATGAGCTGACAAGCCTAGACCATGCCCAACGAAACGGACAGGTTTGAAGCGAAATTCTTTCCATGTTCTTAAGTATAAATTGTATACATCGCAGGCTTTGACGCCAGGTCGGATAATGTCCAGTATTGCTTTCTCTGTCTTGATTAGCTTATTCCATGTTTCACGTTGTTTAGCATTTGGTTTGCCGACGACTGCGGTTCTGCATACGTCCGACATATAATATTCTTTGAGCCCTAAGAAATCAACTCTGATCAAATCTCCTTTCTTGATAATCTTGTCACTTGCCCCGACGTTTGGAAGGCTGCTCCTTTCTCCTGAGCCCACGGTGAGTATGCGAAGTCCGTCTCCACCATCTTTGTAGAAACGATTTATCATTATCCTTGCCAGTTCATGCTCACTCATGCCTGCTTTTATCGTTTCGAAACCTTCGTTTATGGCATTTTCTGCCGCGAATGCAACTTTTCTCAGAAGTCCTACCTCTTTCTCAGTCTTTACCGAGTAGAGTTCTTCCAGGTAATCATCACATTCGACGAATTCAGCCTCTGGCAACCGAGTTCTAAGTTTGCTGAAATCGCTCGCTGGAAAGTATCTGAATTCTGTGCCGATTCGTCCATTCGCGAGTTTTTTTTCTTTTATGACATCTGCGAGCAAGTCTATTGGATCAACTGAGAATTCGCTGTAAGATCTTATATCGCGAATCGAGGAGAATTTTCTCGCATGTTCTTCCTCCATGTCTGCCGTTATTAGTGTAGATGCTTCATTGAGGGGAATAACTGATATTGCATGTCTTCTTCTTACAAAAAAAGTGGACGGTATAACACATCCGATACTGTACGAAACATTTTCTGGTGATAGAATGATTAGAGCATCCAGATGATTATTCTCCATCAGATTTTTCTCGCGCATCAAATTTACCTGCCGACTCTAAATTTCAGTTCTCGCAGAAATAATGCTTTCCTTTTCTATAGGAAAAAGTCATGCCATAATAGATAACTTCGAAGTCTCACGCAAATATGAAAAACTAAATAGATATCTGCTTTCAATGACATGGAAGATGGGGTTTCAACCGGTTCATATTTGAAAAAGGAGGTGGTTGGTTGCCTATCGTAATGATATACACTTGGGAAGGAAAAACAGTCGATCAAAAAAGGAAGATTTCAGAAGCGATTACTAAGGCACTTGTTGAGATCGGAGGAGTGAAACGAGAAAAAGTTGAAATAATTATCCATGATATGCCAAAAACCAGTTGGGCTCAAGGCGGCGTTTTAGCGATCGACTTACCTGAAAAGAAATAGGAAATGATGGATTCTATACAAATCCATTTTTTGTTTATTGATTATTCTTCAGAACTCCGAGACCAATCCGAAAGCTTTTCTTCCCCAGTTTTCAGTTCTTAGCCTATGAACAAAATCGCGGTATTAGGTGCAGGACATGGAGGTTGTGCCACGTCCTGTGACCTTACAAAAAAGGGATACTCTGTAAATCTGTTTGAAGGATTCGATACAAAACTTCTTGAGCCAATAAAAGCAAAAGGTGGGCTCGAATACGTCGGAGCCATAGGCGAAGGTTTTGCAAAACTTAA
>Ga0187787_10000119_pt1 | contig 10444 bp, 3 predicted proteins | sample 1015_BV01_MP06_2_FD_133007 | JGI IMG/M metagenome (GOLD analysis project Ga0187787, IMG submission 133007) | Tropical peat soil microbial communities from peatlands in Department of Meta, Colombia - 1015_BV01_MP06_20_MG | ecosystem: Environmental > Terrestrial > Soil > Wetlands > Peat | place...
ACCTCGTGCGCCTGGCCGTCGAGCAGCGTCGCCCTGATCCCCACCAGCGGGTAGCCGGCCAGGACGCCGACCTGCATCGCGTCCTGGATGCCGGCGTCGACGCTGGGGATGTACTCGCGCGGGATCCGCCCGCCGGTCACCTTGTTGTTGAACTCGTAGAAGGTGCCCTCGCCGACCGGCAGCGGCTCGATGGTGATCTGCACCTTCGCGTACTGGCCCGAGCCGCCGGTCTGCTTCTTGTGCGTGTACTCGTGCTTGAGCACCGGCTTGCGGATCGTCTCGCGGTAGGCCACCTGCGGCTTGCCGACATTGGCCTCGACCTTGAACTCCCGGCGCATCCGGTCGACCAGGATGTCCAGGTGGAGCTCGCCCATTCCGGCGATGATCGTCTGGCCGGTCTCCTCGTCCAGCCGCACCTGGAAGGTCGGGTCCTCCTCGGCCAGCCGCTGGATGGCGCCGGACAGCTTCTCCTGGTCGCCCTTGGTCCGCGGCTCGATGGCCACCGAGATGACCGGCTCCGGGAAGGTCATCGACTCCAGCACGATCGGGTGCGCCGGGTCGCACAGCGTGTCGCCGGTGGTGGTGTCCTTCAGCCCGATGAACGCGTAGATGTGCCCGACCACCGCCTCCTCGACCGGGTTCTCCTTGTTGGCGTGCATCTGGAACAGCTTCCCGACCCGCTCCTTCTTGCCCTTCGAGGAGTTGATCACCTGGGTGCCGCTGTGCACCTTGCCCGAGTAGACCCGCACGTAGGTGAGCCGGCCGAAGAAGGGGTGGCTCATCACCTTGAACGCCAGCGCGGAGAACGGCTCCGCCAGGGAGGCCTTGCGGATCATGTGGTTGTGCACGTCGCCCATCGCGTGGCCCTCGACCGGCGGTACGTCCAGCGGGGAGGGCAGGTAGTCGATGACGGCGTCCAGCATGGGCTGCACGCCCTTGTTCTTGAAGGCCGACCCGCACAGCACCGGGTAGATCTCCCCGGCGATGGTCAGCTTCCGGATCGCTCCCTTGATCTCCTCCGGGGTGAGCTGCTCGCCGCCGAGGTACTTCTCCAGCAGGGCCTCGTCGGACTCGGCCGCGGTCTCGATCAGCACGTGCCGGTATTCCTCGACGCTGCCCGCCATGTCGGCCGGCACCGGCTCGACGGCGTAGTCCTGACCCTTCTGGGTCTCCCCGCGCCAGGTGAGCGCCCGGTTCTCGACCAGGTCCACCACGCCGATGAAGTCGCTCTCGGCCCCGATCGGCAGCTGGATCGCCAGCGGCTTGGCGCCCAGCCGGTCGACGATGGTGCGCATCGTGAAGTAGAAGTCCGCGCCCATCTTGTCCATCTTGTTGACGAAGCAGATCCGCGGGACGTTGTACTTGTCGGCCTGCCGCCAGACGGTCTCCGACTGCGGCTCGACCCCCTCCTTGCCGTCGAAGACGGCGACCGCGCCGTCCAGGACGCGCAGCGAGCGCTCCACCTCCACGGTGAAGTCGACGTGGCCGGGGGTGTCCAGGATGTTGATCTGGTTGCCCTCCCAGAAGCACGTCGTGGCCGCCGAGGTGATCGTGATGCCGCGCTCCTGCTCCTGCTCCATCCAGTCCATCGTGGCCGCGCCGTCGTGGACCTCACCGATCTTGTAGTTGATACCGGTGTAGAACAGGATCCGCTCAGTGGTCGTGGTCTTACCGGCATCGATGTGGGCCATGATGCCGATGTTGCGGACCTTCTTGAGGTCGGTCAGCACGTCCAGTGCCACGGGAGTTCAGCCTCGCCTCGGGTGTCTGCTAGGTGGTCGACGGGAGCCGCCGGGCCCCCGCCGGGCCGCCGGGGTCGCTCACCAGCGGTAGTGCGCGAATGCCTTGTTCGACTCGGCCATCTTGTGGGTGTCCTCGCGGCGCTTGACCGCCGCGCCCAGGCCGTTGCTCGCGTCCAGGATCTCGTTCATCAGCCGATCGGTCATCGTCTTCTCCCGCCGCTGCCGGGAGTAGCCGACCAGCCAGCGCAGCGCCAGGGTGGTCGACCGGCCCGCGCGGACCTCGACCGGCACCTGGTAGGTGGCGCCGCCGACGCGCCGGGAGCGCACCTCCAGGGTCGGCTTGACGTTGTCCAGCGCGCGCTTGAGGGTGATCACCGGGTCGGTCCCGGTCTTCGTCCGGCAGCCCTCCAGCGCCTGGTAGACGATCCGCTCGGCCAGCGCCTTCTTGCCCTGCAGGAGCACCTTGTTCACCAGCTGGGTGACCAGCGGGGAAGCGTAGACCGGGTCGACGATCAGCGGCCGCTTCGGGGCCGGGCCCTTGCGGGGCATCAGCTCTTCTCCTTCTTCGCACCGTAGCGGCTGCGCGCCTGCTTGCGGTTCTTCACGCCCTGGGTGTCGAGGGAGCCGCGGATGATCTTGTAGCGGACGCCGGGCAGGTCCTTCACGCGGCCACCACGCACCAGCACCATCGAGTGCTCCTGCAGGTTGTGGCCCACGCCGGGGATGTACGCCGTGACCTCGATGCCACTGGTCAGCCGGACCCGGGCGACCTTGCGCAGGGCCGAGTTCGGCTTCTTCGGCGTGGTCGTGTACACGCGCGTGCACACGCCCCGCCGCTGCGGGCTCCCCTTGAGCGCAGGCGTCTTGGTCTTGCCGACCTTGTCCTCGCGGCCCTTGCGGACCAGCTGCTGGATCGTGGGCACCGCTTCTCCGTGGTCCTGTCTCGACATGGCTGATGGTTGGGCTGGTCGTGCTGTGACGCGACCCGGGAACCGGGGACTCCCCGCCCCCCGCGCTCGGGTGTGTCGCCGATCTCCCCACAGCCCGGCCCGGCGCCTGTCGACCCGGAAAGGACGTCGCACCCACCTGCCGCATCACGGCATCGCGAGCATGCGCGACTGCCCGGGGAGCCCGGGCACGGAGATCGAGGTTAGCCGGTCGTCGTCCCGGCAGTCAAAACGCCGCGAAGTCGCCGCGGCATTCCCGGCGCACCCCGGCCGCCTCACCCTGTGCCCACGGCGTGACACCGTGGGCCTCCTTCACCCGCGGTGTCACGCCGTGGGCATCCGGGACGGGTGTGACGCCGCACGTCAGGCTCCGGCCGGCGGTGTCGAGAGCGCGGGGCGTCCCCTGGACGAGGCGGGGGCCACCGTCCGTGGTCGGTGGCCCCCGCCTCGCATGCGCTCAGCGGTCGTAACGACCCAGGTCGAACTCCTCCAGCGGGACCGCCTGGCCGGTGCCGGTGCCGAAGTGGCCGTAGTCGACCTCCTCGTAGCCCGGCATCGCGTACATCGCGGCCTTCGCCTCCTCGGTCGGCTCCACCCGGATGTTGCGGTACCGGGGCAGCCCGGTGCCGGCCGGGATCAGCTTGCCGATGATCACGTTCTCCTTCAGGCCGAGCAGCGGGTCGCTGCGGCCCTCCATCGCCGCGTTGGTCAGCACCCGGGTGGTCTCCTGGAAGGACGCCGCGGACAGCCACGAATCCGTGGCCAGCGACGCCTTGGTGATCCCCATCAGCTCCGGCCGGCCGGACGCCGGGGTGCCGCCCTCCGCGACCACCCGGCGGTTCTCCTCCTCGAACCGGCTGCGCTCGACGAGCTCACCCGGCAGCAACTCGGAGTCACCGGACTCGATGATCGTCACCCGCTTGAGCATCTGGCGGACGATCACCTCGATGTGCTTGTCGTGGATCGACACACCCTGGCTGCGGTAGACCTCCTGGACCTCGTCGACCAGGTGCACCTGCACCGCCCGCGGGCCCAGGATCCGCAGCACCTGCTTCGGGTCCACCGCGCCCATCACCAGCTGCTGGCCCACCTCGACCGACTGGCCCTCCTCGACCAGCAGCCGGGCCCGCTTGGACACCGGGTAGGCCATCTCCTCCGACCCGTCGTCCGGGGTGATCACGACCTTGCGTGCCCGATCGGTCTCCTCGATCCGCACCCGCCCGGCGGCCTCGGAGATCGGGGCGACACCCTTCGGGGTACGCGCCTCGAAGAGCTCCTGGACGCGCGGCAGGCCGTGGGTGATGTCGTCACCGGCCACACCACCGGTGTGGAAGGTGCGCATGGTCAGCTGGGTGCCCGGCTCACCGATCGACTGGGCGGCGATGATGCCGACCGCCTCGCCGATGTCGACGAGCTTGCCCGCGGCCAGCGAGCGCCCGTAGCACAGGGCACAGGTGCCTACCTTGGACTCGCAGGTCAGCACCGAGCGGACCTTGACCTCGGTCACCCCGCGGTCGATCAGCTCACCGATGATCAGGTCGCCGAGGTCGGTCCCGGCCTTCACCAGCAGCTCACCGTCGACGACGATGTCCTGGGCGGGCGCCCGGGCGTAGACACTGGTCTCCACGTCGTCGCTGCGCCGCAGCGTGCCGTCCGGGCCCGGGGCGGCGATCCGCATCATCAGGCCACGCTCGGTCCCGCAGTCCTCCTCGCGGACGATCACGTCCTGGGCGACGTCCACCAGGCGCCGGGTCAGGTACCCGGAGTCGGCGGTGCGCAGGGCGGTGTCGGCCAGGCCCTTGCGGGCACCGTGGGTGGAGATGAAGAACTCCAGCACGGACAGGCCGTCGCGGAAGTTCGACTTGATCGGCCGGGGGATGATCTCACCCTTGGGGTTGGCCACCAGGCCGCGCATCCCCGCGATCTGGCGCATCTGCATCCAGTTGCCGCGGGCCCCGGAGGAGACCATCCGGTAGATGGAGTTGTCCTTGGGCAGGTTGGACTCCATCTCCTTGGCGACCTCGTTCGTCGCCTGGGTCCAGATCTCGATCAGCTCCTGGCGCCGCTCGTCGTCGGTGATCAGACCCCGGTCGTACTGGCCCTGGACCTTGTCGGCCTTGGCCTCGTAGCGCTCCAGGATCTCCTGCTTGTTCGCCGGCGTGACGACGTCGGAGATCGAGATCGTGGTCCCGGACCGGGTGGCCCAGTGGAAGCCGGCCTCCTTCAGCGCGTCGAGCGTGGCGGCGACCTGGACCTTCTGGTACCGCTCGGCGAGGTCGTTGACGATCGAGGACAGCACCTTCTTGTCGACGTCGGTGTTGACGAAGGCGTAGTCCGCGGGCAGCGTCTCGTTGAACAGCGCGCGGCCCAGGGTGGTCTCCAGGATGAACGGCGCACCCGGCTCCCAGCCCTCCGGCGGCGTCCAGTCCGCAGGCGGGACGACGTCCGGGAACCGGATCCGCACGGTCGCCCGCAGGTCGAGCTCCCGGGCGTCGTAGGCCATGATCGCCTCGGCCACCGAGCTGAACACCCGGCCCTCCCCCTCGGCCCCGGGGGCGTCGGAGGTGAGGTGGAACAACCCGATCACCATGTCCTGGGTGGGCATGGTGACCGGGCGGCCGTCGGCCGGCTTGAGGATGTTGTTGCTGGACAGCATCAGGATCCGGGCCTCGGCCTGCGCCTCGGCGGACAGCGGCAGGTGCACCGCCATCTGGTCGCCGTCGAAGTCGGCGTTGAAGGCCGTGCAGACCAGCGGGTGGATCTGGATCGCCTTGCCCTCGACCAGCTGCGGCTCGAAGGCCTGGATCCCCAGCCGGTGCAGCGTGGGCGCCCGGTTGAGCAGCACCGGGTGCTCGGAGATGACCTCCTCCAGCACGTCCCAGACCACCGGGCGGGCCCGCTCGACCATCCGCTTGGCCGACTTGATGTTCTGGGCGTGGTTGAGGTCGACCAGCCGCTTCATCACGAACGGCTTGAACAGCTCCAGCGCCATCTGCTTGGGCAGACCGCACTGGTGCAGCTTCAGCTGCGGGCCGACGACGATCACCGAACGCCCGGAGTAGTCCACCCGCTTGCCGAGCAGGTTCTGCCGGAACCGGCCCTGCTTGCCCTTGAGCATGTCGGACAGCGACTTCAGCGGCCGGTTGCCCGGACCGGTCACCGGACGGCCGCGGCGGCCGTTGTCGAACAGCGCGTCGACCGCCTCCTGCAGCATCCGCTTCTCGTTGTTGACGATGATCTCGGGCGCGCCGAGGTCGAGCAGCCGCTTCAGCCGGTTGTTCCGGTTGATCACCCGGCGGTAGAGGTCGTTGAGGTCGCTGGTGGCGAACCGGCCGCCGTCCAGCTGGACCATCGGCCGCAGGTCCGGCGGGATCACCGGCACGCAGTCCAGGACCATGCCCATCGGTGAGTTGCGGGTGGTCAGGAACGCCGAGACCACCTTGAGCCGCTTCAGGGCGCGGGTCTTGCGCTGGCCCTTGCCGACCCGGATGACCTCGCGCAGCGCCGCCGCCTCGGCCTCGAGGTCGAAGGACTCCAGCCGCTTCTGGATCGCGGCAGCGCCCATCCCGCCCTCGAAGTACAGCCCGAACCGGTCGCGCATCTCGCGGTAGAGGACCTCGTCCCCCTCCAGGTCCTGGACCTTGAGGTTCTTGAACCGGTCCCACACCTGCTGCAGCCGGTCGATGTCGGCGTCGGCCCGCTTGCGCAGCTGCGCCATCTCCCGCTCCGCGGACTCGCGGACCTTGCGCCGCACGTCGCCCTTGGCGCCCTCGGCCTCCAGCTCGGCCAGGTCGGCCTCCAGCCGCTTGGCCCGTGTGTCGATGTCGGCGTCGCGCCGGTTCTCGATCTCCTTCTTCTCCACCTCGATCTGCGCCTCGAGCGAGGGCAGGTCGCGGTGCCGGGCCTCCTCGTCCACCCACGTGATCATGTAGGCGGCGAAGTAGATGACCTTCTCGAGGTCCTTCGGCGCCAGGTCGAGCAGGTAGCCCAGGCGGCTGGGGACGCCCTTGAAGTACCAGATGTGCGTCACCGGCGCGGCCAGCTCGATGTGCCCCATCCGCTCGCGGCGGACCTTGGCACGGGTCACCTCGACGCCGCAGCGCTCACAGATGATCCCCTTGAAGCGGACCCGCTTGTACTTGCCGCAGTAGCACTCCCAGTCCCGGGTCGGACCGAAGATCTTCTCGCAGAAGAGCCCGTCCTTCTCCGGCTTGAGGGTCCGGTAGTTGATCGTCTCCGGCTTCTTCACCTCACCGTGGGACCACTGACGGATGTCCTCAGCGGTCGCCAGTCCGATGCGCAACTCGTCGAAGAAGTTGACGTCGAGCACCCTGGCCTCTTCTTTCTCTGGGTCCTGCAGTCAGTACGTACGGTTCAGACAGTCGATCACCGGAGGCGTCAGACCTCGTCGACGCTCAGGGCGCCCTCGTTGGGCCGGCGGGCCAGGTCGATGCCGAGCTCCTCCGCGGCACGGAAGACGTCCTCGTCGGTCTCGCGCATCTCGATCGACATCCCGTCGCTGGAGAGCACCTCGACGTTGAGGCACAGCGACTGCATCTCTTTGATCAGCACCTTGAAGGACTCCGGAATTCCCGGCTCGGGGATGTTCTCCCCCTTGACGATCGCCTCGTAGACCTTGACCCGGCCCAGCACGTCGTCGGACTTGATGGTCAGCAGTTCCTGCAGCGCGTAGGAGGCGCCGTAGGCCTCCAGGGCCCACACCTCCATCTCGCCGAACCGCTGCCCGCCGAACTGTGCCTTACCGCCCAGCGGCTGCTGGGTGATCATCGAGTACGGGCCGGTCGAGCGAGCGTGGATCTTGTCGTCGACCAGGTGGTGCAGCTTCAGGATGTACATGTAGCCGACCGCCACCGGGGACGGGAACGGCTCCCCGGTCCGGCCGTCGAACAGGCGGGCCTTGCCGGACCCGTCGACCAGCCGGACGCCGTCCCTGGTCGGCCGCGAGGCATCGAGGAGGCCGATGATCTCCTCCTCGCTCACCCCGTCGAAGACCGGCGAGGCGACCCGCGCGCCCGGGTCGGCGACCCGGGCGTCCCCGGCGAGGCCGCCCGCCCAGGACGGGCTGCCCTCGACCTCCCAGCCGTGGGCGGCCACCCAGCCCAGGTGGGTCTCCAGGACCTGGCCGACGTTCATCCGGCTGGGCACGCCGAGCGGGTTGAGCACGACGTCGACCGGGGTGCCGTCCTCCAGGAACGGCATGTCCTCGACCGGGAGGATCTTCGAGATCACGCCCTTGTTGCCGTGCCGGCCGGCCAGCTTGTCGCCGTCGGTGATCTTCCGCTTCTGCGCTACGTAGACCCGGACCAGCTGGTTCACGCCGGGCGGCAGCTCGTCGCCCTCCTCGCGGTCGAAGACCTTGACCCCGATCACCGTGCCGGACTCGCCGTGCGGCACCTTCAGCGAGGTGTCGCGCACCTCGCGGGCCTTCTCCCCGAAGATCGCGCGCAGCAGCCGCTCCTCCGGGGTGAGCTCTGTCTCGCCCTTCGGGGTGACCTTCCCGACCAGGATGTCGCCGGGGACCACCTCGGCGCCGATCCGGATGATCCCGCGCTCGTCGAGGTCGGCCAGCACCTCCTCGGCCACGTTGGGGATGTCCCGGGTGATCTCCTCCGGACCCAGCTTGGTGTCCCGGGCGTCGACCTCGTGCTCCTCGATGTGGATCGAGGACAGGACGTCGTCCTGGACCAGCCGCTGGGACAGGATGATCGCGTCCTCGTAGTTGTGGCCCTCCCAGGACATGAACGCGACCAGCAGGTTCTTGCCGAGCGCCATCTCGCCGCGGTCGGTGGACGGCCCGTCGGCGATCACCGAACCCACCTCGAGGCGGTCACCCTCGTCGACCAGGACCCGCTGGTTGTACGAGGTGCCCTGGTTGGACCGGCGGAACTTGGCGATCCGGTAGGTGGTGTGCGATCCGTCGTCGTTCATCACGGTGACGGCGTCCGCCGACAGCTCGGTGACCGCGCCGGGCTTGGTCGCGATCACGACGTCCCCGGCGTCGATCGCCGCCCGGTGCTCCATCCCGGTGCCGACCAGCGGAGCCTCGGCCAGCACCAGCGGCACCGCCTGACGCTGCATGTTCGAGCCCATCAGCGCGCGGTTGGCGTCGTCGTGCTCCAGGAACGGGATCATCGCCGTGGCGACGGAGACCATCTGGCGTGCCGAGACGTCCATGTAGTCGACGTCGGCAGCGGCCACCAGCTCCATCTCGCCGCCCTTGCGACGGACCAGCACGCGGTCCTCGGCGAAGTGGCCGTCCGGCCGCAGCGGCGCGTTCGCCTGGGCGATGACGTGCTCGTCCTCCTCGTCCGCGGTCAGGTAGTCGATCTGGTCGGTGACCTTGCCGCCGACCGCCTTGCGGTACGGGGTCTCGACGAACCCGAACGGGTTGATCCGGGCATAGGTCGACAGCGAGCCGATCAGGCCGATGTTCGGGCCCTCAGGCGTCTCGATCGGGCACATCCGGCCGTAGTGGCTCGGGTGCACGTCCCGGACCTCGAACCCGGCCCGCTCCCGGGACAGGCCGCCCGGGCCCAGCGCCGACAGCCGCCGCTTGTGGGTCAGGCCGGCCAGCGGATTGGTCTGGTCCATGAACTGGGACAGCTGCGAGGTGCCGAAGAACTCCTTGATCGAGGCGACCACCGGCCGGATGTTGATCAGGGTCTGCGGCGTGATCGCCTCGACGTCCTGGGTGGTCATCCGCTCGCGGACGACGCGCTCCATCCGGGACAGGCCGGTGCGGACCTGGTTCTGGATCAGCTCGCCGACCGTGCGCAGCCGCCGGTTGCCGAAGTGGTCGATGTCGTCCACCTCGACCCGCAGGTCGACCGCCTCGCCGCCGCGGCGTCCGGGGATGGTCGCACCGCCGGAGTGCAGCGTGACCAGGAACCGGATGGTCGCCACGACGTCCTCGACGGTGAGCACGCTGGAGGGCAGCGGCAGCTCCAGGCCCAGCTTTTTATTGATCTTGTAGCGGCCGACCTTGGCCAGGTCGTAGCGCTTGGGGTTGAAGTAGAGGTTCTCCAGCAGCGTCTGGGCGGCTTCGCGGGTCGGCGGCTCGCCCGGGCGCAGCTTGCGGTAGATGTCGAGCAGCGCCTCGTCGGTGCCGGCGGTGTGGTCCTTCTCCAGCGTCTGGCGCATCGACTCGACGTCGCCGAACTCCTCGAGGATCTGCGCCTCGCTCCAGCCCAGGGCCTTGAGCAGGACGGTGACCGACTGCTTGCGCTTGCGGTCGATCCGGACGCCGACCAGGTCGCGCTTGTCGACCTCGAACTCCAGCCAGGCCCCCCGAGAGGGGATGATCTTCGCGGTGAAGACGTCCTTGTCCGAGGTCTTGTCGACCGTGCGCTCGAAGTACACCCCGGGCGAGCGGACGAGCTGAGAGACCACCACACGCTCGGTGCCGTTGATCACGAACGTGCCGCGCTCGGTCATCAGCGGGAAGTCACCCATGAACACCGTCTGGCTCTTGATCTCGCCGGTGGTGGTGTTCATGAACTCGGCCGTGACGAACAGCGGCGCCGAGTAGGTCATGTCCCGCTCCTTGCACTCGTCGATCGAGTACTTGGGCGGTTCGAAGCGGTGGTCCCGGAACGACAGCGACATCGACCCGGAGAAGTCCTCGATCGGGGAGATCTCGTCTAAGATCTCCTCCAGCCCGGAGGTCTCCGGGACGTCCTGGCGGCCCTCTTCCAGGGCAGCCGCGACCCGTGCCTGCCACTTCGCATTGCCGAG
>Ga0187787_10000120_pt1 | contig 10394 bp, 10 predicted proteins | sample 1015_BV01_MP06_2_FD_133007 | JGI IMG/M metagenome (GOLD analysis project Ga0187787, IMG submission 133007) | Tropical peat soil microbial communities from peatlands in Department of Meta, Colombia - 1015_BV01_MP06_20_MG | ecosystem: Environmental > Terrestrial > Soil > Wetlands > Peat | place...
GCCGGCATTATCGGCGATGACTGTGTGCGGGACGCCGTGCTGCAGTAATTCCCAGGCGGTGAGGCTGGCGCCCTGGTTGCGCGGCCGCGTCTCGTCGACCCAGACATGCACCGGGATGCCGTCATCATGCGCGCGAAAGACCGGCGCCAGCGCGGTGCCCCAATCGACCGTCGCCAGCCAGCCGGCATTGCAATGGGTGAGCACATTGACGCGTTTGCCCTTTTTCCTGGCGGCAAGCCTCTCGATGATTTTCAGCCCATGCCGGCCAATGGCCAGGTTGATGTTCACGTCCTCGTCGGCAATCTCGCCGGCGCGGCGCAGCGCCACGTCTGCCCTTTCCAGACGCGGACGGTTGCGCACGGCGGCGAGCATCTCATCGAGGGCCCATTTCAGATTGATCGCGGTCGGCCGCGTGGCGACAAGCCTGGCATAAGCGCGGTCGAGTGCTTCATCGGATGAGTCGGCGCGCAGGGCCAGCCAGATGCCATAGGCCGCAGCCGCCCCGATTAACGGCGCCCCCCGCACCTGCATGGTCTTGATCGCCTGGGCGATATCCTCAAGCGTGACAAGCCGCACAACGGCCAGGCGATGCGGCAACTGGGTCTGGTCGATGATGCCGAGACTTGCGCCGTCGCTCTCGACCCAAATGCTGCGCATTTGCTTGCCGTCGATTTTCATGGCTAAGAAATAACGTTGTTTCGGCCCGGCGCATAGTCGGGTCCTTTTCGTGCCCGCCCCAAAAGGGTTCTGCCATGTCGATTGACTACGAAGTTGAATACGACAATCGCGCCCGGGTGCCCGAACATCCGGAGATTTTTGCCCGCTGGCAGCGTGAGGCGGCTGCCTATCGCGCGGCCGCGCACAACGCCAAACTCGGCATGGCTTACGGACCATCGATGCGGCGGACGATAGATCTGTTCCCGGCAAAAGACGACAACCATGCCCCGCTGGCCATGTTTATTCACGGCGGCTGGTGGCGCTCGCTCGAGCCTTCGATGTTTTTCCAGATGGCAGCGGGGCCGAATGCGCGCGGTATCACGGTCGCAGTCGTCGGCTACGACCTTTGCCCGCATGTCGCGATCGCCGACATCATCGAGCAAATGCGCGCGGCCTGTCTTTACCTTTGGCGCAAACGGCGTCAGCGCATCCTCGTCTACGGTCATTCGGCCGGCGGGCACCTTGCCGCCTGCATGGTCGCGCAAGATTGGAAAGCCTTTGCATCTGATGTCCCGGCAGATCTCGTGCCGGCCGCTTACGCAATCTCCGGCGTATTCGATCTCCTGCCGATGGTGCATGTGTCGCAAAACCAGGATTTGCGGCTCGATGAAACGGAGGCCCGGCGCATATCCCCCCTGTACTGGAGCGCGCCAGCCGGGCGAAGCCTCGACGCGGTCGTCGGCGCTCTGGAATCGAGCGAATTCTTGCGTCGGAGCAAATCGATCGCCGAAACCTGGCGGCAAGGCCAGGCGCTCACGCGCTACGAGGAAATTGCCGGCACCAATCATTTCACCGTTATCGACCCGCTGAGCGACCCGAACAGCGAGATGACCGCCCGCATTGCGGCCCTGGCGCACAGCGTCAATTCTGCCGCGATTTAAAACCAATATCGCCGTGCCAACGCGATCGTCAGCACCGCACCGACAACGACGATCAGCACGCGCACGATAGTGCGCGGGATGACGCGCGCAACGTGCGCCCCGATCAACCCGCCGAGGATCGTCCCGGTGGCGAGCGCAAACGTTTGCGGCCACAGCACGGCGCCGTGGGTGGCGAAGACCAGCGTTGCAGCAAAGCCGTTGAGGCTGGAGACGAAGTTCTTGGCGACATTGGCGGAGCGATAGTCGCCACCGGTTGCCAGGGAGAACACACCGAGCATCAGGATACCGACACCGGCGCCGAAGTAACCGCCGTAAAACGAGACCGGCAGAATAACTTTCAGGCTGGCGACGTTGAATGCCATGGCGTGCCCGCGGTCTTCGGCCCGGGCACGCAGCCAGCGGCTGATGCGTTCGGAATAGGCGAACAGCAGCGTGGCAAAGCCGAGCAACAGCGGCACGATCAGCGCGAACATCTGCGCGGGAGTAAGCAACAAAAACGCTGCACCGAGGCCGGCGCCGACAATCGAAGCGACGATCAGACCGACGAATGCGCGATCGAACGACGGCAATTGCGAGCGATCGGTCAAAGCCGCCAGCATGGTTGCGGGCACGATCGATGCAAGATTGCAAACCGCCGCGACCTGCGGCGACACGCCGGTTGCGATCAATGCCGGATAAATTACGACCGCAGCGCCGCCGACAATCGTCGCAATAATGCCGGCGATGATCCCGGTAGCAGCGAGAAAAGCGACTGTTATCAAATCCATGCGCGAAAGCTTTTCTTCCGCTCATTCATGCGGAAGTCGTAGTAACCCTCCGCTTTCGCGGGGATGACCGGAATGAGTGCCCGCATTGCAGATTGAATCAGAAAAACGCCTGGATGCCGGTTTGTGCGCGTCCGAGGATCAATGCGTGGATGTCGTGCGTCCCCTCGTAGGTGTTGACCGTCTCCAGGTTCGATAGCACGCGCATCACGTGGTATTCCTCGGAAATTCCGTTGCCGCCGTGCATGTCGCGCGCGAGCCGCGCGATGTCGAGCGCCTTGCCGCAATTGTTGCGCTTCATCAGCGAGATTGACGGTGGCGCGGCTTTGCCAGCTTCGAGCATTCGTCCCAGCCGCAACGCGCCTTGCAGGCCGATTGCAATTTCGGTCTGCATATCGGCGAGCTTTTTTTGCACCAGCTGATTGGCGGCAAGCGGACGGCCGAACTGTTTGCGGTCGAGCACATATTGTCGCGCGCGGTGCCAGCAGAATTCCGCGGCGCCCATCGCGCCCCAGGCGATGCCGTAGCGCGCATTGTTGAGGCAGCCAAAAGGACCTGCGAGGCCTTTCACATTCGGCAGCAGGTTTTCCTCCGGCACCACGCAGTCTTCCAGCACGATCTCACCGGTGATCGAAGCGCGCAAAGACAGCTTGCCCTCGATCTTCGGCGTGGAAAAACCCCTGGCGCCGCGCTCAACGAGAAAGCCACGGATCATATTGTCGAGCTTCGCCCACACCACCGCGACATGTGCAACCGGGGCATTTGAGATCCAGGTCTTGGCGCCGTTGAGCTTGTAGCCGCCGGAGACCTTCTCGGCGCGCGTGACCATCGAACCCGGGTCGGAGCCGTGATCGGGCTCGGTGAGGCCGAAGCAACCGATGGTTTCGCCGGTCGCGAGCTTGGGCAGATATTTGCGGCGCTGCGCCTCGGTGCCATAGGCATAGATCGGATACATCACCAGCGACGACTGAACGGACATTGAGGAGCGATACCCGGAGTCGACGCGCTCAAGCTCGCGCGTGATCAACCCATAAGAGACATAGCCGAGCCCCGCGCCGCCATATTCTTCCGGAATGGTCGGCCCCAGCAGGCCGAGCTTGCCCATTTCGGGCAACATGCCCGGATCGTATGTCTCGTCGCGGAAGGCCTCGGTGACACGCGGCATCAGATAGCTTTGCGCGAAGCCACGCGTGGTGTTGCGCACCATGCGTTCTTCTTCGGTCAGTTCGCTTTCGAGATCGAGCGGATCTTCCCAGACGAACGCCGCATCCTTGAGCATCGCCGGCAAACCCCCGCGCTTCTCGGCCGCTTGCGACATGAAACCTCTCCCGGAGTTCGGCGCATTATAGACCGTTGCGCACCTTGGTAGCCAACGCTTCCCACGCCGGGCTTTGCCTGGTTCGCGCCAAGGCACAGCGGGGCAAGCGTCATCACCCGTGTTCTTTGCGGCGTCGGGTACGCCGTGGTCCCCTTTTCTTACCCCCCGCAAATGCGAGGGGGATGGCGCGCCAGGTGGCGCAACCATTGTTCTTTTGTGCCGCGCTCCCTCTCGAGAACGCGGGCGCCTCCCGGCGCGCCATCACGGCGTTCTTCTTCCGGCATCGGCCGCGCTTTGCGGGGGTTAAGCACACCGTGCTTGTCCGCCGTCAGCCAAGCTCCTGGCGGGCAGCCCGTATTGGCCGCCGGGCGGAGTTCCGATGCCGCCCGAGTGCGTGCTTTGCGAGGCACGCCCGCGGGCGCCGCATCCTGCTCCACCATCAAGACGCCTCTAGATGACGCCCTCAATCGAGCAGGACGGATATAGGAATACATTCTCTAGGAATAAAGTCAATAGGAATCTCGTGATAAACTTGTTCCCGAGGCAGAGCGCGCAAACAAAAACCCCGCCGGTGAGCGGCGGGGTTTTGCAGGACGAAAACCGATAGTCGTTAGATCGCCATCTTAAGATCCTTGGCGGCGCGGAACGCGACTTTCCTGCTGGCTTTGATCTTTATCGCTTCGCCGGTCATCGGGTTGCGGCCCATGCGAGCGGCGCGCTTGCGCACCACCAGAATTCCGAGGCCGGAAATCTTAACCCGCTCACCCTTCTTCAGGTGTTTGGTGATCAAGCCGATCAGGTCTTCCATCATCTCCAGCCCCTGCTTCTTGCTGAGCTGATGCTGTTCCGAGAGCGCGGCGGCCAGGTGCCTGGTGGTGACCGGCTTGCCGGCTTTCGGCTTGGGTGAAGCAGCTGCTACCATTTGAAAATGCTCCTTGCGGCGCAAAATGCGCGAACAGCCAAGCAGTAAGGGATTCTTCCGAAGGCGCATAGCCGAGACACCGCAGTCGGCAGGCTTAACCACAGAAAGCTCATGCTCGACGCATTTCGTGCCGGCCTGGAGCGGTCCCGGCCCGTTGCCGCTCGCAAGCCTTTCGTCTATTGAGGACTTACGCGCGCCCGTAGCTCAGCTGGATAGAGCGTTGCCCTCCGAAGGCAAAGGTCGGACGTTCGAATCGTCTCGGGCGCGCCATTGCCCTATTCCGCCTTGATATGAGCCGCCTCGATTACCTTCGCCCATTTCGGGATGTCGGCATGGATGCGGGCTGAAAATTCCTCCGGCGTACTGTCGATCGTCTCAAATCCGAGTGATGCAAGCTTCTGAGCGGCGTCCGTTTCGATCATCGCCTTGCCGATCTCACGATGGAGCAGTGCGATAATTGCATCCGACGTATGGGCGGGAACGAGGACGCCCAACATCGTATCGGATTCCTGCCCGGGAAATCCGGCCTCCGCCATTGTCGGCACATCGGGCAGGGCCGGCGTACGTTTCGCCGTGGTCACAGCCAATGCCCGTAACTTTCCGTCCCTAATTTGGGGAACCGCCGGGGTGAGCACGGTGAAGCCGACCGGCGTGTGACCGGCGAGTGCCGACTGTACGGCAGGCGCCGAACCGTTAAATGGCACCGCCACGAGATCAAGATCTTGCGAGTGCCTGAACATTTCGCCCGAGAGCTGTGACGTGGTCCCGATACCTGAGTGGGCATAGCTGTACTTGCCGGGATTTGCCCTGAGAAACGCAATCAGCTCCTTGACTGTGGTCGCGGGGATCGAGGGATGGACCACCAGGACATTGGGCGTCGCGGCCGCCAGCGTGACCGGCGCAAAATCCTTGAAGGGGTCATAGGGAATTTTTGCGTAGAGGCTGGGATTGACGACGTAACTCGTGGTGACAACTGTAACCGTGTAGCCATCGGAGGCCGCCCTCGCGCCGGCACCCATGCCAAGATTGCCGCCGGCACCCGGTTGATTCTCGACATAGAACTGCTGGCCGAGACTTCGTGAGAGATTCACTGTGACGATCCGCGCAAATACGTCGGTTGGTCCGCCGGGCGAAAATGGCACGATCACGCGCACCGGCCGCGCCGGATAGGTTTGTGCCCTTACAGGTCCCCGCGTCGCCTGGAGTACGGCGGCACTCGCTGCCAGGCACAAAAATCGGCGTCGTCGAAAGTCCATAGGATACTCCTGTCGGTGTAGTCCCAACATGTCCTGTGCGTCGTTGGATTGGCTTAAAACGCGGAATGGGCCCGGCTTATGTCACGATGAAAAGCCGTTGGGATCATCCAAACGAATGACGTGTGCAAAAATCTTATGGGCGCCGAACTGTCCGTCAGTTCTGGTCCGCCATCGCTGCCTCGCGCGGCGCCGACATGCGCCGCGGTTCGGGCACATAATAGCTGCCGAGCTTCACCATCGGTCTTGGCTTGAACACGATCGAGATCAAACGGTCGCATAACGCTTTAGGCGACGTCGGCTTGAGCAGGAATTCGTTCGCACCGGCACGCAGTGCTTCGTTCACCTGCGTCCGTTGTGCGCGCGTCGTCAGCATAATCACCGGAATGTTGGGGCGCGGAAACACACCGGGCGAACGAACGATCCGCAATACTTCGATACCGTTGAGTACTGGCATGTCCCAATCGAGCAGCATGACATCAGGATCGCAGGTGCGGATGGCCTCGAGCGCGGCGAGGCCATCGGTAGCCTCAAGCACCGACCTGGCGCCAAGATTGGTCAGCATCAGGCGCGTGAGCCGGCGCATATAGGCGTTGTCATCGACCACCAGGATATTGAGACCCTGGAGCATCTTTTCGATTTGCTTGTTGGCCATGAAAACCGCGGGCAACATTGCGTTCCGTCGCCCGGCAATCTAGGCCGCCAACTCTGTAATTTCATTGAGGGCTATCGTTCAACTTTTCGCAATCTGCCGTGGAAGGCACGGAATGCAGCACCTAATTAAATGAGGCGCGCTGTATCCGCGTGCGTTGTGGTTTACAAACCATTATCCATAGGGACAGTGAGGCGAGCGCAATGAAACTTCCCGGCCCCGACCATCCGATCACAATCGCCAAAAACGGCAAACGCGTGCGCGTCATGTTCGCGGGCCGCATCATCGCCGACAGCATGCATCCGCTCATCCTGAAGGAAGCGAGCTACAAGCCTGTCTTCTATATTCCGCGTGCCGATGCCGATATGAGCCTGCTCAAGCGCACCGATCATCAGACGCATTGTCCCTACAAGGGCGATGCGAATTATTTCACTATTGTCGCTGACGGCCGCAGCGCCGAGAACGCGGTGTGGACGTATGAGCAGCCCTTCCCGGCGGTTGGCGAAATCAGGGAGAATCTGGCGTTTTATCCGGACCGCGTGGACAAGATTGAAGAGATTTGACAGGGATTCATCAACAATGTGTCCCGGTGCGTTGCAGACCCGGGACCGTAACAAATTCAGAAATTGCGAAGGCAACGTGTGCTTAGTGCAGCCGCGGACCCTTGAGGAATTTCGCGCGGTCCGATGAATTGACCCGCACGTCGAACGTGACGCCCTCGCGATAAAGCGTGAGCGGCACTTCCACGCCGGCGCGCCCGAGCGCCCAGACCTTGCGGTAGAAGGCGGCAAGCGTCGACACACGCTCTCCTTTGACAGCCACCACCACGTCGCCCGTCTTGATTTCTGCACGCGCCGCCGGCCCCTTGGGCGCGATACCGACTGCCACGATCTTGTCTTCGATCTCGGTCGAATAAAGCCCGAGCCATGGCCTCACCGGGCGATTGGATCGCCCGAACTTGCGCAGATCGTCGAGCACCGGATTCAGCAGATCAATCGGCACAACCATATTGAGATGTTCGTTCTTGCCTTCGCGCGCGCGCTCGAGTTGCAGCGAGCCGATCCCGATCAGCTTGCCCTCACTTGAGATCAGCGCGGTGCCGCCCCAGTTGGGATGCGCGGGATACGTGAAGATGGCCTCGTCAAGTACATATTCCCAATAGCCGGCAAACTCCTGCTTGGCGGCGATGCGGCCCCCAAGCGACCGCGTGCGCCCGCCCGCACCACCGACGACGACGCGTTCGCCCACTTCCGCCGTTTTCGAAGAGCCGATCTCAAGCGAGGGAAGATCGATCTTGCCGAGCGCCTGCACGAGGCCGAAACCGGTTTCCTGGTCGAAACCGAGCGCGTGCCCTTGCACGACGCGGCCGTCGCCGAGATGAAGCCACACGGTATCGGCTTCGGTGATCAGATAGCCAATGGTGAGCACAAGGCCATCGTCGATGAGGACACCGTTGCCGGCGCGTTCGACGCCAAGTGTGTCGGCGGTGAAGGCATCCGGCGGGATGATTGAATGGAGGCCGACCACCGAGGACAGCGCACGCTCGAGATCGTAGGAATAGTCCTCCCCGCGCGGCTGCACCGACTGTGGCACCTTCCATTCGATCAATGAAGCCATCGGAAGCGCTCCCCTGGGGCCCACATATCATACGCCGGATCATGCGGGCGAAAAGACGGCGCTCACATGTTAGTGTGAGCAACCTGCCATGATCCCGCTCTCCATCCTCGACCTCTCACCGGTCTCCGCCGGCTCCACGGCCGCACAGGCCCTGCGCAATTCCCTCGATCTTGCGCGGCTCGCCGATGGCCTCGGCTTTACGCGCTATTGGGTGGCCGAACATCATAATTTGCCGGCGATCGCGAGCTCGGCACCCGACATCATGATCGGGCAGATCGCCGCGGTGACCAGGAACATGCGCGTCGGTTCCGGCGGCGTGATGCTGCCGAACCACGCGCCCTTGATGGTGGCTGAGCGCTTCAAGGTGCTGGAAGCGCTCTTTCCGGGCCGCATAGATCTTGGCCTCGGTCGTGCGCCCGGCACCGATCCGGCGACGTCCTATGCGCTTCGGCGCCGGCAAGGCATCAGCGAGGAGGATGATTTCCTCGACCGCTTCAACGAATTGATGCTGCTGGAGAGCCGCGGATTTCCCGCCGGGCACCCCTTTCACAATGTGCGCGCGATGCCCTCGGACGTCAGGCTGCCGCCGATCTATCTGCTCGGTTCCTCGGACTACAGTGCCCAACTTGCGGGGCACATCGGCGCGGCATTTTCCTTTGCGCATCACTTCGCGAATTTCGATGCAGTCGAGGCGATGCGACTTTACCGCGACAATTTCAAGCCATCGCCATCGCACGAAAAACCCTATGCCATTTTGGCGACCCATGTGGTCTGTGCCGCCACCGATCAGGAAGCTGAAAGGCTGGCGGCAACCGTCGATCTCAACATTGTACGTCGCGCCAAAGGCGAGTTTCTACCGCTCGCTTCGCCGGAAGACGCCGCAAGCTATGAGTACACGCCAGTCGATCGGGCGCGCATCGCACAGAACCGCGCACGGCTATCGGTAGGCGCGCCCGCAACGGTGAAGACGAAGCTTATGCCTTTGATCGAATCCACCAAAGCCGACGAGCTCATGGTCACGACAATGCTGTTCGATCATGCGGCGCGGAAACGCTCCTACGAGTTGCTGGCGAAGGCATTTATGTGACTTCGTGTCCCGGGCGCAGCGCAGCGCGCAGCGGTGCGCTGCAGACCCCGGGACCGTTGCAACTTCAGAGTTTTGAACGGCCCCGGATCAGCGCTGCACCACTTCACTGCGCTCGCGCTGCATCGCATCCGGGGCACGCCGACTGGTTAGACGCTGGCGGGCCATGCTAAAAGCCCTTCCGGGTTTTCTGGCCTGAAAAATTACGGGAGGTACCATTGGGTAAGCAATTCACTCTGACCACCACCGACAAGCACTCGCTCGGCGCCTATCGCGCCGATCCGTCGGGAACGCCAAAAGGCGGCATGGTGGTGGTGCAGGAGATTTTCGGGGTCAACCACCACATCCGCGCGGTCTGCGACCGGCTCGCCGCGCTCGGCTACGTCGCGGTCGCGCCGGCGGTGTTTGACCGTTTCGTGCGTAATTTCGAAAGCGGCTACACACCAGATGAAATAGCCCATGCCCGAAGTTATCTCGGCAATCTCAACTGGGACCACATGATCGCCGACATCGCCGCCGCACAGGGCGACCTGAAAGGCACCGGGCCACTCGGTGTTGTCGGCTTCTGCATGGGCGGTACCGCGGCGTTTCTCGCCGCCTGTCGCATTCCGGGGTTCTCGGCGGCGGTTGCCTTCTACGGTGGCATGATCGGCAAGTTTGCCGACGAGAAGCCGAAGTGCCCGATACAGATGCATTTCGGCGAGAAGGATGATGGCATTCCGATGGACGTCGTGGAGAGCATCAAGACGAAACAGCCACAGGCGGAAATCTACACCTACCCGGACGCTCCGCACGGGTTCTATTGCGATGAACGCGCGAGCTACCGCAAGGAAGCCGGCGACCTCGCGTGGAAGCGCACGCAGGAATTTCTTGCCAAACACATGAAGAAGTGACGTCTCTGGATGTCACCACAGGTCCGGCGCCAAGCGCCGCGACCCGTGATTTCGTAAAACGAATCTGAGACTCCTCAGCGACATGGCCGGACGAGCCCGGCCATGACGAAATCAATTCTTGTCTTCCGCGCGAGGTCGCAACGACACCTATGCCGGCGCGCTGTGCGTCAGCTTGGCGCCGGTGCCGATCGGGCAAGACACTCCGGTGCCGCCAAGACCGCAATAACCCATCGGATTCTTGGCCAGGTACTGCTGGTGATAGTCCTCGGCGAAATAGAACTCCGGAGCATCGA
>Ga0187787_10000121_pt1 | contig 10350 bp, 9 predicted proteins | sample 1015_BV01_MP06_2_FD_133007 | JGI IMG/M metagenome (GOLD analysis project Ga0187787, IMG submission 133007) | Tropical peat soil microbial communities from peatlands in Department of Meta, Colombia - 1015_BV01_MP06_20_MG | ecosystem: Environmental > Terrestrial > Soil > Wetlands > Peat | place...
AAAAACATGGCTTGGGTGGGAGTCATCAAGGGCAATGTCAGGAACCCGCATGAACTCAAGGTTGAGGACATTCTGGATTTCCTGGAACGCCATGGCCGAGATAATTGATGTCAACGAGGCACGACCATGCCGCGCTGTACTGCGGGACGCGCCGCGACGATATCGAACCAGCGTTTGACGTTCGGATAATCCTCCAGCTTTATCTTGTGCCATTCAAATCGTGCCACCCACGGAAAAGCTGCAATATCGGCAATAGAATATTCGCCCGCAAGATAAGGGTGATGCGCAAGATGGCGCTGCAGCACGTCGTAGATCCGTGCGGTTTCCTTTGTATAGCGTTCGATGGCGTAAGGCACCGGTTCGGGCGCGAAACGCAGAAAGTGGTGCGCCTGGCCGAAAAACGGACCTATATTTCCCATCTGGAACATCAGCCACTGCAAGGTCTCATAACGCGACAACGCGGTACTGGGAATAAATCTGCCGGTTTTTTCCGCAAGGTAAATCAAAATCGCGCCGGATTCGAACATCTTAAATGGCATGCCATCCGGTCCTTCCTCATCAACAATCGCGGGAATCTTGCTGTACGGTGAGATCGCCACGAATTCCGGCTTGAACTGGTCGCCCTTGGAAAGATCAACGGGGTAAGCGCGGTACGGGAGCCCGGTTTCTTCCAGCATGATGGAAATCTTGCGGCCGTTGGGAGTAGACCAGGTGTAGAGATCTATCATTCTCTTAGCTTAATGATATACCCGTTTCAAAATAAAAACGCCGGAGGTTATAGATAGCCCCCGGCGTTGTGATTCTCGTTAAGTCAATTGGCCTGAGGTTTGGCAGCCTTGTTTTGCTCGCGCTTGGCTTTCATGTAGTTGTGAACCTCTTCAAGCGAGACGGTGCCGTCCTTATCTGTATCTATGGCATCGAAGTTTTTGTAGACATTAGGCATGGCCTTGGCTTCGTCCCTGGTCAGCGTGCCGTCGTTGTCCTTGTCCGCCTTGTTGAAGCTCTCCTTGCCGTGCTCGTGTGCGCTTTCTTTACGAGTTTTCCCATAGGCCCGGATTTCATCCATGGAAACGGTGCCGTCCTTGTCGGTATCGATTTCCTTGAAATGCTTGGCGACATGGGGCATAGCTTTGGCTTCGTCTTTGGTGAGCGTGCCGTCGTTGTCCTTGTCGGCTTTCTTGAATTGCTCCTCCATACGACTCTGCTTTTCTCCAGACTTGTCCGCTGAATCGGCCAGCGCAAATGCCGGAAACAGCAGGAGTGATACAAACAAAACGGGTTTAAGCATGGTGTTCTCCTTTAATAAAATTCAAAATCATATAAACGTTTTATGAGCGATAGCGGTTTACACGGTTTGCTTGAGCCGGTTTTTTACCGCAGCGATCCGCGCTGCTCGCACATTGGCTGCGATCTGACCGGGCTTGCGAACTCGCTTGGCTATCGCGCCTGCATTCACGCTTTGCGCGGCACGCAGTGCATTTTGCAGGTATTCGGCTTGCGGGTAAAGTCTGGTTTCAAAACCCGGGCGGCCATGGAAATCGCTGCTGCAGGCCTCGAGAAATTCGGCAAAGCGCTGCGGCTTGCGGAAAGCATCAAGCGATTGAAGCAGGCGGACGAGGGTTGTGGGCTTGAGTTCCTGTGCGCGGTATGCCTCGCCATGGTATTTGGCAGCGAGCAGCGCCAGATCTCTGCAGGCAGCGGGAACCTTGATGCGCTTGCATAGCGCTTTGACGAGTTCCACGCTCCTGGCCTCGTGACCGGGATGGTGCGGCCATTGGCTGCGCGGCGTCACACCTTTGCCGAGATCATGGGTAAGAGCGGCAAAACGCACTGGCAGCGAGAAATTCTTTGATGCTGCATAGTCAATCACCTGCATGATATGCGCCCCGGTATCAATTTCCGGATGATATTCCCTTGGTTGCGGCACACCAAACAAACGGTCCACCTCTGGCAGGATTTTATTGAGCGCACCGCACTGGCGCAACACTTCAAACATGCGCGAAGGTTTTGCTTCCATCAACCCTTTCGCCAGTTCCTGCCATACCCGTTCCGCAACCAGCGCATCCACTTCGCCGTTTTGCGTCATTACGCGCATCAGCTCCAGCGTTTCTTGGGCGACGTCAAATCCGAAGCGCGCAGCAAACCGTGCCACGCGCAGGATGCGCACCGGGTCTTCGGCAAAAGCCGGGCTGATATGACGCAGAACGCCGGCCTTGAGGTCCTTCACGCCTCCATAGGGGTCAACGATTCGGCCGCGCTCGTCCTTGGCAATGGCATTGATGGTGAGATCGCGCCGCGCCAAATCATCTTCCAGCGTGACATCGGGGGCCGCATGGATTCTAAAGCCTCTGTAACCCCGGGCGGTCTTGCGCTCGGTGCGCGCCAGCGCGTATTCCTCGTGGCTTTCGGGGTGAAGGAACACCGGAAAATCCTTGCCTACCGGTTTGAATCCCTTGCGCAGCAAGTCCTGCGGTGTGGCTCCCACCACCACATAATCCCGGTCCGTCACACTGAGACCCAAAAGCTCATCGCGCACCGCGCCGCCGACCGCATAAATTTTCATTGGCCTAGAGAAGTCAAGCTGGCCTCAGCGCCCTGCCCTGAAACGGAACCAGCGATAACGTCCGCGCGGCGTTCCGCCCGTTAGATACAACGGCACCACCGCTTCCAGCGCCGTTGGTTTGAAGCCGAAAATATCGGGAAAATCGCAACTGCACACACTGTTCACTTTCATCGAATAATAATTATCGCGAGTCATCAGTTTTACCGGCAGGAATTCCATCGCCCATGCCTGCATATACGATAGCGAGTCGCTCAGGCCGATAATGCGGCGCCTGTACCCGGTGACTTGGGCAACGTATTCCACCAGTTCGCGCAGCGTATAGACTTTCGGCCCGCACAAGTCATAGCTCTTGCCAAAGGTCTCCAGCCTGTCGAGGCTCAACACGAAAGCATGCGCCACGTCTTCTACGGATACCGGCTGGAACCGCGCCTGCGGGCTGGCGAGAAACAGCACAGGTAAATATTTCAAAAGTTTGGCAAACAGGTTAAGAAATTTGTCCTCGCGGCCGAAAATAACCGAAGGCCGGAAAATGCTCAACGCAAGTCCTTGCGCGGCTTGCCTGAGAGCGGCTTCGGCTTCGCCCTTGGAGCGAAGGTAGCTGCTGGGACCATCGATGTCGGCATTAAGCGCGCTCATGTGCATCATGCGTTTTACTCCCAGGTTCGTGCATATCCTGGCGATTCGAAGCGGCAATTCGACATGCGTCCTCCTGAAATCTCCGTTGCGTTCTTCGTGCAAAATGCCAACCAGATTGATTGCAGCGTCCACGCCTTCAAGCATGCGCTTAAGCTCATCGTCATTATGGACATCGGCTTGCACCACATCCACCGTAGGCAGAACGATGAGCTCTTTGGCACGCTCGCGGTTGCGCGTCGGCACGCGCACCCGGCGTCCCTGCGCGGCAAGCAAGCGCACGATATGCCTGCCTACAAAACCGCTGCCGCCTATGACACAAACGTTATTAATCTGCATGGCTATTCTATTGTGCGAACTAACTTTCAAAAACCGCTAAGGTTTCGGCGAAGGCTAACCTTTAGGTTATGCCGAAGCCAAAACCGCTGCCGCCTATTACACAAACGTTGTTAATCTGCATGGGTGTAGTGCGAACATAATCCAAAAACCGCTGCCGCAGTTTACCTCTCGTCACGCAGCGTCTGGCTTTGCGAGCGCGGCGGAATGGTGCCGAGCAGTGCTTTCAGCGAAGGCGTTTCTTTGCCAAAGGAGCTGGCGTAATACAGCGTGTTGCTCATCACTTTTTTCACGTAATCGCGCGTTTCGTTGAGAGGTATGCTTTCCACATAAATTGCGCCTTCCATCGGCACATCCATGCCCCACTGGCGGGCGCGTGTCGGCCCTGCGTTGTATGCCGCAGTAGCGAGCACCAGCTGGCCACCAGAAATATCCAGCATGTGTTTAAGGTAATGCGTCCCGAGATTAAGATTGGTTTCCAGTTCATTCACCCGCGATTGGCGATAGCCTTTATGCCCGATGCGGGTTGCCACCCATTTGGCGGTGGCGGGCATGAGCTGCATCAGCCCGCTTGCGCCCGCATTGGAACGCGCTGTTACAGTAAACCGGCTTTCCTGACGGATGATGCCGTACAGCCAGGCTTCGTCGAGATTTGATTGGTTCACATATTCCTGCATCACTTCGCGGTAAGGGGCGAGATAGCGCATGCTGAAATCGTGCAGCTGCACCGTCCTGTTGGCGGTGAAAATAGCGCGTTCATAAAGCTCGTTGCGCCTTGCCACTTCGGCCGCGGCAAGCAGCTGCCTGTCGTCGAAATTACGGATGGTCCATTGCCATTCCAGATTCCCTTCGTAACGCAAATCCAATCGGTACAATGCGAGCGCCCGTTGTATTCCGGGAAGTTGCTGCATCGCTGACAATTCTGCTTCGCTTGGCCTATAAGCAATGACTGGAGGGCTGTATTCATTGCCGAGCTCCTCACCCGCCAGCTGCCCGTAGTAATGATGCTCGCTGCTCAATGACTGGAAAATCGCGTCGGCCTCGATATTTTTTCCCAGCGCTTTGAGAGCCCGCGCTTTCCAGTAACGCCAGCTGGACTCGCGGCGCTCCAGCGGGGACAGGGCATCGATACTGGCGAGCATGGCCTCCCAATTCTGCGCCATTAGGGCGGCGCGCGCTTTCCATGCAAGCTGCTGCACATTTAGCAGGTCTGGCGGAACTTCACCATACCATGAGAGCGCATCGGGATCATGCTTTAACGAAGCGTTGTAAGCAATCTCGGCCCATGCATAATTACGTTCCTGCTCGTTGAGCTGGCCTTGCAATTTTTTCAGATAAGCCGCAGCTTGCTGCGGTTCATTGCGCGCCTGACGGTACAAGGCAAACAATCTGAGCTCTCGCCCCACACGGGTCTTCAGGTCGTAACCAGGATTGGACAGATAGCGCTCGGGCCGGTCGGCGATGCTTTTAATGAGCCTCGGGTTGGGCGCCTCTTTCGCCGGCAGGTACTGGATGATGCGCTTGGCTGCAGTGATGTCACCCGCTTCCAACGCTAGACGCAAGCGTTGCCATATGTCTTCCGGGCCGAGCACCTTGCGCGCAAACATCGCTTCAAACAGGGGACCGCAACTGTCCGGCTGCGTTTGCGCCGAAAACCACAATGCCCGCGCCTCGAGCAGGGCGGTCTCATCGTTGTTATGCAACCGTCCCTGCAAGGCATAACAGGTGAGCTCTACGCTTTCATCGAGGAGCAGAGGAAATTCTTCACTGAATAAACTCCACTCCTGCTTTTTGGCAAGCACCTTGAGCCATTCTGCCCGCAAACGGTCTGCAAGCAGGGTGTCGCCATATCGCCACATGAAAGCGCGCACAGTTTCGGGAGTAGCATCATCCAGCCGCGAACGCAATTGCCAGTAAGCCACATAAGGCTCGAGCACGTAGCCTTGCAGGCGCTTGGCGTACACATCCAGACGGGTGATGTTGCCTGCCACGTAGGCGTCGCGCGCCGCCACGAAATCTTCGCCTTGGTCCGCATGCACAGGCAGGACAGACCAAAACGTAACACAAATCGTGAACAAAAACTTTTGCATTCCTGCTATATTTCCAGTGTTGCTCAGGGTTTAGGATATCACAGCCCTGCCTTTCTAACAGCATGGAATGCACGGAACAGCGGATGGACGTTGCACAACTCAAGGCGTGGCGCAGACAATTGCGCGCCGAACTGATTGCCAGGCGCCTCGCTGTGAATCCCGAGGAGCGCGGCTCCTGGAATGAGGCGATCAGCGGCCATCTGCTGTGCGCCTTTCCTAATCTGGCGCACGGAGTGGTTGCTTTCTGCTGGCCACACCAAAACGAATTCGATGCGCGCTTCCTGATGCGTGAGCTGAGAATCCGCGGTGCGCTTACTGCCTTGCCGGTAGTGGTGGCCCCGAAAACACCGCTGATTTTCCGCGAATGGCATCCTGGCGTGAAAATGGCCAAAGGCGTGTACGACATTCCTTACCCGGTGGAATCGCCGGAGCTGATTCCCGACACCATACTGGTGCCGATGAACGGCTTTGACGAGCAAGGCCACCGGCTCGGCTACGGCGGCGGCTATTTCGACCGCACCCTGTCCAGCCTGAAAAAACGCACTTGCGTCATTGGAGTGGCTTATGAGCTTGCGAGAGTGCCTACTATTCAGCCGCAATCCTACGATATCCCGATGGATTTCGTAGTCACCGAGCGCGGAGTGTATGAGCGAAGCGGCGGTAAAATTGAATTACTCACCCGCCACGGGCAAAAACTCGAGCCTGGGCAGTACAGCTCACCCGCTTGTTATGCCCATGAGTTTGCCACCGATTATTTCGGCGACAAAAAAGATTAGGCCGGACTGTTAGCTCAGGAACAGCTTGTAAGCCGGATTCCTGGACTCATCCCAATAAACATAGCCGAGCTTGGCGAGGAAGCGGCGGAATTCTGCCATCTCCTGCGGCGGGACCTGCATTCCGACCAGCACGCGCCCGTAATCGGCGCCGTGGTTGCGGTAGTGAAACAAGCTGATGTTCCAGTCCGAGCGCATGCTATTCAGGAATTTCATCAGTGCACCGGGCCGTTCCGGGAATTCAAATCGGTAAAGCAACTCATTTTTGGCAAGCGCCGCATGGCCTCCCACGAGATGGCGGACGTGGAGTTTTGCCATTTCGTTGTCGGAAAAATCCAGGGTGCGCAAGTGGTGCCGCTCCAGCATGGCGACCAGTTTCGCGGTCTCCTCGCTGTCATGCACCTGAATGCCGACAAAGATGTGCGCCTCCTTGGGATCGGCAATGCGGTAGTTGAATTCGGTGATGTTGCGCTTGCCCAACAGCGAGCAGAATTGCTTGAAACTGCCCGGCCGCTCGGGAATGGTCACTGCCAGTATGGCTTCACGTTTTTCGCCAAGCTCTGCGTTTTCCGCAACAAAACGCAGCCGGTCAAAATTCATGTTGGCGCCGCAGGCAATGGCAACCAAGGTTTTGTCTTTCAGTTTTTCCCGCTTGGCATAAGCCTTGGCGCCGGCGATCGCCAAAGCGCCCGCCGGTTCCAGTATGCTGCGGGTGTCTTCGAACACATCCTTGATTGCGGCGCAGACGGCGTCAGTGTCCACCAGCACCACCTCATCAACATAGTGCTGGCACAGCCGGAAGGTTTCGCTGCCCACTTCCTTGACCGCTACGCCGTCGGCAAATAATCCTACCTGGCTGAGTTTCACGCGCCGGCCGGCTTTCAAGGAGCGCGCCATAGCGTCGGCGTCCACCGGTTGCACTCCGATAATTTTGATTTCCGGGCGCAAACGTTTTACATACACCGCCACTCCTGAAATCAGTCCGCCGCCGCCCACCGCGACGAAAATGGCGTGAATCGGGCGCGTCCACTGGCGCAAAATTTCCATGCCTATCGTGCCCTGGCCGGCAATCACGTCCGGGTCGTCGTAGGGGTGCACGAATGTAAGCTTGCGCGCTTTTCCCAGCTTGCGAGCATGGGTGTAAGCTTCATCGTAGGAATCGCCGCGCAATACCACCTCAGCGCCGCGCGCCGCCACCGCCTGCACCTTGATCTGCGGCGTGGTCGCCGGCATAACAATGACCGCTTTGCAGCCGAGCTTTTGCGCGGCAAGCGCCACACCCTGCGCATGGTTGCCTGCTGAAGCCGCAATCACTCCGCGCTTTAATGCCGCTTCCGGCAGCTGCGCCATCTTATTGTAGGCACCGCGCAGCTTGAAAGAAAACACTTGCTGCATATCTTCGCGCTTGAGCAGCAGGCGGTTATGTATACGCGCCGAGAGATTGGGCGCGAGTTCAAGAGGCGTTTCCTGCGCTACCTCGTAGACGCGGGAAGCAAGAATTTTTTCCAGATAATCTTTGCGCATCGTAGCTGGACCAACCAACAAACCGAAAGGGTATCAGGATTAACGCTAAACCAGAAGTGGGGAGCCTACTGCTGGAGAGACTCAATTGTATAAAGCACGGCTTGAAGTTATTCTAAGAACACCGTCCATTATTCGGGATTGTACCCATGACCCAGGATGAACTGAAACAAGCAGCAGCGCGCGCGGCGATTCAATATGTGCCGGACGGCTGCACCGTTGGCGTGGGCAGCGGCTCCACCGCAAACTATTTCATTGCCGAGCTCGGCAAAATCAAACATAAGCTCGAAGGCGCGGTGGCGAGCTCAGTAAGCACTGCACAGCGTCTCAAAAGCCTCGGCATTCCGGTGCTGGATTTGAACGGAGTGAACGAGCTTGCGGTTTATGTGGACGGCGCCGATGAAATCACCCGGCATCTGCACATGATAAAAGGCGGGGGTGGGGCGTTAACGCGGGAAAAAATCGTCGCCGCGGCTGCGCGCAAGTTCGTATGCATCGCAGATCAAAGCAAGCTGGTTGATGTGCTCGGCAAGTTTCCGCTGCCGGTGGAAGTGATTCCACTGGCGCGAGGCTACGTGGCGCGCGAGCTGGTTAAATTGGGCGGACAACCTGAGCTGCGAATGGGTTTCACTACCGACAACGGCAACATTATTCTCGATGTACACGGCCTGCAGATTCTCAATCCGGTGGAGTTCGAGGCAGGGCTCAATCAGATCACCGGCATGGTATGCAACGGCATCTTTGCCAAGCGGCCCGCTGATATTCTGCTGTTGGGCTGCGCAGACGGCGTCAAGACTTATACTTGAGCGCGGGAATCTCTGAACATGTCTACCGTGGAGCGCGTTTCCGGGGCAATTTAGAAAAGAGCGTCTTATTTGGTTTGCCCTGGGGGCACATAGCCGGAAGCTACATCAGCGCCGGTCCCGAAGAAGTGCTTCTCCATCTGCTCCGTGAGATATTTCCTGGCCTTGGCGTCCGCCAGGTTCAACCGGTTTTCGTTAACCAGCATTTTCTGGTGTTCAAGCCAAGCTTTCCAGGCTTCTTTCGAAACGTTTTCGAATATTCGTTTCCCGAACTCCCCAGGGTACGGCGGAAAATCCAGGCCTTCGGCTTCGCGTCCGAGTTTGATGCACTTTACCATTCTCGCCATTTCGTTCTCCGCGACTCGTATATTTCCTGAAATTATGGAATTCGCTCAGACTTTAGCTGCTGCCATAAGGTCAGGGTGCGGCATTTCAAGATAATATCCCTGCACCATGTCCACGCCGAGGTTCTTTAACATCTCCAGAGTTTTGAGGTCTTCCACGGATTCCGCTACGGTAGTCTTGTGCATGCCGCGCGCCACATCAATAATGGCCTTGACGAATATCTGGTTGTCTTGATCACTGGGCAAATTGCGGATGAACAGGCCGTCTATTTTCACTATATCCACCTCCAAATGCTTGAGGTAAGCAAACGAAGAGAAACCGCTCCCGAAGTCATCCAGGCAAACCACGCAGCCTATCTGATGCAGGGCTTTAATGAAGCGCTGCGCGTCATGCAAATTCGTCACCGCGGAGGTTTCGGTAATCTCCACCATCAGCCGACTCGGATTGACATCGAATTTGCGCAAAGTATCACTGATGAAAAGCGGTAATTCCGTTTCTGCGAACGACCGCCCGGAGATATTAACTGCAATCGATGGAACGCTCGAGGAACTCGCTAGCAATGCGATAATCTTGCTGATTACCCAGCGATCGAGCTCCAGGATGATGTCGCTTTTTTCCGCGAGAGGAATGAAGGCCGCGGGCATGATCACGCCGCCCGTCTCATCCTTCATTCGCAACAGCGTCTCTATATGCGAACGCTGGCCGTCAGCGGCACGGTACACACCCTGGAAATTCAAACACATCTGGTCATTGTGCAAGGCGTTTCGGATACGATTGCTCCAGGCGATGCGCGACAGTATTTCTCTCGAACTGTCGCTGTGAGGTTGGTAGACGCGCCAAGCGTTCTTGCCGGCCTCCTTGGCTTGGTACATAGCCGCATCGGCACGCGCCACCAGTTCTTCGGCGTTCCCCGCATTGTCGGGAAACATCGCTATACCCAAGCTGGTGGTAAGCCGCAGGTTCTGCCCTTCGAAGTGGAAGGTGATTTGCGAAATTGAATGCACTATCCGTTCAGCCACAATATGCAGCTCATTTTCTACTACATCCGGGATCAGGATCGCGAATTCATCCCCTCCTAATCTGCTGAAGATTTCGTTGCGCCGCACCTGCGCGTTCACTTCCCCGGCAACGCGGATGAGTATCGCATCTCCGGCGCGATGGCCATAGGTATCGTTGATGTGCTTGAATTCGTCGAGGTCGAAAAACAGCAGCCCCAATGCCGAACCATGGCGGTCCGCATCAGCAATCATGCGTCCCAGCTCTTGCTGGAAACGGTGGCGGTTATA
>Ga0187787_10000122_pt1 | contig 10344 bp, 8 predicted proteins | sample 1015_BV01_MP06_2_FD_133007 | JGI IMG/M metagenome (GOLD analysis project Ga0187787, IMG submission 133007) | Tropical peat soil microbial communities from peatlands in Department of Meta, Colombia - 1015_BV01_MP06_20_MG | ecosystem: Environmental > Terrestrial > Soil > Wetlands > Peat | place...
AGGTGCCGCAGCGACCAGGAGAACACCTCCGCGAGCGCGGTGTGCGGATCGCCTCCGGCGTCGAGCCTGGCCAGCCTGGCACCGTTCGGGGGCCACAGCTCGGCCACCAGGTCGCTCAGGGACGTGGTGGGTCGGAAGGCGACCAGTTCGGCGGCGATCCGCAGCGCCAGCGGCAGCCGCCCGCAGCAAGCCGCAAGCGCCGCCGCGGCCTCGGGCTCGGCGTCCACCCGCTCGCCGATCAGCGCCCGCAGCAGGGCCACCGCCTCCTCCGGCGGCAGCAGGTCCACGTCGATGCGGTGGGCCCCGTCCCGGACGATCAGGCCGGCCAGGGAGTCCCGGCTGGTCACCACCGCCAGGCAGCCGGGGGAGCCGGGAAGCAGCGGCCGTACCTGTGTGGCGCTGGCGGCGTTGTCCAGCACGACCAGCACGCGCCGCCCATCCAGGAGCGTGCGGTAGGCCGCGGCACGCTCCTCCACCTCGAGTGGGACCTCGGGGTCGGGCACGCCGAACGCGCGCAGGAACCCCGCCAGCGCGGCGCCGGGCGGCACCGGCTGCTCACGGTCGTAGCCGCGGAGGTTGACATACAGCTGACCATCCGGGAACCGCTGCCGCACCCGCTGCGCCCACCGCACCGCCAGCGCGGTCTTGCCCACCCCAGCGGTCCCGGACACCGCCGAGATCACCACCGCCGAACCGTCATCCGTGGCCACAAGCAGCCCGTCCAGGGCCGCCAGCTCGCCCGCCCTTCCGGTGAAGGCGGCCACATCCGCCGGCAACTGGGCAGGCACCTGGACCGGCGGCCGGACCTTGACCTCGCCGGCCGCCGGCAGGTTCAGGGACCGTCCCCGGGCCGCGGCGACGAAGCGCTCACAGTCCACCGTGCTCAGGCGCAGGGCCAAGGCCAACCGCTCCACCGTATTGCGCCGCGGCCGATGCACCACGTCGGTCTCGATCGCTCTCAACTGGCGGGGCGAGATCCCGGCCAGCTCGGCAAGTTCCTCCTGGGTGAGGCCGGCCGCGTGACGCTGCTGCCTGAGCATGCTGCCGAATGACAGGCGGTCCGCCCTGCTCGCGCCGTCCGTCATCAGGCAGCCCCCACACGGCGTCACCCGGTGTACCCGGCCCCGGACACCCCGTGGCCCGGTGTACCCGGTGTCGAGCCAGGTCCTGCTCGCGAGGAGAGCATGGCAGCACGAGGCCAGTCTTGAGAACCGGCTGGGCGGCGACCCGGCACCGACCGGAGAGACCTCTGGGCTGGTCGGCGCCCATTTCTGCCGGTAATCCTTCCGGTGTTCCCTCCTGGACGGTGTTCGCAGCGCCGGGTTCGATGAGGTCACGGCGCGGGTCCGCGTCATAACAGGGTCTACAGACAGGGACCGGTCATGCCCAAGAGGATTGCGGCCATTCTTGCCACCGCTACGCTCTTCATCTTCTCCATGGTCTTCTTGGGGACCGAGATCGCCGCAGCCTCGCACGGTTGGCGGTAGCTGACGGCAGGAGCTCCCGGAGCTCGCGGGCGGCCGGCCCGACCCGGAGGGCCTCCCGGTGGACTGCGAGACCGCTTGTCTGAGTCTTCGCTGAAGCGATCCTGTCGAGGAGTGCGCCGGCGGGCTTGGTCCAGGTGAACGGGGTGGCGGGGTCGTACCAGGCCGCCAAGGCAGAGCTCGATCGCAGCGGGCGGAGCTGTCGAACGTCGTCGAGGACTGCAGTGAATCGGGTGGGGACACTGCGGTCCCGAACTGTCCAGCACTCTTGAGAAGGGAGGACGGCCGTGTCGGTGCACCGTGAGAAGTGGCCCAAGAAGATCCCCTCGTGACGACCTCCGCCCCGCTGCTCGCCGAGCCGTCGTTCCGCACCCTATTTGTCGCCCGGACCGTGTCCGTGGCCGGCAGCGCGGTCGCCCCGGTGGCCATCGCGTTCGCCGTCCTCGGGTCGCCCGGCCTGGGTGCGGGCGACCTCGGCGTCGTGCTGGCGGCCCGCGCCGCCGGGCAGGTGGCGTTCCTGCTGTACGGCGGCGTGCTCGCGGACCGGCTCTCCCGCGGGCGACTGATGCTCGCCACGGAACTCCTCGCCGGCGTGGCGCAGGGCGGGTTGGCCGCGGCGGTCCTGTCCGGCCACCCTCCGGTGCCGCTGATGGCCGCGCTCGCGGCGGTCGGCGGGGCCGCCGCCGGGGTGTTCCTGCCCGCGATCCGGGGTGCCCTGCCGCAGGTCGTCCGCACCGAACGGTTGCAGCAGGCCAACGCCCTGCTGCGGATCAGTGACAACGTCGTCGGTATCGGCGGGGCGCTGGCCGCCGGCCTGCTGGTCACCGCACTCGGCGCGGGGACGGCGCTGCTCGTGGACGCCGCCACCTTCATGATCGCCGGCATCTGGTTGTGGCGCCTGCGGAGTCTGCCGCCCGCCGGCGGCTCGGACGCCGAGCGGCACCGATGGTTCGCGGACGTGCGCCAGGGCTGGTCGGCGTTCCTCGCCCGCCGCTGGCTGGTCGCGGTGGTGTTGCAGTTCGCCGCCGTGAACGCCTGCCTGGCCGCGCTGTCCGTGCTCGGCCCGCTCGTCGCGCAGGCGCGCATGGGCGGGGCGCTTGGCTGGTCGGCGATCCTCGCCGCGCAGGCCGCGGGGTTCCTTCTGGGCAGCCTGCTGGCGCTGCGCCTGTCCGCGCACCGGCCGGTTCGCGCGGCGGTGCTCGCGACCTTCGGGTTCGTGCCGCCCTTCGTCCTGCTCGCGACCGGGGCGCCGGTGGCCGTCGTCGCCGTCTCCGCCCTGCTCGGCGGCCTCTGCCAGGACGTGTTCAGCGTCCTGTGGGCCACGGCCCTCCAGATCCACGTGCCGGACGACGTGCTCTCGCGGATCGTCGCCTTCGACACGCTCGGCTCGTTCGCCGTCGGGCCGCCCGCCATCGCCCTGGCTGGGCCGCTGGCCGAGACATACGGGCCGGAGCCGGTCCTCGCGGCGGCGGCCGCTGTCATGGTGCTCGCCACCGCGACGGCGCTCGCCGTCCCCGCGGTGCGCCAGCTGCCGGCGCGGCCCGAGCCCGTTCCGGTGCTGACGTGACGACGACACGATGCCGCGGCACGGCCCAGCCGCGGCCGCCGTCCGCCCCGATGCAGACGTCGACCGGGGTTCTCGAGTTCGTGCCCGATCCGGACCGGAGCAACGCCTGGCTGATCAAGGTGAACGGTGCCTTGAGCAGCCATGTCGATCTCGACGAGCCGCGGTACCTGGACTTCGAGTACATGCAGTGGCTGGCCCGCGCCTTGGACGTCGAACCCGACCGGCCCGGCGGGCTGCGGGTCGTCCACCTCGGTGGCGGTGGCTGCACGCTGCCCCGCTACCTCATGGCGACCCGACCGACCGCGCAGCAGACCGTGGTCGAGGTCGATCCCACGGTGGTGCGGGAGGTGAGCCGCGCGTTCGGGCTCGCTGGGCGGCCGGAACTGCGGATGGTGGTGGCCGACGCGCTTGACGGGCTGCGTGCGCTGCCGACGGCGAGCCAGGACGTCGTCGTCCGGGATGTCTTCGCGCGGAGCGTCGTGCCCCCCCACGTGAGCGACGCAGCGTTCCACGCGGAGGTGCGGCGAGTCCTGCGGCGACCGGGTCGCTACCTCGCCAACATCATCGACGAAGCGCCCTTCCCCCTGGCGGGCGACGAGATCGGGCACCTGGATGACCGTTGGGCCTCCGTGTCGGTCGTGGTCGAGGACGACGTCGCGGCGGGGGTGAAGGGAAACCTCGTCGTGGTCGCGGGGGATGCCCCGGCGGTGCCGGAGCTGGCGGGGCTGCTGGCCGAATGCCCGGCGCCCGCCCGGTTGTGGACCTCGGCCGCGGCCCTTCTGGAGCAAGTCCTGCACGCGTAGTGCCGTCCCGTACGTCGGCATGGACCGGGTCTTCGAGTTCCTCCACACCACCAATGACGCACTCATCGACCGCGGCGTCGAACTTCCACTGTCCGGCCAGGCGACCACCACGCCAGACCCCCGAGCCGAGGCGCGGCTCGCCGCCCAGAGACAGATCATCGGCGCTGAGGCGGTCGAGCGGATGTACACCTCGGCGGCCGATGATGATGCTCAGCCGGCCATGAGGTTAAGGATCTCCGCCGGCCCCAGCGCGACGATCAGATCCCCTGCTGCCAGGCATACCTCGTGATCCGGGTTCGCCGATACCTCGCTCCCCGGTTTCTTCAGCGCGAGGATGGCCACCCCGGCAAAGCGCGCACGGGCCTCGGCGATCGTCAGGCCATCCAGCCGCGTTCCAACTTGGACGGCGATCTCCTCAAGCCGGATATCCGAGCCGAGGTTGAGCAGGTCGAGGATTTCCAGAACGGACGGCTGGACCGCGAGGATCGCCATTCGGCGGCCGGTCAGCCCATAAGGCGAGACAACCTCATCGGCTCCGGCTCGCACCAGCTTGTCGATCGACGCCCTCTCGGAGGCACGGGCGACTATCTGGAGGTCCGGGTTGAGCGCACGGGCGGTCAGGGTGATGAAGACGTTGGCCGCGTCGGAATCGACCGCACAGATCAAGCCTCGGGCCCGCTCGATACCGGCCTGTCTGAGTACCGTCTCGTCGGCCGGGTCGCCTGATATGTACGGAACGCCGTGCTCCGCCAGCATTGCCTCGAGATCTGGCGTTGATTCAATCACCACCGCGGTGTGACCGCGCCGCCGCAGCTCTTCCAGAACGGCTCGGCCTACGCGTCCGTAGGCGCAGATCACGTAGTGCTCGCTGAGGCGGCCAATGCTCCTGGTTACCTGGCTCATCCGCAACCACCGTCCAAACTCTCCGGAGGCCACGATCTCAGTTCCGACACCGATGGCGGTGAATAGGGCCACGACACCGAACAGGATCAGGGAAACGGTAAAGACTTCTCCGCCGGGATCCGGCGGTGATGTGTCGATGCCCAATGTGCTCAGCGTGAGCACGGCCGCATAGAAGGCGTCGAGTGGGTTCTTGCGCTCAACCAGCCAGTACCCAACCGTCCCGTAGGCGATCGCAAGCGTCACCACCAGGACCGGAAGACGGGATCGCGCGAGTATCCGATTGCGGAGTACAGCCGAGGGCACGCGAACCAGGCCCCGCCGACCACTCCTGCGTGAACCCGTCCTACGTGCGGTCCGCACACCGCCTCCTCACATCATTCTCCCCGCCTACTGGGATTGACGGAGACCGTCCAGAGGCGAACGTCCCGCGCCCATGGGTCCTCCGTCTCGCCCCCGTGTGTGTGCGAAGCAGCGGGCCGCGCGGGCGCGGACGCGCAGGGCTGCACGGGCTCGCCCACCCCGGTCGGCGGCACCCGTCCGCGCATGCAGGCACGCAGCGGCTGGTGCCGCCGGTGCCGCGCGGCCGCTCGAGCAGGATCTTCACGACGAGGTCGGCGAAGATCCTGTAGCAGTAGATCAGACGCACGTCACCGACCGGCCTGCACGATGGACTCGGCGCAGGCCGCGGACCGTTGGGGTGCGGGGGTGTGCGTACCTTCCGATGAGGTGCAGATAGCCGACGCATCCGCGGATCTGGTTGTACCAGTCGTCGAATGGCCCTCGCGCAGCGGGGTGCAGGAAGACGTAGCGGCTGATGTTGCGCTCCTTGGCCGGCCATTCGTCGAGGCCCGCGAGCAGGCGCAGTCCTGCCGGGTTGGCTGACCAGCCACGCCGGCAGGGTACCTGCAGGTATCACGCGCTGTAACCGCCTCCGGAGACCGGTATGCCCCGCCGTCAGGGGCTCCCCGAGCACGCTGCAGTCACACGCCGAGCCCCTCCAGACCGCCTTGGCGCCAGTTCATCCCACGAACCGCTCCGCGAACGGCTCCACGCCGGTGTCCTGAACCGCTCAGCGCAACGTCCCTCCCAGCTGGACAATTCGGGCCATTAGGCCCTTCGACTTCGCCTGCCCATGTACGTACGTTGCCCGCATGGCCCGGCCCTGCCGGGTACCCCGGCCGCAGGGGGCGGAAGGAGATCATCATGGCTACCTCGGACCTGGCACGACCGACCGCCGACAAGGAGGTCGCCCCGGCACCCGTCACGATCGGGGATCCGGGAGCTCTCGGACTCGGCGCGTTCGCACTCACCACGTTCATCCTCAGCACCGTCAACGCCGGCCTGATCCCGCTCGGGGTCGAGTCGATCGTGTTGAGCGTGGCCTTCTTCTACGGCGGCATAGTGCAGGTGCTCGCCGGCATGTGGGAGTTTGTCAAGGGCAACACCTTCGGAGCCACGGCGTTCAGCTCGTACGGCGCATTCTGGCTCGCCTTCTGGGGCATCGGTCGTTTCTTCGCCCCGGTCCGGGGCACGAGCCTGGCCGACGTCAACCACGCCGTGGGGGTGTTCCTGCTGGCCTGGACGATCTTCACCCTGTACATGTGCATCGCCTCGATGCGCACGAACACGGCGGTGTTCGGGGTGTTCGTGGTCCTGACCCTCACCTTCTTGTTCCTGACCATCGGCAAGTTCGCTGACAGCTCGGGCATCACCAAGTTCGGCGGCTGGCTCGGCCTGCTCACCGCGGTCCTCGCCTGGTACGCCTCCTGCGCAGTGGTCACCAACCAGACCTGGAAGCGGGTCGTCCTGCCGGTCGGGCCCCGCGGCTGACCGGAACGAACGGCCGTCCCGACCGCGCGAGCGATTCCTCCCTACGGAGTGCCACCGGGGGCTTGGTGTCCCGGCCTGCAGACTAGGGAGCCAGCTGGCAGAGGAGCTGGCCGATCAGGGTTGGAGGCTACCCTGCCGACCGCACCGACGCCCACGGCTGGTTCCTCGGTCGACTTCGAGACCTCGGACTTGAGCAGTGCACGAAGCTGGCCGACGGCGGCGACCGCCTCGTCGTCGTCGGCGGCGCACGGGATTACGTTGACGGCCAAGCAGCCAGCGTCGACGTACCAGAGGAGGAAGTCCGCGACGTCCTCGGGAGTGCCGTAAGGGCGAGTAGCGCTCGAACGGCATGCGGTAGAAGGCCTTCATCCGGCCGGCCAGCAGCCCGCGCGCCCTCTCGCGCGTACGGGCGAAGCCGCACCAGACGTTGAGCGCGTGCTCGAACGTCCGGACGTCACGCCCCGCCTGGTCCGCCTGGGTGGCGACCTGGTCGCGAACCGCCGCGAACCGTCGGGGCGAGACCCAGATCCCGAGCCAGCCGTCTCCAAGCCTCGCTGCGCGAGTGACCGCTGCATCCGACCGCCCGCCGACGATCAGGGGAACGCGAGGGTCCGGCGCCGGCGCGACGAGCGCGTCCCGGAGCGGGAAGAACTCCCCGTCGAAGGTGACGGGCGTGCCGTCGGCCAGGTCGCGCAGAACCCGCAGGGATTCTGGTGCCGCCGATCGGCGGACCTGGCGCGAGCGAGCGGACGGCCCGACCTGGAGGCGCACGCGCTGATCTACCTCGGCGTCGCCCGTAACGGGCTGGGTGACCCGGCCGGCCTGGCCCACCTCACCCACGCGCTGCACCTGGCCGAGCGGGGTGGGCACCACGAGTACCTCGGCCGGGCCGCATCCACCTTGGCGACGGTCCTGATCTGGCACGGCCGGCACGTGGAGGCGGTGCCGTACCTGGACGTCGCCGAGCGCACCGCGCGCGAGCGTGGGCATGACTACCACCTCTTCCACACCCTGGTGCAGCGTTGCCACGTCGACCTCGTCACCGGTCGGTGGGAGGCCGCGGACCGGAGGCTGCGGGCGCTGCTCGCGGCGGACCAGGACCCAGGGGCGGTGCTGACGATGCCGCTGGCGCTGCTGGCCCGGCTACAGGCGCGCCGCGGAGGCGACGTCGAGGGCGACACCGGCCTGGCGGCACGCTCCTGGACGATCGCGACCCAATCCCGGCAGACGCACCGGATGGCCATCGCCGGTGGAGCGCTGATCGAGGACGCCTGGCTGCGTGGCGACGTCCGGACCGTGGTGACCGTGGCCGGCGAGCTGTTGCCGGTGGCCGAGCGTGCCCATCTGCCGTTCCTGGGTGGGGAAGTGGTGCGCTACCTGCGCCGGGTCGGGGTCCGGGCCGATCCCTTCCCGGGCTGCCCGTCGGGCTACGCGCACGGCGTCGCCGGCGAGTGGCGGGCGGCGGCAGCCGCCTGGGCGGAAGCCGGCAACCCGTACGAAGAGGCCCTCGAACTGTGCGAGGCGCCGTATGCCGAGGAGGCGTGCACCGGGATCCGCCGACTGGACGAGCTCGGTGCCATCCGCGCCGCAACCGTGATGCGACATCACCTGCGCCGGCGCGGGTTCCGCGGAATCCCGCGTGGGCCGCAGCCCGCGACCCGGCAGAACGTCGCCGGGCTCACCTCGCGCCAGTTCACCGTGCTGACCCTGCTGGCTGAGCGCCTGACCAGCGCCGAGATCGCCGAGCGGCTCTACCTGTCGCGACGCACTGTCGACAACCACGTGAACGCCATCCTCACCAAGCTCGCGGTGCCATCGCGTCGGCGAGTGGTTGCGCTGGCGACGGAACGAGGCTGGCTCCCGGGCGCCGCGCCGTCTCACCCCGGCGGATCGCCCATGGACGTCCGCTAGCGCCTGCGCGCGTAGCGCGATTGGTCATCGTGGGTGTCCGCGATCCGGGAACCAGGAAGGGAGCGGGGCTGCCGGCGCCGGCCGGCGACGCCGTCAGCCCCCGGGTCAGTACCGGCGGGGCATGCTCAGCTGAAGCTCCACTGGTCGTCATCGAGATCGTCGACGACATTCCCGTTCCACCTGATCTTGCCAAGCAGGTAGGCGAAGCAGGTCGGCTTGGGCATCGTCACCGTCGTCGTCCCGGCTCCGGAGCCACCGCCGCCGACGGTGGCCTGGACGACGTGGTCCACACCCGCGCTGAGGCTGACCTCGACATCGTGGTTGAACTTCTCCGCCAGGGTGTAGTGCATCGCGACGAAGTTCTCGATGACCACGCGGGCGTCGTGACCCCACCCGGCCAGCTTGTCCCGCTGGTCGGGGGAGCCGTTCAGCGCGCGCACCATGTCGGCGGTCGAGACCACGAACTTGACCAGCTTGACTTCCTGCGACTTGAGCTGGTCGAAGGCCGCCTGGGCGTCGAGCTTGGTCGGCACCGGGACGCCGCCGACCGGGATCAACGCCGTCACCTGGGCGTCGATGTCCGACCTGGACAGTTCCCCGATGTCGATCAGCGCGACCGTGCTCCTCGCGACCTTGAACTTGCTGGGCGGGATCCGGTCCTTGACCTCGAGGTAATTGGCCTTCCTGAGAGGCTGGCGCTTCTCCCCGATGCTTCCGGGCTCGACGTCCTCGCTGTGCGCGCGGAAGTAGGCGACGCCACCGTAGGTGAGGTGGTTGTCCCTGATCTTGATGAATGGCATGTCGGATCCTTCTCTCCAAGCTGTCGGGATTGGAGTCGGCCGGCGTCCGGAATCCCGAGGATCCGCGACGATCGGCCGAGCGGCGGGGCGCCACTGCGGCGTCCCGGAACAGCACCGTAGGAAGGCCATGCAGAGCGGGGCAGAGTAGCCGATACCCAGATCGGCGCCGCGATTGCTCAACTCCGGCTCTTCGTCCATGCGGTGGGGCGGGTGACACGCCATGCCGGTATGAGCGGGGAGGCGGGGCCGAGGCCCGCAACGTTCACCCGCGACGGCATCGCCCCTGCGTACGAGGACGGTGCGTCTCGATTCGAATACCTACTGCGACCATGGCGCCGCAAGCCAGGACCTTGGTCCCTGGGGAAGATCGGCAGGACTGTATCCGGCCCGATCACCCCTGGTCTGCCGGTCGGCATCGACCTGGCCCTCGGCACGACCGCCCAGCGCAACCGACTTCTGGAGGTCAAACCGTCGGGCAGATACGTCTGACCCCCGTCGGCGGATCACTCCCACGCGCCCGGGTCCGCAGGACCAGGTGACGCACGCTGCCGGACGCAGCCCGGCCCCCCGGAACCGTGAATCACAGCGACCACCGCCCCGCGAGCTGGCCTCGAATCCGCGCAAACACGAACCCTGGGCACACCCCGCAGGCCACGACCAGCACGAAGTCCCGGCGATCATTCAGGCTGCCAAGATCGATGGAGTGGGCGTAGGAGTGCCTGTGCGCCCCGCACGCTCAGCAAGGTGCCGGGCGCTCACGCTCTTCCCTGCACACCCTGACGCTGGATGAGCAGGGAGGAGCCAACGGTCTGCCAATGGTCAGGGGATGGGCTCCACGCAGACTTCGTCGCCGACGCGGACGGTCCCGCCAACTGTGACGGCGGTCCAGGCCCCGAAGTGGCCGCCGTGGTTGCGCGCGAGCGCGCGGAAGATGTCTGGGTCACCGTCGAGGTTCGGCTGCGGGCGGGTGACCATGGTGCAGCGCATGCAGGGCTCTTGCGGCTGCAACTGCGCCGCGCCGATGCGGACCGTTGAGCGCCGGCACC
>Ga0187787_10000123_pt1 | contig 10343 bp, 9 predicted proteins | sample 1015_BV01_MP06_2_FD_133007 | JGI IMG/M metagenome (GOLD analysis project Ga0187787, IMG submission 133007) | Tropical peat soil microbial communities from peatlands in Department of Meta, Colombia - 1015_BV01_MP06_20_MG | ecosystem: Environmental > Terrestrial > Soil > Wetlands > Peat | place...
GGGGCGGCTGGCAAATTCCGGGAATTCGTGGATTACCTCGGGAAAACGCCTCTCCTGCGGGCTCAAGAGGAATATACCCGGACTTTCGATTTTACCCCTCTAACCTGTTTGAGCCTCACTTATCACCGGTGGGGAGAGGGGAAGGAAAGGGGGGAAGCCCTCCTCGACCTGAAGCACACCTACTTCAAGGAGGGCTATGAAATGGGGGAGGGGGAACTTCCGGATTACCTCCCCCTGGTCATGGAATTTATGGCCGTGGGTGGCTGGGAAGAAACAAGAAGAATAATGAAGGAATACACCAATTCGGTGGTTGCTTTGGCGGCACGCTTGCATGAGTTGGGGTCTCCTTATGCGGACCTGCTGGAAGGGGTCGAGCGACTTTTTGGCGAAGATGGCATCCCAGGAGCAAGAGATGATGGAAACGTGGAACCTTCTGGCCTTTGAGGTTATTCCTTACTTGTGTTTGACCACATTCGCGGTGGGACACCTCTACCGCTACTTCACCGACCCCTTCCGGTGGAACGCCCACTCCAGCGAAATCCTGGAAAAGGGAAGCTTGAAATACGCTTCCCACCTTTTTCATTGGGGAGTCATTCTCACCTTCTTTGGCCATGCGGGAGGCCTCCTCATCCCTCAGAGCATCTTCGACGCAGCGGGGATTGACGGATCGGCCCATACCCGAATCTCCATTTATTTGGGGGCGCCCTTTGGTCTGGCGGCCTTCTTAGGGATCCTGTTCCTCACGTGGCGCCGGCTGGCAAAGGAAAGGGTCTGGATGGTTACGTCCGTGAAGGATTGGGTCACCCTGTTACTCCTCCTTGAGGTCATCGGGATGGGAACCTATAATGTGCTCTTTGGGGGCTACTACATCCTAGATACAGTGGCCCCCTGGATACGGTCCATCGTGGTTCTTTCCCCGAACCCGGCCCTTATGAAGGAGGTACCTCTAACCTATCAGGCCCACATCCTGGGGGCCTTTATCCTTTTCGCCTTTTCCCCCTTCAGCCGCCTGGTTCATATCTGGTCGGTCCCTCTGGGGTACGTTTTCCGCCGCTATCTCCTCCATCGCCAATGGGACGCCGAGAAGGGGTTGAATGTTTTCGAAAAGTAGACTCTCCAGCGCCGTCGCCGGTTTTCTCCCCGCCTATTTTTCCTTGGTCATGGCCACAGGCATCGTTTCCATCGCTTCGCATCTGCAGGGGTTTGATTTCTTCGCCTTTCCCCTTTTTTGGCTGAACCTGCTCTTTTACGGGATTCTTTGGGCGATCACCGGAGCCCGAATCATTTACTATCCTATGAGGTTCTTGGAAGATGTAAAGGATCACGTGCGGGGAGTCGGGTGCTTTACCATCGTGGCTGGAACCTGTGTCCTGGGAAGTCAATTCGTGATCCTTCTCCAGTCTTTTGAGTGGGGGGTATTTTTTCTGGGAGTAGGCACGTTCCTATGGGTTGTGCTGATCTACGGGATATTCACAACTCTCGCGATCAGTCCCCACAAACCTTCCCTGGAGAAGGGAATCCACGGAGGATGGCTGGTGGCCGTAGTGGCCACCCAGTCCATATCCGTTTTGGTCGGCCTGACGGATCCCCATTTCGATCATAACCGGGAAGCAATGCTCTTCTTTTCCCTCGCCATGTTTCTTATGGGGGGAATTCTCTACCTGTTGATTATCTTCCTGATCCTCTACCGATTTCTGTTCTTTGTCCTGAAGCCCGAAGACCTGAAGCCCCAGTACTGGGTAAACATGGGAGCGGCGGCCATTTCCGCTCTTGCGGGGGCCGTCCTGGCACTGAACGGTCAATCGGCCCAATTCCTCGCCCAGCTCAAGCCCTTCGTCCTTGGCTTGGCCCTATTTTTCTGGGCGAGTGCCACCTGGTGGATACCTTATCTCTTCCTCTTGGGGGTCTGGCGATACTTGGTTCGTCGGGTGAAATTCTCCTACGAACCCCATTACTGGAGTCTGGTCTTCCCTCTGGGGATGTACACTACCTGCACTACTCAGCTGGCCAAGGCCGTCCACTTGGATTTTCTAATGGAGATCCCGCGGTATTTCATATATGCAGCCATTCTGGCCTGGGGACTAACCTTCTGGGGCCTCCTGAGGACCTTCGCCCGCTTCCTCTTCTCTGCGGAACCAGCCGCTGGCCGGTAGAGAGGTCGTGCCCCGGGTTTAGTACTGATGCGTTGCCGGATCTGCCCCAAGGGCCGCTTGACCGGCTGCCCGGCGCCTCCTCCAACTTTCTTCATCCGGCTGAGCTCTTAGCCCATCTCCCGCACATAGCTCTGGAGGACGATTTTCACGGCCGGGAAGGCGAGCCTATTTTCTTTTCGTATGGAAAGAAGGCTCCCTGGCGTATAATAAAAAAGGAGGAAACCCCGCAAGCGAAAAGCAAGAGATCAGGATGAAATTCAGCCGGAGAGAATTTCTCAAATATTCCGGGATCGTCGCGGGAGCATCCGTTTTGGGAATGGAGGGAGGTACAGGCATGGCCATGGATAAGAGCCGGGTGATATTTTTTCAGACGGAAGACCGCAAGCAGGGCGTCAATACCATATTGAAATCTCTGAAAGGCAATCCGATCAAAGGGAAGAAAGTCCTGATCAAACCCAACTTCAACACCGCCGACCCGACGCCGGGGTCCACCCACAACGAAACGCTTGTGGCCCTGGTAGAGGAGGTCTGGAAGATAGGGGCCAAATCGGTGAGCGTGGGGGACCGGAGCTTTCCCCCCACCCTGGATGTCATGGAAAAAAAGGGAATCCTTCCCCTTTTGGAGAAGCTGCAGGTTCAGGTCACCAATTTTGACGATTTGAAGGAAAAGGATTGGGTGGAGTTCAAACCCAAGGGCAGTCACTGGCCCGAAGGGTTCCGGATTGCCCGACCGGTCCTGGAATCGGAGTATCTCATCTCTACCGGATGCCTGAAAACCCACCAGTATGGAGGGATCTTCACCCTTTCCTTGAAACTCCATGTGGGAGTGGTGCCGACCTCCCGCCAGGGGTTTGAATACATGCGCCAGCTGCACGGCTCGCCCCATCAGCGGAAGATGATTGCCGAGATCAACGAGCCCTTCAAACCCAATCTGGTGATCATGGACGGAATCGAAGCCTTTGTGGACGGCGGACCGGCCACCGGAAAAAGGGCGCAGGGAAATGTTTTCTGGGCCTCTTCTGACCGCGTGGCAGTAGACGCCGTTGGAGTGTCCCTCCTCAAGCACCTAGGAGGAAACGAGCAGATCATGAAGCGGAAAATCTTCGAGCAGGAGCAGATCGCCCGAGCCGTGGAACTCGACCTGGGAGTCTCCTCTCCGGGCGAGATTGAACTGGTTGCCGCCGATGCCAATAGCCGGGAATATTGCGAACGGGTGGCGGCGGTATTGAATCAAGGCTGATGACTGGGCCAAATCCCGAGGTCATTCAATCCGCAATCCGCCCTGCACTACGTAGAGTGCAGGGCAGCCCTGAACCTGATATGGTTCAGGGCGCCTTCCTTTCTTTCTCCCTCTGTCAGCCGGATTCTTCCAAATCCTGCGGGGCCTGCTGCGGCCTCTACAACTGGGAGGAGCACTCGCGGAAGACCCTGCTGTCCATGCTGGAGAAGAGGAGCGCTCTTTTCCTTTCTCTGGGCCGGGATCCGGAGATTTTCCAGGAGGTCTGTGCCCGCGAAATGTTCCACTCCAACCCAAAGCTCCTGGAGGAGGTCTACAACTGCGAATTCCTAGGATTTCTGGATGGGGGGAAAAAAAGGGTAGGGTGCCTGCTCCATCCTTCGGTGAACGAAGGACAGGACCTTCGGGATCATTGTTTTTACGGGGAGGAAATCTGCGCAGGGCATCATTGTCCCAGCCACTCCCATCTGACCCCGGTGGAACGGAAATCCGTCGTCCTGGCATTGGAAGACTGGTATCTCTATGGGCTGGTGATCACCGATATCGACCTGGTGAAAGATTTTTTCCACCAGGTGCAGAGCCGCCTGGGAGACAGCGTAAGGGAAGAGCGAATGGAAAATTTGCAAGTTCGGGAGGCTCTGCGGGAATTCTTTACCCTCAAGGAGTACTGGAAGTTTGCCTCTCACCGGAACCGCTTGGGGAAATATTATTTCTCCTGCTCCGAATACCAGGTCGCCCGGATCGAATACGAGAAAAATTGGAGGATAAAACCTTCCCGGTTCGATAAAATCCTGATAAGCCTGGAATCCGATTTTCAAACCCGAGAGGATATTTTCGAGGCCGAGTCCATCATCGAAAGAAAGATCACAAGGTTCTTAAGGGCCTATGAGGGGTAGGTTCAAGGGGGTCAAAGAGGACGAAAATCCATTGGTTTTCGAATATCCCTCGATTATAATGGAATTTGAGAGTCTCCTTTATTCGATGTTTTCTGTGCTCTCTGTGGCTAAAATAATGCAGGAGGAAAATGATGAGTTCCAATACTCAGGAAAGAATCAAAGCTCTGGAGATCGCCCTGAATAATGAGGCCCGGGAAAAGGATTTTTACTTGAAACACAGCAAGCGGACGACCAACAATATGGGTAAAGTAATGTTCGCCACCATCGCCAGCGACGAAGACGAACATTACCGGAGAATTCTCGGTCTCCACAAACGGCTGATCCAGGAAGGAAAGTGGCCGGAGACGGTGCCCATTGAGGTGAAGGGGACCGAGGTCAAGAAGGTCATCCAGAAAGTGGTGGATGCCGTAAACGCTACTGCCCGGGCCGACCGGGATGATATGGAGGCAGTGAAGATCGCCATCGACTTTGAAACCAAGGGGGAGAAGTTTTACGGCGATCTGGCCAAAAGCGTCGAGAACCCCATGGAGAAGAATTTCTACGAATTCCTGGCTTCAATCGAACGGGAGCACCGTCTCTCCCTTCAGGACACTTTGGAATACTTCGAGGACCCCGCCGGCTGGTTCCGGATCAAGGAAAGACTTCACGTCGATGGACTCTGATCAAAGGCGGTTGAAGAGCTGATTGGTTGTTGGAAAAACCGAGAACCCGTTAACGGGGTTTCCGTTAGCGGGTTTCTTTTTTGTTCTTTTCGGCGTTCCTAGGCGGAGGAAGAAAAGGGAGAGGGAGATGAGGAAAGTGAAAAAGTGGATCGAGTTGGGCCGGACTGTTTTCCCCCCTAACCTCTGGCTTCCTGCCTTTTCGATCGTTCTGGGGGCCTTGATGTGGGCCATTTCCATCAATGGAATCCTGGTCCATCATAAACTCCTCAGCGGAGGAGTCTCCGGTTTAGCCCTGGTCGTCTATTATCTGATTCCCAAGCTTTCTATCGGCCTCATGGTCTTTCTGATGAATATTCCCACCTTCATCATGGGCTGGACCATGATCTCCGGGAAATTCTTTGCCTTCAGCCTTTTGGGAATGGCTTCCTTCTCTTTTTTCCTGACCGTTACCACCTGGCTGCAGATCGCCGTGGAAAACCCGCTTTTGGCTTGTCTCTTCGCCGGCGTCATCTCCGGTGTGGGCTCGGGCTTGATTTTCCGCGCCGGAGGATCGGGAGGGGGGACGGGAATCATTGCCATGGTCTTGAACCGCAGATTTTCCGTTCGCGTGGGAATCGTCTCCTTTTTGCTCAACTCCGTTCCCTTGGCTCTGGGAGCTTTCCTGATCGACCTCAATTCGGCCCTTTACTCCATTATCTATGTCTATGTCTCGGGTTCCGTCATGGACCGGATTATCACCAGTTTCAACGAACGAAGAAGCGTCTGGATTATTTCTTCCCAATCTTCCGAGGTCTACGGACAGATTTTGAGCAAACTTCGCCGGGGGGCGACCCTGCTTGCCGGAAAGGGGGCTTATACCCAGTCGCCGGTTGAGGTCATCTACAGCGTGATCTCTCCTTTTGAACTCGCTAAGCTGAAAGACCTGGTCATAACCATTGATCCCAAGGCATTTATAATTATTAATGAAACCCAAGAGGTAATCGGAAAGGGATTCGATCAACCGGGAAGCTTCTAATGACTGAAAAGCGCGGTGCGGAGTGAATTCTGGCCCAGCTCGCTGGGGGGTAATTCCCTTCTAATTTATGGGTGGGTGAAGCAGAAGCATATGGACGAAAAGCGCAGAAATAATCTCCTCCGACGGGGAAAGATGATCCAAGGGATCCGTCAGTATTTCCTCCGGGAAGATTTCGTGGAAGTCGAAACCCCTTATCTGGTACCCTCACCCGGCATGGAGCCGCACCTAGTGGCCCTGGAAGTGAATGTCCAGTTCCCGGATAAGGAAAAGAGGAAAATGTACCTGCATAATTCCCCGGAGTATTGCATGAAAAAGCTACTGGGTCAGGGGTGGGATAAGGTCTTCCAAATTTGCAGGGTCTTCCGAGACGAAGAGGTCAGCCGAACCCACCAGGTCGAATTCACCATGTTGGAATGGTACCGGGCGGGCGTGGATTACCGGAAGATCATGGAGGATTGCGAGGGCCTGCTCGATTTTCTATCCCGGGAAATTCTGAATGGATCGGAATTGACCTACCAGAGGAAAAAGATCGACCTGACCCCCCCGGCGGAACGCCTGAGCGTGGCTGCTGCCATGCAGCTCTACGGGAAGGTCGATATCCAGAAGAATCGCGACGGAGAGTCTCTCCTGGAAGAGGCGAGGGCCAGGGGATTCCTTTTTGAGCCCGGTGCCTATTATTCGTTCGATGAGGTTTTCTTCAAGATTTTTCTGGAAGCAGTGGAACCCCATCTGGGAAGCCCCAAGCCGACGATCCTTTATGATTACCCCGCCAGCATGGGCGCTCTGGCCCGCATAAGCCCGCACAATCCCTTATGGGCGGAGCGGTTCGAACTCTACATTGGCGGGCTGGAATTGGCCAACGCCTTTTCCGAACTGGTCGACCCGGTTGAACAGCGGAAGCGCTTTGAATCCGAGCAGCGGCTTCGGGCGGTCCTGGGAAAACCCCTTTATCCCATCGATGAAGAACTTCTCACTGCTCTTTCCCGCATGCCTCCTTCTGCCGGCATCGCTCTGGGAGTGGACCGGTTGGCCATGCTCTTCTGCGATGTTCCCAGCATTCAAGAGGTGCTTGCCTTCCCGAGGTCTTCGTGAGAGTTCAGAGTTAGAGAGACAAATTGTCTATCGACATCCTCCTTGGGGCTGATTCCGATTTGGACTGATTTTTTCTTTGAAAGGGCCTAACAGAACTTACCGAGGATCGAGACGCCACCCGACAAGAAGAAAACATAGACCTGCCCGCATCAATCTTCTCCCCATAGGTCAAGATTGTAAGGTACCTTTCAGTTTCTCCAGTTTATCTTCTAGAGGTTTCCCATCCAGTTCTCTTCCCAACTCCTTCAGGCGCCGCAGAAGATCTTGAATGGACTTCTCCAGTTTAGGGAAGACCTCTCTCTGGAAATAATGCCGGGTTTCCTCGCTCGACTTCTCGAGTTCCCGCCTCCAAGCGTCGATCTGGCGCTCCAATTCTTTCTGCCATTCCCTGTCAGAAAGACGGTCCATCTCTTTGACCAAGCGGTCCAGACCATCCTGCAAGAACTTGGGAAACGCCTGTGCATCGCGGGATCCCTTTTCGGTCAGATAAGAAAATGTGGTGCTTCCCTCCATCACTGCGCCATCAGGAAGGGGCTTTCCGCCCGAGGCCAATAGGACCATTTTGATCGATTGATTCCCGGGCCGGTCCGGGTCCGACTGGATCAGGAAACGGCTCTGATCCGTCAGCGCCTGGCGGAAGTCAGGTTTGACCTGCAGGGGAACGACTGTTTTACCAGATGGATTGGCCTGAAAGTCCCCGACTGATCCGATGAATTGATTCTCCCATATCACCCGGTCGCCGGGTTTTAGAGTGCCGGGACGGTCGTACATGACCATCACCTTATGGGGGGTTGCGCAAGACAGCAGGCCCGCCAGGAAAAGAATGATCGATAGCCCAGTTTTCAGGGTACCCATACTTCCCTACTCGTCGGTGATAAAATGAAGCGCCACATTCTAACCACCAAATATTCGATAAACCCCGATTAACGAACCCCGATAGGCAAACTAAGCATGTACGAAATCTTTTTATATCCTAACTTTTGGTCATCGGAGACTGGACATCTAAATTCATCTGCTCCTGCCTTTTGCGGGGTTGAAATTTCAGCTCGAAAATCGCAGGATCAAGGCCTCAAAAATTGATTTACCTCTTTCAAAAATGCTTCCGGCTGATCCATCTGGGGCACGTGCCCGGCGTCATGGAGAATGACGCTTTTGGCCTGCTTAATTCTCCTGAGGATCTCCTTTTCTTTCTCTTTTAGAATATCCTGGTCTCCGAATAAGATCAGGGTGGGGCATTTGATTTTGGGGAACTTGGGGAACGGATCATAGAGGGATATGGCGATCATGGTCTTTTTGACCCATACACCGGCCTTACCCCGGAGTTGATTGAACCAGACGGCCAATTCTGGGGTAGGATGGGCATAGGTCATTTTCAAATCGGTCAGGGAAAGAGGCTGGGGATTTCCCTGGGCGTCGAAGCCGAGGGCAGAAAGGGCGAGCCGTTCCATCCGCTCCCAAGCATCCCTTGCCGGGCAGCCGACGAGTACGAGTTTTTCGATTCTCTGAGGATAGATTGCTCCCAATTCAACGGCCATCAGCGCGCCAACGGAGTTCCCGCAAACAATCGCCTTCTCGATCTTCATCCGGTCCATGAACTGGACCACACTGCGGGCGTAATCCTCGATGAGAAGATTTTTGGGAGGTTTCTCCGAATCTCCATGGCCGAACATATCCAGAGCATGAACGGTGAAATTCTGAGTCAATCCTCCGAAGACTTTTTCCCAGGAGTCGGAAGAGATGTTCAGGCTGTGTAGCAGCATGAGGTTTTTCCCTTTGCCGCCGGCTAGATAGGCCAGCTTTCCATCTTCGAGCTGGATGAATGATTTTGCCATTTTGGTCTCCGTTGGCTGGGGGAGTAATTCAAGAATTGCCCCTGTAAATCATTTTTTTAGGATTTCTTCCAAATGAGGGAAAGGGTCTTTCATGTGTGGGAAGGCCATGGCCTCGGCGAATTCCATGGCGAATTCGGGATAGACTGTCAGTTCGATATATTCCACTTCGCGGGCCACCCGGTCTGCCTCCTCCCGCTTATCCCGGTTTAACAAGGCTATACGGGCCCCATCCCCGGCTGCATTGCCGACTGAAATGACTTCCTTCAAGTCGCAATCGGGAAACATACCCAGGATCATGGCCCGCTCCGGGTCTACGTAGCTGCCGAATCCTCCGGCCAGGACGACCTTCTCCAACCGGTTCACTCCCAACCGCTTCATCATGATCTTGGCCCCGGAGTACAACGCGCCTTTGGCCAGCTGCACGGCCCGCACATCGGAGGTGGATACGGTAATATCCTGTCCGATGGCCGTCTCCCGGGCCCAGGCAATGACAAACTCGTAGCCTTTTTCAATCTTGCGAAGGCGCGGGGTGGACAGGTTTCCGTTGATCCTGCCGCTCTTTTCCACCACCCCTCTCCGGAACATTTCCGCCACGACTTCGATGATTCCGGACCCGCAGATTCCCCGGGCCTGGACCTCTTCCGGGTTGCATTCGTCGCTCCATTTCTCCTGGCCGATGACCCTGTACCTCACTTCCAGGGTTCCCGGGTTAATACGCACTCTTTCGATTGCGCCAGTGGCTGCTCGCATGCCGAAACGGAGGTGCGCTCCTTCCAGGGCCGGCCCGGTGGCACAGGAAGAGGAGAGCAGCTTTTTCCGATTTCCCAGGACCAGCTCTCCATTAGTGCCGATGTCAATGGTCAAAGCCATCTCATCCTTTTGGTAAGGAGTTCCCGAGATCAATACCCCCACGTTGTCCGCGCCCACGAAACCGGCTTCGATGGGGAGAACATGCACGTAGGCGGCGGGGTGAGTCTTCAACCCCAAGTCCCTGGCCTTTATGTTCTGAGAATGATGAACGGCCGGCGGAAAGGGGGAAACCCCCAAGGAATGGGGATCGATTCCCAGGAAAATATGGTGCATGGCGGTGTTGCCCACGACGGTCATTTCCAGGATCGCCCGGGGAGAAATCTGGGCTGCCTGGGCGGCGCTTTGGATCAGGCCGTTCAAGCCCTGGATGATGGCCTCCTGCAATCGCTTCAGGCCTTCCCCCGGGTTTCCCATGGCATAGCTGATCCGAGACATGACGTCTTCCCCGTAGGCCACCTGGGGATTCATCATGGCGCCTGTGGAAACGACCCGGCCGGTTCTCAGGTTGCAGAGATAGACGGCCAGCGTGGTGGTGCCGATGTCCACGGCGGCGCCAAAGTAATCTTCCACCTTTCCGGGCTGCAGGTCGAGGATTTCCCGGTCCATCCAGACCATGGCTGTGACCTTCCAGTCCGCTTCCCGCAAC
>Ga0187787_10000125_pt1 | contig 10323 bp, 11 predicted proteins | sample 1015_BV01_MP06_2_FD_133007 | JGI IMG/M metagenome (GOLD analysis project Ga0187787, IMG submission 133007) | Tropical peat soil microbial communities from peatlands in Department of Meta, Colombia - 1015_BV01_MP06_20_MG | ecosystem: Environmental > Terrestrial > Soil > Wetlands > Peat | place...
GCAGGCTCACCAGAATCTCGGCGGGCGGCGTCGTCTGCGGCGTGACGCCGAGCCGGCGATAAACCTCGCCGCCGAGGCCGAGCGAGCGCAACTTGAGACCGCGCACGTCAGCAAGGCTCTTCACCTCGCGGCGAAACCACCCGCCCATGCAGACGCCGGTGTTGCCACCCATGAACGGCTTCACGCCGAACGGCGCGTAAAGTTCATCCCACAATGCCTGCCCGCCGCCGGCATCGATCCAGGCGACGTGCTCGCCTGGCGTCAACCCGAACGGCACCGTCGTGAAAAAGGCAGCCGCCGGCATTTTGCCTTGCCAGTAGAACGACGCCGTGTGACCGATTTCCGCAACGCCGTTACCGACGGCATCAAGCACTTCGAACGCCGGGACAACTTCACCGGCCGCCGAAACGGAAATATCGAGCTTGCCGCCCGACAACGCGCGCACGCGGTCGGCGATACGCTCGGCGGACATGCCGGGACCCGGCAGACGCTTCGGCCAGGAGGTCACCATGCGCCATTTCTGCGTTTGCGCGCGCGCGACCGACGGCGCGGCAAACGCACCGGCTAGCGTTGCACCCGCTGTGGTGACGAATGTCCGTCGCGTGGTCATGTTGTGCTCCATATGCCGTAAAAATGATGCAGCGGTCCGTGGCCGCGCCCGACGTGCAAGGTATCGGCGGCCACGATCGCGGCAGTGACGTAGGCCTTTGCCTCACGCGCCGCGGTCTTGAGATCGAGACCCTTGGCGAGGCCGGCTGCGATCGCCGACGATAGCGTGCATCCTGTGCCATGGGTGTTTTTCGTGTCGACGCGCCTGGCCGACAACCGTAGAACGTCGCCCTCCCCAACCAGGAGATCGACGCTTTCATTGCCACTGCCGTGGCCGCCTTTGATGAGAACGTTGCGCGCACCGAGCACCAATATTTCACGCGCCTGGATTTCCATCTCCCGCTCATTGCGCGCAACCGTCGCGCCGGTGAGTGCCGCGGCTTCCGGAAGATTGGGGGTCACCACGAGCGCCCGCGGAATAAGTCCGTTACGAAGGGCCTCGATCGCGCCATCGGCCAGCAACCGGTCACCGGACGTTGCCACCATCACGGGATCGAGCACGATATTTCCGGCGCGGTACTGCCCGAGGCCCTTTGCAACCGCTTCGATAATGGCCGCTTGCGACAGAATTCCGATCTTCACGGCTGCAACATCGAGATCGCTGAACACGGCGTCGATCTGGGCCGCAACAAAATCAGCGGGCACGTCGTGGATCGCGCGCACGCCTTGCGTATTCTGCGCGGTCAGCGCCGTGATCACCGACGCGCCATAGACTCCAAGCGCCGCAAATGTCTTGAGATCCGCCTGGATGCCGGCGCCGCCGCTTGAATCCGAGCCAGCGACGGTGACAGCAATCGCGGTCATGGCGCGCCTCGGTGCGCCAATGCACGATCAACAATCGCACGCAGCTCTTGCGCGGCTCGGCCCGGATCGGGCGCCAGCGCCAATGCCGAAATCACCGCCACGCCGTCGGCACCGGCGGAGATGACGTCAGCGGCGTTGCCCGCATTGATGCCGGCGATGGCGCAAATCGGGAAACCCGCCTTGCGTGCATGAATCACCTCGACAATACGGCGAAGGCCTGTGAGGCCGATTGGTGTTGACGTATTGTCTTTCGACGTAGTGCCGTAGATGCCTCCAATCGCGACATAGTCGAGCAAAGGCAGCGGCGCCGCCTCGGCTTGCTGGACCGTCTTGATGCTGAGCCCGATGATCGCGCTGCGTCCCAACAGAAGGCGCGCATCGGGCACTGCCATGTCATCCTGGCCGATATGCACCCCGTCGGCTTCGGCGGCGAGCGCGACATCGACCCGGTCGTTGATCAGCAATGGAACGCCCTTGGGCTCCAGCACGGCCCGCAAGCCGCGCGCCTCCTCGACCATGGCGCGCGTCGATCCGTGCTTATCCCGTAACTGCACCAGCGTGGCGCTGCCGCCGATTTGCGCCGCCAGGACGGGGAGCGTGCGCCCGCCGGCGACAGCAGGATCGACAAGGGCATAAAGCCTGAGATCCACACCCATCAAAACACCTTTGCGCGCGCGACAACTGCGGCCCCGTCGAGGTTGTACAGGGCGTCGATAATGCCATTTGCAAAACTGCCGGGCCCCTCGGCTTTTTCGGCAGCCGTTTCGCCGGCAATCCCAATCATCAGCAACGCCGCGACCGTCGCATGAAATGCATCGGGCTCGACGGCGAGACATCCGGCAACCAGCGCCGAACCGGCACAACCCATGGCCGTCACCTTGGTCATTAGCGGATGACCATTGGTAAGCGCCACGATGCGCTCGCCGTCAGTAACGAGATCGGTCTCGCCCGAAAGTCCAAGGACAATCTTGTTGGCGCCGGCATAAGCGGCAACCGCATCGCGCGATGGCGCGTGGCCAGCCAGTGCATGAAATTCCGCATGGTTGAGGCGCACGACCGACGGCCGGCGGGCAATCAACTCGCGTGCGAAGGCAGCGCGTGGCGGGGCGCGATCGACAAACACTGGATCGAGCACCCACGGCAACGTGTGCCTGGCAGCTGTATCGATGGCAATTACAGCCGCCTGCCTCCGCTCGCCATCGAAAGTACCGAGGTTGACGAGGAGCCCCTGCGCACCGGCCACGAAAGGGCCGATCTCCTCGGCCGACAGCGTCATTGAAGGAATGCAGCCGGCCGCGAGCAGAATATTCGCGGTAAAATTCTGTGCGACCGCGTTGGTAATACAATGAACGCGCGGATTGCACGCGCGCAAGCGCGCAAGGACACCGGACGCGGCTTTAGACGCGTCCTGCGCTGCGCTATTGCGCGATGTCGCTTGCGGGTGATGCATCTCTGGTCCCTCCGCCGGCATGACCCGGATCAGGTTCGTTGGGTTGGCCCGGATTGGCCTCTCAGTCCGGCACCGCCGGACACCCCACGAGATTGCTGGCTCATACCTATTCCGCGGCCACCCGCAACGCAAGCCGCCTTGCCAGAACGGGCTGTTTTTGGGATTGGTTTATCCGCTCGTCCCCGTACTCGGGTCCGGCTTCGCCGGCCCGAGCACAGGCTCCAGCGGGGACGGGAATGAGCGGAAAATGGAGGCTTCGCGATGACCCCCTTCTTCGTCCAGATCAAATGCCAGCTTGGCAAGGCCTACCAGGTCGCCAACGCGCTGGCTGAATCCGAGATCGCCTCCGAAATCTATTCAACCGCCGGTGACTATGATCTGCTGGTGAAGTTTTACGTCGAGGCGGGAACTGATATCGGCCATTTCGTGAACGAGAAAGTGCAGTGTATTCCCGGCATCAAGGACACCCACACAATCATCACCTTCAAGGCGTTTCAGACCTGACGCGCGACGCGCGGATCGCTGCCACCAGTCTCTAGCGCCATCCACCGCCCGCTTGTTCAAAAAATAGCCAACCGGAAATTGTCGCCTTCTTCGCAGCCTCATCGATCTCCAGCAAATAGTTGTGCAATTCGGGACAGAGATCTTTCCGGCAGCGCAGCCGGTCGGCCGAATAACTCAATACAACTGAAAACCGCATCTCATATTTTTTGCGGCCCTGCGCTTCAATTTCGCGGCCGTCGCGCTTTTCGACCGCAACGATTGCATGCGGCGTAAGGAAGGCGGAATCCAGCAATTGCGCAATTTTGGCACGCGCCTCATCCGCCGACGGCAGGCAGCCGCCGTTTTCCGCTCCACAGACAGCCTTCGCGGAGGAGGAAATCATCAACATCATGAAGATGATGGCCACTACTGACCGCATTGTGCTGCACATCGTACCGATTCCTGGCTCACAAACCTGCAAAGGCCCGATGCGCCAAAGGCGCCCGAGAGAATTTCTTAAACGCTTTTCGTATAAGATCGCGTTTACACTCTATTAATAAGGTGGCGCAGAAGCGCCCTGACCGAGCCCAGCAGAACGCGCGCTATGTATCAACAAAGATCATTGATTAGCGAGCTCGAGGACGCAGTCCGGCGCGGTTCTCAGGAAAAGAGGATTGATACGCTCAGGCGCATCACCGATCTATTCCTGGTGCAGAACGACAGGCTCAATGAAGAGCAGATCCAGGTCTTCGACCAGGTGCTGGGTCATCTGCTGACGCGGATGGAATCGAACGCGCTCGTCGAGCTCAGCGAACGCCTGGCGCCGATCAACAACGCCCCGATCAAGGTTGTGCACACGCTTGCACACGACGACGAAATTGCCATTGCCGGTCCCGTCCTTTCACTGTCGGACCGCCTGAGCACACCGGACCTCATTGAAATCGCCGAGGCCAAGGGCCAACCTCACCTGCTGGCCATTTCTAAACGAAGCAGTCTCAGCGAATCGCTGACCGACATCTTGATCGCGCGCGGCGATGAGGATGTCATAAGCAAGCTGGTTGAGAATTCAGGCGCGCGAATTTCGGAGAGCGCCTATGCACGCATCGTTGAGCGGCCAGGGGCGAGTGAGTCGCTTCTCGAAAAACTTGGTCTGCGCCTCGATATCCCCTTCGGAATTTTCCTTCGTCTGCTTGAAAAAGTGAGCGAGGCCGTGCGAACGCGGCTCGTGGCGCTGGTTTCAGAACAACGTCCCGACGTTAAGGACCTGCTGGCCACCATTTCAAACGATGTGATTGAGCGAACGGACGTCGACGTGGATGTCGATTTTGTCGCCGCGCAGACGCTGGTCGAAAAAGCGCAGCAAAACGGCGAACTCGACGAGTTGACGCTTCTGGAGTTTGCAAAGAAGCGCCAATATGCCGCGACCGTCACCGCCCTGGCCACCCTGTGCTCGGCGCCGATCGATATGATCAAGCAAATGCTCAGCGAGGGCCGCAACGAAGCCCTGCTTGTGCCCTGCAAGACGGCCGGCTTTTCGTGGCCGACGTTGCGCTCGCTGTTGCAGGACGATTTGCTTGGCCGCGTGGCTTCCGACGACGACCTCAAAAAACTGAAAAGCGACTATACGAAGCTTTCCCAATCGACGGCGCGGAAGCTCCTCGATTTCTGGTGCGAACACCAGGCTCCGCAAAAAAACTGAGCGGGCTGCCTGCCGGCAACATTACTCAGCCTCGCCTGCTCTCGTATTCGAAGAACTGCGCTTTCGGAAATCCGGCCTTGGGAAACTCAGCCTTGACGACCTGGCTGCGCCGGATGTCGTTTGCCTGCTTGAGGTAGTCGTCCGCTGCCCGCATCAGCATTCGCTTTGCTGCCGGATCGGCGGACGAACGCGCACGTGCATAAAGGCTGTGCGCTACCTGCCAGAGTACTTCAACGGTTGTTGTCATGGCGCATAAGTAGGCCGCCAACGTGATTCCCGGTTTGAGGCAGGTCAAATACCACCTCAGGACATCTCCTTAGGTGGTATTGGGCGTTCCATACGACGGAACCGGCCAAATCGCTCCCATTCAGTACGGCAAACGTCACACCGCGGTCGGTGGACCTTCCACTTCGCGCGCCCGCTGGAGGCCGAGCTGACGCTCGCGCCAGATGACATAGAGGCCTGCACCGGCGACGATGGAGGCGCCAACGTAAACCAAAGTGCCGGGCAATTCGCCAAAGAGCCAGTAGCCGAGCAGCAGCGCCCATAGCATTGACGAATAGTCGAATGGCGCCACCACCGAGGCTGCGGCAAAGCGGTAGCTTTCCGTCAAAAAAATGTGCGCAAGGCCGCCAAGAATGCCGAGCGCGATCAGCGCAGTGAGTTCGCGGGCGGTTGGCGAATGCCAGGCGAAAGGCAGCGTCAACGCACCGGCAATCGCGCAGACCAGCGAGAAGTAGAACACGATGGACGAGGTCGTTTCGGTCTGGGTGAGACGGCGGGTCTGGACCACGGTGCCGGCGTTGCAGAATGCCGAGGTGATCGCAAACAGGGAGCCTATCGTTGCAGCGGCGCCGGCTGCACCGGCATAGGCTCCAATATCAAAATGCGGAACGAGCATCACGATCACGCCGGCAAAGCCGATCACCACCGCAGACCACCGGTAGATCCGTACACGCTCCTTCAGGATGACAGCAGCGAGCGCAACAGTAATGAGTGGCGAGGCAAATGAGATCGCAGTCGCATCCGCGAGCGGCAGCCGGGTGAGCGCCGAAAAATTCGTGAACATGCCACAAACACTGAGCATGCCGCGACCGAGCTGCCCGAACGGACGGCCGGTGCGCACGGCGGAAGCGAGTTCGCCGCGCAGCGCATAAATCACCAATACGGGCAGAATCGCGAAGGCGCTGCGGAAGAACACCATCTGGCCGATCGGTGCAACGTCGCCCAGTTGTCGCACCAGCGCCGACATACCGGCGAACAGGAGCGCGGAAATCAGCTTCAGTCCGATGGCTTTGAAAGGATGCATGGGGTGAGTCGGCGATTTGCCCCTGAATGCGTCAAATACCGCTCATGCGCACTATTTTGGCGGTGACAGTGATTTGAGGTAGACAGCGATCGCTTCGCGGTCGGCGGGGTTCAACTGCCGGGTGTTGGCCACAACCTCCATCATCAGTCCGCCGACAAGGTCGGCGTCTGCTGTCATGCCGGTGGCGAGCGTCTCGGCTAGCTCCTCGACTTTCCAGTCGTGCAGCTTGTTCTGTGTAATGTCGGGGACGCCGCCCTGCCCATTCGGGCTTGGGCCCCCGGTAAAGCGCCGGCTGGCGATAATCGCGCCCAACGCATTGCGCGGCGAATGGCACTCGGCGCAGTGGCCAGGCCCGTTCACGAGATAAGCGCCGCGATTCCACTGCGCGGATTGCGTCGGGTCGGCCGTGAACGGCTTGCCATCGAGAAACAACAGCTTCCAGAGTCCGATTCCCGGACGAATGTTGAACGGAAACGTCAGCGCATGGTCGCGCACCTTGCCGGAGATTGCCGGCAAGGTTTTCAGATAGGCGAACAAATCACGCAGGTCGTCGAGCCGCATGCGCTGATATGATGTGTATGGCAGCGCGGGATAAAGATGCTCGCCGGCAGGCGAGGTGCCTTTCATCATGGCAGTAACGAATTGCGCTTCGCTCCAGTCGCCGATGCCGTCCGTTTTATCGGATGAAATATTTGGCACGTAAAACACGCCGAACGGCGTATTAAGCGCCAGACCGCCGCCAAGCCGGGTGGCATCGTCCTGCTCCGGCACTGCGTGACAGGAGGCGCAGCCGCCGATCAGGAACATCGTGCGGCCGTTGGCGAGATCGGGCGTGTGCGGCCCGAGCGCGCTCGCAGGGATCGTCACTGGCGCGGCCAGAAACCAGAGTACTGCCGCAGCTAGAGCGGCCGCGGCGATCGCGACAGTGGCAAGCGTGCGGAGCATCCGGCAGGTCCCAGCAGTGAGAGCACCGCCTTTTGCCCTATTGCCGCGAGAGACGATAGTCCCTGTGGCAGGCGTCACAGGTTTTACCAATGGCAGGGATTGCGGCCCGCAACCCGTCCAGCGAGGCTTTGGCCTTTTCGCGATTATCAGCGACCACCTTTCCAAAGGCCGCGGCTTTGGCGTCGAAGTCGGCTTTCGTCACCCAGATCTTCGACGACGCGCGCGTTTTCTGGCCGGTCTTCGAACTATCGGGGAACAGCCCCGGCAGTTTTTGCGCGGTATCAGCCCATTGCCCAAAGGCAGCATCAACCTTGGCCGCATCGAACGGCGCCATGCCACGCATCATCCGCACGACGATGACGGCATTCTGGTCATTTTCCTTCATCAAGGCCTTCCGTGCTGCAATCGGATCGGATTGCGCGAGCGCGGTGACTGCCGCGGTCACTACAAATATCGCGGCAAAAGCCCTTTTCATCATCCACGTGCCGCAGCGATGGATTCCCAGATTTTTCGCGGTGTTGCCGGCATATCGATGTGCCGAATGCGGTATGCCCGCCAAAGTGCGTCGATAATGGCATTCATCACCGCAGGGCACGAGCCAATGGCCCCTGCTTCGCCGGCACCTTTGACTCCAAGCGGGTTGGTCTTGCAGGGCACGTTACGGGTTTCGAACACGAAGTCAGGCGCGTGTTCCGCGCGCGGCATCGCGTAATCCATGAAGCTCGCACTGAGCAGTTGCCCCGTCGTTGGGTCATAGACGGTGTCTTCCATCAAAGCCTGGCCGATGCCTTGCACCGCACCGCCATGCACCTGGCCCGCAAGCAACAAAGGATTGAGCGTAGCGCCGAAATCATCGACGACGACGTAATTGACGATCGTCGTTGCCCCGGTGTCCGGATCGATTTCGACTTCAGCAATGTGAGTGCCATTGGGATAAGTCGGCGGCTCGACGCTGAATTCCTTTACCGCACGCAACTTTTCGGGCGTCGCGCCCGGATGCGCAGCCAGGTCGGCAAACGAAATGACGCGGTCGGTGCCGGCAACGCGCACCGCGCCATCTGCAATCTCCAGGTCGCCCACAGATGCTTCGAGCGCATCCGCCGCAATCTCCTTGATTTGGTCCGCCAGTGTCGTTGCGGCCCGGTCGACCGAAACACCACCGACGGGAATGGAACTCGATCCCCCCGTTCCGGCGCCGCTCTTGATGCGATCGGTATCGCCCTGGACAACGCGCACGCGTTCGGGTGGCAAATCGAGACGTTCGGCGATAAGTTGCGCATAGGACGTGGCGTGACCCTGGCCGGTCGATTGCGACCCAATCAACAAGGTCACACCGCCATCGCGATCCAGCGTAAGCGTCGCGGTTTCCGGGCCGTTATTACCGCAAGCCTCGATATAGCTGGCAATGCCGATGCCGCGCAGCCGCCCCGCGCGTCGCGATTGCGCCGCGCGCTTCTTGAAACCTTCCCAATCCGCCAGCTCCTGGGCGCGCGCCAGCGCGCCGGTGAAATCACCCGAGTCATAGACTTTGCCGGTCGGCGTTGTGTAAGGGAGTGCCTTCGGCTTGATCAGGTTCTTCCGGCGCAGCACATCGGGCGCCATATCGAGATCGTGCGCGGCCGCGTCAACCACGCGTTCGATCAGATAGGACGCCTCTGGCCGTCCGGCGCCACGATAGGCATCAACCGGAACGGTGCTCGTATAGACGGCACGCAGCCGGATGTGCGCCGCGGGAATATCGTAGGCACCTGTCGCCATGCCTACGCCCAGCCAGGGAATATAGGGCGCATAGCAGGACAGATAGGCCCCCATGTCGGCGATGATATCGAGTTCAAGCGCGAGGAAACGTCCTTTGTCGTCGATCGCCAGCCGGGCGGTCGAAATATTGTCGCGGCCGTGGCTGTCGCCGAGAAAATGCTCACTGCGATCGCAAATCCATTTGACCGGACGACGCAGCCGTTCCGCCGCAACCGCCGCCAATGCGTATTCGCGATAGGGAAACAGCTTCGTTCCGAAGCCGCCACCGACATCAGGCGTAATCACGCGCATCTTTTCAGTCGGCAGCTTCATCACCGCGCCGCCGATGATATCCCGGATGACGTGACTCCCTTGACTGCCGAGCGTGAGCGTGTACCGGTCACCATCATATTCGGCGACCACGCCGCGGGTATCGAGATAGTTGGTCACCAGCCGCTGATTGACGATCGTCAGTTCAACGATACGTGCGGCCTTGGCAAAGGCCTCCTTGGTCGCGCGCGCATCCCCCGCTCCAGTTTCAAAAGCCAGATTGTCCGGCCGGTCCGCCCAGACCTTCGGCGCGCCGGGCTTGAGCGCAGCGACAGCGCCGACCACGTGCGGCAGTTCCTGCCAGTCAACCGCCAGGGCCTCGGCAGCGTCTTTTGCCAGATCGAGGCTGTCGGCAACGATAAATGCAATGGAATCGCCAACGTGCCGCACCACATCTTTCGCAAGGATCGGATAATCCGGCACCTTGATGTCCACGTCAGCCAGGACACCAGGGGTCGGTAAGGGGCCCAACGCGGAAATATCGGCCGAGGTCAGCACCAGCCGGACGCCCAGCATGGCCCTTACTTTATCGACATCGTGAATACGGAATCGCGCATGAGCATGCGGCGAGCGCACCATAACGGCTTGAAGCACTTTTCCGGGTGTCACGTCGGCAATATAGCGGCCTGCCCCCCGCAGCAGCGGGTCATCTTCCTTGCGGGTAAGCGGCTGGCCGAATCCAAATCTCATTGTCATTGACAGCCGCCGCGCGTGATCGAGAGTGACTAACTGGCCTTTTTCCGGGCCGCTTTGCGACGCGCAGAAAGATGCAGCGCCACCCAACGCGAGACCACGTAAAAGACCGGCGTAAAGATCAGGCCGAATGCAGTGACCCCGATCATACCGGAAAACACCGCCGTGCCCAGCGTCTGCCTGAGTTCTGCGCCGGCGCCGACGGCCCAGACCAGCGGCGTAACGCCGAGAATAAAGGCGAAGGACGTCATCAGGATCGGCCGC
>Ga0187787_10000126_pt1 | contig 10294 bp, 12 predicted proteins | sample 1015_BV01_MP06_2_FD_133007 | JGI IMG/M metagenome (GOLD analysis project Ga0187787, IMG submission 133007) | Tropical peat soil microbial communities from peatlands in Department of Meta, Colombia - 1015_BV01_MP06_20_MG | ecosystem: Environmental > Terrestrial > Soil > Wetlands > Peat | place...
GCCACGTGACCAGCATTTTCGACAAACTTGGATTGCGGCAGTCGCCGGAGCAGCATCGCCGGGTGCTGGCTGTGCTCACCTACCTCCAGAGCTGATCATCCTGATCCGAAACAGGTGCTCAACCGTTGAGGTGGTCCTGCAACGCGTCGAGCCGGCCGTCCCAGTCGCGGGCCAGCGCGGCCAGGAACTGTTGCGCCACCTGCATGGGGGCGGAGCGGAGCCGGTACCGCACCCGTCGTCGCTCCCCGTGCTCGGCCGTCACCAGTCCGGCCTCGGCCAGCAGGGCCAGGTGCTTGGCGATGGCCTGGCGCGTGATCGGGAGGCGATCGGCCAGGTCCGTGGCCGTGGCCGGACCGCCCGACGCCAGCGCGGCCAGGATGCCGCGCCGGCTCGGGTCGGCCAGGGCGATGAAGACCTGTTCGGCGATCGCCTCGATGTCAGGCGGCATCGAGGTAGTCGACCAGCTCGCCGAGCTCGCTCGCCCAACCCTCGGTGTTGCCGTCGTACGCCTTGCTGTAGGCGTCGTCCGGCAACTGCGCGAAGCCGGACTCGACCACGGTCAGCCGCGTGCCGGCGCTGACCGGTTCGAGCGTGAACTCGACGTAGGTACGCCGCGGATCGTCGTCGGGCAGGCCGTAGATGTGCCAGGTGAAGCCGAACACCGTCGGCTCCTCGACCCGTTCGATCCGCATCCTGGCCTGGTAGCCGCTGGTCCACGTCATCTGCGCCGATCCGCCCTGGCGCAGATCGATCGCCGCCTCGTTGCCGAACCAGGCGCCGAGACCCTCGGCCGTGGTGAGCGCGGCCCAGACCTTGGCCGGCGGGTGAGAGATCTCGACGGTCCGCTCGATGCGATCGGGGAACCCCATGACAGCCTCCATTGAGTAGCAACCGTTCAGTTGCGACTCACATTATTGCAACCGAACGGTTGCGTCAAGGGTTCCGGTGTTGTCAGACGATGCCGCCGCCGTCGTCGCCGCCGCCGCCCGAGTTGTCGGGTCGGCAGGCGCCGGCCTTGGCAGGGTCGACCAGCCCGCCGTTTCCGCCGTCGAGCGGGGGCTTGCCGCGACTGGAGTTGTGCCCGCAGTTGCCGAAGCCGTTGTCCCCGCCGTTGTCGGATGGGGTCATCGGGACGAGTGGCCCCGAGGGCCGCTGTGGCTCCCCGAGTGCCAGCGCCGGCGCGGCCGGCATCAGCATGCCGGCGGTGATCACGGCGACGACAGCGAGTCGGCGCATCGGTCCCTCCCAGGTGGTCGCGTCCTCGTCTGGCACTCAGTGTGACCGTTCGATCGACCGTCAGCTACGGCCGAAGGAATGAATGTCACGGAGAGTCACCCAAGGCCTGTCTGGGGGACTCCACCTGGGGGGTCGGTTACCGACGGCGACCCAGGGCAGGTGCCTGCGGCGCCGGCGATGACTCGGTTCAGACCGCCGTCGAGCCATATCGGCGGACATCATGGTGGGCGTAGTTGAGGGCGCTCATCGCAGTCGACACGCAAGGGGTTCTCATGGAGCACACGTACACGCACACGATGTGGGTGGTCACGCCCGAGCAGGAGGCGGAGTTCGTCCGGCGCTGGCAGGACTGGGCGCAGTGGAGCCATCACGCCGGGCTGCAGCCGCACGCCATGTTGCTGCGCGACGTCGACGATCCGATGATCCATGTCAGTTTCGGCCGCTGGGAGAGCTTGCACACCGCTCGGGACTGGCGCCTGCTGACCGGCTACCAGGAGCGGGTCAAGGCACTGGGCCATGTCGTGGAGCGGTTCGAGCCACGAACGCTGAGCATCGTGACACACACCTGACTGCGGAGGTCCCTGGGCGTCGATGCTCCGCGTGAGCAGCCGGGCCTTGTCGAAGCTCTCCGGGTCGACCTCTACCTGCAGTTCGACCTGGGCGCGTTCGCGTCGGCGATGAGACGGGCCAGAACAGTCAGATTGCTCGGTAGCTCGAAGTGGTTGACGCCCGGGTTGTCGGTCAGGCTGAAGTGCCAGCACCGCATCGCACTCCAGGCGTTGACCGCGTTGTTCGTGATGTCTTCCTGGTTGATGTCGCCGTCCCGGGTGAAGAACTCGGTCGTGCCGGTCACGAGTTGACCGACGGTCAGATCGGTCAGCCCGAGCCCGACGAGTGTCTCGATGCCGGAGCCCTCCTCGGCGTACACGTCGACGTTGGGGAAGTGGGCCGGGTCGGCGAACGGGACACCGCCGATGTGGCGGTTCGCGATCGGCAACGCCCAGGACAGGCCGGCGTCCTTGAACAGCTGCGGGTAGTCCTCAGGGGTGTAGATCGTGCCGGTCGACTGGTCGTGAATGACGATCTCGTCGTCGTGGAAGATCCGCGGGTCTGACGCGGTGATGAACGTCGACGGGTGGGACAGGAACATCCGCGCGCTGCTGACGGCGTTCTCGGGGGTCGCCGGGAAGCTCAGGTCGGGAATGTTGACTCCGGCGAACATCAACGCATAGCCGAGCCCCTGGCCCGGGAAGTTCCCGGCCAGCGGCGTGACGATGGCACGGCGGCTGCGGTGTCCGGTGCCGGGAGTCCGTCACCCGAGCACGAGCCACCCTGCGCCGGCGGACGCCCGGGGCGGAGGGAAGAATCTCCCCGGAGCTGTCGATCCGGCCGCAGGTGGTTCGTGTAGGGGGTACGAACGCCACTCAGGAAGGGAGCAATCCGATGACGCAGTACCTTCTGTCGGTCTGGCTGGTCGACGGCGAGCCGGAGCCGCCCGCGGATGTGATCCAGCAGCTGTACAAGGACGTCGACACGTTGAACGAGGAGATCAAGGCGGCCGGCGCCTGGGTGTTCGCCGGAGGGCTGCACCCGCCGGCCACCGCCACCGTCGTGCGCGCCCAGGACGGCGAGGTGGTCACCACCGACGGCCCCTTCGCCGAGACCAAGGAGCACCTCGGCGGTTTCTGGGTCATCACGGCTGCAGACCTGGACGACGCCCTGGAGTGGGCGCGCAAGGCCACCGTGGCCTGTCAGGGCCCGGTCGAGGTCCGTCCCTTCCAGGATGAGCCGGAGGGCTGAGGCCCGGATGACGTCGTGTGACGTCGTGGACATCGGCCGTGTCTTCCGAGAGGAGTACGGCCGGGCGGTGGCCAGCCTGGTTCGCTTCCTCGGCGACATCGACCTCGCCGAGGAGGCGATCCAGGAGGCCTTCGCCATCGCCGTGCAGAAATGGCCGAGGACCGGGCTGCCGCCAAGCCCGGCCGGGTGGATCATCACCACCGGGCGGAACCGTGCGATCGACTGGCTGCGCCGGGAGTCCACCCGCGAGCACCGGCACGCCCAGGCGGCCCTGGTGCACTACGGGGTCGGCGCGACCCACGCCGACCCCGCGGACCTGGCGGTGGAGGAGGCGGGTCAGGTGCCTGACGACCGGCTGCAGCTGATCTTCACCTGCTGCCACCCGGCGCTGGCGCCCGCCGTGCAGGTGGCACTCACCCTGCGGCTGCTCGGCGGGCTGGAGACGGCGGAGATCGCCCGGGCCTTCGTCGTCCCCGAAGCGACGATGGCGCAGCGGCTGGTCCGGGCCAAGGCGAAGATCAAGGCGGCGCGCATCCCCTACCGGGTCCCCGAAGCCGCGGAGCTCCCGGACCGGCTGCCTCCCGTCCTCGCCGTGATCTACCTGATCTTCAACGAAGGCTACGCGGCCAGTACCGGGGAGGCGCTGGTCCGCGAGGCCCTGTGCGCGGAGGCGATCCGGCTGGCCCGGATCCTGGCGGCGCTGATGCCGGACGAGCCGGAGGCGCTCGGGCTGCTGGCGCTGCTGCTGCTGACCGAGGCCCGGCGCGCCGCCCGCACGGGGACGAACGGTGAGCTGGTGCTCCTGCCGAACCAGGACCGCGTGCTGTGGGACCGCGCGCTGATCACCGAGGGACAGGACCTGGTCCGGGCCTGCCTGAGGCGCAACCATCCCGGGCCGTACCAGATCCAGGCCGCGGTCAACGCTGTCCACGTCGACGCCGGAACGGCGGCGGACACCGATTGGCGACAGATCCTGGCGCTGTACGACCAGTGGCTGGCGATCGCCCCGACGGCGGTGGTGGCGCTCAACCGCGCCGTCGCGCTCGCCGAACTGGACGGGCCCGGGCCGGCGCTGGCCGTCCTGGACGGGCTGGATCTGCAGCGATATCAACCTTTCCACGTCGCGCGGGCGGAGCTGCTCCGGCGGGTGGGGCGTACGGCGGAGGCTGCCGAGTCGTACGACGCGGCGCTGGCCCTGACCGGCAATGCCGCCGAGTCCGCCTTCCTGCGTCGCCGGCGCGCGGAGGTGGTCAGCCCGGAGGGCGGCGGGTGAGCGCCGGCCTCGCCGTTCCGTGGTTGTGGGAGCCGCCGCGCCGGGGGCGTGGCCGGGTCAGAGCCGGGCGGGGTCGAAGGGCGCGAGCTCCGGACGGCGGGTGCCGTGCAGGACGAGGTCGGTAAGAGCGCGGGCGCTGCCGGCCGCGAGGGTGACGCCGAGCATGCCGTGGCCGGTGCTGACGAACGTGTTGGCCAGCCCGGGCATCGTCCCGATGGCGGGCAGGCCGTCCGGGGTCATCGGGCGCATCCCGGCCTGCGGGCGCAGCGGCTCGCTCGGGGGCTGCCAGTCCCGCAGGTAGGTGGCGGGCGCGCGCAGGATCGCCGTGACCCGAACGTCGTTGACGTTCTCGTCGAGCCCGGCGAACTCCATCGTCCCGGCGAGCCTGAGCCGATCGGTGAACGGGGTCGCCGCGACCCTGGCGTCGTACAGGTTGGTCGCGCCGCGCAGCCCGATCGGCGGGACGTCGACGCTGTACCCCTTGCCGGGCCGGACCGGAAGCCGATGCCCGAACAACCTCGACAGCGGCCCGGTCCACGCACCCGCGGCGAGGACGAAGGCATCGCCCTCGTGGCGTCCGGTGCCGGTCCGGACCGCCTCGACCGTCCTGCGGCCGGACGCCTCGTTGATGTCGACGGACCGGACCGTGGCGTCCTCGACGATCCGCACGCCCATCTCGAGCAGCCGCTTGTGCAGGCTCTCGACGAACGCGCGAGGGTCCAGGTGCCGTTCGTGCGGGAAGAGGATGCCGCCGATCACCCGGTCGGACAGCATAGGCTCGTGGACCCGGACGTCGTCCCCGACCAGCACCTGCGGGTCCCGGTCGTGGGCGCGGACCAGGTCGAGGTTGGCGATGTGGTGCTCGAGGTTCTCCCGCTGTGTGAAGGCCATGAGCAGGCCGGCGGAGTGCATCTCGAAGTTCATGCCGTCCGCCCGGTACTCGTCGAGCATCTCGGCGGTGTCATGCGCGAGGCGGAGGTGGGCCTCGAACCCGGCGCGCTGGTCCCGGCCGTTGCACCTGCGCCACATCCGGAGCATGAACGACACCATCCGCGGGTCCAGCGACGGGCGGATGTAGACGGGGCTGTCCGGACGGAGCATCCACTTCAGCGCCTGGACCACGATCCCTGGCCCCGGCACCGGCACCGCCTCGGCCGGTACGAACCAGCCGGCATTGACCGCCGACGCGCCGAGCCCGGTGGCCCGGGCGTCGAGCACCGCGACCTCGGCCCCCTCCCTGGCCAGTTGGTAGGCAGTGGTCAGCCCGATCACACCACCACCCACGACCACGGCGCGCATCGTCCCTCCAGAGATCGTCAGACATCATGAGACCATGCTCGCCGCTTCCTCCGCCTCGGCCGGGGGAGCTGATGACTCTTGAGGCTGTTCGTCGCGCTCTGGCCACCTGCTGAGGTCGTTGAGCACCTGCAGGCCACCGTCGCCGACGTCGCGGGCCGCGTGGATGCGCCGTCCGGGATCCGCTGGGTGGCCACCCGGAACCTTCACCTGACCATGGCCTTCCTTGGCGAGGTCGGCCCGCTGCGCCGGTCGCGAACCGAGGAGCGGCTCGCCCGGGTCTGTGCCCGGTATCCGCCACTCACGTTGTGGCTGGCCGGCGCGGGACGGTTCGGCGACCGCACCCTGTTCGTCAAGGTGGCGGGTGAGCGGGAGCAGCTGGGCCGCCTCGCACTGTCCGTCGCCGCGGCGGGACGCCGGGCGGGCCTGGCCCTGGAGGAGCGGCCGTGGCGGGCCCACATCACCCTGGCCCGCGCCCGTCAGGGCGTTGTGGGCATGCGTGATCTCGCCCGTGCGCTCGACGGCTACCGCAGCAACCCGTGGACGGCGGACGAGCTGCACCTGGTCCGCAGCCGGCTCGGTGCCGGCGACGACGGGCGTTCCAGCTACGAGACCGTGGCCCGGTGGTCGCTCACCGGACGGCACGGTTCGCAGGACCGGGTCGAGCGCGGCGGCTTCTGACCCCAGGCCTCAGCCGATACCTGGTGCTCGCGCGTCGTCCCGGCTCGTCCCGACGAGGTCGAGCTCGCTCACGCCGTGGTCGACGTCGCCGCGTCCCTGCGGGTCATCGTGACGACGCAACAGTCGGCTGAGGTCGCGCCATGAAGCCAGGACGGGTGGCAGTGACACCGCCAGCGCGACGATGATCGGGACGTACGCCAGGAGGTAGCGAGAGCGGCCCTGGAAGATCAGGGTGAAGGCGGCGATACCGAGCACACACAGAGTCAGCAGGCCGATCTCCCACCTCCAACGTGCCCGCAGCAGCCGGATCCCCGTCACCAGCAGGAGGAGGAGCCAGACGGCCTGCGCCGCGGCCGCCCGCCAGGTATACGCCCCGCCGTCCGGGCGGTTCCAGGTGTTGACGAAATCGGCGAGGGAGCCGTGGGCGAGCCCGGGCTGGGTGGCGTCGTAGCCCTCGCTCCAGGCCCAGAACATGCCGTCTCCCCAGTTCCATGCGGCCTTGTCGGCGAGGAAGCGGGCATAGCCGAGGGGTCCGAGGTCGGCGAGGTGCTCGTCGAGTTGCGTCTGCGCCCACCGCTTCGCCTCCTCGGCGTTCATCCCGGCGGTCGCCTCCACGATCTGACGGTCGTAGCCGCCGTAGGCGATGCGCCCGTCCATCACGCGCTCGACCGTGCCCATGTAGATCCACCAGACCGTCGGCGGGGTGAGGGAGCGATCGAGTCGCTCGGCGGAGACGCCGGCGAGCCGCGGGGCGGCCTCCTTGACGGCAACGCTCCCGTTGAGAAAGAGGACGAGTCCCGCGATCACGCCGGCTGCGATCAGGATGCGGTTGCCGGTCCCTGCCGATATCCAGACCAGCGCCGCGATCAGCACGATCGCGACCAGGCTCACCACCGGTGTGGTCTTGATGATGTAGCCGAGCAGCAGGCACGCCACGGTCAGGACGGCGAACAGAGCCTGCCGTGGACGCGAGGTGGTGCGTGTGCCGGCGATCACCAGGGCCGGCGCCAGCACCACGAACGGCAGCACCACCACATCGGTGTAGGGGACCGTCATCCACGGCGACAGGCCGACCAGCCCGAGGACCAGCAGTTGTGCCATCACGCCGTACACCGGGCCGCGCAGCATCGACACCAGCCAGTGGGTGCCCAGCAGGGTGACGGCCAGGGCGAGCCCGTTGAGCAGCACGAAGACCACGGCAGGTGCCAGGTGCGTCGCCGAGCCGATGTCCTGGCAGAGGTTGTCGATGGCGACGAGGGGCAGGTTGTTGGGGTAACGCGACAGGTAGACGTACTGGTTGGCGTCCAGCCCCTGACCGTGCGCGATCTGGTTGGAGATCGTCGCCACCATCCGGGCGTCCCAGCCCACGTCGTAGCGCAGCGCGAGCGCCAGCACCGTGCAGCCGGCACCGCCAACCAGGGCGGTGACCACGCCTGCCGTCCAAGCGACCGAGCCGCTGACCCTGCCGCCCAGCCGGCGGGCCACGTGCAGGGCGAGAGCCAGCAGGCCGGCCGCCAGCACCAGGCAGACCAGTACCCGGGCACGGGCGTAGGGGAAGGCCGGCTGGCGCGGTGCCAGAACGGCCGTGGCGGCAACCCCGAGGACGAACACGCCGGTCAGCCGGAGAAGGGCCGTCCCGATGACTCGTTCCACCGCCAAGCTGGGGTCCCCCATCCCGGTCAGGGCGCCCGCGCGAACCCCCGCATGCGTCGGGTGACGACGAAGGCCGCACTGCCCTCGGTCAGACGCAGGATATGGACCCATTCATGGGAGTTGCCTGTGAATCCGTGATCGTGCCGTGGCACCACGAGCAGCCCGGATTCTGCCGATCCGCCGGGTCTCCTCCGACCCATCCTCGAATCAATAGCCTTTCGGCAGGCTTCTCGAGGTGCTTGAACTAGGGTGTGTCCCCCGCCGAACCCTGGAGCGTGCGATGACCGGCGCCGAACCCCCTCCCCTGACCGTGGTGCAGCCGGGAGGCGGGCTTGCCGCCGAACTGGGCTCGATCGGTGTGGTGTTCAAGCTCTGGGGTCACGACACCGCTGGCGCAGTCTCCGTTGTCGAGCATCCCTTTCCGGTGGGAGCGCTGGTCGGCCCCCACGTGCACACCCGGGAGGACGAATTCTCCATCGTCACGGAAGGGGAGATCGGCTTCCGGAGCGGCGACCGTGAGGTCGTTCTCGGCGCCGGTGGCTACATCACCAAGCCTCGCGGCGAGATCCACGCGATGTGGAACGCCGGCACGGTCCCGGCTCGGATGATCGAGATCATCAGTCCGGCCGGCTTCGAGCACTACTTCCGCGAGGTTTCCGAGATGCTCGCCGCCGGGACAACGGACATGGCGCGCTTCAACGCGGTCTCCGATCGCTACGGCCTGTCCTACGGCCAGCCCGACTGGCTGCCGGACGTCATCGACCGATACCACCTGAGCGCACCGCGACGAGCGACCGGCACAGAATCACCCTCGTGAGGCCTGCCGTCGAGGGCCGGAATCGGGTCAGCTGACGGCCCGCTTCGGCGCGCTGGCGTTGCGGCGCGCCGCGATCACTTTCGATGACGTCCGTGCCTTCGCGCCCACGGCCGCCAGGGCAGCGGTGGCTGGGGGCCTCCGCGCCGCGGTCACCGTCCAGCTGACCGAGCCGGACGGCGCTCCACCGCTGATCGTGAAACCGTCCGCGGTGAGCGTGGCGGCCAGGCTGGGCATGGCCACGCCCATCGCGGTGAGCTGCACGGACGTCGTGGCCGCCGCGAGGTCGGCGGCGTTCAGGAATGAGGCAGTCACGGTCACGGAGCCGTTCCCCTGGTCGTCGATGGGGGCCCGTCCCGATTGGGTGTGGACGGGGTCCTCGCCGGAGACGGCTTCCCGGTAGCCGATGTTGTCTATCGGGTCCTGCACACCGATGAGGTTGAACGCGGCGAAGAGCCCGCCGTCGACGAACTCGTCGCCGATCAGCCAGCTCGCCCACGCACCGTCGCCGCCGTCCGCGTAGATCGCGGGATTGCTGTTGGCCCCGGTGGGCGCGTTGGTGAAGGCCACGAGGCCCGAATTCGCTCGGCCGTCGGCGAGCAGGGCCCCGAAGTTGCCAGGTGCGGTGCTCGCGTTGATCGCGGCTACGCCGTACGTGTTCTCGCTGGTCGTGACGCCGAGGACCCCGATGTTGCTGTGGCCGTCGCCCCGGATCGCACCACCGGCACCCGCCGCCGTCGCGGTGTTGCGTCCATAGAGGCCCCACTTGGCAGCGGAACTGGCGCTCCCGAGAACACCGTGGCCGGCGGAGCCGCTGGCCGTGAGGACCACGCTGGTCGTCGAGGACGACACCGTGGTCTTCACGCCGCCGGAGGAGTTGCTCCGTCCCAGCAGGAGCGGACCACCGGCGGCCGCCTCGGCGGGTCCGGCGAGCACCACACCGACGGCCCCGATCGCGGCCGTCGCCCCGGCTGCCAGGGCGGCCCTGCGTCCGCGCATGCTGGTGGCGGGCGCATCGGGGGTGGTGTGGCTGGGCTGGGGGTCCGTCATCGTCGGTGGACCTTCCTTTTGGGCCAGGAGGATCGCTACCTGGGGGCGTCGAGGTGACCTTCCGCACCTGTGATCCCGGAACATACACCGCAATAGGGGCGCCGAATGCGGAAATGCTTTTGTTGGCAATGACGCAGTGGTCTTGATGGGGGATCGCTGTCTCCGAACTCGGATCACCGTCACCCATGGTGACGGCGGGGCCGAGCAGGTCTTCAGGGCGTCTGCGATGCTGCCCGTCAGCACGTCGACGTGGCGGCTCCGGCCGGACGCCGTCCTCGGGTGGCCGAGTGGGAGTGATCATGCTGCGTTTCGGGCTCTTCGGCGCCGGAAGAATCGGTCGCGTCCACGCCACCTCGCTCTCCGCGCACCCGCGGGCCGAACTGGCCACCGTCTACGACCCGGTCCAGGCCGTCGTCACCGAGGTCGCCGGGCGCTTCGAGGCGACCGCCACCACGAAGGTCGACACCATCCTCGACGACCCCACCATCGAC